>Ga0310810_10003768_pt1 | contig 16623 bp, 12 predicted proteins | sample NCmetagenome_FD_207641 | JGI IMG/M metagenome (GOLD analysis project Ga0310810, IMG submission 207641) | Soil microbial communities from experimental microcosm in Duke University, North Carolina, United States - NC | ecosystem: Engineered > Artificial ecosystem > Soil microcosm > Unclassified ... | reverse complement strand
CGACCAGCCTCAGCTAGAGCCGGTCGCCGCGGGCGAAGGCGCTCCGCCGGCCGCTGAAGAAGCCGCTCCGGTCGGACCGGGCATTCCGTTGTACATGTTTGAATAGAGCCTCAGGTTCGAGTAATCGCCGCAAATAAACGCGAATATGTCTGACCGCCTTGAGGAGCTGCGCCGACGCCATGCCCGCGCGGAAGCTGGAGGCGGCGACGAGCGCCGTGAGCGACAGCACGCCGAAGGCAAGCTATCCGTCCGCGAGCGCATCGATCTGCTGCTCGACGAAGGCACTTTCGTCGAAACCGATAAGCTGGTTCGCCACCGCTCGAACAATTTCGGGATGGCGGAGCAGGTGATCGACGGCGACGGCTTCGTCACCGGCTACGGGCTGATCCACGGGCGCACGGCGTACGTGTTCGCCCAGGATTTTACGGTCTTCGGGGGATCGCTCTCGGAAACTAACGCAAAGAAGATCGTCAAGATCATGGATCTGGCGCTCAAGACCGGGGCACCGGTGATCGGCCTCAACGATTCCGGGGGCGCGCGCATCCAGGAAGGCGTGCTGTCGTTGGGAGGCTACGCGGATATCTTCCTGCGCAACACTCTCGGCAGCGGCGTGGTCCCACAGATCTCGGCCATCATGGGTCCCTGCGCGGGGGGCGCCGTCTACTCCCCTGCCCTGACCGACTTCACGTTCATGGTGGACGGCAGCAGTTACATGTTCATTACCGGGCCTGACGTGATCAAGACCGTTACCCACGAAGACGTCACCAAGGATCAGCTGGGGGGTGCGGTGACGCACAATACCACCAGTGGCGTGGCGCACTTTTTGGCGCATGGCGATGCGGAGTGCCTGCAGATGATCCGCGAGCTGTTGAGCTTCCTGCCGCAGAACAATCGCGACGGCGTACCACCGCGCTCAAATTCAGATCCGATCGATCGCGAGGACGCCGCTCTGGACACCATAGTCCCGTCCACTTCCAATCTTCCTTACAACATCAAGGACGTAATTCGCCGGGTGGTCGATGACGGCCAGTTCCTTGAAGTGCAGGAGCGCTGGGCGCGCAACATCGTGATCGGTTTTTGCCGCATGGACGGCCGCAGCGTGGGGATCGTGGCGAATCAACCCGAGCACCTTGCAGGATGCCTGGATATCGATTCGTCAGTCAAAGGCGGGCGTTTCGTCCGGTTTTGTGACGCTTTCAACATTCCGATTCTGACCTTCGAGGATGTGCCCGGATTCCTGCCGGGGACGGCCCAGGAGTTTGGCGGCATCATTCGCCATGGGGCCAAGCTCCTGTACGCCTATGCGGAGGCGACCGTGCCGAAGATCACGGTGATTACGCGAAAAGCCTACGGCGGGGCGTATTGCGTGATGGGCTCAAAGCACCTGCGCTGCGACGTGAATCTGGCGTGGCCCACGGCGGAGATTGCCGTGATGGGAGCCGAGGGTGCGGTGAATATCGTATACCGATCCTTGCCGGAGACTGAGCGGCGTACCAAGATCGCCGAGTTCGAGGAACGCTTCGCCAATCCATTTGTAGCTGCTGAACATGGATTTGTTGACGACGTGATAGAGCCGCATCAGACCCGGCCGATGGTAATCCGCGCGCTGCGGATGCTCGCCACCAAAGTCGATACCATGCCGCGGAAGAAGCACGGGAATATCCCACTCTGAGACACCGTTTCTCCGTGATCCTGCGAGCGAAGTAGCGGAGAGAATCATCTGGCGCGCGCACTTCTTTGCGTGCCCGATACTCTCCCGTTAGCCGAGATGGAACAGTTCGTTTGCCTCGCCTCACATGATTTGCAGGAACCTTTGCGGGTGATCGTCAGCTACCTGCAACTGCTGGAGCGGCGGTCAAAGGAAAGGCTCGACCAAAGCGGCCTGGAGTTTCTGCGTCACGCCATGGATGAGGCCGCCCGCATGACCTCGCTGATCGAGGATCTGCTGCGGATGTCCCGCACGGGCGCGCAACCCGCCGACTTCCATCCTATTTCCGCTCAACTGTTACTGGAGGCGGCACTGTCGAATTTAGAAGCCGCAGTGGAGGAGTCCCAAGCCCAGGTGGACGCCGATCCACTGCCCATCGTGGTGGCCGATGCCGGGCTGCTCACCCAAGTGTTTCAGAACCTCATCGCCAACGGCCTCAAGTTCCACGTCCCCGGCTCCCGGCCGCGGATTCTGATTACGTCCCAGGATCTTGGCGGCGATTGGGTGTTCTCCGTACGCGACCACGGAATCGGCATCGAACCCGAGTATACCGAGCGGATTTTTGGATTATTCGAGCGTCTCCACCCTGTGGACGAATTTCCCGGATCGGGAGTCGGCTTGGCAATCTCAAAACGCATCATCGAGCGCCACGGCGGACGGATCTGGGCGGAGTCACGTCCCGGCGAAGGATCGGTATTCCGCTTCACCATCCCGGCCAGCCGGAATTCTACGCAGCCACTTTATCGAAGAACCGCTTGATCATCATCTTGGCGGTTCCGTCGATCAGGCGCTGCCCTACCGCCGCGATGGTTCCGCCGATCTGCACGTCGCCTTCGTAGGAAACCTCGGTGCCCGCGTCCTTGGGCGTGAACTTCAGATTGCCCTCGCCCTTCATGAAGCCGACCTTGCCGGAACCTTCCACCATCAGCTTGAAACTGTGGGGCGGCGACTGCTCGGTGATCCGGACTTTGCCGTCGAAGTTGCCGGAAAGACTGGCGAGCGCCATCTTCATCTTCATGCGGTACTCGTTCTCGCCGATCTTTTCCAGGCTTTCGCAGCCCGGCATGGCGCCGGCCAGGACCTCGGGGTCCTGAAGTTTTTGATAAGCCTGCTCGGGTGCGAGCGCGAGAAAGTACGATCCGGAAATCTTCACGCGATTCGCTTATGCAATCCTCTCTAATGCCGCGGTGAGAGCCTTCGCCGCATACACCGAAGCCAGGTGACGGCGGTAGTCGGCCGATGCGTGCAGATCGGAATTAGCTTCTATTCCTTGCGCAATCAGAGCCGCAGCCGCCTGAACCTCCGCGGCCGAACCGGCCTTTCCCTCCAGCGCCTTTTCCGAAGCCGTCGCCCGGAACGCCCGGTTGGAAAGTCCCGTGACGCCGATGCGGACTAACGTGATCTTTCCGGCGCTTTTGCGAGTCCGGACCGCGATGCCCACAATGGCGAATCCGCTGGCCGGCTGGAGCACTTTCTGGTAGTTGGTCCCCGTTCCGTCGCCATCCACCGGCACGATCACCTCGCGCACGATCTCGCCCGGCTCCAGTGCAGTGGTGAACGTATCGATGAAGAAGTCTTCGGCCGAGACGGTTCGTTCTGATTTCGCGCCCTTCAAAACGAACTTGGCTTCCAGCGCCTGGAGCGCGGCTGGATAATCGGCCGAAGGATCGGCATGCGCTACGCTGCCGCCGATGGTGCCCATGTTGCGAACCTGGACGTCGCCGATGTGAGCAGCCGTCTCCGCCAGCAGCGGACATTTGCCCCGCACCAGCGGTGAACTTTCCACATCGTGATGTGTGGCCGTCGCTCCGATGTGCAACTCCCCGCCCTGGTCGCGGATATAGTTGAGATCCTTGATGCGGCCCAGGTCGACCAGATGCTCCGGCGAAGCCAGACGCAGCTTCATCATCGGGATCAAGCTCATACCGCCCGCCAGCGGTTTGGCTCCTTCCGCCAGCAATCCCAGCGCTTCGTCCAGCGTCTTGGGAGCGGAATATTCAAACTGCTGGGGGATCATACATTCCTCCCTGCTTGGTTATGGGATGAAATGAGCTTCCAGAGCTTTTCCGGAGTGAGCGGCATATCCAGATGGCGCACGCCCAGGGGCGATAGCGCGTCCACCACCGAGTTCACCACGGCCGGTGATGCCCCAATGGTTCCCGCCTCCCCCACACCTTTCACTCCCAACGGATTCACAGGAGTGGGGGTGACGGTATGAGCGCTTTCGATCCACGGCATCATATGCGCGCGCGGCATGGTGTAATCCATGAACTCACCTGTAACAAGCTGGCCGTTATCATCGTAGACTGCCTGTTCCCATAGCGCCTGGCCGATACCCTGCGCCACGCCGCCATGCACCTGGCCGTCGACGATCAGCGGATTCAGAATATTTCCGCAGTCATCGACCGCTATGTAGCGCCGGATGGCAACATCGCCTGTATTCGCGTCGACATCCGTGACAACCAAGTGTGCACCGAAGGGGAACGTGAAGTTAGGCGGCTCCCAGAAATAGGTCGCCACCAGGCCCGGTTCCGTGTTGGGAGGCAGCTTCATGGCCCGATACGCCGCTGCAGCAATTCCCTTAACGGCGACCGATTTACCGGATTTGTTGCAGGTGCACTGGCCGCCGGCGAGTGTAACGTCATCCGATTCCAGGAGCATTTCGCCGAACTTCTTGATCTTCACCTTCAGTTCCTGCAAGGCATAGTACAAAGCCGTGCCGCCCACCGCCGTCGAGCGGCTGCCGAACGTTCCGATGCCGTAGGGCACCAGCGATGTATCGCCGTGCAAGACCAGCACGTCGTCGATACCCACTCCGAGCTCGTCGCCGGTGATCTGCGCAAACGTGGTTTCCTCGCCCTGGCCGTGCGGGGAGATGCCGGTCATCACGGTGACCTGGCCGGACGGCTCGATCTTCACCGTCACGCTTTCCCAGCCGCCCGCGGGCGTGGCCGGGGAGGGACCAAACGCGCAAATCTCCCCATACGCGCACAGGCCGATGCCCATGAACTTGCCCTGCTTGCGGGCGTCGGCTTGCTCCTTGCGAAGCTTATCGTAGCTGGCCATCTCCATGGCCTTTTTGAGCGGCGCGGAATAATCGCCGGAATCGTAAACCAGGCCGGTGGCCGTGGGGAATGGAAACTCCTCGTTGCGCACAAAGTTCTTCAGACGAAGCTCGGCGGGATCCATTTTTAGCTCGGCCGCGACCATATCCACCATGCGCTCGATGCCGTGGGTCGCTTCCGGACGTCCCGCGCCGCGGTACGCATCGGTCGGCGGGCAGTTGGTGAACGCACCGACGATGTCGGCCGAGACGTTGGGCGTGCGGTACAGGCCCGGCATCATCAACACGCTCAGGGTGGGGATGGCGGGCGTCATCAAAGTAAAATACGAGCCCAAATCCTGGATGATCTTGAGCTTGATCCCGGTAATGGTGCCGTCGCGTTTGGCGGCGATCTCGTAGAAATCCACGTGGCCGCGCCCGTGAATGGTGCTCACGAAATTCTCGCGGCGCGACTCGATCCATTTCACCGGCTTTCCCAGCTTCATGGAAATGTACGCCAGCAGAATTTCCTCGCCATAGGTCTGCATCTTGGCGCCGAAGCCCCCGCCCACCTCGGGAGCCACCACGCGGAACCGATTTTCCTCCAAACCCAGGATCTGCGCTACCAGCGAGCGCACCAAATGCGGGGCCTGGGTGGACGTGAACAGAGTCATACTGCGCTCGGCCGCCCTCCAGTCCGCGACCACACCGCGAGTCTCTATCGAATTGGGAATCAGCCGCTGGCTGACGATGCGTTGCTTGACGATGACGTCGGCTTCTGCGAACGCCTTGGCGACGTCGCCGCCTTCCTGATGAAAATTGAACGCGACATTATCGGGCCATTGCGGATGCACCGCATGGGCGCCCGGCGCCAGCGCCTTTTCGGGATCGGCGACGGCCTCCTCGGTCTCATACTCCACTTCGATCAGTTCCACGCCGTCGCGCGCGATGTAGCGGTCGGTGGCAACCACGACAGCGACCGGATGACCAACGAGATACACGCGGTCGATCGCCAGCAGGTTGTGATGCGGCACGCGCAGACCCGGGAGTGATGCCGCGCACGGAACGGCACCGGCATCCTTGGTATCTTCTCCAACGAATACGGCGTGGACGCCTTTGAGGGCCTTGGCTTTACTGATGTCGATGGAGCGGATCTTGGCGGCGGCGTGCGGGCTGCGCAAAATTGAGGCGTACAGCATGCCCGGCATCTTGATGTCGTCGACGTACGTAGCGGTGCCGGTGATCAGGCGAGGATCCTCGCGGCGGCGAATGCGCTTACCGACCAGCTTCTCGGTTTTGGTGATAGTTGTTGTCGCCATGGTTTATACTCCAGCCGCCTTAGCCGCCGCTTTCACCGCGTTCACGATGTGCTGATAGCCAGTGCAGCGGCACAGATTCCCGTCCAGGCCGTGGCGGATCTCCTGATCGTTGGGGTTGGGATTGCGGTCCAGAATCTGCTTGGTCACCATGATCATGCCGGGAGTGCAGAATCCGCACTGCAGGCCGTGCTCGTTCCAGAAGGCTTCCTGGATTTTATGCATCTTGCCGTTGGCGGCCATGCCTTCAATGGTCAGGATCTTGGCGCCATCGCACTGAATCGCGAAGACGGCGCAACTCTTGACTGCTTTGCCGTTCAGCTCGACTGTGCAAGCCCCGCACAGCGAAGTCTCGCATCCGATGTGGGGACCTGTGAGTCCGACCACTTCGCGGAGATAGTGAATCAGGAGAAGTCTCGGCTCTACGTCATGGGAGTAGGTGGTGCCGTTGATGTTAACTGTTATGGATTCTGTCATGGCGCTCACTTCCGGAAGAGGTACCGGCGATCATTGAAGATACCAAAAATGAAAGGTAAAGTGGAGATAGCGGCGCTGGACCAGCGCGGCTGTAAGGGCTAGCCGCCCGTCAGGATCTTTTCGAGCTCGTCCGCGCCGGCCTTGGCGACCACCCCGTCCTGTGCAGACGTAACACCGCTGACGCCGATCGCCCCAATGATCTTGCCGTAGGCCATTAGCGGAAGTCCACCCTCGACCGGCACGGCGTTGGGTAGGGACAGCATCCCGATGCGGCCGCCTGCGACGGCGTCCTCCAGCGCCTTGGTGGGACGTTTGAAGAGCAGCGCGCCGCGCGCCTTTTTCACGGAGACCTCCTGGCTTCCCAACTGCGCATCGTCCATCCGCTGGAGATACATGAGATTGCCGCCATCGTCAACGATGGCGATGAAAATGTTCCAGTTATTCCTGACGGCTTCTTTTTCCGCGGCGGCGGCGATGCGCTTCACTACGGCCAGGGTGAGGGCCTTTTTATCGGCGAGCATGTCGCTCAGTGTAGCAAGTGAGTCACGGAACTTGTGCTGTTTCCGTGGGGGCCTTGTCGGCTTGCCCGGACTTGCCTCCGAGCTTGATCAGCAGCTGCGCGGTGGACTCATGCGGCGAACGGACGCCGGTCACCGAAGCTCCCGTGCCTCCGGTTACGTCGAGAGGTGTCCGCCCCTGCTTGTCCTTGGAGTTGACGCCGGCGCCGCGATCCGCCAGGAACTGAACGATGAGATCCGCACCGCGACCGGCGGCGCCATGCATGGCCGTCTCGCCCGCCTTCGTGCTCGCGGCATGCAGGTCGACGCCGAGATCAAGAAGCAGCTTGAGAGCTTCCAGCGATTCGGCTTCCGTCCCGCGCGTCTTGCCGTCCCGGTAACTGATACCGGCCGCCAGCATCACGGCGTTCACGTCGTCCGCAGTCTTGATCTTAGGATTTGCGCCCTTTTCAAGCAACAGCTTCATCACTTCGACGTCCGAGGAACGCGCCGCGCGCAGAAATGGAGTCGAGCCAGGCCCCATGGCCTGATCCGCTCCGTCGAGCACGCCCCGCGGCGGGATGACCTTGAGCAATTGCGAATTGGGGTTGGCGCCACGCGCCAGGAGCATCTTGATCACTGCCAGACTGTCGAGCTTATCGTCGACCTTGGTGGGCGGGCGCGTGGAAATGTCGGGCTTGTGGATATCTACGGCCGCGTACAGCGCCGTTCTGCCGCGAACGTCCGCTGGATGAATATCGGCTCCCCGCTCGAGCAGCAATCCCGCGATGTCAAAGTGATAATTGATGATCGAAATCAGCAGAGGCGTCGTGCCGTCCGGATCGGCCAGATTGATATCAGCTCCGGCATCGAGCAACAGGCGCGCGGACTCCATGGCGCCTTCCCGCGCGGCGAATAACAAGGCTGAGAAACCGCCCCGGGGCCAGTTCATGCCGATGCTGCCCGCCTTGGCCTTCATGCTGCTGTAGTCGAAATTCGAGGAGCGCGCGTTGATATTGGCTCCGTGCGCGATCAGCAGCTTGACCACCTCCGCATGATTTTCCGCGGCGGCCCACATGAGGGCAGTCTGCCCACGCCAGGCTTCGGCGGGATTCACGTTGGCGCCGTGGTCCAGCAGAACCTTCACAGCGTCGGGATTGCCGGTGCGGGCCGCGGTCATGAGCGGCGTCTCGCCTTCGGTGTGCGGGGCATTTGCATCAGCCCCGGATTCCAGTAATTTCAGGATGACGGCCGCGCTTCCGTTCAGACAAGCTTCGGAAAGCGGCGTGATGCCGTAACGGTTGCCGGCCTTGGGATTGGCGCCCGCCGCCAGCAGCATCTGGACCATCTCGAGATTATCCGCATGGGAAGCCCACAGCAGCGCCGTGGATCCGTCCACCTGCGCCGCGTTGACGTCGGATCCCTGCGATAACAGCGTTCGTACCGCAACTTTATCCTCGCGCATAGCCGCGTCAGCCAGCGAGGCCGGGCCACTTGGGGCGGCGAATGCCGTGGCGGCAAGCAGCGAGCTCAAAAACAGGGTTCTCATCGAAGTGCGCCTTTACACTACATCCTCTACAGATCTGTCAGCGGGCCGGTGCTGTCACCCAAGGCCGTTTCCGGAATATCGGCCTTGTGCATCATGCTCACCAGAAGGTTGGCCATGGGAGTGTTCTCGGCATACTTCAGGTGCCGCCCGCCCTGGAGATGGCCCGCCGCGCCGCCCGCCAGCACCAGCGGCAGCGGGTTGTGATTGTGCACGTTACTGTTGCTCAGGCAGCTCCCGATCAGGATCATGGAATGATCCAGCAGCGTGCCGTCGCCGTCCGGCGTCGACTTCAGCTTATTGAGGAAATACGCGAACAGCGTCATGTAGTAATTCTGGATCTTCACCAGCTTGGCCAGCTTCTCGGGCTGATCCTGATGGTGCGAGGTGGCGTGATGCGGCTCGGGAACGCCTACCTGCGGGTAAGCCCGCTGGCTGAGCTCGCGCGCCATCATGAAGGTGAACACGCGGCTGACATCGCCCTGGTAGGCCAGCGCCATCAGGTCGTACATCAGCTTTACGTGTTCTTCGTAATTATCGGGAACGCCGACCGGTGAGTCCGGCACAGGCAGATCGAAACCGCCCTGCTTCTCGGCGATCTGCAGCCGGCGCTCAATTTCGCGAATGTTATCGAGATAATCGCTGACGCGGGATTGGTCGCGCTTCCCGAGTCCGCTTTGCAGATGCGGAACTTCCTTGGTGATCTGGTCGAGAATACTGCGGTCTTCCTGCAAACGCGCCAGACGCTGTTGCGGGCTTCCACCGTCGCCAAAGAGCCGCTCGAAGATCACGCGCGGGTTGATCTCCATGGGCAGAGGCGTGGTGGGCGTCCGCCAGGCGATGGTGTTCATGTAGGCGCAGCTATAGCCGGTATCGCAGGCACCCACCAGTCCGGTCATATCCTCGGTGGCGATTTCGAGTGAAGGATAACGCGTATCCTGCCCGATCTTCTCCGCCGCGATCTGGTCGATGGTCTTGCCGGCGCGGACATCTTCGCCCTCCGTCCGCTTAGGATGCACGCCGTTGAGGAAGGTCGCACTGGCGCGAGCGTGATCCGCGCCGCCGTCACCCAGGGAATCAGCCTGGTGATGGCACAGATTGCTGAGCACGGTGATGTGGTCGCGATGGGCTTCAAGCGGCTGGAGAATCGGCGTGAACTCGAAACCGGAGCCGGTGGTGGCGGGCGTGAATTTGGACATTACAGCGCCATGGGGGATATACACGAACCCGAGCCTCTGCAAAGGTGCCGCCGCCGTCTTGGACTGCGCGGTCAACGCTGGAATCATGGAGTCCAGCAGCGGCAGGGCCAGCGTCGTGCCGACGCCCTTCAAAAACGTCCGGCGGTGCAGATGCTTTCTGGTGACAAACCTCATAGTTCCGCCCTCCTAATAAACACTATTCTTACTTTCAGTATCGGCTTTGGTCTTCATCTGGAACGGGGTGCTCTTGACAATCCCCAGAATCAGTGAAGAAAAACGGTAATCGTTACGGGCGGCTTCCCGGTAAATTCCCCGGACCGCCGGCATGTCGTTATAGTCGAGCCCCCGGCCCAGACCGTAAATCATCAGTTTTTCCGTCAGCGTCCGGACGAACACGTCCGGGCGGCTGAGCAGTGCCTGGCGCAGGCTGGCCGGACCGTTCACCGCCGTGCCATCGATGAGCTTTCCCGCGGTATCCACGGGAGCGCCGGAATCGGTGGTCCGCCAGCGGCCCGTCGCGTCGAAATTCTCGAGCGCAAAGCCCAGCGGGTCCATGATGTTGTGGCAGCTCGCGCACGTGGGGTTGGCGCGATGCTCCTGCATGCGCTCGCGGACCGTGCGGGGAGCGCTACCGTCACTGTTTTCCTTGAGGGCGGGCACATCCGGCGGAGGAGGCGGCGGGGGTGTTCCCAATAAGTTCGAAAGAATCCATTTACCGCGCACCACGGGCGAAGTTCGCGTAGTGTGGGAAGTCACCGCCAGGATGCTCCCCTGCCCCAATAGTCCGCGCCGGTTGGCGTCCGTCAGGGTCACCTTGCGGAAGCGGCTCCCGTAGACGTTCGGGATGCCGTAATGCCGCGCCACGCGCTCATTGACGAACGTATAGTTCGCGTTCAGCAGATCCAGAACATTGCGGTCTTCCTTGAAAATGCTGCCGACGAAGAGCTCGGTTTCCTTCTGCAATGCCTGGCGCAGATTGTCGTCGAAATCAGGAAACTCCTGCGGATCGGGAAAGGTGTTCTTCATGTTCCGCAGAAACAGCCATTGCGAGGCGAAGTTGGCTACCAGCGATTCCGAGCGCGGATCGGCCAGCATGCGCCGGACTTGCTTTTCGAGGATTGCCGGATCGTTGAGCTTGCCTTGGCTGGCGAGGCTGATCAACTCTTCGTCGGGAAGGCTGCTCCACAGGAAGTACGATAGGCGCGAGGCTAATTCCAGATCGCTCACCCGATATACCGAGCCCTGCGCGGACGGTCCCGGATCGCGCTCAAATCTGAAAATGAACTGCGGATCGGAAAGAATCAGCCGGAGGGAACGCTCGATGCCCTCGTCGAAGGTGCCGCCCGCATTGCGACCCGCTTGATAGAAGCTGAGCAGCGGCTCGAGATCGTTGTCGTTGACCGGACGGCGATATGCCTGACGGGCGAGTTTCGACAGGATCTGCCGGGCGCACGCCACCTCTTCCGTGGCGGCCTCCGGCTGGCAGGAGAAAATCTTGCGGCGGCTGGGCGTGTCTCCCGGACCAGTCGCTTTATAAGGACCCGCGATGACGAATCGCTCGATGTGCGGCAGTCCCACTTCGTTGACGGGATCGAGCGTGATCCGTTGGAAGGGCTGCAGGGTGTAATCGTTTAGGGCGGCGTCTTTCTTGACAAACGTGGCGCCCACGATGCGCGGCCCGGCTTTGATCTGCGCGCGCGCCATCATGCGCTTTTCGAGGATCGCCCGGAACTCCGTCGGGTTCTTGGTGAGCGCTTCACTATCTTCCTTACCCCCGATCGTGACCAGCTGCACCCGCTCGCCGTCCACCGTGATTTCGATCTGATGCTCTTCTTCCAAGCCGCGGATGACATCGACGGTATTACGAGCCAGGATGATCTGGAAGACGTATTCGCCGTCCAGGGGAAAGTTATGATGCACCAGCAGCCCGCCTCGCGTGCCGAGTCCCAATCCTTCCACGCGAGCATCCTGCGAGAGATCCGGACGGGTGCGATAGGTAGACGCCACAGGCCCGATGTCAGGATCGCCCACGGCCAGGCGCGCGATTTTCGAGGATGCCGTGACGTACTGCTCGAGCAGCGACGGCGACACACCGAGCACGTCGGCGTTGTTGTCAAATCCGTAGCTCTCATCGTCGGGAGGCAGCAGCGCAGCGACGTCCACTTGCAGGTCGAGCAGATCGCGAACCGAGTTGCCGTATTCGGCGCGGTTCAGACGGTGCAGCGTCGCGCGGCCGGGGTTGGGCTTGGCCGCGGCGGCCTGGTCCAGCGACGTTTCCAGATAGTTCACAAATGTGTCCACGGCGGCCGCCGGCGGCCTCGGGATCCCATTCGGAGGCATGGCTCCGGCCCGCAGCTTGCGAATTACCTTTTCCCAAAGCTCGGGATCGGAGGTGGGGTGGGCCGGATCGGCTTTATCCAGCATGAGATCCGCCGTCTTCAGGCGCTGATTGTGGCATCCCACGCAGTATTGATCGAGCAAGGCGCGCTGCGAGGGGGATGTCAGGGGGGCCGCTTGCGGCCGGGCGGGCTGCAAATAGCCCAGGCCCAATGCTCCCAACAGGATTGCGAGGATGCTTCGTGGGATCTTCCGCATCATATCTCGAACAACCTAAAGGCTATACCACCTGCATACAGGAAGCAAGGGTGCCTTCGCTAGGTATGATAGGTCCATGAGAATCATGGCCTGCATGGTGCTCCTGGGCTGGGTTGCAGTGGGGCAAACGCCTGCGGTCGACTGGAAAGCGCAAGAAAGCGAGATTCTGCGCCATTACAGCGCTTTAGTGCAGATTGATTCGAGCAATCCGCCCGGCAACGAAACCGCCGTCGTCAATTACCTCAAAAAGGTCTTGGATGCGGAGGGCATTCCGGCGCAGGTTTTGGCGCGGGACCCGGCGCGAGCCAACCTGGTCGCCCGCATCAAGGGCAATGGCAGCAAGCGTCCAGTCCTGATCATGGCCCACACAGACGTGGTCGGCGTGCAGCGCGAAAAATGGCCGCTAGACCCCTTCGGCGCGATCCGTAAGGACGGTTATATCTGGGGTCGCGGTACGGTGGACGATAAGGACAAGCTGGCCGCGAATCTGATGCTGATGTTGCTGCTGAAGCGCACCGGCGCGAAACTCGATCGGGACGTGATCTTTCTGGCCGAATCGGGCGAAGAGGGCACCACCGCTCCGGGGATCGAGTTCATGGTGAATCAGCACTTCTCCCAGATTGACGCCGAGTACTGCCTGACCGAAGGCGGCGGCGCGACGCTGAGCGGTGGGCGCGTCACGGCGGTTGCCGTCTCGACCACCGAGAAGCTGCCCCGCCGCATCCGGCTGGTGGTGAACGGAACCTCCGGGCACGGATCGGTCCCGCGCACCGATAATGCGCTGGTGCATCTGTCGGCGGCTGTGGCCAAGATCGGCACCTGGGAAACCCCGCTGCGCTTGAACGACACCACCCGAACCTATTTCGAGCGGCTGGCGAGCATCAGCCCCCCGGAGATTGCCGCACGTTACAACGGCATCACCGATCCCGCGCGCACCGCGGCCGTGCAGCGCTATCTGGCCGAGAACGAGCCCGTGCACTATTCCATGCTGCGGACTTCCGTGGTCCCTACGATTCTCAGGGCCGGGTTCCGGATGAACGTGATCCCTTCGGAGGCGGAAGCGACTATCGATGTCCGCATGGCTCCCGGTGAAGATCCGAACGCCTTCTTCGTCGCGATGCAGCGCCAGATCGGGGACGCCTCCGTGAAGATCGAACGGTTGACCGATGGTGAGCGTCCCCCGACACCTCCTTCACGCCTGGACACGGAGATGTTCCGTGCGCTGGAAACGGTCAGCAAGCGTCTCTATCCCGGCTCGGTAACGTTGCCGACCATGCTCACGGGCGCGACCGATATGGCTTTCCTGCGGGCCAAGGGAATCCAGAGCTACGGTATCGGGCCGGCTTCGAGCGACGCCGACCGCACCAACTACGGCGCGCATAGCGACGTCGAGCGGCTACTGGAATCGTCGCTCTACAGTTTCGCGCGCTTCACCTGGGATGCGGTGCTGGAAGTCTCCGCGAGCAAGCCAAGCAAGTAATGCTGCGAGCGATCATCCGCGAGGTCAGCCCGGCCATTGCGAACTGCGAGCTGGAATTTCTCGATCGCCAGCCCATTGATCTTGCGTTGGCTATCGAGCAGCACCGGCAATATCAGGCGTGCTTAACCGAACTCGGCGTTCACGTTGAAATACTGCCTTCGGGACCGGATATGCCGGATGGGGTCTTCGTGGAAGATCCCGCGATCGTGCTGGACGAGATCGCAGTGATCACGCGCCCAGGCGTACAGTCTCGTAGAAATGAAGGCGAGACGCTTGCCCGGGCGCTCACGGACTATCGTGAGCTGCGGTACATCCAGGAACCGGGGACGCTCGAGGGCGGCGACGTGATGCGCGTGGGCAAAACGCTTTATGTCGGATATTCGCGCCGCACGAACGTGGCGGGCATCCAGCAGTTTTCCGGAATCGTTCATCCGTTGGGTTACTTCGTCGTGCCGGTGGAGGTACGCGGCTGCCTGCACCTAAAGAGTGCATGCTGCTACATCGGAGACGGTACCGTGCTCGCCAATCGCGCCTGGTTCGATCCAGATGCTCTGTGCGGATTGAAGGTCCTGGATGTGCCGGAACCTCGTGGGGCGAATGCGTTGCGGATTGGTGATACTGTTCTGATGCCCGCGGCGTTCCCACGGACGTGTGAGCTGCTGGCACGCTCGGGCTTCCGTGTGCGCAGGATCGATAACTCGGAACTGCTGAAGGCCGAGGCTGGAGTTACCTGCACCAGCCTTATTTTTGACGCGCCCTAGAACTGCACCAGCAACCGCTGTAACTCCGCGATAACTTCCGGTGAGCCCGTGAACAAGTCCGTTGGGAATTTGCGGGCGCGAGCAATCTCGCTGGCAATGGCGCTCGCGCTGAAATTATTCACTCCCATCCCCGCCAGATATTGCAGGCGCAGGTCGATATCGCGATTGATCTGCGCGCCCGCCAGCCACATGCGCAGGTCCGGCGCACGGCCGAGATAGGTCTCGAGCAGGCTCAAGGCACTGGAAAATCCAACCACCTGCAATGACTCGCGCACTTTCGCGTAATCCGCGCGATCCAGGCGAGCTTGCATGGCATCCACACCGATCTTGGTGGGCTCGGCCTGCCCCAGCAGAACGACGTCATATCCTTGTCCGTTGTTATCGTTGGCCCAGATGGTCCCGTTGGGGAACACATCGAAGAACGTGGCGATCTCGCTTTTCACCGTGTCCGGATCACTCTCGTAGAGCGGCACCCATTGAGTGATCACGCCACCGGGATTCAAATGCCGCTTGCACTCCTCGAAATATTCTTTGGAGTACAGCGTTGCGGCGCCCTTCACCCAGGGATGAATCGGATCCGAGGTAATCACATCGAATTTTTCCGAAGTGGTTAGCACGTAGTGGCGCGCGTCATCGTAGTGAATCTCGGTGCGAGGATCGTTCAGCACATGGTAGTTCTCGTCGCCGAAATACTGCGTCGCCGCGGGTGGGATCAATTTTTCGAGCTCGCAAATGACGATCCTCTTGATCTCCGGATAGGTAGTGAATGATCCCGCGGTGACGCCCGCGCCGAAGCCCACGATCAGCACCGAGCGCGGGTCTTTCGTGACCAGCGCCGAAATGTGCCCTAGCATGCGCTGCAGCCGCATATCGAACGGTTCCGTGGATGCCTCGACCTTCCCGCTGACGTGGAAATAGCGCTGGCCGCTCGGAAGCTGCGAAATCACTACCGACGAGTTCATGCCTTCGCCGACGTACAGGGGCTCTCCGGCGTCGGTCGTGGTAATGCTGCGGCGGCCATACGCCAGCGACAGCCACGGAACATCATCCACCGTGCGGACCAGCATCGAGATCACCACCAGGCCCGCGAATACGTATCCCATAAAAGCTTTTCCCAGATACACAAGCGCCAGCAATGCCGCGAAGGCGGAGAGGGTCATCAGGATTCTCTCGGCATTTCGGGTTCCCGCGAGAGGGATGACGATGATGCTGAAGGCCAGGGCACCCAGAATCGCGCCGACGGTATTGGCCGCGTAGGTTTCGCCGACCAGACGCCCGGGATCCTCGCCGGGAGCCGCCACGGCCGCCAGCGCCAGCGGAAAGCTCGCGCCCCACATGATGGTGGCGGGCAGCACAGTCCAGAAACATCGCACCAGGTCGATCTGGAAGTTGAACCACGGGCTGGTGGAGAGAATTGGATTCACCGGCCAGTAGGGGACCGAGTCCGCCAGCATGAATGCCGTCCATCCGACGCCGGCGGCGGCCAGGAACTGGCAGAACCCCAGCGCAGCGCGCGGCCGCCGGATCGACCGCGCCATTAAGGCTCCGCCACTGCTACCGATCCCCAATCCCACCAGAAACACCGCCAGAATCACGGAGAAGGTGTACACCGTGGCGCCCATCATGGTGGCCAGCAGCCGGGTCCACACGACTTCGGCGCCCAGCGCGCACATGCCGGAGATACCGATCACCAGATACACGATCCGGGCATCCGCTGACCGCGCCGGCGCGGAAGCAATGACTTCCTGGTTCGGTTTGTACTCCACCGATCGAGCCAGCAGCAGCGCGATCCCGCCTACCGCGGCATTGATGAATATTGCCGCGTAGGTGGCGAAGGCCATGTCATACACGCGCAGCAGGTAGAATCCGGCCAGCAGACAGCCGAACACCGCGCCCGCGATATTGCCGCCGTAAAAGAATCCCAGCCAGGAGATGCCCTGCGGCGTAGTCTCGATCCAGCGCGCCATGGCCGGGAGTGATGCGCCCATCAGAAGCGTCGGG
>Ga0310810_10003766_pt1 | contig 16630 bp, 18 predicted proteins | sample NCmetagenome_FD_207641 | JGI IMG/M metagenome (GOLD analysis project Ga0310810, IMG submission 207641) | Soil microbial communities from experimental microcosm in Duke University, North Carolina, United States - NC | ecosystem: Engineered > Artificial ecosystem > Soil microcosm > Unclassified ... | reverse complement strand
CCGCGCCGCAGCTCGAGGCGCTCGGCGAGCGCGGCGTCGCGGAGGCGGGTGTCGATCACCCCGGCGCGCGCCAGCACCCGCAGGTAGCCGTCGGTGAAGTCCTCGAGGGCGCGCGGGTTCTCCACCAGGTAGTAGTACGGCCGCCGCGCGGCGAGGATCAGGCTCAGCGCGCGCTTGAACACGCGGGCCCGCGCGGCGTCCGCCGCGACCGGCTTGGTCGAGAGGAGCGCGTTGGCCTGGAGGAAGTCCACCCCGTACCAGATGCGGAGCCCGTCGCCCAGGCCGTGCACCTCCCCGTGGCCGAACGCGGCCGCGAGGGGGAGCGAGTCGAGATAGTCCACCACGATCTGCCGGCGCGCGTTCCGGGTCGCCGCGCCGCCCTGGTAGGCGCGCAGGCTCGCCGAGATCATCTGGCGCAGCTTGTCGCCCGCGGCCCGGGTGCGGCCCTCGGGCGAGTGGCGAAGCTTCTCGAGCTGGGTGGGCAGGGTGCTCGCCCCGATGGAGTGCCGGTCGCGATGGAAGCGGCCGATCGTCTCCAGCCCGACCGCCTTAGCGAGGCGTCGCCAGTCCACCACCGGGTTGCGATACGGCTGGGCGGTGTCGAGCAGCTCGCGGTTCTCGATGAACAGGAGGGTGTTGATCAGGAGTGGCGGCACCGCGTCGAAGCGATCGTAGACCTGCTCCGGATAGCGGGTGGCGTAGAGCGGATGTCCCTCGCGATCCAGCACCTCGAGGCCGGCGCGGCTCTTCTCGTGATACGGCGGGTAGAGCCCCCACCCGGCGAGGAGCGTGAGTCCGGCGGAGAGCCGGGCCTGCTGCTCGACGCGATAGCCGCCGGCTCCCAGCCGGTCGACGAAGTCGGGCAACCGCGTGTATCCGAGCCGCACGTCGTAGGGGCCCGAGCGCGGGAAGGCCACCGACGGGCTCGGCCCCGGCGCCACGCGATAGGTCAGCACGCGGGCGGCCTGCGAGAGCACCAGGGCCTGCAGGGCGGACGTGCGCATCTCGACGAGCGCGAGCAGGAGGAGCGCGAGGGCGACGACGGAGAGGAGCAGGGGGCGGCGGATGACCAGCTCGCGCAGGCGCGCCCTCCACGGACTGGTCGCCGCCGCGTCCGGCATCATCTCGGTGCCGATCGTGATCGCCAGCGCGGGCCGCGCCGGGGCGAGGCCGGACCGCGGGGCGGACCGGGTCGCCGAGAGGAAACGCCTCAGCGAAGAGCGACTTTCGGAGTCTGCCACTGCTTGATCAACCGTCCGATCGGGCCGGACGTTCCTCTATGCAATGCTTGCGCCGTGGGCACCGCGAACCACCACCGAACCACCACCATCACCGCGATGGCGAGAGTTCAAAGCTTACCACGCGCTCGCACCACGCGGCCACCGCGAGAATCACCGCGTCCTCATTGATCGCGCCGACGAGCTGGATCGCGTGCGGCAGGCCGAGAGGCGAGACGCCGATCGGCAGCGAGATCGCGGGAACGCCCGCGAAGCTCCACGGCGCGCAGAACCACGGGTCACCGGTCGCACCGAGTCCTTCCGGCGCGGGTGACGGCGCGGTCGGCGACAGCAGGGCGTCGTGCGCGGCGAGCAGCGGCATCACGTCGCGGCGGAACGCGAGGCGCGCCCGCTGGGCGCGCGCGTAGGCCACCGCGGGACGGCTGAGGCCGGCCGCGATCAGCTCGCGGGTCCGCGGGCGATACTGCGCGGCGTGGACCCGGTACATCTCCTCGTGGTAGGCGGCCGCTTCCACCTCCAGGATCGAGCGGCCCGCCGCGTGCACGTCCGCGAAGGACGGGGGCAGCGTCACCTCGTGCACGCTCGCGCCTGCGCGCGCGAAGCGCTCCGCGGTGACGCGAATCAGCGCCGCGACCTCGGGAGTGGCGCGCTCGAGCAGCTCCGGGGCCACCGCCAGGCGCGGTGGCCGGATCGCGGAGACGCCGGGCGGGCGCGCGGCCAGCACGTCCAGCGCGAGGGCCACGTCGGCGACCCGCCGCGCGAAGATCCCGACGTGATCGAAGCTCCAGGCGAGCGGCACCACGCCGTCGGTCGGGATCAGGTCGTAGGTGCCCTTGAAGCCGACCACGCCGCAGTAGGCCGCGGGCCGCAGCACCGAGCCCACCGTCTGGCTGCCGAGGGCGAGCGGGACCATGCGGGCGGCCACCGCCGCCGCCGAGCCGGAGGACGAGCCGCCGGGGGTGTGGGCCGGATTCCACGGGTTGCGCGTCGGGCCGGGCTCGAAGTAGGCGAACTCGGTGGTGTGGGCCTTGCCGAGCACGACGGCGCCGGCGGCGCGCAGGCGCGCCACCGACGCGGCGTCCGCGGTCGCCTTGGTGTGGAACGCGGGCGCGGCCCCGCAGGTCGTGGTCGCGCCCGCCACGTGGAAGATGTCCTTGATGCCGACCGGAATTCCGTGCAGCGGTCCGCGCCGGCGCCCCGCGCGCGCCTCCTCGGTCCGCTCGCGCGCGGTCGCGCGGGCGCCCGCCTCGTCCACCGACACCCACGCGTGCACGGATTCCTCGCGCGCCGCGATGGCCTGCAGGCACCCGTCGAGGAGCGCGGTCGGCGACAGCGTGCCGTCCGCGATGCGGCGTGCGGCCTCGACGACGGAGAGCGATGCCGGATCGTTCGCGTCCATGGCGAAGGATCATGCGGGGCGAGGCCGCGCGCTGTCAAGACGCCGACACCGCAGAAAGTGCGGTGGAGCGGCGTTCCATTCAAGAGGGCATTTCGTTACCCAGCCACGGAAGCCACGAGGGAAGACCAATTTCGTCGTCCGCGAGCAAGCGCTTGATTCTACGAGCGAGGGGCCCTTGGTACAGGACTTGCCCCCGGGACGATGTACGGATCAGGCAGGTTCGAGGGCGGGTGAGCGGTACGGGGTGTCGGTCCCTTCTCCACCGATACGTCGGACCGGGCATCCGATCCTCGGCCTGCCTGGTCACACCGAGGTGGGAACAGCGCCCGCGCGCTACGGGAGGAATCGATGACGCTCGAGAAGGACACGTTCCGCATCGAACTGCGCCACGCGAAGCTCTGCATGGAGCTCGACTGCAATACGATCTTCGACGCCGGCATGTATCGCCACTGCCCGACGTGTGGTAGCTCCGAGTTCTTTCCGCTCGAGTCCTGGCTCAACCGCTCTCGGGCCCAGAAGCGGGAACCCGCGCTCCACGAGGAGCTCGCCGGGACGCTCGCGGTGGTCGCCTCCGTGTCGCGCCCGCTCTGGCACGAGCGGCGGCAGGCGGCCCACCTCGAGGGCGAATTGCAGCCGGCCGCGCTGGCCGCGCGGGCACGCGTGGCCCTGCGCCGGCGGGTGGGCTGACGCCGATGAGAACGATTCTCGTCGTCGACGACGATGAGTGGGTGCGCGTCCTCGCGCGGGACGTGCTGGCCACCGAGGGCTATCGGGTGCTCGAGGCCGCGGACGGGCAGGACGCGATCCGGATCGCGGCCGAGCATCCCGGGCCGATCCACCTGCTCCTGACCGACGTGGCGATGCCGGGGATGAACGGCTGCGAGCTCGCGGCCGGGCTCGTCATGTTCATGTCCGCCTACGATCGCGACTTCCTGATGGCCCGCGGGCTCAACCCCACCGGCCCGGTCATCACCAAGCCGTTCACCATCGAGTACCTGACCCGGCGGATCCGGATGGTGCTGGGTGATCGGCGCGCGCCCGCGCCGGCTCCGACCGCCGCGCGCGCCCGCTAGCGCGCCGCGCGCGGATTGACGCGCGGCCCGGCTCGTTGTAAGAGCCGGGCCATGGCCTCATCCTCGATCGGCTCGCGACTCGCGGCCCTCGCGCTCGTCGGGCTCGTCCTGGGCTCCGCGGCCCTCGCGGCTGCTGCGTGCGGACCGTCCCCGCTGCCGACCGACACGCCGATCGCGCTGGTGCTGTCGGGGGGCGGGGCCAAGGGGGCCTACGAGGCCGGAGTGGCCTCGCTCCTCGTGGAGCGCGGCGTGCCGATCCGGCTGGTGGCCGGCTCCTCGGCGGGCGCGCTGAACGCGGCCATGATCGCCGACGGCCGGCTCGACCGGCTCGAGGCCCTGTGGCGCGGGCTCACCCGGGATCGGGTGTACTCGCTGCGGCCGCGCGTGTTCTTCGCGGGACTGCTCCCGGGCTGGCTCACGCTCCTGACCCTCGACCGGGCCGGCTCGCTCTTCGATCCGGGTCCGCTGCGCGAGCTGATCGACGCCTCGCTCGATCTCGATCGCATCCGGGCCTCGTCGGTGCGGCTCCTGGTGATCACCACCGATCTGGCCCGTCGCGAGCCGCGCGTCTTCGACAACGGTACGGTCACCCGCGAGGCGTTGATGGCGGCGGCCGCGGTGCCGGGCGCCTTCCCCGCGGTGGACGTGGGCGGCGCGCTCCTGGTCGACGGTGGTCTCACCGGGCGCGCGCCGGTGCTGGAAGCGCTCGCCGCGGGGCCGGAGGTGGCGCGGGCGGTGGTGGTGATGAGCTACGCGCCGGAGGAGCGCGGGGTCCCGCCCACCACGATGCGCCACACGCTCGAGGAGGCCTTCGAGATGGGGATGATCCACCAGATCCGGAGGGACGTGGAGCTGGCCCGGCTCAAGTTCCCCGCGGTGGAGGTGCAGCTGCTGACGCCGTCGGCGCCGCTGGCGCTGCGTCCGCTCGATTTCGATCCCGCCGGCATCGCCGGCGCGCTCGCCCGTGGGCGCGCCGACGCGGCGGCCTGCCTCAGCGGCTGGGCGACGCGGTGACCTGGACCGACCCGATGTCGCGGACCAGGAAGTGCACGCGGCGGTTCCGGCCCTGGCAGGTCGCGCTCCGGTCGGCGCAGAGCGGGCCGGCCTCGCCGCGTGAGACGACGGTGATCCGGCTGGCCGCGATGCCCTTGCCGACCAGGTAGTCCATCACCCACTTCGCGCGGCGCCGGGCGAGGGCGAGGTTGGCGGCCTGCGGTCCGGCCAGGTCGGTGTAGCCCTCGACGATGACGAGCTGTTCCGGGTTGGCCTTGAGCCACGCCGCCGCCGCGTCGAGCGCCTTCCGCTCGCTCCGCAGCACCTCCACCTGACCCGAGGCGAAGTGGAGGTCCGGCAGGCTCTCCCGCGCGGAGAATCCGGCGGTGAGGCCGGTCTCCGGAGTGGGCCCGGCCGCGTCCTCGGTGGTAGCTTCGGGAGCGGCGGCCGCGTCCGGCCACACCGGCGCGGGGGGAGGTGTCGCGGGAGCCGCCGCGGTGACCGTGGTCGCAGGCGGCCCCTGGGCGTGCCGCGCGCAGCCGACGGTCAGCAGCGCCAGCGCGCCCAGGGCGACGAAGGTGACGCGCGCGATCGGTGTCATCGGCGCGTACCCCGGCTCAGGCGAGCTCGTGGCGCTCGGTCAGCCGATCGTGCAGCATGCCGAGGCCGAACTCGAGCTCGGTCGCGAGGGACTGGAGCTGATCCAGACGATTGCCGTCGGGGCGCAGGCAGCCGTCTTCCAGCAGGCGGCCGTGTCCGAGCACCGCGAGGCTCAGCAGGCTCGCCTTCGCGAACAGCCGCTCCACGTAGTCGACCAGCACATCCTCGGTCTCTGTCATGACGTGCTCCTTTTCTGGGCGCTTGGACCGGATCAGGGGCCGGCCGGCGGCTGGCCAGATTCCGCATACGCCATGCCACCGAGGCAGATAGTCAACATATTGAAATAATGGTGAATTATCGGTCAGAAGCCGAAAGGGGCTCGTCAGCGCGGCGACAGCGTTCCGCGCCGGCCGTCAGAGGTCGGACGCCTCAGCGGGCGCCCAGGTATTCCCGGAGCGCCCGCCTGATCGAGGCGAAGCCGATCCGCCCCCAGGGAATCGCGTCGCGCGGGAACCACCGCGCCTCGCTGACGTCGCTCCGCGCGGCGATCGCGCCGGACACCCGGACCGCGTACACCAGCCCCAGCACCGGCACGCCGCCGCGACCGTAGTGATCGAGCGCAGCCCGCGCTCGGGGCTCTCGCCGGCCTCGAGGAAACCCCCGGCGAGGTCCCAGGTCCCGCGGTGGGGCGGACCGGCGCGCCGGCAGAGGAGCACGCCCCGACGGCCGACCACGATGGCCACCGTGGCCGGCACCGGGTTGCCGTAGAAGACCCATCGGCACCGACCGCATTGCCATCGCGAGAAGCCGTTCTCGCGGCGCGCGCAGAGCCGACTCCCGCAGGCGAGGCAGTGCCGCGGGGTCACCTCAGAGCGCGCCCAGCAGAGTGGCGGCGCGGTTGTAGTCGCGCCCGGCCACCCAGAGGATGGCCCCGTAGCGCCCGGCCCCCGCGCACACCGCGTCGACCGCGGTCACGTTGACGCCCGCCGCCGCGAGCTTGCCCAGCATCTCGCCGATCACTCCCACGCGGTCCTCGCCGCTCAGCAGCAAGGCGCGCTTCGGGCCGGTGATCTTCCACTTCGAGCGCCGGGCGAAGCCGCGGAACGCGGTGGCGTCGGTGGGCACGAAGTCGAGCTGGGCGCCGCGGCCCTCCGGGAAGCCGGAGAATGCGAGCAGGTTGATGCCGGCCTCCCGGAGCGCGTCGAGGTAGCGCACGCCCTCGCCCGGCTTGTTGGGCACCTGCACGTAGAAGTAGTCGACGCGCTGCACCGTATCAGCCATGGCGGATCTCCTCGTACTCGAGCTCGGTCCCGAGTGCCTCGTTGAAGCGGTTGGTGAAGTTCGCGGCGGCGACGGTGAGGGTGAGCTGGACCAGTGCCTCCGGTCCGAGGCGGCGCCGCAGCGTCTCCACGAGGGCGCCGTCCACCTGGACCTCGGTGGTCATCGCGTCCGCGTAGGCGAGCACCAGCCGCTCGAGCTCGGAGAACAGCGGGCTCGTGCGATGCTCGGCCAGCGCTTCGAGCTGCTCTTTCGGGATGCCCGCCTTGCGGCCGGCCGCTCCGTTGTGGGTCACGCAGTAGCGGCAGCGATTGAGCTGCGAGGCCCGCACGTAGGCCAGGTAGCGGAGGCGAAGGTCGAGCGGCCCCTCGCGCAGGCGGGGATACCACGCGTGGAACGGCGGCAGGGACCGCGCGTGGTGGGCCATCAGCCGGAAGATGTTGAGGACGCGCCCGCTCCCCTTCTCGAGCGTGTCGTAGAGCGACTGGATCTCGGGCGGCACCTGCGCCCGGTCCAGGTAGGGAAGTCTCGCCGCCATGGTGTGTGGCTCCTCCGCGCCGGGGAAAGCGGCGGGCCCGGCCCCGCGCGCGGCTCGACGCGTCGTCGCATCATTGCGCGGGCCCCCGGGCCGGTCAAGCCGGCGCTCACAGGATGGCCAGGTGCACCGCCTGCCCCTCGAAGAGCAGGGCCGCCCCGCGATGCTTGTCGAGCGCGAACTCGAAGAGGCGCCCGACTCCCGCGCTCCCGTGGAGCCGGCCCTCGACGCGCGCGGCGCTGCGCAGCAGGCCGTCCACGCGGGCCCGGGCCGCCGCCTCGTCCCAGCCGCCCGGGGCGGTGCGGTACGCGTCGAGCGCGTAGGCGCGCAGCAGCTTGGGCCACTCGCGGCCGAAAAGACCGCTTCCGTGAAAGGCGTCCACCCCCACCAGGCTCGGGCCCACGAAGACCGCGGCGCCGACCGCGCCCGACGCGCCGGCCGCCTCCAGGCCGCGGGTGGCCTGGTCGAGATGGGCGCGAACCTCCGGCGCGTCGTAGACCGCCTGGTAGCTGCCGGTCGGCGAGGAGGCCCGCAGCTCCCGGGACGCGGACGCCACGCCCGACCAGATGCGTCCCTGCTCGGCCTTGCGCAGCACCTCCGAGCGCACGCTCGGCTGCACCACGCTCGACCGGCTGTCGAAGTCCTTCCGGCCCTCGTTCCAGCGCCCCTGCTCCACGCAGTACACCGCGATGTTCCGCGGCCCGCTGAGCGGCGGCAGGAGGAGGTCCTCGCGCAGGACCCGGTTCTGCTTGCCGCCCACCAGGATCTCCCCGGCCAGCAGCAGCACGTGGGTCTTGCCGCGATTCTCCGCGATCAGCTCGGGCACGCTGGCCTGGGCGCGCTCGGTCACCGTGAGGGCGCCCAGGGCCCGGGCCTCGTCGAAGGTCGTGATCTCGAGGGCCGCGGCGCCCTTCGGCGATCCGCCGAGCAGCCACAGGGCCGAGAGGGGGCCCTGGGTGACCGCGGGGCCGAGCGTGAGCTGCCCGAGGGCGCGCCGGAGCTCGGGGCTGTTCTGCCCGGCGAGCCCGGGATCCACGGCGGCGCCCGCGTCCGGGAGGACACGGATGCGGTCGGCCAGGGCCGCTCCAGGCGAGACCGCGACGGCGGCGGCCGCGCCGAGGAGCTTCAGAAACGAGCGTCGCAATGGGTTCATGTCGTCCTCCGTGCCCGCGAAGCGGGGGATTTGCCCGCTTAGACCGGGCCCGGGGCCGAAAGTTCCGCGCATCGCGTATACTGACCGCGACGCATCGACCGGTCTCGAGGAGGGACGCGATGAGGCGGACCTTGGCAACGATCATCCTGGTGGCGCTGGCGCTGTCTCCGCTGCTCTCCGTCACCGAGGCCTGGGCCCGGGCGGGTGGGGGGAGCTCGAGCGGCAGCCGTGGCTCGCGCAGCTATTCCTCTCCCTCGCGGCCGCCGTCGTCGAGCCCTGCCTCGCCGAGCCAGCCGGCGGCGCCCGCCTACCAGCAGCCCGTGCCCACGCGGCCGGGCTGGGGCGGCATGGTGGGGGGGATGCTCGGCGGGCTCGTGCTGGGCGGTCTCCTCGGCGGGCTGCTCTTCGGTCACGCGGGTGGGGGAGGCATCGGCCTGCTCGAGATCCTGATCATCGCCGGGCTCGCCTGGTTCGCGTTCTCCTACATGCGGCGGCAGCAGGCGGCCGCCCCCTCCGGCTACGCGACCCCGGGTGGCTACGCCCCGGGGACCCGCTACGAGGCCGCGGGCGGCACCGCCACCATGGAGGCCCCGGCCGGCCCGTCCGACCTCGAGCGCGGGCTGGGCCACATCCGCCAGATGGATCCGGGATTCGATCCCCGCGCGTTCGCGGAGACCGCCTCGGACGTCTTCTTCAAGGTGCAGGGCGCGTGGACGGCGCGAAGCATGACCGGCGTGTCGTCGCTGCTCACCCCCGAGATGGCGACCCTGCTCCAGCGCGACTGCGATCGGTTGAAGGCGGAGCGCAAGATCAACCGGCTCGAGAACATCGCGGTCCGCGAGGCCCTGGTCACCGAGGCCTGGCAGGAGAGCGGCCAGGACTTCGTGACCGTCCACTTCCTGGCGAGCCTGCTCGACTACACCACCGACGAGAGCGGCGCGCAGGTGCTGGACGGCAGCCGGACCGAGCCGGTGAAGTTCGAGGAGTACTGGACTTTCGCGCGGCCGGTCGGGCCTTCCGCCTTCCGTCTGAGCGCCATCCAGCAGGCCTGACGCGCGGAGGGTCTAGAAGGCGGCGGACATGCCTCCGTCGAAGTTCACCGCGGTCCCGGTGATGTAGGCGGCCCGGGCCGAGCAGAGGAAGGCCACCAGGTCCGCGAACTCCTCGGCCTCGCCCACCCGGCCGACCGGCACCCGCTTGGCGGCCTCGCGGTAGTAGCTCTCCATGTCGCCCCCCTTGGCCCGACGCTCCCACTGGGCGCTCTTCACCAGGCCCAGGCAGACCGTGTTCACCAGGATGTGCTCGGGCGCGTACTCGTTGGCGAGCGACTTGGTCAGGTTGATGCCGGCGGCGCGGGTCACGCTCGTGGGCAGGGCGCGCGCGGCCGGGACTTTGCCCCCCACGGTGGTCACGTTGACGATCCGGCCGCCCCCGCGCGCTCTCATGTGGGGGATGACGAGGCGGCAGAAGCGTATCGCGGCCATGAGCTTCACCTCGATGTCGGCCGCCCACGTGGCGTCGTCCACCTTCTCGAACGCCCCGGCCGACGAGGTGCCCGCATTGTTGACCAGGATGTCCACGCCCCCGTGCGCAGCGAGCGTGGCGTTGACCACCGCCTCGACGTCGGCGAGCCGGGTGACGTCCGCGACCTGGGCCAGCACCTGCACGCCGGTCTGCTTCCGGATCGCCTCGGCCGCGCGCTCCAGCACGTCCTTGCGGCGCGCGCAGATCACCACGTGGCAGCCCTCCTGCGCGAAGCGCATGGCGGTGGCGCGCCCGAGTCCCTCGCTGCCTCCGGTGACAATGGCGACCTTGCCGGTGAGACCGAGATCGAGCATGGTGTGTCCTCCCGGTCGCGGATACTAGCCGCGGCCCGGGGCGGGGTCAAGCCGCGGCGCGCGTCGTGGTATGGTCGTGCCCATGCGTCGGGTCCTGGTCACCGGGATGAGCGGGCTCATCGGGACCGCGGTGCGCCGCCGGCTCGAGGGGCGCTTCGTCCTGCGCGCGCTGAATCGCCGACCGGTCGCGGGTGTGGAGAGCCACCAGGCCGACATCGCCGATCTCGAGGCGATCGCCCCCGCGTTCCGGGACGTCGATGCGGTCGTGCACCTGGCCGCCAACGTGGAGGCCAACCCGCCGATCGATCGGGTGGTGCGGGACAACGTGGTGGGCACCTACAACGTCTTCGAGGCCGCGCGTCGCGCGGGCGTGCGGCGCGTGATCTACGCGAGCAGCGGCGCCACCGTGAGCGACTGGGAGCGGGACGAGCCCTACGCGGCGCTGGTCGCCGGCCGCTACGACCAGGTCGCCGAGTGGGCGGTGCTCACCCACGAGTCGCCGATACGGCCGCACGGTCTCTACGGCTGCAGCAAGGTCTGGGGCGAGGCCCTCGCCCGCCACTTCGCCGACACCTCCCCGATGTCGATGCTGTGCCTGCGCATCGGGCGCGTGACCGCGGCGGACCGGCCGGCCGGTCCGCGCGAGTTCTCGGTGTGGTGCAGCCAGCGCGACATCGCCCAGATGGTCGAGCGCTGCCTGGCCGCCCCCGACAGCCTGCGTTTCGACGTCTTCTTCGTGTGCTCGGAGAACAAGTGGACGTACCGCGACATCGAGCACGCGCGGGCGGCGGTCGGGTTCGTCCCCGAGGACCGGGCCGAGGACTACCGCGGTCGCCCGTGAAGCTCGTCTCCTGGAACGTCAACGGGCTCCGGGCGGCGTGGAAGAAGGGCTTCGTCGAGTTCCTCGCCGCCCAGGCCGCCGACGTGGTCTGCGTGCAGGAGACCAAGCTCCAGGCCGAGCAGGTCACCGCCGAGATGCGGGCCCCGGCCGGCTACGCGAGCCACTGGGCCTTCGCGGAGCGCCCCGGCTACAGCGGGGTGGCGACCTACACGCGCCCGGCTCCGCTCGCGGTGAGCACGGTCTGCGACCACCCGGTGCTCGACTGCGAGGGACGCCTCGTGCACGTCGAGCTGCCCGACTTCCACCTCCTGAACGTGTACTTCCCCAACGGGGGCATGGGGCCGGAGCGGGTGCAGCACAAGCTCGCCTTCTACGAGGCGTTCCTCGCCTTCACGGAGTCGCTGCGCAAGGGGGGCAAGGGCGTCGTGGTCTGCGGCGACGTGAACACCGCCCACACCGAGCTCGATCTCGCCCGCCCGCGGGAGAACGAGGGGACGTCGGGCTTCCTGCCCGCCGAGCGCGAGTGGGTGACCCGCTTCATCGCGGCCGGCTACCACGACACCTTCCGGCTCTTCGTCGCGGACCCCGGCCACTACACGTGGTGGGACCTGAAGACCGGCGCGCGGGCCCGGAACGTGGGCTGGCGCATCGACTACTTCTTCGTGTCCGACGAGCTGCGCGGCCGGATCGCGGACGCGCGCATCCTGCCCGGGATCCTGGGCTCGGATCATTGCCCGATCGTGCTCGAGCTGAGCTAGACCCGTGCCCTCTCCCGGAGGAGAGGGGCTGGTGGTATTCTCTCGGCCGTGACCCAGAGCGCCGATCTCGCGATCGTGGGAGGCGGCATCGTCGGCCTCGCCACCGCGCTGGCCCTGACCGAGGCCCACCCGCGCCTCCGGCTGATCCTGCTGGAGAAGGAGGCGCAGATCGCGGCCCACCAGACCGGTCACAACAGCGGCGTCATCCACTCCGGCATCTACTACAAGCCCGGCTCGCTGAAGGCGCGGACCTGCGTGGACGGGGCGCGCCGGATGAAGCAGTTCTGCGACACCCACGGCATCAAGTGGGAGGGCTGCGGCAAGGTCATCGTGGCGACCGACGCGGCCGAGCTGCCGCGGCTGCAGAACATCTACGAGCGGGGCCAGGCCAACGGCCTCTCCGGGCTCAAGCTGCTGTCGGCCGAGGAGGTCCGGGAATTCGAGCCGAACTGCCGGGCGGTGCGGGCGATCCACGTGCCCGAGACCGGCATCGTGGACTACGTCCAGGTGGCGGGCAAGATGGCGGAGCTGATCCAGCAGCGCGGCGGGCGCATCCAGACCGGGGCGGGGGTGCGCGCGATCCGCCGCCAGGGGAGCGGGCTCGTGCTCGAGACCGCGCAGGGCGCGGTCGAGGCGCGCCACCTCGTCAACTGCGGGGGGCTGCACTCCGACCGGGTGGCCGGGCTCACCGGAGTCACGCCCGAGGTGCGCATCATCCCATTCCGCGGCGAGTACTACATGCTGCGGCCCGAGCGCCGCTCGATCGTGCGCGGCCTGATCTACCCGGTGCCGGATCCGGAGTTCCCGTTCCTCGGCGTGCACTTCACCCGCACCATCCACGGTGACATCGAGGCGGGCCCGAACGCGGTGCTCGCCTTCGCGCGCGAGGGCTACTCCCTCGGCACGGTGCGGCCCGCGGAGCTCGCGAGCACGCTGGGCTACGCCGGCTTCTGGCACATGGCCCGGAAGTACTGGCGGGTCGGGGCCTACGAGATGTACCGCTCGGCCAGCAAGGCGGCCTTCGTGCGCTCCCTGCAGAAGCTGGTGCCGGACATCCGGATCGGCGACCTCGAGCGGGGCGGGGCGGGGGTGCGGGCGCAGGCGGTGGCCCCCGACGGGAGCCTGGTGGACGACTTCAAGATCAGCGTGACGCCGGGGGCGGTGCACGTCGTGAACGCCCCGTCTCCCGCCGCGACGGCCTCACTCGCCATCGGCCGGCACGTGGCCGCCCTGGCCGCCGAGACCTTTGGCCTGGGCGCGGCCTGAGCTCACTTCTTCGCCAGCCGGTCCTCCACCTCGCGCAGCCGATCCTCCGCGGAGAGCAGCATCGCGGCCAGATCGCGGATCAGCGCGACCGCCAGCGCGGGATTCGCGCGCACGAGCGAATCGAGGCGGTTCGCGGAGATGACCATGAGCGTGACGGCGTCGGCGGCCACCGCGGTCGCCGAGCGGGGCGCGTTGCGGAACAGGGCCAGGTGACCCAGCAGCTCGCCCTTGGCCAGTGTCCGGAGCAGGCGCTCGTCGGCTCCGCTCTGCTTGCGGATCTCCACCCGTCCCTGGTGGACCATGAAGGCCTCGCCCTTGGCGTCGTCTCCCTCCCGGAAGATGACCGTCCCCGGCTCGAACGTCCTCGTCGGCACTTCCCCGATCTGGCGGCTCATAGACTCCCGTCTTCGGTGTAGAATGGCCCGCAGTGGGCCTATGATACTGCGTCTGGCGCTGTTCGTGGCGGCGGTCATCATGACCGCGAGCACGCTGCCCGGGCCGGTCTTCGCGCAGAAGGCCATCACCGTCCAGGAGGCCCTCCTCCGAGCCAAGCCCGCCGTCGTGCTGGTCGTGGCCGAGGTCTCCTCCGAGGTGTCCCTGGACTGCGGCGCCGGACCGGTCAAGGTCACCCCGCCCGTTTTCCGCGAGACCGGGACCGGCTGGTTCCTGGACGCCGACGGCTGGCTGATGACCAACGGCCACGTGGTCCAGCCCGCCTACGAGCCGCCCCGGTGGCTGGCCAACCAGCAAGCCCAGCGGGCGGTCACCACCGCCTGCCTGCCCCAGGTCCTGAAGAAGATGGGCCTCCAGCCCGGCGACCGGCCGGAGGCCGAAGAGGCGGCCAAGCGCCGGCTGCTCGACACCGTCCTGCCCTCGGCCAAGGTCAACCTCAAGCCGGAGGTCTTCGTCGTCACCGCCAAGGGGCGGTTCAAGGCGGAGGTGAAGAAGTACAGCCCGCCGGTGAACGAGATGTCGGGCCGCGATCTGGCCCTGCTCAAGGTCCCGGGCGAGAACTACCCGGTGCTCTCGCTCGCCGACTCCAAGGGAGCCCAGATCGGCGACCCGGTCCACATCATCGGCTTCCCCGGCGTGGTGCTCTCGCACGAGCTCCTGAACCAGTCCTCCATGGTCGAGGCGTCGATCACCAACGGGGCGATCTCGGGGTTCAAGCAGGATCGGAACAACAACACCGTGATCCAGACGGATGCATCCGCGGCGTGGGGCAACTCGGGAGGCCCGACGGTGGATGACCGCGGCAACGTGGTCGGGCTGCTGACGTTCGTGTCGCTCGCTCCCGGCCCCGAGGGCAGCATCGTGCAGGGCTTCAACTTCGTCATCCCGTCCGCCGCGGTGACCGCCTTCGTGAAAGACACCCCGGTCAAGGTGAACGCGGGCAGCAAGTTCAACGACGCCTGGTACGCGGGCCTGAAGGCCCTGTTCAACGACGACGGCCCCGCTGCCCTCCGGCACTTCGAGGAGGCGGACCGGCTGCATCCGAACTTGCCCGACGCGCGGCGCATGCTGGCCGAGGCGCGCGAGGCAGTGAAGAATCCGAAGCCCAAGCCCTTCCCGTGGTTCTGGATCGCCATCGGCGTCACCCTGGTCAGCGCGGGCGGTTTCGGCGGGCAGTGGCTGCACCGCTGGAACAAGAACCGCTACCGGGTACACCCATCCGAGGTGGTACGGATGATGGAGGACGGCAAGGCGCCCATCCTGCTCGACGCGCGGCGGGCGGACTCCTACGAGCAGCTGCCGCTCACGATCCGGGGCTCGATCCGCGTCACGCCCGAGGACCTGACCACCAGCCTGGCCGGCCTCGACCTCGACATGACGCGCCCGGTGGTCGCCTACTGTACCTGACCCGACGAGGACACCAGCGCCCGGGTGGCGCGCGATCTACGAAAGCAAGGCTTCAAGGACGTCAAGATCCTCAAGGGCGGCCTGGGCGCGTGGACCAACGCGGGCCTGCCCATCGACACCCGCTCGGACCTCTCGCAGGTGGGCGTCGAGCTGTACAAGGCCCTCGCGGGCGGGAACGTCTAGAAGCCCAGCGCGCCGCCGTCGGCCCGGGGATCTGACCCGCCGACGAGTCCCCCTTCCGGCGCGATCCAGATGCAGTGGGCGTGGCCGAAGAGATCGTCCCACTCGTCGCCGATCGCGATCTCGTGCCCGCGGCTCTCGAGATCGCGCGCCAGGTCGGCCGGATAGCGGCCCTCGAGGTTGAGCGCGCGGGAGGCCGCACCCCAGGTGCGCCCGTACAGCCAGCGCGGCGCCTCCACCGCGGCCTGCGGGCCGAGCCGGCGGAAGAGCCGCCGGGTGAGGAGCGCGGCCTGGGTCTGGGGCTGGCCTTCGCCGCCCATGGTGCCGTGGACGAAGCGCGGACGGCCGCCCTCGAGGTACATCGAGGGGATCAGGGTGTGCATGGTGCGCTTGCCGGGCGCGAGGGCGTTGACGTGTCCCGGGTCCAGCGAGAAGAACGAGCCGCGGTTCTGCAGCACCACGCCGGTGTCGCCCGCCATCAGGCCCGAGCCGAAGGTGAAGTACAGCGACTGGATCAGCGAGACCGCGTTGCCGTCGCGATCCGCGGTGACCAGCGCGATGGTGTCGCCACCTGCGGCCGCCGCGGGCTGCGCCGGGCGGGCGTGCGCGCGGGAGATCAACCGGGCCCGCGCCCGCAGGCGATCGGGGGCCAGGAGCTCGGCGGGGTCGATCCGCATGTGAGCCGGGTCGGTCAGGTGACGATCCCGATCGTCGAAGGCGAGCTTGGTCGCCTCCACGAGCACGTGGATGTAGTCCACCTCCGGTAGCGTGGCCATGTCGAGCTGCTCGGTGATGCCCAGCACCGCGAGGGCCGAGAGCCCCTGCGTCGGCGGCGGAAAGCTCGCGGCCTGCCCCTCCGCGTAGGAGATGCGCAGCGGCTCCATCCAGTCCGAGCGGTGCTCGGCCAGGTCCTCGAGGGCCAGCGGGCTACCCGCTGCGGCGGCGGCCGCCACCAGGCGCCGGGCGACGTCGCCGCGATAGAACGCCTCCGCGCCGCCGTCGCGCACCGCCTCGAGGGTACGGGCGAGGTCGCGCTGCACGAGCGGACCGCGCCGGAGCGCGTCGGGATGGTAGAGCGGCCAGAGCCCCCGCCGGATCCCCTCGGGCGCGCGGTCGGTGAACAGGTCCGGCTCGCGTGGGGGCGGCGTGCGCTGGCCGTCCGAGGCGGTGAAGCCCTCGCGCGCGTAGAGCTCCGCGTCGGCCAGCAGGGCCTTCCACGAGAGCGGCGAGCCCATCGTCTCGCGGCTGTAGCGATGCGCCTGCCACCAGCCGTCCACCACCGCGGGCACCGTGAGGGCCGCGGGGCCGCCGCGGGCGGGCAGCGCTCGGGTGATGCCGCGCGCCGCGTACCAGTCGATCGTGGCGGCGCGCGCGGCGCGGCCGATGCCGCACAGGGCGCGGAGGGCCTGGCTCCGGCCGTCGTGGATCAGCCACACGTTGTCGCCGCCCAGACCGTTCATGTGCGGGTACACCACCGCGATGGTGGCCGCCGCCGCGATGGCCGCGTCGAGCGCGTTGCCGCCCGCGCGCAGCGCGGCCACGCCGGACTGGGTCGCGAGCAGATGCGGCGTGGCCACCATGCCGCGGGGGGCGCGCGCCTCGGGGAAGCGGGTGGTGG
>Ga0310810_10003765_pt1 | contig 16630 bp, 15 predicted proteins | sample NCmetagenome_FD_207641 | JGI IMG/M metagenome (GOLD analysis project Ga0310810, IMG submission 207641) | Soil microbial communities from experimental microcosm in Duke University, North Carolina, United States - NC | ecosystem: Engineered > Artificial ecosystem > Soil microcosm > Unclassified ... | reverse complement strand
GACCGAACAGATATCCGATCTGTCGCGGCGCGGCTTTTGTCTTACCGCGTCGGCGCTTGCCGCGGGTGGGCTTGCCCTCGCGCAGACGCCGGCGCGCGCCGCCATCGTGCGCACCGATTTCTCGACCCTGCCGCCCTACGGCAACGGCACCGTGCCAGCCGGGATCCGCTCGCGCTTCGTGCCCGGCGTGAATGGGCTAACCGTGCACATCCTCGAAGCCGGCTACGAAATGCCGGGCCGGCCGCTTGTCATGCTGCTGCACGGATTCCCCGAGCTCGCCTATAGCTGGCGCAAGGTGATGCTGCCTTTGGCGGCCGCCGGCTATCACGTGATCGCGCCCGATCAGCGCGGCTACGGGCGCACCACGGGCTGGGACGATTCCTACGACGCCGACGGCGATGCGTTCCGCATCCTCAACATGGTGCGCGACGCGGAAGGCTTGGTCTATGCTCTGGGCTACCGCCAAGTCGCGATGATCGCTGGCCACGATGCCGGCGCGCCGGTCGCCTCCTGGGCGGCGCTCATCCGTCCCGATATCTTCCGCTCGATCACGATTCTGAGCTCTCCTTTCGAAGGGCCGCCGGCGCTTCCCTTCAACACCGCGAACGGTGCGCCGCCGCCTCCCAAGGCCATCACCGATGACGAGCTCGACGCCGAACTCGCGAAGCTCAATCCGCCGCGGAAATATTATCAGAACTATCAGCGCACGCGCGGCGCCAATGACGACATGCTACGCGCGCCGCAAGGGCTGCATAACTTTTTCCGCGCTTATTATTTCTACAAAAGCGCCGATTACAAAGGGAACAAGCCGCATCCGCTGAAGGCGCGCACCGCCGCGGAGCTGGCCGAGATTCCGACCTATTACGTGATGGAGCGCGACAAGGGCATGGCGGCCACCGTCGCGCCGATGATGCCGTCTGCGGCATACATCGCTGCGTGCAAATGGCTCACCGAGCCCGAGGTCCAGGTCTACGCCGCCGAATATGGGCGCACGCAATTCACCGGTGCACTACAGGGCTATCGCGTGCGGCGCGGCTCCGATCCCAGAAGCATCGCCGAGATGCAGACTTTCTCGGCACGCGCCATCGACGTGCCGTCGCAATTCATCGGCGGCGCGAGCGATTGGGGCGTCCGGCAGACGCCGGGCGCGGCTGAGAAGATGCAGTCGACCGCGTGCAGCCACATGGTGGGATTCCATCTCGTCGACGGCGCGGGCCACTGGGTGCAGCAGGAACGGCCGGAGCAGGTGACCGCGCTGCTGTTGTCATTCCTGCGCGACCACGCCAAGGCAACCTGATTTCTACCGTCCCACGCGCTTAAGGGGCGCTCGTCAGCGCGGGTGTTTGACGGCGACGAGCTGCAGCGTGAACGTCAACACCTGGCCGGGCGGAATGGCGCCGTTGCCCACTCGGCGGTCACCGTAGCCGAGCTCCGACGGCAGCACGAGCTCCCACTCGTCGCCTTCCTTCATGAGCGAAAGCGCCTCCACCCAGCCCGGTACCACTTTGCTCGCGGGCAAATCGCGCGTTTCCCCGGGCTTGGTCTGATCGAACACGGTGCCGTCGACCAATGCCCCCTTGTAGGACACGGTGACGATATCGTCTGGTCCCGGCGTCTGCCCCATCCCCGATTTTATGATGCGGATCTGCAGCCCGCTCGGGCGAATCTCGACGCCCGGCTTCTTGGCATTGGCCGCAAGGTATTCACGATTGGCCTGCGAACTGATGTCGCCGGCAAAGGCTGCCCCGCCGATCACCGCTGCAAGCAACGCAATGACAAACGACGTGCTCTTGCGCATCTCAGCTCCAAAAAAAACGCGGGCCTGCGCGTCACACGCAAGCCCGCGCCGATAACAGATCAGCTTATTTCGCTTCGACCAGCTGCGGACCCTTTCCGGGCGCCGGCAGCGATGCCGTATAGGCGCCGATGTTGATGATGTCGTCGGCGGTCAATTTTGCGACCACCTGCTTCATCAGGTCGGCCATGTCGCCATGACGCGCACCCTTCTGGATGTCGTAAAGCTGGCGCGCGAGATAGCTCGGCGAACGCGCCGCGATGCCCGGAACGGAGCCGATGCCATTCAGGTCTTCGCCGTGGCAAGTCGTGCAGGCGATGGTCTTGCCGTTACCACCGGTCCTGACGAGAGCCTGTCCCTTCGCGATCGAGCCGGGCGGCACATAGGCAATAAACGGCGAGCGCGGATTGCGGTACGTCTCGGTGTATTCGCTGTTGACCGGGACTTCGACGATGCGGTTGCCGATCGGCTCGGTGCCGGCGTTGGCGCCCGTGAGCGGGATCATAAGGCCGCCCTGGCTGCGGGTCTTCGGAACCATCGTGGCCTCAACCACCTTGATCCACGGCGTCCACTGCATGGCCGAGAAGTACGCTGCGGCCTGCTGGATTTCCTCGTCCGTCATCGCTTTTGCGAAGCTGACCATCGCCTGCGTATTCGCCTTGCGGCGCTCGGCGCTGACTCTGAGATCGTCCTTCATGTTGTGCAGCTGACGGACGATATATTCCTTCGGCAGACCCTGCGGGCTGGCGTTCTCGGAGCGGCCTTTGCCGTTCGGGTAATGGCACAGCGAGCACGCGATGATGCCGCGCGATGGATCACCCTCGGCGACGATCTTCGGCATATTGGGATGATCGCCCGGATACCAATCTGCGGGCGCGACACGGTCCGGCGTGTCATTGTCTTTGCGGCCCCGCACCTTGTTGAAGTTGAATTGCAGGTCCGTCCCCGGCAGGCTGAGCATCTTGCCGTCGTCGCGCGCGGGCTGAGCTGGCGGCGTGCCCGGCGGCGGTGCCGGCGGAATACCATAAGCCCACGATGGATAATTCGGATCGGCAGGAGCATTATTTTCGGCGGCGTAAATCGCGCCGACCGTCGCCACGGCGGAGCCGAGCAGAACCGCAATCCCAAGCACTTTCTTCATTGGGTCCCTCCCAGGAAATTCGCCGCAATGTGCCATATCCGTTCGGCTTTTGCACCAATGCCGTTCACCAAAAATCCGCGCCTTTCGCAGTGCACAAATCGCCATTAGTACCGGTATGTCGCGTACAGCCAAAACGCCCGTTTATCGGGGAATGGACCGCCCCCGACATAATCGGCATAGGCCACGTCGAGGACTAAGTGCGGGTCGACCTGGCCTTCCAGCTGGGCGTCCCATTCATTGCCATAACCGGCCGAGACGTGCTCGGCCGAGTAGTCGTGATAAATCACGGTCGCCGACAACCGCGGAAAAACGGGAGTGGCCGGAATCCCGTAGGTCGTCCGGACGTAGAAGTCGCGCAGGCCCTCGGGCGGCTTGTTGAGGAAGCTCTCCGCCCAGCCCTGGAAAGCATGGAGATTGGCCAGCGGCGTTTGAAACCCGGCTGAGCCGTTACCGCCAAGAATCTCATAGCCCACCAGCCCGGCCAGGCCGCCGTAAGCCAGTCCTGCTTCGCCGAGGTAATAGTCCAGCCCCAGGTGGGCTGGGTTTCGGGCGTATGCGTCCTGCTCCGCGTAGGCCGCGTTGAGGCGAACCGTGAAACCATCGCCCAGGTCGAAGATCCCGTCGCCACGAACACCATAGGTCGCGCTGGAGAATGCAGGCGCCTCGCGGAAATCGAGCAGGTAGGCGAAGCCATTGAATCTCACATTCGGTAGGCCCGCATAGACCGCGTCGAAGAAGTGGCTGTCGCCGTTGAATTCGCCGAGCGGCGAGTCGGGCCCGAAAATCCGATTCACACGCCATGCGTAGGCGTAGGAGAGCGTGGTTGCTGGGAGCGACGTATCGACGAAGCCAACTGCGTCATAGGTCTGCTCGTGCTGGCGCCAATCGGCATTCCCGATGAAGCGGCCATTGCCATAGACGATCCGCTGCCGCCCGGCGGTGAGCAGGAAATCGGGCGCCTGCGCCGAGTCGGTAAGCCACGCGCCATAGCTGAGCTGCAGCCGATTAAGAACCGCCATGTCCGGGTCCCAGATCGCCGGATAACCGGGCGCCGGATGGACCGTATCGGCGAAATGGCGCGGGCCGAAATGCTCCACGAAGTCACCCTCGGCCAGCGCGGCAAATCCCAGGAATTGGCCGGTCTGGTAGCCCAACCGCGCCCGCAAAGTCGTTGCTTCGGCGTTCTTGGAGAAACCGGCCTGATCGACAGACTCGAACCGCAGCCGCACGTCGGCCAGCGGCGTGCCGTCCGTGATCGCCTGCTCGAAGTTCGCATTTTGCGCATGCGCAGGCGCCACCGGAATCAGCGGCAACACTGCGCCTGTAATGATCGCAGCGACGCGGCGCCGTTTCATCCGGTGCCGCAGAGGACATTGAGCAGCGCCTGTCGTCCGCTGGCCACCGAATCCAGCGCGCGGTCGAGCGCTTTCGGGAGCGCGGCCGCGTCTTCGACCCCCTCGCCGTAGCCGCCGACCGTTTCGATCGCTTTCTCGTAGCGCGTGCCGGGCTCGAAATAGGTCAGCGGCTCGCGATTGCTGCGCGCGGCGTATCCGTCGGGATAGACGTCGCGCGTGTTGCGCCGCACCGCGTTCCACATCTCGTTATTGTAAATGACGGTGAGCGTCGGCAGCTTTTCCGCCTTGCCGACATAATGCGCAGGAATCGGATTGCCGAACATGTACGAACCGTCGCCCACCGCGCAGATGACGAGCTTGTCGGGCACAGCCGCTTTCATGCCGAGCGCCGTGCCGAGACTCCAGCCAAGCGCCCCGCCCTGACCCAGCGAGAAGAAGGTGCCGGGCTTGGTGAAATTCAGATGCGTGGACGGCGTCAGCGCTTCTTTCACAACGATGCCGTCGTCGCCCTTCACCTGGTTGATGCAGTGATTGATCCAAGCCGGATGGATGGGCGACGCATTCCTGATCTTCTCAAGGTTGGCGGCAACGTTGGCATTGCGCTTCTCGCGGGCTTCGGCTAGGCGCTTGCGTCGCGCCTCGATGCGCGAGGCGGCGGATTTCTCGCGCGCGGCCAAGGCTTCGGTCAGCGCCGGCAGCGTCGCGCCGACAATTCCGCTGATCGCCAGATCGCACGGGAATCCCCGCAGCGGATAATTGGCGAAGATGGGATCGGCGCCGATGTGAATGATCTTGGTCTCGGGCCGCGGCGCCTTGTGCTTGGGTACCCAGGGGACGTCCGCTTCCAGCACCACGATTACGTCAGCGGCATCGAAATACGCTTCGGGATTGCCGCCCAGATGCATCGGGCTGTTCGCCGGCATCGACATGTAGGAGTGCTTGCGCTCGAACACCGGAATCGCGAACCGCTCGGCGAGCGCGGCGAGCTTGGCGACATCGGCTTCCATGCGGCCCGCGCTGCGCGTGATGATGATCGGATTCTCTGCCCCGGCGAGCATATCCGCCGCCCGATCGATGGCATTCAAGTCGGGGAACGGCGGCGACGGCGTAGCGTGGCGTGACGGCGAAGTGTACTGAAAATTCTCGATCGGCGCGGCCAGCGTCTCGCGTGGCAGCGTCATGTAGACGGAGCCATGCGGCTCGGTCATCGCGATGTTGAGCGCGCGGTCGACCGCGGATTCCAGCACCTCGCCGTTGGGCAGTTCGTAATCCCATTTGACGAATTCGCGCACCATGGCGCGCTGGTCACGCATCTCCTGCGGCCAGTGGATTTCGCCGCTGCGCATGCCCATCAGGGCGCCCTCTTCCGAATAGGGCGTGCGGCCGGCGGTAAACAGCACCGGAATATTGCCGCGCCAGCCGTTGATCAGCCCGCAGATGGCGTTCGCCGTGCCGACATTGACGTGGACCATGACTGCCTGCAGCCGTCCCGTCTTCAGGAAATAGCCCTGCGCCATGTTGATCGCGACGTTCTCGTGCGGAACCGTGACCGGCTTTGGCACCTTGGTGCCGTGCACCTGCGCTTTCGCGTATGCCTCGATGAGCGGCGCGAAATCGGTACCCGCATTGGCGAAGAGATAATCAATGCCGCGGTCGGCAAGGAGCACAAGGTAGGCATCGGCAACGGTGCCGGACGCGATCGTCTTGGTCGCCATGCGAATGCTCCTCAGCGTTTCAGGAAAGGAACCGCAAGGCGGATGAATTCGTCTGCCGCATCCCACGGCACAAGATGCTTGCAATCCGGAACGATATGCACGTCGAGCTCCGGGAATTTCTCCTTCAGCATGGCGGCGCGCTGGGCCGCGTTGGCGCGGTCGTTGCGGCCGAAGATCAACAGCAGCGGCATCTTCAGTTCGACCAGGCGCTGCCAAATCGGCGTCTTGGGCTCTTTCGGCGGCGCGCCTTCGGCTGCCGCGCTGCGCGCGACGAAGGCCACGAAGTTCTTCCCGATGCTGCGGTCGTGGCGCAGCGCGAGTTCTTCCGGCGTGATCAGATCGTGATGGAAGAGATTGGCCTCGAGCAATTTGCGCGTGTCATCGATGGTAGGCTCGGCCGACGCCATGCGCCGTTCCAGACGCTGCTGCGCCGCCGCGCCGCGGTCCTCCGCGCCTTCGAGCGGCGGGAGCAGACTGCCGGTGCCGAGCACGATCACATGGGAGTAGCGCTCTGCCTCCTTCAGCGCGAGCTGTACCGCCGGATTACCGGCCTGCGAATGCCCGACCAGCGCTGCCTGTTTGATGCCGAGCGCGTCCATGAATTTCGGGATGCTGTCGCGTCGATAGGCTGCCGAAAGATCGGCCGGAACATCCGAGAGCCCGAAGCCCGGCTGATCGAACGCAATCGCACGGAAACCCGCCCGCGCCAGCGGCGCCAGATTGCGGATGAACACATCCGCCGACGAGCCGAGCGAGGCGCCATGCAGCAACAGCACGGCCGGGCCCTCGCCTTCCTCGATGTAGCGCAGCTTGAGACCGTCGACGGTGACAAACTTGTCGTTCACGCGAGTCATGAGATCGCTGCTCATGCTCCACTCCTTTGTTCTTGCAGGTTTAACGCCAGCCTATCACTCGTCTGTGATGTCAATCCAGTTGCCGTCGGGATCGGTCATTTGCAGCTTTCCGCCTGCCTGGGAAGCGAAAAACCGCTGCCGCACTGCCGATTCCGGGCTCCCCCCCAGCGGCACGGGGGCAAGGTACGGATTGGCGCCCGCGATTTCGGCGACATGGGCCTTGAACGCCTCGATATTCTCGACATGGAAACCGACATGATCGGGACCGGGCCGCTTGATCGACATGCCCTCGAAGACCGGGATGGACCACGGCAAAATCGACAGCGTCACGCGCCCGTCGGTCAGGTGATAACCAGGTGCCTCGCTTCTGCTGTTCACCGGCTGCAGCTCGAAAACGTCCGCATAGAACTCCACGCATTCCTCGGCGTTAGGCGTGCGGATCGCGAATTTGTTGAAATAGCGGTCCTGGTTCCAGCCCTGCGCCGCGATGTCCGCATAGACCTCCTTGCGGGTATCTTCCTTCTTCTGCGCCAGATCGAACACATTGCCGTCGGGATCGTGACCGCTGTAAGCGGCGAAGGGCCGGGCCGACGGGCGCTTCACGATGTTTGCCCGCTTGTGCTTCTTCTGCATGCGCTCGAGCACGGGCTCTACCACATCGACTACCATCCCGAAGTGATCGATCCCGCCGACATAGCCGTCGCGCCGCGGAATCAGATTGAGACCGACATAACCGTCGCCGACCGTCGCCGCAGCACCGGGGCGCCGCTTCTGCGAAGGCTTCAGCCCGAACACCGCTTCGTAGAATTTCTCCAGCGTCGGATAGGCGGGACTGATGATCGCCATGTGATTGATTTGCGCAAACATCGTCTTTTCCTCGTTACGAATTCTAATGCGTGGGCTGTGCGGCCAGTGCGGCCTCGCCTTCGGGCCTTGCACGCGATTGCAGCCGCGACAGCGCGAAACAGGCGATCGCGGCGCAGAACGGCGGCACGGCGGCGAACAGGAACAATTGTGAACTCGGCAGATCGAGCCTGATCAACTCGCCGCCGATCACGGGTCCGAGAATCGAACCGATGCGGCCAACCCCGTTGGCCCAGCCGACGCCGTTGGTTCGGATGAAGGTCGGATAGAACCGCCCTGAGACCGCATTCAGGTTCGTTTGGCCGCCGAGAATCGCACAGCCGGTACCGAACGTCGCCAGCAGCAGCAGTGGGATGGAGTCGCCTGCCGAGCCGATCAGCGCGACCATCGGAACGCCGAGTGCGAGCGCGACCGCGATCGGTAAGATGCTGCCCTTGTCCAGGAACCGGCTGACAACGAGTCCGCCCGCAACACCTCCCGCCTGGACGAGCACCGATGCACCCGCCGCGGCTTCACGCGACAGGGTGGGACTTTCGAGCACGGTCGGAAGCCACGTCACCAGAAACTGCAGCGCCATGAGATTGGCGACAAAGACGATCCACAAAAGGATCGTGAAAGCGGCGCGCCCTTCGGTGAAGAGATGAGGCAGTTTGATGCCGGGTCTCTTTTCCTCGTGAACCACAAGGCGCGCCTCGGCCGCAAGTTCGGGGTCGATCCGCTTAATGATTTTGCGGATACGCTCGTGCCTGTTCGCGTCGAGCGCGAGAAAGCGCACGGATTCCGGCAGAAACAGCAGCACCAGCACGGCTGTTACGATCGGCAGGACGCCGCCGATGAAGAACATCACCTGCCAGCCGTAGGGAGCAATCAGGAAACCCGACACCGCCGCGCCCGAGGACGCACCCGTTTGATACCCGATAAGCAGAACCCAGATCGCCAGGGCCTGCACCCGCTTTGGCGAAAATTCCGTACCAAGAGCAATGACCGAGGGCAGCACCCCACCGACGCCGATACCCGAGCCGATGCGCAACAGCCTCAGAGTGGCGAGATCGGTCACATACATCGTCGCGAAGCTAAAGGCTGCCAGCACAATGCACCCGACAATGATCGTGCGCTTGCGCCCCGCGCGGTCTCCCAGAATGCCGAGACACACCGCGCCCATCATGAGTCCGAGATTGCCTGCTCCGAACACGAGCCCGAGCGAGGCTTTCGGAAATCCCAGAGCTTCGATCAAAGCCGGTCCGGCGAAGCCCGGCGCCTGCGCCTCGAATCCGTCCACGAACATGCAGAGCACGAGAAGCGCCCCAAGCGCGATCTGAAAGCGGCCGAGCTTCTGCCGCTCGATCACCTCGTTGACGTCGATGATGCGCGCTTCGGTCATGCGCCTCTTCGCACAATCATTCGTCGGTGATGTCGAGCCAGTTGCCGTCCGAATCCGTCATCTGCCACTTGCCGGTGGCGCTCTTCGCCAGGAAGTCGCGTCGCACATTGGACTCCGGACTGCCGCCCAGCGGTACCGGCGCAAGATACGGATTGGCGCCGGCGACTTCGGCGACGTGCTTCTTGAAGCCTTCCAAGTCCTCGACGTGAAATCCCATGTGATCGGGCCCGGGCCGCTTGATCGACATGCCCGCAAAAATCGGAATCGACCACGGCAGGATCGACAACGTTACGCGCCCGTCCGTCAGATGATAACCGGGCGCCTCGGTCTCGCGGTTGACCGGCTGCAGCTCGAACACGTCGGCGTAGAATTCCGCGCATTGCTCCGCGTTCGGCGTGCGGATCGCGAATTTGTTGATGTAGCGATCCTGTGCCGCGCCGTCCGTGCCCTGCCCTTTGTAAAGGTCCTGGCGCGTGTCGTTTTTCTTTTGTGCCAGATCGAAGACGTTGCCGTCGGGATCGTGGCCGCTATAGGCGGCAAAAGGCCGAGTCGATGGGCGCTTCACGATATTCGCGCGCTTATGCTTTTTCTGCATGCGCTCCAGCACCGTTTCGACATCGTCCACGACCATGCCGAAATGATCGAGCGCACCGACATAACCGTCGCGCCGCGGAATGATCTGCATACCGACATAACCGTCCGAGACGATTGGCGCATCCGTCAGCCGGAAGGCCGAATATTTCAGGCCGAACATTGCCTCGTAGAATTTGGCGAGATTGTTGTAGGCATGGCTGATGATGGCCGTATGATTGATCTGCGCGAACATTCCCTTCTCCGGTTTACAAAGCGAATTTCATCGTTGGCCTCAGGCCATGGCGCGCTGCGCCGAATCCAGCTCGCGCGCGGCTGCGCTCTTGGCGCGCACATTGGCGAGCAGGAAAATCCACAGCGACCCGAAGAACATCGGGATCGAGACCAGCAAATACATCGTCTGCAAAGGCCAATGCAGCGCCAGCATCGTGCCGGCGAACATCACGCTGAATATCGAACCGATGCGGGCGACGCCATGCGCCCAGCTCACTCCCGTCGAGCGGATATCGGTCGGATAAAGCGTCGCGGCGAGCGCGGCCAGCGTGATCTGGGTGCCAATATTGAAGAAGCCCGATGCGAATATCGTCGCGGCGAGCGGATAGAAATCTCCACCGGCCCAGCCGATCAGCGCAATGAAGAACCCGCCGGCGGCAAACGAACCCATCAGTACACGGAAGAACCCGAATCGGTCCGCGAGGAATCCTAGCGTGATCACCCCCAGCATGCCGCCGAATTGCAGCGAAGCGGCTGCACGCAGTGCCTGTGCCTCGGGGAGTCCCGTCTCGGTCGTTAGCGTCGGCAGCCAATTGTTCAAATAATTGAGCGCGAGCGTGTTCATGAACAAACAGAGCCAGATCAGGATGGTGCTGGCCGTGCGGCTCTCGGTGAACAGCCGGGCCACGCGCAACTGGCCGGCGCTCTTCTCGCGCGCTTCCTGACGCAGCACGAAATGCGTGTCCGGCGCGAACGACAGCGCCGGATTGATTTTCCGAAAAATCGCGATGATGCCCTCGCTGCGCCCTTTCACCGTGAGCAGCCGGATGGATTCCGGCAGCCAGATCCACAGCACCCCGGCCATGACAAGGGTCATGACGGCTGCGACATAGAATTGCGCCTGCCAGCCGAACGCCGGCACGAGGTGCGACGCCAGCACCCCGCCCGAAGCCGAGCCCATCGCGTAACCGCAGCCCATCAGGGTGACCATGGCCGCGCGCCGCCGCTTAGGCGCGAACTCGTTGACGATCACCACGCCGAGCGGCACCACCGCGCCCAGGCCGAGACCGGTGAAAAACCGCAGTACCATCAGCACGTTGAGGTTGTCGGCCGCCGGCACCGCAGGGCTCAACAGCGCCGAAATCTCGGGCACCTGCGTGACCACGAGCGAGAACAGCGCCACGTAAAGAACGGTGAACACAGTCACCAGCTTGCGTCCGAAGCGGTCGGCCAGCGGCCCGATGATCAGCGCACCGATGGCCACCCCAAGCACCCCGGAGGAAAACACGGTACGCAGCGCGCCACGCGCCAGATGCCAATCGGCGGTCAGCGCGGGCCCGACATACGCGATGGATTGATTGTCGACGCCGTCGAGGAACAGGGTCAGCCAGGCCATGAAGGCGATGACGCACTGGTAGCGGCTGACCTTCTGAGAATCGATCAGTTCCGCAACGTCGACTGCCTGACTCATCCTCTCGCCTCCCGGCCGGCCGTTTGGGCCTTTTCTAGCGGCAATCCTACACGGAAACGGCGGGAGTGTCTCAGGCAGGGCCAGAGCCGCGATTGCGCTAAAAGGCCATTCCGTCGCCGCCTGCGGCGATACCGTTCAGGTAGAGCTCCCATACCAAAAGGTTCTTTCGGCAGGCCTCGACGACGGCGTCTTCCATCTTGAGATCGCGGGCAAAGCGCGCGATCGCCTTCCAGCCCATGTCGGAGTGCTCGATATCAGCCGCCTCATGCAGCTCGAAAAAGTCGAGCTGTTCATTGGTGAGGTTGAACGACTCGCCCCAGCGTTTGCGCTCCAGGCCGAACCAGCCGCGCTCGCGCATCACGCCGTCCCCGTAGCCCGGCACATTGGTGCGCTCGGCGCAGGTGTTGCCGACGATGCCCTCCAGCCAATGGCGGTTGGCCATCAGGCCTTCCCACGCCGCCCAGGCGATTTGTGTCGTGTCGAGCAGCGGCGCGGCGCGGATTTCCTCGATGGTCATCCCGATATGCGTGCCCAGCTCCTCGAGAATCTGCCAGTGCGGCTTGCCATGGCCGTACTCGTGATCGGCGATCACCTCCTGGGTGCATGCGCCGATGATTTGGAGCCGCGTGTCCCAGTCCGGACAATTGGTGGCGACTTTCAGCTTGAGCACGGAGTTGCGGTGCCGGTTGTTCTGCCGATGCTGGGTGACGAACATGCGCGCGCGACCCTTGGTCATTGGTTCTTTGAAGAAGCGGGTGCGGCGGCAGAAGTCGTCGACGACGGCATCGAGCCGTGACACGACATCTTTCTGATCGGACATGATATTGCCCCCTTTGGAAATTGCGACAGCCGCTTAGTCGCATAAGGGCGCGAAACGTACAATTCACTTGCCGCCCGTCCTTGTGCTGCTTCTTCTGTCATGCGACCCTTTTCCATCTCTGGGAGGAGGCGGTCATGAGCAAACAAGCACGCACATTCTATGTCGGTGCCAGTTTTGTGGTCGTCCTTGGTGCGCTTGCGATTGGCCAAGCGGTGCTCGACAGAAGCGCTGCCGCCCAAGCGGCGAATGCGATTCAGGCGCCCCGCTTCGAAGTCGACGCGTTCTGGCCGAAACCGATGCCCAATCATTGGGTGCTCGGACAAACGATTGGCGTGTGGGTCGACACCGACGACCACGTCTGGATCGTGCACCGCAGCTCCGCGACATTGGCCCCGCAAGAGAAGGGCACGGAACTGAAGACCGCCGAATGCTGCGCCGGCGCGCCGCCGGTTCTCGAATTCGATCAGGCCGGAAATCTCTTGCGCCACTGGGGCGGGCCCGGCCCGGGCTATGAATGGCCCGACGGCAATCACGGCATCTTCATCGATCACAAGGGCAATGTCTGGATCGGCGGCAACGGCGGTCCCGACTCGGAAATCCTGAAGTTCACCAAGGACGGCAAGTTCCTGATGCAAGTCGGGAAGAAAGGCGCGCGCCGCGATGCGAACGCCGCGGCCGGCGCGGGCGAAGGTCAGGTCGCGGGCTTCAAGGGCGGCAGCAACGACGAGGTGAGCTTCGGCAGACCCGCCAAGATTTTCGTCGATGCCCAAGCGAACGAGGCCTACATCGCCGACGGCTATCTCAACAAGCGCGTCGCTGTGCTCGACGCCGACACCGGCAAGATGAAGCGCTGGTGGGGCGCATATGGCAACAAGCCCGACGACACGCCAATGCCGGCTTACGATCCTTCGGCGCCGCCGACGCAACAGTTCCACAATCCGGTGCACTGCGCCGACATGTCGGTGGATCGGTTCTTGTATGTCTGCGACCGCGCCGGCGACCGGCTTCAGGTGTTCACGCCCGAAGGCAAATTCGTCAAGGAAGCGTTTTTCGCGAAGACGACGAAAGCTTCGGGCTCGGTCTGGGACATCGCGTTCTCGAAAGACCCGCAGCAGAAATACATCTTCATGGCCGACGGCATGAACGACAAGGTTCATGTGATCGATCGCCAAACGCTGCAGGAAGTGACGAGCTTCGGGGACGGTGGACGGCAGCCCGGTCAGTTCTACGGCGTGCACTCCATCGCCATCGACTCGAAGGGCAACCTCTACACAACCGAAACCTGGGAAGGAAAACGGTTGCAGAGGTTCATGTACAAGGGCCTCGCGCCCGTGCAGCCGAACCAAGGCGTCGTCTGGCCCCGCACAGCCGCAGCGAGATAGCGTGTTGAGTTATTTGCCGGTGACGGGAATGAGGATCGCCACGCGGTCCTCATTGCCGACCGTGCGCGTGATGTGACCCTTACCGGTCAGGTCCTCGGCCAATTCGATGCTGCCGGGTCCGACCTGGATCGTTTGTCCGCCGGACAGAACCAACTCGGCGTGTCCGCTGAGTGTGATCACATATTGCCGCCGCGATGCCGTGTGATAGCCGTTCTCGCGGCCCGGAGGCGTACGCCTGATCTGGGCACCGGAATTTGACAGGAGGTCGAACACGCCGCCTCCGGCCGCAAACTTTACCTCCATTTCCTCGGCATGAGTCAGGCCGTCAGGTCCGGTGAAGAAGCGCGTGATCTTGACCGGCTTGCCAGCTTCCGCCTTTGCGCCGTCGGCGCTGTGGGCCGGCCCAATTAGCGTCGAACCGCACAAGAGACCTGCAACGATCAGCCAAAAATGTTTCGTCGGCATGCGGCGTTCCCCTTCAATCGCACGGACAAACGCTATCACAGTTCGAAGCCCATCGTGGAGCAATCGTTCCATTAACCAGCGTCCGCATGCTGCTGAATCGGCAAGTGAGCCGAACGCCTCTCTTCGATTTCTTCCATGCTCGACGGTATAGTGTCGGGCGAAGCGAATGTGGGGGGCAGGTAATGCGTCGCGTTTATGCGATTTCGCGGCACCCCGGCATAGCCATAGCCACCGTGCAGGCGAATTTCCCCGACCAACCTCTGACGCTCACGGCAATCGTTTTAGCCGTGATCGTCACCGCGCTCGTGCCGCTGCCGTATTTGTTATGGGCAAAACCCCACGAGACCAAAGCTGCTGCCGCTGAGTAGCCGCCGCTCATCACCTGGCCTCGTGAGCAGCCCCGCGCGTTTCCTGCTTTGAACTGCGCTTCTCCTGTCGGCACTCCGACCGGGAATCTCCCGAACTCTTGCACTCGGCCTTTTGGCTGCGCGCTTCGTGCCTCCCCTCCTGCCGAATGTCGCGCGACTCCTGGCGGCCCGACTGCCGTTCGTCCCGCCGTTCCTTCGATTCGGTTTGCGCATAAGCGGCAACGGGGCCCACAGCAACGAAAGGAACCGCTAGGGCCAAAGCCAAAACGCCAACCTCAAGACGGACATTCCATTTCATTTTCGCCTCCTACTTCGCATTAAAGCCCCAGTAGGACTGTTCTGATCCGGATCATCAATCCGACTTTCGTCCTACTCCTTGCCAAAACCACCTGCTCAAAAAGTGCGGCGCAATGAACTAACTACGACTGTCTGAAAGTGCATCGGGCTCTCCGCGATCGATGCGCCGCTAGACTTTGGTCCAATTGCCAGTCGATAGCGGCCAAACGAACTGTCGCAACAGGCACAACGCTTGGCGCGTTTCCCCCCATCGAGACGCGCGAGCACGGAGAATGGAATTCGTCATGCCGCCACAAACGCCATCACGCATCGAGATCCTCGAAACGCCTGAGAGTGAAGATACGGGTCCAGAGCGACGAAAGGGCAAACTGAGCGCACTGCTCAGGGGCCTCCTGGTGGTTATTCCGATTTACCTTGCCGTCTTGCTGATGCTCAAGGCGATGAACTCGCTGTTGAACATTGTGAAGCCGGTGACGAAGCTGATACCCGTTCCGGATTGGCTGCCTACGGGTCAAATACTTTCTGTACTGCTGATCCTGCTGTTCTGTTTCGTGGTCGGCTTATTGGTTGGCACCCGTATGGGAAAATCGACCAAAGAAAAACTCGAGAAACGGGTGCTTTGTAAGATTCCCGGCTATACAACCGTCCGCAATCTGACGAATCGAATGTTAGGAGAGAGCCGCGACAAAACGTGGAAGCCGGCACTGGCCGAGATCGAGGAGGCGTTGGTCCCCGCCTTTATCATCGAGGAGCTCGACGATGGGCGCTTCACCGTGTTCGTTCCCTCCATACCGACGCCCTTGGCAGGAGCGGTTTACATCCTCGGCCCAGATCGCGTGCATCCGGTGAATGTTCCATTCACCCAAGCGATCCGGGTCGTGTCGCAATGGGGAGCGGGGGCCAAAGCTCTTGTCGCAGCGATGGAGCCTGCAACGCGGATCGAACCGAAGCGCCAGCCTTATGCGGCGGAACTTCCTCTAGAGCTCAGCGCGCAGTAGTCGACCGAAGGCACCTCGTCACCAACGAAAGCACGGCGACGCGGAACCCATTCCAACTCCCCTCGACCTCGATCAACGGTGAGGTCGAGCGCTCGGGGGCATTTTCAGCCACAGCGCGCACGACAACGCTGACCCGCTTGCCGGACTTTCATTCGATTATTTCTACCGGCGCGATCCAAATTAGACTACTTCCTGGGGCCCGCATGTTGGTTTTCGAGGGTTACACGGTTTCGATACTCAGGGCCGAACCCGCGCACTCAGTTATAGCGTCGCGCAATTGAGGTGGTGCCGGCTGCAGGATTTGAACCCGCGACCTACTGATTACAAATCAGTTGCTCTACCAACTGAGCTAAGCCGGCACACGCGTTTGGACATACGACGAAACCGGCCTGAGCGGCAATGTCCTGCGGGCAAGCCGGCGCGCTATTTCGCGCCCGCCGTCGATGAGGATTTTGGATCAGGTGCAGCGGGCGACGCGCTCGCCGGCCCGCCGCCGTCCTTCGTCACCATGGCGGTGAACAGCGCGTCCAGATTCTGCGGCGAGCCGCGGAACAGCGCAACCGGCGGCGCCCAATACTGCATGATCTCGCGATAGATCGCGTCCTCGTCGGCGTGGTTGAGCGCGAAACCGGCGAGATATTGCAGGCGCAGATCACGATCGTGATTGATTGCCGCGTCCTTGAGCCAGGGCTGAAGTTCGGCGCTGTTGCCGGCGTAAGTCGCGAACAAATTGGCGGAGGTATCGAGTTTCACGTCGCGAAGCGATTGCACGACGCGCACATAATCCTCGCGTCCGAGCTTCGATTCGATGGCGTCGAGATCGAACGCCGGAGGTTCGAGCTGGCCGAGCAGCACGAGGTCGTAGCCCTGCCCGTCGATGGTGTTGGCCCATACGGTGCCGTAGGGGAACACCTCGAAGA
>Ga0310810_10003763_pt1 | contig 16630 bp, 13 predicted proteins | sample NCmetagenome_FD_207641 | JGI IMG/M metagenome (GOLD analysis project Ga0310810, IMG submission 207641) | Soil microbial communities from experimental microcosm in Duke University, North Carolina, United States - NC | ecosystem: Engineered > Artificial ecosystem > Soil microcosm > Unclassified ... | reverse complement strand
CGGCGCCGCTCACGTCGATCGTGACGCCCTGTCCCTCCCGCCGCTCGGCCCGCAGCGTGTCCGCCAGATCCAGCCGGCAGAACAGCGTCTCGATCGCGTGATATCCGTCCGCCTCGCGCCCCAGCACGCGGAGGAACAGGTTCGCCTTGGCGTGGGCGGCGACCTCGACCGCGGGGACGCTCACGACTCGGGACGACCCCGCAGGTCGCTGAGTGCCACCGGGGTCCGGGCCAGCGACCAGGCGCCGAGCAGGATGATGGGAAGGAAGGTGGTGCCGTGGAACGTGATCGCGTACGACGAGGCGAGCTCGTTGGAGACGCCGAAGAGCGCGAGGGCGGCGACGATCGCCGCCTCGAACTGGCCGACGAAGCCCGGGGTGAGCTGCACCGAGATTCCGAAGACCAGAATCCCCTGCAGCAGCAGGGCGCCGGCGAAGCCGACCGGAATATCGAAGGCGGCGAACCCCGCCTGGAACGCGAAGGCGTTGGTGAGCCAGAGGACCAGCGACCACACGATCACGCCCGCCAGGAGCAAGGGGGAGCGGAGCACCGAGAGCCCGTGGCGGATGCCCTCGATCAATGCCACCAGGCGATCGGCCAGCCGGCCGGCGGGCAGCACCCGACGCACCATCCGCTCGGCGGCGAGCGGGAAGGCGACGACCAGCACCGCTCCGACCAGCGCCACGAGCGACAGGATGCCGGCCGCCTGCGCCGCCCGCGCGACGGTCACCCCGCCCACCGAGACTCCCGTGGGCAGATCGGACGCGAGCAGGCCCACCACGAGCAAGCCCACCACCGTCAGGCCATCGAAGATGCGCTCCACCGCGACCGACGAGATCGTGGCGCTGAACCGGGCGCCCGAGAGCCGGGTGGCGGCGAAAACCCGGACCAGCTCCCCCGCCCGGAAGGGCAGAATGTTGTTGGCCATGAACCCGATGGCGACGGCGTGCCAGAGCGCGGCCGCGGGCAGGGGGCCGCCCGACTCGTCCCGCAGCAGGAGGCGCCAGCGCACCATGCGGATGGGAAAGGTGAGCGTGGCGACGATCACGGCAAGGAGCAGCGGCGCGGGGTGCGCGTCCCGAATGTGGCGCGCCACCTCGCCCGGGTGTACACCCCGGAGCGACCATACCAGCAGGGCCGCCGCGACCGCGATCCCGACCAGCGTCGCGAGCAGTTGGCGGCCCCGCGAGGGCCGGCTGAGCTCAGCCGTCGCCAAGCGCGAGCGGGAGGAGGTCGAGCAGTTCGTCGAGGAGCGGGCGGACGGCGGCCAGCTCACGGCCTTGCTGCAGGGCGGACACCAGCTCGCGCCGCACATCGGAGGCACGCTCCAGCGCGGCGCGCCCGCGATAGCAGAGGGCCTCGATGCCCAGGGTTTCCTTTTCCCCGGCGGGCGGGTCGAGGAACGCCTGGAGTGAGGGCCGGGCCGGGCCGCGTTCCCGGAGCAGGCGGCCGAGGGTGCGGTAGCTCGTCTCCAGGCCGCCGTCCGGCGCCAGGCTTTCGATCGGCACCGGGGTCTCGTCGTAGCCCAACGACTCGATCGGGACGACGTCCTCGTCGGGCTCGGAGTCGCCGCGCATCAGGTCCACCCGATGGGCCACGTCGAGCACCCGTCGCGACACCTGCATCCGGTCCTGGGCGTCCACCACCGAGCGCAGCAGCTCGCCCGCGTCGCGCAGACCGTTCGCCAGTCCATCGGCGGCCTGGGCCGCGACTCCGGCCGCGAGCGCCTCCCGGGTGGAGCGCGCGAAGACGGCGAGCGCGCCCGCGACGGGATCCGGTCCGGGGGTGGCGGTCGCTCGGAGCGCGCCGAGGAGCTGGTAGAGCCGCAGGTCCCGCTCGACCGGGGTGCGGGCGCCGGCGATGAGATCGGCAATCTGGCAGAGGTGCTCCCCGTGGCTCACCAGCTCGAGCGGTCCCAGCGGAGCGGGGGCGGCGAACTGGGGCTGGGTCGCGGGCGGCGTCACCGGCTCCGGGTCGCCCTCGGCGAACAGCGTCTCGATCGGAACCACGTCGCGCTCCACCGCGAAGGCGCGGAGCAGGAGCTCGGTGAAGTGACGGGCTTCCTCGGCCTCGGGGTCGGGGCGCCCCTGGTCGGCCACGTCCCGTGCGATGCGGGTGAGCGCGGCCGCCCCGGCGGCCATGACTTCTTCGACGCCCGGCGGCGGCGCGAACAGCCGGGTCAGGTCGCCGATGGCGAGCTCGACCGCGTCGAGCATCTCGGGGAGGGGAGAGAGCTCCCCGAGCTCGGCCAGTCCCCGGAGCGACTGCATCCGCCGGATCACGGCATAGAGCGGCTCCCGGTCGCCGGGCGCGACCTGGAGCGCGCGCGCGGCGCGGTCGAGCGCGCTGGCGATGAGCGCGCCCTCCCGGGCGACGAACGCGCGGATCCCGGCGTCGATGGCCCCCCGGGCGTCGCGGCGATCGTCTTCGGCCGGTGCGAGGCCGCCCAGCGTCTCGAGCGAGCGGGTGAGCCTCGCCGCGCGAGCGGTGTCGGTGTCGGCCCATTCCTTGGTCCGGCGCACCAGCAGCCGGAATTCCTCGATCGCCTGCGCCACCTGTTCCCGTGCCGCCGGGTCCCACTGTCGCTGGCCGTCGCGGAGGGCCCGCGCGAACGCCTCGAGTCCGCCCGCGGCCCGGGCGATCGGCTGCTGGGATGCCATCAGCGCGGCCCCGCGCAGCACCCGGCTGGCGCGGAGCAGATCGTCTCCGGACGGCGTGTCCGCGCGGGACACCAGGCTGTCCAGACGGTCGAGGGTCTCTCCGGCTTCCAGCGCGAAGAAGTCGGCGGCGCCCAGGGGCTGATTCATAGGTGCAGACAAGGTATCAAGGTCTCGCCCCCTTCACCAAGCGCGCCATCTCTTCCACCGCGGCCCGCATCCCCACCATCACCGCCCGGCTCACGATACTGTGCCCGATATTGAGCTCTTCGATCTCGGCGATGGCGGCGACCCGGGTGACGTTCTGGTAGGTCAGGCCGTGGCCCGCGTGCACGAAGAGTCCCATGTCGGCCGCGTGCCGGGCCGCGCGGTGCAGCTCCTCGAGTGCGCGATCGTCCTGCCGCCAGCCGTGCGCATAGCGCCCGGTGTGGAGCTCCACCGCCGGCACGCCGAGGTCCTTCGCCGCATCGAGTGTGGCGGTCTCGGGATTGATGAAGAGGCTGACCCGGATCCCCGCCTCGTCCAGCCGGCGGATCGCCTCGCGCAGCCTCGGATTGGGCCGGCTCAGGTCGAGCCCGCCTTCGGTGGTGACTTCCTCCCGCCGCTCGGGGACCAGAGTCGCCTGGTAAGGACGGAGCCGGCAGGCCAGCCCGACGATCTCCGCGCTGGTGGCGAGCTCCAGGTTGAGCACCCGGACCGCCGGAGCCAGCCGCTCGACGTCGTCATCCTGGATGTGGCGGCGGTCTTCACGCAGATGGACCGTGATGCCGTCGGCGCCGGCGGCCTCGCAGAGCGCGGCGGCCTCCAGCGGATCGGGCTCATCGGTCCGTCTCGCCTGACGCACCGTGGCCACGTGATCGATATTGATGTAGAGCCGGATCGGCATCATTGCCCGGGATCTGTAAGCGGTTTAACTTCGCACGCTAACATATGCCAGGTGAGTACTTTGTGATCAAGCAGCGCGGCGACGTGCGGCAGGTGGCGTTTTCGGTCCTGGTCCTGGCCGCCCTGACGGCCTGTGGCGGGTCGTCCAGCAGCAATTCCTCGGCCACCCCCGCGCCGGTCACCTCCCCGCGAGGGGCGGTCGAGCAGTTCCTGGATGCGGTGGCTGACAGCAACGTGAAGAAAATGGGAATGCTGTGGGGCACCTCCGCCGGTCCTGCGGCGAAAACCAACCAGCCGCCCGACTGGGAGCGACGCATCGTGGTAATGCAGGCCTACCTCCGCAACGAGGGAACGGCGATCACCGGCGACGCGGCCGACAGTGCCGACCGCCACCAGGTCCAGGTCGAGCTCCGCCGACAACTCTGCACCAAGACGGTGCCGTTCACCGTCATCAAGCTCGCCGACGGCTCCTGGCTGGTGAATCAGGTGGACCTCGCCGCCGCAGGAACGCCGGCCAGGCCGTGCCTCCCGGGAAACGAGCAGGACACCACCGCCAGCCACTGAGATCGCGGGAACCTTCTCCAGCCTCGGTTGTTATCTTACTCGGTCAGCTCGAGCAGGATTCCGGCGGTCGCCTTCGGATGGACGAAGGCGATTCGCCGCCCGGCGGCTCCGGACCGAGGAGTGTCGTCGATCAAGCGATAACCGGCTCGGCGGCACGCGGCGAGCGCGGCGTCCAGGTCGGGCACCCGGTAGCAGATGTGATGAATGCCCGGGCCGCGGCGGGCCAGGAACTTGGCGATGGGTCCGTCGGGCGAGTCCGGGGCCAGCAGCTCGACCTCGGTGTCGCCGAACGGCAGGGACAGGATGGTCGCACCGTCCGCGGTTTCCGGTGCGTGGGGCTCGAGTCCCAGCACCTCACGATAGAACGGGAGCGCCTGCTCCAGGTCGGGCACGGCGATCCCGACATGCGCGATACGGGGGCCTTCGGCCACGCGGGTCCTCCGACGAACTGATGAATGGTTTGAACCCACAGGAGAATAACACCATGGCCGCGACGAACAGCCCAACCGTTCACGTCACCGACGCTTCGTTCAGCAGCGAGATCGAACAGGCCGGTGGGCTGGTCCTGGTGGATTTCTGGGCGTCATGGTGCGGGCCGTGTCTGATCGTGGCTCCGGTGCTGGAACAGCTCGCCGGCGAGTACGCCGGCCGGGCCAAGGTCGCCAAAGTGGACGTGGACGCGAACCCGCACACGGCGATGCGGTTCAACGTCCGCTCGATTCCCAGCATTCTCTTCTTCAAGGGTGGGAAGCACGTGGATACGGTGGTCGGGAACGTTCCCAAGGCCACCCTCGAGGGCAAGATCAAGCAGCACCTGGTCTGAGCGGCGCGACGGCGGACGAGCGGGGACGGCGGCAGCCGTCCCCGCTTTCGCGTATATATCGGAAGGCCCGCACATGACCGCCACGCTCTACGTCGTCGCGACCCCGCTCGGCAACCTGGGGGATCTCTCCCCCCGGGCGGCCGACCTCCTCCGCCGTGTCCCCGTCGTGGCCGCGGAGGATACTCGTCGCACCCGCGGCCTCTTGAGCCACCTCGGGGCCTCGCCCACCGTGCTCAGCTTTCATGCCCACTCGGGGGAGCGCCGGCTCGATACCGTGCTCGGGATCCTGCGCGACGGCCGGGACGTCGCGCTGGTGTCCGATGCGGGCACCCCCGGGGTGAGCGACCCCGGGGCGGACCTGGTGGCGGCGGCGCGCGACGCGGGCATCGCCGTCATTCCCATCCCGGGCCCCTCCGCCGTCGCGACTGCGCTCTCCGCCACCGGGCTTCCCGCCGACCGGTATCTCTTCCTGGGATTCCTCCCCCGCAAGGGCGGAGAGCGGACCCGGCTCCTGACCCGTGCGGCCGAGGAGGAGTGGAGCGTCGTGCTGTTCGAGGCGCCGACCCGGCTCGGGGCGCTGCTGCAGGACCTGGCACGGGTGGCGGGACCGGCGCGCCGGGCTGCCGTCGCCCGCGAGCTGACCAAGCTGCACGAGGAGTTTCGGAGCGGCACCCTGGCGGAGCTTGCGGATTATTATTCGGAGCACGAGCCGCGCGGAGAAATCACCGTCGTGGTCGCGGGCACCGGCGGGCCGGCTCCCGAGGAGGACCGGACGGAGGAGGCCGCGGAGCATGCGGTCGAGCTGCTGGCCGAAGGGCTCTCGCGTCGGGAGGTGGCTCGCCGCCTCACCGAGTCGCACGGCCTCTCCCGCAACGACGCCTACCGACTAGTCACGGGGTTGCCATAGATGGTGCGCCTGGCGCTCCTCGCAGGGTTGCTGCTGGCCCCTCCACTCCTTGCCCAAGGGCCGTCCTCGGCGCCGCCGCCGGCGGCGCTCATGACCATCGGACGGCTGCACTATGGCGGGGGAGGAGACTGGTACGCCAACCCGTCGAGTCTCCCCAACCTGCTCTCCGCGCTCCGGACCCGGACCCGCCTTCGAGTCGCGCCGCAGGAGCGGGTCGTCACCCTGGCCGATGACGACCTGTGGAACCTGCCGTACATCTACATGACCGGGCACGGCAATGTTCACTTCAGCGACGCCGACCTGGCTGTGCTGCGCCGGTATCTCGAGCAGGGCGGCTTCCTGCATGCGGACGATAACTACGGCATGGACGCGTCGCTTCGGCGCGAGCTGGCGAGATTGTGGCCGGGGCGCCCGCTGGTGGAGGTGCCGCTGGACCATCCCGTCTACCATCTGATCTACGACTTCCCCAAGGGCATTCCCAAGATCCACAAGCACGACGGGAAACCGGCGCAAGGCTTCGGGATCTTCATCGACGGGCGACTCGCGGTCTACTACTCCTACCAGAGCGATCTGGGCGACGGCTGGGAGGACCCCGAGGTGCATCATGACCCCCCGGAGAAGCGCGAGGCGGCGCTCCGCATGGGGGTGAACCTGTTCGCCTACGCGGTGGGGTACGGCGGATGACCGCCGTCGCGACCCGGGCGGCACTCACGCGGCTCTCGCGGCCGCTCCGCTTCCGCGCGGGAATCGGCTGGACCGGCGTCGCCGTCGGTACGGCGGGGCTGCTTCTGGGCGTCATGGCCTGGACCGTCCGGCTTGGGGTCGTCGAGACGCCATGGTGGGTGTTCACCGCGTGGGGCCTGGCCCTGGCGGCGCTCACGGGGTCCGGCGTGGCCGCGTGGCGAGCGCTCCGCGCGCTCTCGGTCCGGCGAGTGGCGCGCAGGCTGGAGGACACCGGACTTACCCGCCAGGGCTCGCTGACTGCGCTCCTCGAAAGCCCGGCCCCCGGCACCAGCGAAACCCTCTACGCCCAGGCCGACCAAGTCCAGGCGGCGGAGCTGGGGCAGCGAGGCAGAGCCTTGGTCGAGCCGCTGACCGCACCACTTCGCCCCCTCGCCGCCGCGGGCGCCGCCCTGCTGCTGGCGGGAACCGTGGCCCTCGCCAGTGCGGGGCCGCGGCGCGCCCCTGTGGCCGCTCTCTGGCATCCGGTTCATGCCTGGAACGTTGCGGTGGCGCCGGTACGGATCGCCGCCGACCGTGCCGCGATCGACCGGGGAGACTCGGTGGCGTTCCGGGTGGAGGCCATCGGCCGGCGGACCGCGACGCTCTGGGTGCGGGCGCCCGGCGAGGCCTGGCGTGCCCTGGGACTTCATCTCGACACACTCGGCCAGGCGGTGGTCTGGAGCGGCGCCCTCCAGAGCGACCTCTACGCCCGAGTGACGAGCGGGGGACGCGGCTCCGACACCATCCTGGTCCGCGTCCGCCTGCCGGTCTTCCTCGGCTCCCTGACCGTGACCGCGCAGTATCCGGCATACCTCGGCATGGAGGCGGAGCCGGTCCCCACCGGGGGTGATACGCTGATTCTGCCGGCCGGGACCCGGCTCGAGACGCACGGCGAAGCGACCGCGGCGCTGGCGGGCGCCGAGTGGGTTGCCGGGTCGCATCGCGCGACGCTGGTCACCGACGGGACCCGATTCGGCGGGAGCTTCGTGCCGCGCGCGGGCGGCGCGTTCCACCTGGTCCTCACTACCGCGAGCAACGCTCCCCTGGCCGGTGATACGGTTCGCCTGCCGATCCGCCTCGTGGCCGACAGCGCGCCCGTCGTGGAAGTCCCCGTGCCGGGAGCGGACACCGTGGCGCCGCTCAGCCTCAAGGTCGGCCTGGTGGTGGACGCGCAGGACGACCACGGCCTCACGACTGTCGAGATCGAGAGCCGCCGCATCAGTCGCCTGGGGGTGGTCGATTCCTCCCGTCGCGAGCGGCTCGCCGTCCCTCCCGAGGCGCCGGAGCGCGCCATCCTGACCCACACCCTCGATCTCACCCGGCGGGGCCTCCTGCCCGGAGACACCGTGCGGTATTTCGCGGTCGCCAGAGACAACACGCCGGGCCATCAGGCCGGCCGGTCGCGCGAATACGTGCTCCGCCTTCCGACCATGAGCGAGGTCCGCGCGGCGCAGCGCGCCGCCACCGAGGATCTCGCCGGGCGCATCGACTCCGTCACCGAAGCGAGCCGGCGGCTGGAGCGCCAGACCGAGGATCTGGCGCAGGAGCGGCCGCGCGATCCTCGCGGCGGCGACCGCGCGGGTGAATCGCTCTCCTTCGAGCAGTCCAAGCGGGCCGAGGCGGTCGCGCAGAACCAGCAGGAGCTGCTCCGGCGGGCCGAGGAGCTGAAGGAGTCGCTGGAAGCGTTGCGCAAGAGCGCCGACGCGGCCGGGGTGACCGATTCGGCGTGGCAGCGCCAGCTGCAGGAGATCCGCGAGCAGCTCGATCGGGCGCTCACACCCGAGCTGCGCGAGCGCCTCGCCGCCCTGCAGCAGGCGCTCAAGGACCTCGATCCGGAGCAGGCCAAGGACGCCCTCGAGCGTCTGGCCGAGGCACAACGGGAGCTGCGCGAGGCGCTGGAGCGGAGCCGCGAGCTGTTCCAGCGGGCTGCGCTGGAGGGGGACCTGAGCAACCTGAGCCAGGAGGCCAGGGACCTGGCCCAGGAACAGCGCCAGTGGAGCCAGCAGGTCCCCGCCGGCGACAGCGCAGCGGCCGCGGCGGCGGAGCGCGCGCTGGCCGCGCGAGCGGATTCGCTCGGCCATGCCCTCGCCCGGCTTGCCGCGGGGGTGGGAGACACCGCCCGGCAGGCCCGGCTGGAGTCGGTCGGCAGCCGTACGCAGCAGGCGTCCGGACAGATGCGGCAGGCCGCGGGCGCGGCGCAGCAGGGCCGGCGTCCGGAGGCCCGGCAGCGGGGCGAGCGCGCCGCACGGCAGCTGGAGCCGCTGGGCGAGCAGCTGCAGCAGGAACGCCGCGGGATGCAGGAGGAGTGGCGGGACGAAGTCACCCGGGATATCGACCAGGCGCTCGCCGAAGCGGGGCGGCTGGCGGAGCGCCAGCTCGGCGTGCAGGACGCGCTCAAGTCGGGCGAGGATCCGAGCCCCGCGCTCCGGGCCGAGCAGGGGGCCCTCGAGGAAGGGGTGCAGCGGCTGCTGGAGCAGGTGCGCCAGGCCTCGGGAAAGAACGCGCTGGTCTCGCCCCAGATCGGGCAAGCGCTCGGCAGCGCTCAGGAGCAGATGCAGCGTACCCGCGAAGCGATCTCGTCGGCCGCGTCGAACCCGCGGGAAGCGGCCGACCAGGCCGGCGGCGCGGTGGACGCGCTCAACGCCGCGGCCTACCAGCTGCTTCGGTCGCGAGGGGAGGTGTCCGGCGCGGAATCGGGTTCCGGTTTGGCCGAGGCGATGGAACAGATGGCCAAGCTGGCCCAGCAGCAAGGGGGGCTGGGGCGGCAGGCGGCCGGACTCCTGCCGATGGCGGGCTCGGGCGCGGTCCAGGAGCAGCTTCAGCAGCTCGGCGCCCGGCAGCGCGCGCTCGCCGAGGAGCTGAAGCGGATGAAGGGGCAGGGCGATATCCCGGGCGCCGCGGAGCTGGGCGACGAGGCCGAGGATCTGGCCCGCCGGCTGGAGAGCGGGCGTTTGGACCGGCAGATCGTGGAGCGCCAGGAGCGGCTCTTCCGCCGGATGCTCGACGCCGGCCGCACCCTGCAGGGCAGGGAGGAAGACGAGAAGAAGGAACGCCAGAGCACCACGGCCACCGACGACAGCATTCACCTCCCGCCGGCCTTGCGCGCGCGGCTTCAGAATGACGGGCAGGAGCTCCGGGTCCCGAGCTGGGAGGAGCTGCAGCAGCTCTCCCCCGAGGAGCGGCGCCTGGTGGTGGACTACTTCCGCCGCCTGGCCCAGCCGGTGGAGAGCGGGCCATGAGCCGGCTCAGGGTAACCGCGCTGAGCCTTCTGCTCCTGTCGGCGGCCGGCTCCGCTCTGGCCCAGCAGAGCGGCATCCCGCGAGCGTTCGAGCTCGAGCGGCGGGGCGAGTACGCCGGGGCGGCGGCGGCGTATCGGACCCTGCTCGCCGCGCAGCCCGCGGATCTCGCCGCGCTGTTGGGTCTGGAGCGGGTCCTGCTGCCGCTCAATCAGAGCGCCGCGATCCTTCCCCAGGTGCGGGCCGCGCTCGCGGCGGATGCGACGAACCCGGGCATTTACGGGGTGGCGCTTCGAGCCTGGGCCGCCGCCGATCAGCCGGACAGCATCCGCGCCACCGCCGAGCGATGGGCGGCGGCCGCGCCGGGCGATGAGACTCCGTACCGCGAGTGGGGTGCGGCCGCCCTGACGCGGCGCGACCGCCCGGGGGCACTCGAGGCGTTCCGGGTCGGGCGCGAGCGACTCGGCCGCCCCGAGGCCCTGGCGCCCGAGTTGGCCCAGCTGGCCGGCGCGGACGGTGATTTCGTCATGGCGGCCCGAGAGTGGCTGGCCACGATTCGGCGGCTGCCCGCCTATCATGCCGGGGCGGTGAATGCGCTGGCGCAGGCTCCCGAGCCGCTCCGCGACGACGTGCTCGAGGTCATCTCGGACGACCGAACCTTTCCCGCCCGCCGTCTCGAGGCCGAGCTGCTGGCCGGGTGGGGCCGGCCGGCCGATGGGCTCGACCGTCTGGAGGATGCCCTCCCGGGCGACAAGCCCCAGGCATTGAGCGCGCTCCGCGGCTTCCTCGGCCAGCTCCGCTCGGCCCAGCGGCAGGACGCGCTTCGCACCAAGGGTCGGACGCTGGAGCTGATCGCCGATCGGAGCAGCGACGCGGCGGCGGCCCGGGCCCGGGTGGAAGCGGCGCAGGCCTACAGCGCCGCGGGCGACCGGAACGCCGCGGCCCGGCTGCTCGCCGAGGTGGGCGACTCGCCGACCCGTCCCGGCGATCTTCCCCCCGGCGCGGCGAGCACGCTGATCGCCGTGCTCGCCGGCGAGGGCAAGCTGGACGAGGCCAGCCGCCGCCTGGACGAGCTGGGCCCGGGACTCGATGCCGGTGAGCGGGCCGAGCTGCGGCGCACGCTGGTGCGGGGGTACGTCAAGGCCGGTGAGCTCGACCGTGCCCAGTCGGTGCTCGGCGCCGACAGCACGGTCGAAGGACTCGCGCTGCACGGCTGGCTCCGTCTGTATCGCGGCGACGTCGCCGGGGCGCTGGCCGCCTTCAAGCTCGCCGGCCCCTACGCCGGCGACCGGGCCGAAGCCACGCGGCGAACCTCACTCCTCGCGCTGCTCCAGCCGATCGAGGCCGACACCGTCCCCGAGCTCGGCCGCGCGATGCTGGCACTGGAGCAGGGCGACACCGCCCGAGCCACCGGTGCGCTGGAGCGGATCGGCGGGACTCTTTCGCCCGCCAAGGGCGGGGCGGAGGCCAGTCTGCTCGCCGCCCGGTTGGCGGCGTCGGCCGGGGACACGACGAGGGCCGAGCGGCTCTACCGCGTGGCCGCGGTGCCGGAGGCGCCCGCCACCGCGCCCGCGGCCGAGCTCGCGCTGGGCGAGCTGCTGCTTGCCCGGCAGCGCACCGATGACGGGATGGCCCAGCTGGAGCATCTCATCCTGACCTATCCTCGAAGCGTCCTGGTGCCTCAGGCACGACGCCTGCTCGATCAGGCCCGGGGCGCGGTGCCCCGGACATGAAGCGCCGCGAGTTTCTCGCGCGCGCCGGCGCCGGTGCGCTGGCCCTGAGCCCTCTCGGGGCCGGCGGCTTTCCCCGGTGGACTTCGGCGCCGTGGCTCCTGATTCCGATGGACGACGCCCAGAGCGATCACCTCAAGGCCTACGGACTCGCGTTCAGGATGCTGGAGCGGGGCGGCCGGGCCGAGTGGTTCCTGAACTATCGCGGCGGGTCGTTCCTCCTCCCCGCCGACCCGGCCACCACGCGCGACGCCGCGCTGGCCGGGATCTCCACGGAGCCGTTGGACGACGGGGCGCTGGTGCGGATCCGCGGCGAGATCGCGGGGGGGAACATGGACGCGGTCCCCCTGGAGAAGGCGCCCAAGGTGGCCGTGTACGCGCCGCCCAACGCCGCGCCCTGGGACGATGCGGTTACCATGGCGCTCAATTACGCCGGGATCAAGTTCGAGAAGATCTGGGACCCCGAGGTCGTCGGCCAGCGGCTTCGCACGTTCGATTGGCTGCATCTGCACCACGAAGACTTCACCGGCCAGTACTCCAAGTTCTTCCTCAACTACGCCGGCGCGCCCTGGCTGGTGGACATGGTGAATCGCAATCGCGCCATGGCCAAGTCCCTCGGCTTCGCCACCGTCCCGGCCGAAAAGCGCGCCGTCGCGGTGGCGATCGCGCAGTTCGTCGAGCGGGGGGGATTCCTGTTCGCCATGTGCACGGCCACCGAAACGCTCGACCTCGCGCTGGCGGCCGATGGGGTGGACATCGCGGCGTCCTATGCGGATGGTACCCCGATGCAGCCGGATGCCACCGCCCGCATGCGGTGGGAGCACGCCCTCGCCTTCCAGAATGCCCAGCTCGAGCTGAGTCCCACCGTGCCGGTCTACTCCGACATCGACGGGCATCAGGTCAACTCGATCGAGCGGCGCCAGCCGCTGGGCTCGTTCACCCTGTTCAACTTCAGCGCCAAGATCGATCCGGTGGCCACGATGCTGGTCCAGAACCACCGCCAGGTCATTCCCGACTTCTACGGCCTCACCACCAGCTTCACCCGCCACACGCTCAAGCCGAGCGTCACGGTGCTGGCGGACGAGCCGGGCGCCCCGTGGGTCAAGTACATCCACGGCGAGCGGGGCCAGGGGACCTGGACGTTCTTCGGCGGCCACGATCCGGAGGACCCCCAGCACCAGATCGGCGACGCGCCGACCGACCTCTCCCTGCATCCCCACTCGCCGGGGTATCGGCTCATCCTCAACAACGTGCTCTTTCCCGCCGCCAAGAAGAAAGAGCTCAAGACGTGAGCGAGCGGATCGCCCCGGGCATCCGGGCCTATCTCGCCGGGGAGATCGCCGCGGCGGGAGGCCGGGAGGTGTCGTTCGTGGCCCAGGTGGACCGCGACGGCGTCATCACCGCGGCACGCGCGGTCGCCCGGGGCACCGTCGGCATGGTGCTGGCCCTGCCGGGCGTCGCCGGCCGGGGGGAAATGCTACTGCACAACCACCCCAGCGGGCACCTGGTCCCGTCGGGGGCGGACCTGGACGTCGCCGCGCGGCTGCATGACGGCGGAGTCGGCTTCGGGATCATCGATAATGGAGCGACCGAGCTCTACGTCGTGGTCGAGGTCCCCCACGATCGCGCCGTAGTGCCCATCGACCCCTTCGAGGTGATCGAGACCCTGGGGGAGCGCGGCGCCGTGGCCCGGCACCTCGGTCAGTATGAGGATCGCCGGAGCCAGCGTGACATGGCGGCGTACGTCGCGGACGGCTACAACGATGGCGGCGTGCTGCTGCTGGAGGCGGGTACCGGGGTGGGGAAGTCGTTCGCCTACTTGGTGCCGGCGCTGGCCTGGGCCCGCGCCAACGGGGAGCGGACGGTGGTGAGCACCAACACCATCAACCTGCAGGAGCAGCTGGTGGGGAAGGACCTGCCGCTCCTGCGCCAGGCGCTGGCTGGCGACGAGTACACGCCCACCTTCGCCCTGCTCAAGGGATGGCGGAACTACCTCTGCCTTGCCCGCCTGCACCAGGCCGTCGGCTCGCAGCGGACACTGCTGGAGCAGGACAAGCTCGACGAGCTGCTCGGCATCGCCGAGTGGGCGGGACACACCGCCGACGGCACACTCAGCGACCTCCCGGTGACGCCGACCCCGGAGGTCTGGGACGAGGTCAGCGCGGAGCCGGACCTGTGCACCCGGCTCAAGTGTCCCCACTTCGACCGCTGCTTCCTGTTCCGGGCCCGGCGGAAAGCGGCCGAGGCGGACGTGGTGGTGGTCAACCACCACCTGCTGGCGGCGGACCTGTCGGTGCGGCAGGCGCAGGACAATTGGGAGGAAGCGGCGGTGCTTCCCCCTTACCGTCGCCTGATCCTGGACGAAGGCCACCACCTGGAGGAAGTCGCCGCCAACCACCTCGGCCTCCAGGTCACCAGCCGAGCAGTGCGCCGGCTGCTGAACCGCTTCGAGCGGAACGGCCGCGGCCTGGCGCCGACGCTGGCACACGAGCTGGCCGGCCGGGCCGACCTGCTCAGTCGCGCCAGTCTCGACCTCCTCCGCGAGCGTCTGCTTCCTGCGGTCGCCGACGCGCGCCGGGCCACCGACGCCCTGTTCCAGCGCCTCTCCGACCGGCTCGAGGCCGACCAGGCCAGCCAGCTCCGGCTGAGCGACGAGTTTGCAACGGACCCCGTCTGGGACGAAGGACTCGGCTTCGAGCTCGACACCGCGCTGGGCGCCTTTCGCACGGTGCGCGCGATGGTGGAGGGGATCGCCGATGGTTTGACCCAGGTCGAGGAGAGCGAGCGGCGGGGGCAGCTGCTGCAGGAGCTCCGCGGCGTCATGCGCCGCCTGGATGGCATCGCCGATGGGCTCAACCGGAGCCTGCGTCCCGTCGGCGGCGGCGCGCCGACCGTCCGCTGGATGGAGCGCACCGCGCGGGGGGGCCACATCCAGCTCTCGGCCGTTCCCCTCGACCTCGCGCCCCTTCTGCGGAAACTCCTGTTCGACCGGCTCGAGACGGTGGTGCTCACCAGCGCCACGCTCGCCGCCGGGGGCGACTTCGGCTTCCTCGAGAGCCGACTCGGGCTCGCGGGCGACGAATCGCCGGTCCGGGTGCGCGAGGTGTTCGCGTCGCCGTTCGACTATCCGTCGCAATGCGTCTTCGGGATCCCGAACAACCTGCCCGAGCCGCGAGAGGACGAGTCGGCCCACGGCGCCGCGGTGGTGCAGGTGGTCTCCGACCTCGCCTTCGCCGCCGACGGCGGGATGTTCGTGCTCTTCACCAGCCACGCATCACTCCGGCGCGCGGCGGTGGAGCTGCGGGGCGTCCTGGGCGCCCGCTGGCCGATCCTGGTGCAGGGCGAAGCTCCGCGCGACGTCCTGCTGCGACGCTTTCGCGCCGCGGAGAACGCGATTCTCCTCGGCACCGATTCGTTCTGGGAAGGCGTGGACGTGCCCGGACGGGCGCTCCGCGCGCTGGTGCTCAACAAGCTACCTTTCAAGGTGCCGTCGGAGCCGCTGACGGCCGCGCGATTGGAGCGGCTGGCGGAGGAAGGCCTCGACGGATTCGTGCACTATCTGCTGCCCCACGCCGCGCTCAAGCTCAAGCAGGGGTTCGGTCGCTTGATCCGGAGCCGGACCGACGTGGGGGTCGTGGTGCTGCTGGACAGCCGGGTGGTCACCAAGCGGTACGGCCCGTTGCTGCTGGGCGGTCTGCCAAGGGCCGAGCGGGTCGTCGGCAGCTGGGCCCAGGTGCGGACGCGCTGCGAGGACTTCTTTGCCCGCCACGGGTTCGGGGCGGTCGTCTGATTCCGGTCGCGCCGTCCAAGATCGTAGCCGTGGGGCGCAACTACGTGGAGCACGCCCGCGAGCTGGGGAACGAGGTCCCGGCCCAGCCGCTCCTCTTCTTCAAGCCGCCCAGCGCCCTGATCGGCACCGGTGACACCATCCGCCTGCCGCGCGTCTCCCAGCGGGTCGAGTTCGAGGGGGAAATCGGAGTGGTGATCGGCCGGCGGGCGCACCGGCTCAGCCAGGAGGAGGCGGCGGGCGCGATCGCCGGATTCACCTGCCTCAACGACGTCACCTGCCGCGATCTGCAGAAGACGGACGGGCAGTGGGGACGCGCCAAGGGCTTCGATACCTTCTGCCCCGTCGGCCCGCGGGTGGCGACCGATCTCGACTGGCGGGACCTCGAGGTGATCTGCCGGGTGAACGGCGTCGAGCGCCAGCGGGGCAGGTCGTCGGCCATGCAGTTTTCGATCCCGATGCTGGTGTCCTACATCAGCGGGATCATGACCCTGGAACCGGGTGACCTGATCGCGACGGGGACGCCAGCCGGCACCGCGCCGCTCCAGGACGGGGACCGTGTCGAGGTTGAGATTCCCGGCGTTGGCGTACTTTCTAACCCAGTGCGGAATAGCGAGATATGAACATCGAGTTCAGCCAACGTCTCAAGGCGCTGCCCGGCTACCCCCTGGCCGAGATCCCGGCGCTCAAGCGCCGTCTGATCGAACGCGGCGTGGACGTGATCGACCTGGGCGCGGGAGACAACGACACTCCGCCGCCGGCCGTCGCCGTCGAGGCGATGACCGAGGCTCTGGCCGATCCCGCCTACAGCAAGTACGGTTTCCAGCAGGGTCTGTTCGCCTTCCGGCAGGCGGCGGTTCGCTGGGTCGAGCGGCGCTTCGGCTTCCGGTTCGATCCCACGACCGAGACGCTCCCGCTCATCGGTTCCAAGGAAGGCCTGTCGCACCTGCCGTTCGCGGTGGTCAACCCGGGCGATGTCACGATCATTCCGGAGCCGGGCTATCAGGCGTACATCGGCGGATCCATTCTGGCCGGTGCCGAACCGCATGCGGTGCCGCTCCGCCCCGAGAACCGGTTCCTGCTCGAGCTGGAGCAGGTACCCGAGGCGGTGCTGCGCCGCGCCAAGCTGGTATTCCTCAACTATCCGAACAACCCGACTGCGGCGGTGGCGACGCCGGAGTACCTCGAGCGGACGGTGGCCGTCTGCCGCCGCTACGGGATCCTGCTGGCCTACGACAACGCGTACTGCGACCTCACCTTCGACGGTTATCGGGCCCCAAGCATCTTCGAAGTGTCGGGCGCGCGCGAGGTGGCGCTCG
>Ga0310810_10003762_pt1 | contig 16633 bp, 16 predicted proteins | sample NCmetagenome_FD_207641 | JGI IMG/M metagenome (GOLD analysis project Ga0310810, IMG submission 207641) | Soil microbial communities from experimental microcosm in Duke University, North Carolina, United States - NC | ecosystem: Engineered > Artificial ecosystem > Soil microcosm > Unclassified ... | reverse complement strand
ACATGCCGCAGCTTCTCCGCGGGGATAACGGCCGAGATCGCCTCGCGGACCAGGGGGAACATCCGCCGCATTCCCGAATGAAAAAGCAGCGGCTCGTCATCCACCAACAGGTATTGACTGAAACTGAAGCCGCCGGGCAGGGCGGGGATGTCGATCGGAGTATTGATGCGATAGATCCCCGCAGCCACCTCGTCGATTCTGGTCCCGGTTTGTTGGTTTGTAATCATATCTGCTCCTTTATCAGCCTGGAAGTGTAACAACCCGGCCAGGCGTTACACTTCAAAAGTGGATTTAGTGAACGAGGAGGATTTGTGCCGCACCATGGCCCCGCGCATCCGCCTGTACGGTCTGCGGCATCTGCGCGACGAGCAGGCGGCGGCTGATCTGGTACAGCAGGTGTTGATGATGACCATCGAAAGCATGCGCGCCGGCAAGGTACGGGACCTGGGAAAGATCGAGTCCTTCGTTCTGGGTACTTGCCGCATGGTGGTCCTCGAAATTCGCCGGGGCGGAGCGCGGCGTGAGCGCTTGCTGGAACAGTATCTGCCGCCGGTTTCGGCATTTCCTGAACCGGCTCCCGATTTAGACAAGCTCGCCGAGTGCCTTGGTAGACTGGCCGAGCGCGAGCGCAGCGTGGTTGTCATGACGTTTTACGAAGAACACCGCAGCGAGGCAGTGGCCGACGCGCTGGGTCTCTCGAATGAGAACATCCGTGTCATCCGCCACCGTGCGCTGGGACGGCTGCGGAAGTGTATGTCAGGCGGCGCCGCATGAGCTGCGCTAATCCCATCGATCCCGCCATCCTGGGCGATTACTGGCTCGCGGAGCTTTCTCCCACCGACGAATTGACCGTGGAGGAACACATATTCGGCTGCGAGGATTGCACGCAACAGTTACAGTCCGTGATCGCTTTAGCCGAAGGCATCCGAACGTTGGCCAGGCAGGGCAACTTGGGGATGGTCGTCACGCGCGAGTTTCTGGATCGCCTGGACCGGGAAGGGCTGCGCGCCCGCGAGTACGCGCCGCGGGCCGGCGGGAGTGTCGCATGCACCGTGACCGCGAAAGATGACCTGCTGATCGGCCGGCTGGCGGCCGACCTCTCTGGGATCGAAGAACTGGATCTGGCCCTGTGCGATCCCTCTGGCAGAGAACGCCGCAGATTTCGAGATATCCCCTTTCGCGCCGGCCTCAGCGAAGTCATTCTGAATTATCCGATCGGTCTGGCACGCCAGTCGGGTCCGGATGTGCTTGTGATGAAACTCATAGCGGTAACGGAGCAGAGTGACCGCGTGTTGGCCGAGTATACCTTCAACCATACGCCCAGCTAAAAGGGCGTGTCACAATAAAAAGACAAAATGACAGGGTCTGAGATCCGCCAGAAGTTTCTCGATTATTTCGCCTCTCGCGGCCACCGCGTCGTCCGCAGCTCCTCTCTGGTCCCCGGCAACGATCCCACGCTGCTATTCACCAACGCCGGGATGAATCAGTTCAAGGATGTGTTCCTGGGCCAGGAAAAGCGCGACTACGCACGCGCCGCCTCCTCGCAGAAGTGCGTACGCGCGGGCGGCAAGCACAACGATCTCGACAACGTCGGCTATACCCGCCGGCATCACACGTTTTTTGAAATGCTCGGAAATTTTTCTTTCGGCGATTATTTCAAGAAGGAAGCCATCGCCTACGCCTGGGAGCTGATCACCAAGGAATACGGGCTCCCGAAAGACCGTCTGTATGTTTCGGTGTTTCGCGAAGACGACGAAGCCGAAAAACTCTGGCGCGAAGTGACGGACGTTTCTCCCGGCCGCATCTTCCGCCTCGACGAAAAAGACAATTTTTGGCAGATGGGCGAGACCGGTCCCTGCGGCCCCTGCTCGGAGATCTACTACGATTTCGGCTCCGAAGGCGGGACTGGCACATTCCCCCAGGATCCAGGGGACCGGTTCGTCGAGATCTGGAACCTGGTGTTCATGCAGTACGATCGCGACTCGACCGGCACGATGACGCCTCTGCCGCGCCCCTCCATCGATACCGGAATGGGCCTCGAGCGCGTCTCCGCGGTGCTGCAAGGAAAGCTTTCGAACTACGATACCGATCTGCTGCTTCCCATCATCCACCGCGCCGGTGAGCTTTTCAAGAAACCCTACGGCGACGACGATCGTGCGGATACCGTCCTTCGCATCAATGCCGATCACGCCCGTGCTACCGCGTTTCTGATCAACGACGGCGTGCTGCCCTCGAATGAAGGGCGCGGCTATGTGCTGCGCAAGATTATGCGCCGCGCGATGCGCAACGCGCGCATGGTCGGTGTCTCCGACCCATACCTCTACCAACTCACTGGATTCGTCGCCGAGCACATGCGCGATGCGTATCCCGAAATGATGGAGAGCGTCCCCCGCGTCGCGCGTGTCGTCAAGGACGAAGAGCATCGCTACGCCACCACCTTCCAGGTGGCCGAGAAATTCTTCCAGGATGAGGCAAAAGGTGGTGCCATTACGGGTGCGGCCAGCTTCAAGCTGTACGACACCTACGGTCTGGCTCTCGAAGAGCAGGAAGACATGGCGCGCGAGCTGGGCATTTCGATCGATGCGGCCGGTTTCGCCGCGGAGATGGAGAAACAGCGGACCCGCGCGCGTGCAAGTTGGAAGGGCGCGGACAAGGCTCAAGTCAATCCTGTCTATCAGGCCCTGCCGAAGACGGAATTCGTCGGACGCGAGACGTTGGAAGCGCCAGCGACAGTGGCGGCGGTGCTGGATGGCGAAATTGCACTCGACCGCACGCCGTTCTACGCCGAGGCTGGCGGCCAGGTGGGCGATAAAGGCGTGCTGGTTTCATCCAGCGGCGAAACGTTGGCGGTAGTGGAGTCAGCGTATGCGCCGGCTCCGGGTAAAACCGTGCACAAGGTCAAGCTGGTTGGCCCTGTGAAGCAGGGCGATATGGTGATCGCACGCGTCGACCCCGAATCGCGCCACGCGACCATGCGCAACCACACCGGCACGCACCTCCTGCATGCCGCGCTGCGCACGGTTCTCGGCACGCACGTAAAACAAGCCGGCAGCGTTGTCGAACCGTCTCGTCTGCGCTTTGACTTTACCCACTATACGGCTTTAGACAAAGACGAGCTCGCCGAAGTCGAGCGGCTAATGAATGAACAGATCCTGGCCAACATCGAGGTTCACACCGACGTCATGGATCTCGACCAGGCCCTGCAAACCGGCGCCATGGCGCTGTTCGGCGAGAAGTACGGCGACCGCGTGCGCGTCGTGAAGATTGATACCTTCAGCAAGGAGCTCTGCGGCGGCACGCACGTGAATCGCACCGGCGATATCGGTATTTGCAAGATCATATACGAAGGCTCGATTTCCGCCGGCGTGCGCCGCATCGAAGCAATCACCGGCGAAGGCGCTCTCAAGCGTTTCCAGGAGGCTCTCGAGCAACAGGCCAAGTACGCGGGCGTCGACCTGGAAAAGCTCATGGCGCGGGAGAAGGCTCTGGAGAACGAACTTCAGCAGCTCAAAACGAAAACTGCTCAGGCGGGAGCCGGAAATCTGGTGTCCCATGTCCGCAACATCAAGAATGTCAAGGTAATCTCAGTCCGCGTCCCGAGTGCCGGTCGTCCAGAACTTCGTGCGATGTTCGATACGCTCAAGAATCAATTGGACCCAGCCGTAATCGTACTTGGCACGTCTACCGGTGACGAATCCGTGTCAATCATTGCAGGTGTGACCAAAGGAGTTGGCGGAAAAGTGCACGCGGGAAAACTCGCCGATAGCGTAGGCAGAGCTGTAGGGGGCAAAGGCGGGGGACGACCTGATATGGCGGAAGCGGGGGGCAAGGACCCCTCCGCACTGGACAAAGCACTAGATCAGGTGTATTTAGACGTGGAAGGAATGCTGTAGTGGAATCGTTCGACGTCGTCATTGTCGGCGCCGGCCCCACCGGCCTCGCCTGCGGCATCGAACTCAAGCGCCGTGGCGTTCGTGCAGTCCTCATCGACAAGGGCTGCGTGGTCAACTCGCTCTACAACTACCCCACCAACATGGTGTTTTTCACCACCCCCGAGCTGCTCGAAATCGGCGATATTCCCATGACGTCGCTGAACGAGAAACCGGTGCGCGGGGAAGCCCTCAAATACTACCGCCGCGTGGCCGATCACTATAAGCTCGACATCCGCCAGTATGTGCGCGTGGAGAAAATCACCGGCGAAGACGGCGCGTTCGTCACCTGTGCGGTGGATGCCCACGGTTGCCCGCGCCAGTACGAGTCTAAGAAAGTAATTCTCTCCATGGGTTACTACGACGTTCCCAACCGGCTGAACGTGCCGGGCGAGGATCTACCCAAGGTCATCCATTACTACAAAGAAGCCCATCCCTACTACAATCACGACGTTCTCGTCGTGGGAGCGAAGAACTCCGCGGCTATCGCCGCGCTCGAGCTATGGTGGACCGGCGCGCGTGTCACGCTGGTGCATCGCGGCGAAGGGATCCACCAGAACGTCAAATATTGGATCAAGCCCAACATTGAGAATCGCATCAAGAACGGCGAGATTCCGGCTTACTTTGGGTCCACCGTGCTCGAGATCGACGAGACCTTCGTGCGCCTCCAGACTCCCGAAGGCGAAAAGCGCATCCCCAACGATTTCGTGTTCGCCATGACCGGCTATCGTCCTGACCTCGAATTTCTGGAAGCCCACGGGATTCGTTTCGATGCGGAGAGCGCCCGGCCCTATACGAATCCCGAGACGCTCGAAAGCGATCGCAAAGGAATGTATCTGGCCGGCGTGCTGGTCGCCGGGATGCACACCAATGAAATTTTTATCGAGAACGGCCGCTTTCACGGCGGCAAAATTGCCGAAGCCATCGCCGCCGAACTACATCGATAAAGCGCTGCGGTGATAAACTCGGAGAGTAATCCGGCGCGGCCAACTAGAATCGTGATGACTCCAGAGACTCAGACGGCCCTAACCGTGGGCATGCCGACGCTGGCGGTGCTCATCGGAATCCTAGTGAACAATTCGCGGCTCACAGACCTGCGTTTGCACGTCGACCATCGATTGGACGATCTTAAGGAAACTTGGCGCTCCGAACTCCGCCGCGTGGAGGAAGTCCTCGACGCCAGGTTATCGCACTTGGAAGAGCGCCTTCGCTAGCTGGTCTTCTTGTCGACGGCCTTCTTCTTGACGGGAGCTTTCGACGGCGCGGCCGATTTCGCGGGAGCGCCCTCACTTAACAGGCCTCCCAGGTAAGTCCGCAGGTAACCCTCGGTCTGCAGATTGGCCGAGCCTCTGGCCTCACTCTGCGCGCGAATCACTCCCTTGCGGTCGATAATCGCGACCTGCGGCACCACCCAGCTCTCGATGTCGGAAACACCGAGAAAGCTCAGCACGCTGTTGCGCGGCGCGGATCCCATCGGGAAGCCGACTTGAAACTGATTTACGAAGCTCGCAGTCACCTGCGCGTTGGCCGCGTTGTTGGGCGTGTTGACTTCGTCATTGAAAGCCACACCCACGGCCTGGAATCCGCGCGGCCCCAATTCACCTTGCAGCTTGGTGATGACCTTCGATAGAGCCTGGCAGTGCGGGCATGTCGTGAACATGAACGCTGCCATCACTACTTTGCCGCGATAGCTCGAGAGCAGACTTTGCTTGCCGGAGGGCAGGATAATCGTAAATTCCTTGCTCGGTCTGGGGACCGGCCCGGCTGCCTGCAGCGCAAGCCCCGAAGTCAACAGTGCGGAAACGAGCAGTGTGGAAACAGAGCCGGTGCGCATGGCAATTGTCCTTTATTCGCTAGATTTTTTCTGGGCTGATTTCTTCGCGGGCGCTTTTTTCGCGTCGCCGCTCTTGGCCGGCGCTTTCGACCCTGCGCCTTCCGCCAGCAGGCTTTCGATCAACGGCCGCAGGTGATCGACGCTGCCCAGCGGCCCTCCGCCTTCTGCACTGGTTTGCTCGCGGATCACGCCCTTGCGGTCGATCACCACGATCTGCGGGACGCCCACGCGCTCCAGTTCCGAAAGTCCCAGGTAGCTGAACACCGTGGATCGCGTGGAAACACCCACCGGGAATCCCGTAGCGTATTGCTGCGCATAGGCCGCGGTCTTGTCCTTGGTCACGTCATCCTCGAATGCTACGCCTAGCGCCTGAAATCCGCGCGGCCCGTATTCCGCGTTGAGCTGCGTCAGCACCTTGGAGAATGCCTGGCAGTGCGGACACCAGGTGAACAGAAACTGGACCACGGCTACCTTGCCGTTCAAGCTGGAGAGCAGGATTTGCTGCCCCTGCGGTGTGGCCACCGTGAATTCCTTGGAGGGACGCGGCACCGGCGCGGCGGCTTCTAATGAAAGTCCTGACGCCAGAAGTAAAGCCAACGTGGCAGTGCGCATAAAAGACAGTCTACCGCACCCTTTCCTGGGATTGAATCCCCTCGATACTCTGGACGGTCACGCCCTCTAAACGTAACGAAAACCCGCCATTATCGCCGAAACCCGTGACCCGCCCGGGCGAAGTAGAGGCGATATCAAGCTTCTTCCACTTGGCCCGCAGCACACGCTGATACAGGTCGAAGAAGGTCCGTGCGGCCTCCGGGGAATCCCATTCGGAGGAGTGCGCCAATACTGGATATTGTGCATGCTTGTTCTCGTACAAGCGATACACACCTCCGCGCCAGTGCGACGCAGCCTCGCGCCCCTCAGTCTCGCCGATGTACTGGCGTAGCAGGACCGAGTAGTCGAACTCCCCCACGTCCCCATCGGCCAGGATCTTAAAGTCGCGCGCCTCTTCCAGGCGCGGCAGCACCGGCGACGTAGGCATATGGGCGGCTAGATACATCTTCGGATGCATAATTTGCTGTGTACTGCGCGGCGGATCCCGAAACACACGCTCGAACGCGGCCGGTCCCAGTTCGCGGAACACCGCATCCTGGAACCGCATGCCCTCGGTGTAGGGAAACGTGAGCGACTCGCGAATATACAGAGGCGCCTGCGAGAACACCGGGAAGTCGTCACCCGACGCGCCCGCGCCTTCAGCCAAACGGTCCAGCAGTCGCTGGGGAACCTCGCCGCGTCCGCCGGATTTCTTCGAAATATAGGCCCAGCTCAGCCACGTGGCCTGGCCTTCGATCACCGACTCGCGCGCCGTAGATTCCTCATCGCCGTCGCCGTCCTTGATAAATTTTCGCAGCGGATGCTGTTGGTCGGCGAGGGCATGGGCCAACTCATGCGCCAAAGCGAGCAGTTGCTCATTGTCGGCCTTGGTCGAATCCAGGACGAACAGGCGTTTCTTCTTGTAATCGTAGAAGGCCGCGGCTTGTTCGGCAAGCAGGTCGCCGGATTCCCTGGCCAGGTTGAAATCCTGGGGCACCAGGCCGAACATCTTAAGCGCGATTTCAGCCGCGTGGGTCTCTTTATTGCCCTCGGCGTCCTTGACGCCCTCGTCCACCATCTTGCGGAAGTGGTCCTTGCTGAGGATTTCGGCCGGAACGCTTCGCTGCACCTTCCACCCGGTGATGTCCGACAGCGCCCGTAGGATGTCGTCGACCTGGGAGAAGATTGTCTGTGCAGGGGCGGCCGCGGCGAGGAGCAGCAGGCACAGGGCCGGCGCGCCCCGCCTCACAGTGGAAAATATCGTTCTTCCCATCCGCGCCAGGCTCCGTTGTGCGGGCGAGATCTTGGTGAGGAGCAGCAGGACGCGGTACATCTGACGTGACCAGCGTAACACTTTGCCAATCGCGCACAACGGAACGCTGCGGCGTCCTGTGCGCTCGGGAAAACGGGGCACTGCCAGCCCCGCCGGTCACGGCGGGGGTCGCCGGGGTACAATGAAGACTCACATGGCAGACGACAAGCTCTATAAAGCCGTATCGATGGGTAGCGGGACGTTTCTGATCACCAAGCCGAAGCGCAAGGCCGCCAAGCGCCGCCAGTCGGCGCTGAAGCATCCGCGCCGCGGCGCCCGCAAGTAATGAATTCTCCTCCCACGTCATCCTCCAGCCGGAGGACTGCATTTTGTCAAACGCGTTTGTTCACGTCGAACTGAACAGCACCGACGTCGATAAATCCAAGGCATTCTACGGAAAGCTTTTCGAGTGGACTCTCGAAGACGTCCAGATGCCGGAGTTCACCTAGACCATGATCAAGGTCGGGAAGGGAACCGGCGGCGGGATGATGAAGCAGCTTATTCCCGGCGCGGGTTCGGTCAGCCATCGGCATTCTAGATCCTGCCGTAAAGGGCCTGCGTAGCAGTGGATGTGTCCGGTACATTGCGCCGGACTCCCGCCGTGGGGAGTAAAACCAGCGGCACAGAGGCCTCTAGAAAAACAAAAAGGGCCAGGCGATGTGCCCGGCCCTTCGCGAATAGAACTGACGGATCTAACTAATCTCCGAACGACCCGACTTCTTCCTGCGCGACGGCCGGCTTGGCAGCCGGTGCGATCGCAGTCAGCGGCACCATGTCAGGTTGCGGCTTTTCGCCAAGCACGTGTTCGCGATACATCTTCATCATCTCGGCGTCTTTCGCCTTCTTGTCGCGTTCGCGCTTCTTTTCTTCACGCGCGGTCTTGGCGATCCCGAGCTTGTCGAGATCATGCTGCAACCCGTGATTCACGTCGTCGGCGCGCAGCACCAGCGTATGGTCCTTGCTCGGAAGATTGACGGCCTTCCCGCCGGCGATGATTTCATGCCGCCCGTGCTCTTCGTACCACTTGGTGAGCGTGGCGGTCATGTGCATCTTCTCTACGATATTTCTCCAGCCGACGCCGGTGTTATACGCGCAGAAGCTGATCTCGCCTTCCTGCGTCGCGTAGGGGATGATGCACTGCTCGGTGCGGCGGAAATCGTAGTTGAATAGATCCTGGAACCACATGCCCGCGACGAACAGGAAGTTCCAGCGGTCCGCGCGGCGCTTCTGGATATCTTCCATGGTGCGGTCGCCGGTAACCTTGCCGTACTTCTTGTTGGTCATCCCGAAGCACTTGTCGAACTTCTGGATCAGATCGCTCAGGCGGAAGTGCGTGGGCGCTTCGTAAGGATTGTAGTTGCGGAGCAGCGCCAGCGAGACGCCGATCACCGACATCCTCTTGCTGCGCGCCGCATCATTGATGCGGGCCACGTCCTTGGCGAGCTGGTCCGCGTTCAGGAACGCAGTCACCGGGCGGTATTCCTTGGTTTCCTTGTCGCACATCACCGCCATGCCGATGCCGCAATTGGGGTGGCAGCCGCAGGAGAGCTGGCCCCAGTCCGCATTCGGCCCGTGCACCAGATCAGCGAAATCGGAGAAGGTGCTCATGAAGGAAATCGGGAACCAGTCGCGAACCGGTTCGCCCAATCCCGTCTGAGCCTTCACATCGTGCGCCAGGTGCGACAGCGTGTAGCGCTGCGCTTGGCGGCGTTCCGGAGTCACGGCTTCATCGCGGCCCGTGAAGGACACCGGCTGGAAGCTGAGGAACGGAATCTTTTTGGGATTGTCGAGCGCGAAGCGAACCACCGCACCCACCTGCTCATTGTTGACGCCGTTGATCAGCGTGATCACCGGGACGATATCGACGCCGGCGCTGTACAGATTCTCGATCGCACGCAGCTTCACGTCGAACAGGTTGCCCACCGCGCGGTGTGAATTGGCTTCGTTACCAATGCCGTCGAACTGGAGATACGCGTAACGCAGACCCGCTTCAGCGGCCTGCTTGGCGAACTCGGGACGCTTGGCGAACTCGATACCGTTGGTCGCGGCCTGCACGCTCTGGTAGCCGATCGTCCGGCAATACTTCACTGCGTCCAGGAAGTACGGCGAAAGCGTTGGCTCGCCGCCGGAGAACTGCACCGAAAGCTGGCGGCGCGGCTTGATCGAAATGGCATTGTCGAGCAGAGTCTTGATTTCTTCCCAACTCAGCTCGTGCACGTAGCCAACCTGGTTGGCGTCCATGAAGCACGGATCGCACATCATGTTGCAGCGATTCGTCAGGTCGATGGTGAGCACGCTGCCCCGGCCATGCGTAATGGTCGAGGTGCCGTGATCGTGAAGTTTTTCGTCGTTGTGCGCGCGAATATCGCGGCCCGGGAAAACGTCCTCCAGGTGCTTTGAGAACGCCGGATCAATCGACATCAGGTCTTCGAACTGTCCGTGGATCGGACACTCTTTGACCATTACGATCTTGCCGTCTTTCTCGATGATGTTGGCCTTGATCTCGCCGACCTTTTCGTTCCTCAGGATCTCGACCGGAATCTTGCCGTCCAGAATCTGCTGGCGGATTTCGGGGATGCATTTGGGACACAGCGAATCGGTTTCGCGCGGCCAGCCGAGCTTCGGCTTTTGTTTTTCCCAGCTTTTCAAAAGCGGTTTGTCAGACCACTTGGGAATGAAACCAGGATTCGGGTTAATGGAGTTCAGCTTGTCATACACATGCCATGCGGCGTTGGCCGCGACGGCAATAACTTTTTCCACGTGCTTGATCGGCTTGGTCAAAGTGGACGCTCCTAGAGAGTGATAAAACCTTCCGTGAATAGAAGTTACAGTATAAGTCGCCGGTTTCGAGGGCACCTACATGAATGAACTGAAATGCTTTCTCCTGCATTGGATGGGGTTGTGGAAGCGTTGAACGGTCCAGTACGCAAACCCTTACGAATCAATACGATACGCAAAAAATACCAGCCAGTAGAGGTATCTGCAAGAAAAGACACGCTCGTTTGACTTGGGCGGCCCAGCCGGGGTAATCTGGCTGGGTTAGTAAAATTCGTTCGAGGAATGCTCGGGAAGGCGGTGAAATTCCGCCACTGCCCCGCAACTGTGAACGGCATGTAGCACGGGCGAGGATTTGGTCACTGCGAAAGCGGGAAGACTGATCCAGCAAAGCCCAGCCGTAAGTCAGGAGACCGGTTCTTCGACGTTCAAATCGATTGCGAACGTTTCGAGGGGGAACGTCTCATGACCACAACTCTTTTTCTCTATTTTCTGTTTTTCCAGGTCCCGGGAGCGGCGACTGATCCCAAAGTTGTCTGCGGCTCGGAAACCCAAACCAGCGACGCCCGCCAAGTCTCCGATTTTCCGCGCGTCTGCAAGACCAACGATCGCGTGGTCGTGACAGCCACCCGCGCGCCTCTGGCGGTGGAAGAATCCGGCGTCGCGACCGACGTTTTCACCGCCAAGGACTTCGAGCCCGCGCGCGGCGCCTTTGTCCAGAACCTGCTACGCGATGTGCCGGGACTGAGCGTCGTGCAAACCGGTCGCAACGGCGCACTCACGTCCGTGTTCACTCGCGGCGGGGAATCGGACTCTGCACTCGTGCTGTTGGATGGCGTTCCCGTCACCGAGCCGGGCGGAGGGCTCGACTTCGCGCACCTGACGTCCGCTGGACTCGAGCGCATGGAAGTGATCCGCGGCCCTGAGAGCGTACTGTTCGGAGCGGAAGCATCGAGCGCGGTGATCCAGATGTTCACGGCGCGCGGCGATCCTGAAACGCGGCGTCCGCACGGGACACTCACGTATGAGCGCGGATCATATTCCACGGACCACTGGACGGGTAGTGTTAACGGCGGGTTCGCGAATCGTCTGGACTACGCGTTTACGTCGGATCAGTTCCGCACCACTGGCCAGTTCCCGAACGATGCCTTCCGCATCACTAGTGGCACGGCCAACGTCGGGTTTCGATTTAGTGACGCCACGCAGCTGCGCGCGGTGTACCGGACGTTTGATTCCTATACTGGCGCCCCTGGGCAGGTGGCCTATGGACTGACGAATTTCGACGCCAACGAGAAGGCTCGCGACGCGGCCGTGAGCGTGCGGCTGGACGACCGGCGCGGCACACGATATTCGCAGCGCGTGCTGTTCGGGTACCACCGCTATCGCGATACGTTCTCGGACAATATCACCGAGTCTTACGACGTGTCCGCCTTTGTAACGGCGGCCGCGCCGAAGACGTACTTCGCGGGCGTCGCGCCGCCGGGCGTGACGGTCGCGCCGCCTGGGACGATCATTGTGCCCCTGGCGCCGTTCGCGGGAACTCTCTTCGCTTCTTCCGGATTCACCTTCACCGATCGCACCAGCGCCGATTATCAAGGCACGTTTTCGCATCGCGGAGGCGCGCTGGTATTCGGTTACGACTACGAACGGCAAGCCGGGGTGATATCGGCCACGGATGTCGAACGCCACAACAACGGCACATACATCCACGATCAGTATGCGTTGACCTCTAGAATTTTCGTGACCGGCGGTGTGCGTGTGGAGCATAGCAGCACGTTCGGGAACAAGTTCACTCCCCGGGGAGCCGTAACATTCCGTCTACCGACGGAAACTTACTTCCGGCTGAGCCTGGCTCGCGGCATCAAGGAGCCTGCGCTCATCGAGAATTTCGCACGCGAATCGTTCTATGTGGGCAACCCCAAGCTGGTACCGGAAAAGACGACCAGCTTTGAGGCGGGCCTATCGCGGGAATGGCTCGGGAAACGGGTACGAGCCGACATCGCGTATTTTCGCAACCGGTTCACCGACCGGATCGAGTTCGATTTCTCGCAGAATCCGGCGACGTGGGAGAATATCGCCCGGAGCTGGGCGCGCGGCGTGGAACTGGGCGGATCCGTGAACGTGTGGCGCTTTATAAACGCAAACGTGAACTACACCAAACTATACACCCACAACTTCGGGAATTCGTTAGATCCTGAATTGGTGCGGCGTCCGCGAAACGCTGGCTCCGTTTCTCTGGAGTTTGCTCCGCGGCGATGGTCGCTGAGAGCCGGCGCCCGGTTCGTGGGGGAACGGCCGGAGGACGATTTCGTTTTTTCGGCGATCAATCGGAATAACGGATACGAGAACGTGTTCGTAAATGCCTCGTGGCGCGTGACGCAGCATGTGGAATTGCACCTGCGCGTCGACAACGCGCTGGATGAGCAATATCAGGAAGCGCTGGGGTATTCCGCACTCGGACGGAACGCGACAGGCGGTGTCAAGCTCACATGGTGACGCGGCGGTCGATTCTCCTCGGGCTGGCCGCATCCGTATTGGCTTGCGGCCAGACACCTCAAAGGATCGTATCGACCGCGCCGAGCATCACCGAATTGCTATACGCGCTGGGGCTGGGCGACCGCGTGGTGGGAGTCGATCGCTTCAGCCGCTCCCCCGCCGACGCTCTGAAGAAACCCAAGATCGGGGACTACGCGAATCCGAATCTGGAGACGATCGCGTCGCTGCGTCCGGATCTGGTGATCATTCCCACCAATCCCGTGAAACTCGCGGACAGACTGGCAACGTTGCGGTTAAAGGTCCTCGAAATCGATCAAGAGAGCATCGCGAAACTATACGAGTCATTTCGTATCGTTGGCCAGGCGACAGGGGCCACGTCGGAAGCCGCGAAGCTCACGGGGACGGTGCGGAACCAGCTGGAGGCAGTGAGAGCGCGGGCGGCTGCACTCAAGCGCACTCGCATGATGTTCGTGGTGGGGCGCACGCCGAATCGTCTAGACGGGCTGATTGTGGTCGGCCAAGCCTCGTATTTGAACGAAATCATCGCGCTGGCGGGGGGCGAGAATGTGTTCCGCGATGCCGTCGCATCCTATCCGGGAGTGTCGCTGGAAGAAGTTCTCGCGCGGAATCCGGACGTTATCATTGACATGGGCGACATGGCGGACACGGTCGGCGTGACCTCGGAGCACAAGCGCGCGGTCACCAGCCTGTGGGAGCGCCTAGCCTCCGTAAACGCCGTGAAACAGCATCGAGTGCACGCCGTCGCGTCGGATGTCTACGTAGTTCCGGGGCCGCGCGTGGTGGACGCGGCCAAAGCATTTTTCGAGATGCTGCATCCGGAGGCCCGGTGAGAGAATGACGAGCTTTGCCGCGAACCAAGTGGGATTCGCGTATGGGCTGCACGAGGCAACCTTCGAGTTTCCGCGAAACGGCCTGATCACGATCGCAGGTCCCAATGGAGCAGGGAAGTCGACGCTGCTGGGGATTCTGGCGGGACTGCGCGCGCCGTATCGAGGGTCATGTACATACGCAGGTCGTGAAGTCCAGCACTGGCCGAAGCGCGAGTTCGCTCGTAAAGTCGCGTTTTTGCCTCAAAGCGTACGCCTGGAATTTCCATTTACCGCCGAAGAGGTCGTCCTAATGGGGCGAACTCCCTATGCGCGCGGCTGGTTCCAGACGGACGAAGACCGGTCGGCCGCCGCGGACGCCATGACCATCACCGACACGCTGGGGTTTCGTGGGCGGGATTTTCGCACGCTGTCCGGAGGCGAGGCCCAGAGAGTGATCCTGGCGTCAGCTTTGACGCAGCGGCCCGAGGCTCTGCTGCTGGACGAACCCGCGACACACATGGATCTGCGGCATCAACTATCGCTGTATCGATTGCTGAACGAATTGGCGAGATCGCTGCTGGTGGTGGCTGTGACGCACGATCTTAATCTGGCTTTGCAGTTTTCGCATCGCGTGATGGTGCTCGAAGACGGGCGCATCGCGGGAGACGGAACGCCGCAGGAGGTTCTGAATCCGGCGCTGATCGCGCGGGTGTTCCAAGTGCAGGCGACCATGCACGGGAGCTGGATGACCTATGAAGCCTAGCGGCGTAAAGAGCCTGGTCTGGTCGGCAGCCGTGCTGTTTGTCGTGGCCGTGCTGGCACCACTGGCCGGCAGCTCCCATATCGAGTTGGGGCGGGCCTTCGCGGGAGTTTCTCCTGATCACGAGATCTTTTTTTACGCGCGGCTGCCGCGGGTGATTCTCGCGCTGCTGGGCGGGGCGGCGTTGTCGGTAACGGGCGTGCTGTTCCAATGCATGCTGCGCGATCCACTGGCGGAACCCTACACGCTGGGGGTTTCGAGCGGCGCATCGGTGGGAGCCGTGATCGCCATCTGCCTGGGGTGGCGCGCGACGGGTGTCGCCTCGCTGGCGGGCGCGGCGCTCGTCCTGCTGATGGTGCTGGGAATGGCCGTCGAAGGGCGGCGGCTGTCTTCCTTCACGCTGCTGCTGACGGGCGTGACCATGAACAGCATGGCGTTCGCAGTGATTCTGTTTCTCCACAACCTGGCAAGTTTTTCGCAATCCTTCGCGATTTCGCGCTGGCTGATGGGCGGACTTGAGGCCGTGGAGTATTCGACGCTCGCGTGGCTGGCGGTGGTGGTGGTTGGTGTCAGCGTCCTGGTCACTATGTACGCCCCGCACTGGAACCTGTTGGCCGTGGGAGACGACTGGGCGGCTTCCCGGGGCGTGTCAACCGTGAGGTTGACAGCAATGGGCTACGTCGCGGGATCGGTGCTCACGGGACTGGTGACGTCGCTCACGGGTCCCATCGGCTTCGTAGGATTGATCGTGCCGCATGCGTTGCGGCTGAAACTGGGTGCGGATCATCGCGCGCTGCTGCCGTGCGCGTTCCTGCTAGGGGGCGCATTTCTCGTGGCATGTGACACGCTGTCGCGCACCGTGATCGCGCCCACTGAGATACCCGTCGGTGTCCTGACAGCTTTGTGCGGCGGACCATTTTTCTTGTGGCTGCTGAAGTCGAGAAGGCGAAGTTTATGGCTGTAGTACTGGTCGGCGGCGGAGCGCGCAGCGGGAAGAGCCGCTGGGCGCTGGAACGTGCGCGGGGATGCGGCAGCCGGCTGGTCTATATCGCCACGGCGGAAGCGTTGGATGAAGAGATGTCGGAACGCATTGCACGACATCGGGCGGAGCGCGATCGCGCGTTTCAGACAATCGAGGAGCCGATCGAGTTGGCGAGAGCCATACGGTCGGCGGAAGCCGATGCCCTCGTGGTCGATTGCCTGACGTTGTGGTTGTCGAATGTGATGATGACGAAGGCCGAGGTTGACGACCCTCTCGCAGCGGCCAAGGAAAAACATGCGCAGGTGATCTTTGTGACCAACGAAGTTGGGTGCGGGATCGTCCCCGAGAATGCCCTGGCGCGCGAGTTTCGGGATCGGGCGGGCGTGATGAACCAGCGTTTCGCGGAGGCCGCTGACGAAGTCTACTGGATGGTGTTCGGGCAACCTCTAAGAGTGAAGTAATGGGACTTCGCGCGGCCATCCGATTTCTGACGATCCTGCCGGTTATGGGAGGTGATGCGCCTCCCGGAAAGGCCGCGGCATTTTTCCCCTTCGTGGGTGCTGGGCTGGGCGCGGCCGGAGCGGGCATATACCTTCTGGCGGCAGTCGCGTTTCCGGTTTCCATCGCCGCGCTGGCGACGGTGACGTTCTGGATCGCGATCTCGGGCGTCCTGCATGAGGACGGACTGGCCGACGTCGCCGACGCGGTGCGCGCGGGGCGGAGCAGGGAACGCGTCCTGGCGATTCTCATGGACAGCCGCATCGGGACATACGGCGCGGTGGCGGTTCTCCTGAGCGTTCTCGCGCGCTGGCAGGCGTTGGAATATCTGGCTACGGCGCGTGTGGTGGCGGCGCTGATCGCGGCGCAGGCGGTTCCCCGCGCGGCGATCGTCGGGATGGCGTGGTGCTCGCGTCCCGCGGGCTCCGGCCTGGGGCTCGCACTGGCATCGACGCTCGGTACTCCGGCGGCTCTCGCAGCCATGGCGCAAGGAGTCGCGGCCGCGCTGCTGTGCGGATGGCGGCCGGGTTTCGCAATGATCGCCGGCTCGGTGCTCATCGCGCAAGCATCGCGCGGCTGGTTCTATTTGCGTCTGGGAGGAGTGAATGGAGATTGCCTGGGGTTCA
>Ga0310810_10003761_pt1 | contig 16633 bp, 14 predicted proteins | sample NCmetagenome_FD_207641 | JGI IMG/M metagenome (GOLD analysis project Ga0310810, IMG submission 207641) | Soil microbial communities from experimental microcosm in Duke University, North Carolina, United States - NC | ecosystem: Engineered > Artificial ecosystem > Soil microcosm > Unclassified ... | reverse complement strand
GGGAGCCGTGGCGGGGACACTCAGGTTCTTCGCCGACCGGTTCGGGATCGCCAGGGCCTCGATCGAAGGGACAACGCTCTCCTACGACCTGGTCCGATCCTACGCGCGGCCGGGCGCGCCGAGGGTCATCCTGACCGGCCCGAGGAAGCATCAGCGGCTGGCGGCCGAGCGCCGCCTCACCTACTTCCGGTTCGACCTCGAGAGCGAGGTGGAACCGCTCGGCGACCCGATCCCGGAGGCGCTTCGGCCCGCCGCCCGCGATCTCCTCGCGGAGGCGCTCGTCACCGGCGAGGCGGTGCATCCAGACAGCGGAAGGCTGCGCCGGGCGCTGACCCAGCTGGACGAGCTCTGGCGCCGCTCGGGCGGAACGCTGGGCCAGCTGGCGCCCGAGGTGCTGCTGGCCCGGGTCCGGGCCCAGCTCGAGCCGGTGACGGGTTGGGACGAGTTCCAGCGCACCCGCATCCTCGTCGAGCCGGAGGAGCTGGTAAACGCCGAGACTCGGGCCCGGCTCGACGCCCTGCCGGGGATGATGAAGATCCGGGGTGACGCCGTACCGATCGACTACGAGGTCGCCGGCGGAGAGGGCGTCGCCCGAATCCGGCTCCGGGAAGGGCAGGCTCGGCGCCTCCGTCCGGACGAGGTGCCGGCACTGGACCGCCCGGTGCGATTCGCGGTCCAGCGAGGCCGGCACGCGCCGCTTCTGTCGGACACGGTGACCGAGCTCCAGTCGCTCCTGCGGCGGACTCCCCGCGCGGGCGAGGACGATCCCGCGGGTGGGCGCCCCCATCGCCCCGGCGGACATCGCCGGCGACAAGGGCATCGGGGTCCCGGTCGGCGCCCGAGACGCTGACGATCCATTGTGCACCTTCCCGACGAGTCAGCGTCATCTAAGGAAGCACGGCGATCCGACAGCGCCCAAGGTGATTGATTTCGAGGCAGTTACCAGATGGGCACGGGATCGGTGCAGGGCGTCTCGCATTGAAACCCTGTAAGCTTACCTTCGTACGTAGACCCATGCCCGACACTTTGATCATGTCTTCCATGCCTTCGGTGTTCTCTCCTTTGGCCAAGGCCCTGCTCGACGGGTTCAGCGAGGGGGTCGTGGTGTTCGACGCGGAGGGGCGGCTGCTCTACGCCAACCAGCCCGCGCGCCTGGCGATGGAGGGACTCGACCTTTCAGAGATGGCCACCGACCTCCAGCCGCGGCTCGCGGCCATGGGCGGCAGGCTCCGGCCCCTGCGGGTGGGCGGCATGGAGCTGGGCGAGGCGATGTTCATCCCCGGGATCGAAGGGCCGACCACGTTGGCGGCGCGGGAAAAAGAGGCTATCGTCAAGACGCTCGACGCGCACAACTGGAAGCTCGCCGAGACGGCCAGGCATCTGGGGATCAGCCGCACCACCCTCTGGCGTCGTCTGAAGGCGTACGGGCTACACCGAGACGGCCGGAGCAAATGGGCGCAATCCACCTAGCCGCGCTGGTCCTCGCCCTCCAGACTCCTTCCCCCGACACTACTTCCCCCTACAGCAGCCCCGAGGTCCGGCACCTGATCGAGCGCGCCATGGCGCGCCGTCGGCAGGGCGACTCGGCCGTCACGGACTACCGGGCCCGCATCCGGTACCGCCTGACCGTCGGAGTGGGCCGTCGGCGGTGGGCCGAGGTGCCGACAGCGGCCGTAGAGGAGCAGGTGGCCGACGTGCAGTGGCAGCGGCCCAACGACCTCCGAGTGGACGTGGTCGGACGGCGGTTCCGGAGCAGGGGCGAGTGGCTCGAGCTCTCCAGCGTCTGGGACCGGCCCTGGTTCGTGCCCCGCGGGGTGGACGACTCGGTCCGGATCTTCAGCAACGACTTCCCCGCGCACGGCGCCCTGCACCCCCTCGCCCCGAGCGGCCCGCAGTGGTACCGCTACGCGCTGGCCACCAGCCTCGCGGTCGGGGGCGGCCCCGGCGGCACGCTCCGGCTGCTCCGGGTGGACGTCACGCCACGGCGAACCGGTCCGGCCCTGATCGCCGGGCAAATGTGGGTCGATTCGGCGACGGCCGAAGTCGTCCGCCTGACCTTCCGCTACGTGGGAACCGCGCTCTGGGCGGTGCCCGAGGGCGACCGCCGCGCGGACAGCTCCGAAGCGAGAAAGATCAACCGGTTCGCCAACGACATCGCCAGCGTGGACGCGGACCTGGAGTACGGGCTGGAAGACCGCCGCTACTGGATGCCGCGGCGGCAGGTGATCTCGGGCCGCGTTCGCATCCCGATCGTCGGTGACCTGGTGGTTCCGTTCCGAGCCACGACCACCTTCGAGGAGATCGAGGTGAACACCGGCCGCCCGGTGGTGTTCGAGGTGCCGCTCCCGGATTCGACCAAGGCGCCGAAGGATCGCGAGGCCGAGCGGGCTCGGCGCGATTCGCTCCGGGAGGAACGCAGCCATGACCGCGACAAGGAGCACCGGGCCTGGCACTACGCCGACCGGTGGCCGGGCGGCCGGTACGAGCTGCACCGGCCCTCGGACGACTCGTTGAGCCGGTTCCACGCGTGGCCCGATTCGCTGACCCTGGAGACCGACCCCGCGGCCGCGCGCCGGCTGCGCGACCTGGACGCCCAGCTCGCCGGTCTGGCCGAGGGACTGCCGGACAGCGTCACCGGCCGCCGAGCGAGCGGATTCGGGTACGAGCGGACGAGTGACGCCTTCCGGTACAATCGGGTGCAGGGTGTCTCGATCGGCCTCGGGTACGGGGTCCGAATCCCGGGGATGTCGTTCACCTCGGCGTACGCGACGCTGCGCTACGGATTCAGCGACGAGCGGGTGACCGGCCGTCTGAGCGCGATCCGGGACGCACCGGGCGCCCGCCTCACCTTGAGCGGGTACCGCGACGTCGCTGATCTCGATCCGCTCACCTCGTCGCTCGGCTTCGGAAACACTCTCAATGCCCTGTTCGCCGCGCACGACGGCGGCGACTACCTGCTCGCCGAAGGGGGCTCCTTCCGGGTGGAGACCTCGCTCGGCACGGGCGTCGACCTGGCAGCGCACGTTCTGGTAGAGCACCAGGAAAGCGTCGCGCGAGCGGCGCACTCGGGCGTGAACGATTTCCTCGGCGGGTCGGGCGATTTCCCCGAGAATCCGCCGATAGACGAGGGGACCTTCCTCGGGGGCGGCGTCCGGGTGACGGGGTATGGAGCACGGCGGTGGACGGTGGGGGCCGACGTACTGGGGGGAGAGAGTCACACCACCGGGCGACTGTTCGGGTCGCTGCGGCAGGACGTGGGCGACGCGCAAGGCGCCACCCTGCGAGTCTCGGGCGGGATCGCCACCTCGCCGACGCTGCCCCAGAGCAACTTCCGCTTGGGCGGCCTCACGACCGTGCGCGGCTTCGATTACGGCAGCCGACAGGGGCAGGCGTTCTGGGCCGCCCAGCTCGACCTGGCCCCGATCCGGGGCCGGATCCGGCCGGTCGTCTTCATCGACGCCGGACAGGCGGGTGCGGCGGATGAGCTCTTCGAGACCGACGCGCTGGTCGGGGCGGGCGCGGGCGTCTCCCTGTTCAACGGCCTCCTGCGCTTCGATCTCAGCCACCCGCTGGTTCCCGATACCGGTGGGGATCTGCGCTTCGACATCGTGCTCCAGGGGGTGCGGTGAGGCGCGGGCCCGTCGCAGCCCCACTCACCGCCGGCGTGATGCTCGTCCTCGCCGGGTGCACCGGTGGGGGGCGTGCCGACGCCGGGTCCGCGCGGCTCGAGATGGAGTGGAGCGGCGAGAGTAAAGGCCGCCTGGCGGCGCCGGCCACCGCGGAGTGGTGCGACAGCCTCAAGGTCCTGGAGATCAGGGCGGTGTCCGGGGACAGCGGGATCGCGATCGCACTCTATCCCACGGACACGATCCGCGCCGACAGCTATCCCGTCATGCCTCCGGCGAAGGCGGACTCGGTTCCCCCCGCGGCCGCGGTGGCGCTCCGCTACTTCGGCGAGACCTCGGTCAAGGGCTACCAGGGCGACAGCGGCCGCGTGCTGGTTCGCGAGACGACGGGTGGACGGGTGTCGGGCCGCTTCAGCGCCTCACTCAAGTCGGCAACCGACGGCTCCCGACTCCGGGCGGGGGGCGCGTTCCACGACGTACGGGTGCTGCCGGCGAGTCGGGGCTGCGTGGCGCGCCCGGCGCGCCCCCCCGCCGACACGGCTGTACCGGCGCGTCCCCCCGCCGACACAGGTGTACATTGAGGCCATGGAAAGCACCTATTTCCGTCGGGGATTCGGGCTCAAGGCCGAGATCGAGGGCCGGCTCGCCGCGGACTATCACAGCGCGGTAGTCGAGCGGCTTCGGGCCAATCAGTACGAGCTCACCGCAGGCCCGCTCACCTTCCGGCTCGCCCGGGAGTTCGGCTTCTGCTACGGGGTGGAGCGGGCGGTGGATTACGCCTACGAGACGCGGCACAAGTTTCCCGACCGGCGCCTCTACCTGGTCGGCGAGATCATCCACAATCCCCACGTCAATCAGAAGCTGAGCGACATGGGCGTGCGGTTTCTCACCCGGGGCGACGACGGCCAGTTCGACTTCGGCCCGATCCAGCCGGAGGACGTGGTCATCCTGCCGGCCTTCGGTGTGACGGTGGGGGATTTCGAGCGGCTCCGGACGGTGGGCTGCGTGCTGGTGGACACCACCTGCGGCTCGGTGCTCAACGTGTGGAAGCGGGTGGAGAGCTACGCCCGCGACGGCTTCACGGCCATCATCCACGGCAAGCACTACCACGAAGAGACCAAGGCGACCGCCAGCCAGGTGACACGGCACCCGGGAGGGCGGTACCTGGTCGTGCTGAACCACGACGAGGCCCGCGCCGTCTGCGATTTCATCGAGCAGGGCGGTGACACCACGGCACTGGCGGCGCGGTTCGCCCGCTCGGTGTCCCCGGGGTTCGATTTCGAGCGCGACCTGGTCCGGGTGGGGATCGCCAACCAGACCACGATGCTCTCCGGGGAATCGCTGGCGATCGCCCGGGAGATCGGCGCCAGCATGGCCCGCCGCTACGGCGCGGCGGCGCTGGCCGAGCACTACCGGTCGTTCGACACCATCTGCTCCGCCACCCAGGAGCGGCAGGACGCGGTGGTGGCGCTGCTGGACCGGCCGCTCGATCTCATGATCGTGGTGGGCGGGTACAACTCGAGCAACACCTGCCACCTCGCCGCGCTGGTGCGGAGCCGAGGGGTGGCGGTATACCACATCGAGGACGCCGACGCGGTGGACCCTGCCGCGCGAACGCTGCGCCACCAGCCGATCGGGACCAAGCAGGAGGCGGTCGCCACCGACTGGCTCGGCACGGCCCGGGTGATCGGGATGACCGCGGGCGCCTCCACGCCGAACAACAAGATCGGCGAGACGATCGTCCGCATCTGCGAGACGGCCGGCGTCGAGCCGGACCTGGCCTCGTGACCGCTCGGCTGGTCGATCTCTCCCATACCATCACCCATGGGATGACCACCTACCCCGGTCTGCCGGGGCCGGTCATCTGCGACTACCTGAGCCGGGAGGCGTCGCGCGGCCGGTACGCGCCCGGGGTCGAGTTTCAGATCGGCAAGATCGAGATGGTGGCCAACACGGGCACCTACGTCGATGCGCCGTTCCACCGCTACGCCGAGGGCGCCGATCTGTCGGCGCTCTCGCTGGACGCGCTGGCGGACCTCGACGCGGTGGTGGTGCGGGCACCGGGTGGAAGTCGCGCGGTGGACGCCGCTGCGCTCAGTGGAGTAGACGTGGGCGGACGTGCGGTGCTGGTGCATACGGGGTGGGACGTGCACTGGGGCACCCAACGGTACCTGTCGGACAACCCCTTCCTCACCGCCGATGCGGCGGAGCACCTTCGCCGCGAGGGCGCGGTGCTGGTCGGGATCGACTCACTCAACATCGACAACCTGGACGACACCGCCCGCCCGGTCCACTCGATCCTGCTCGCGGCGGGAATCCCCATCGCCGAGCACCTCACCGGCCTCGGCGGCGTTCCCGACCGCGGCTTCCGCTTTTCGGCCGTGCCGGCCAAGGTCGCCGGGGTCGGCACCTGGCCGGTGCGGGCCTACGCGAGGCTCGAGCCCTGAGCTTCCGGCAGACCACCGTCGCCGGTCTCCCCGCGATCTCGCTGCGGGAGTCGGAGATGGAAGCGGTGGTGGTTCCCTCGCTCGGATTGCGGATCGCCAATCTCCGCCGCCCGAGGGGGCGCGAATGGCTCTGGCGTAACGATCAGATCCCCCTGAGCGCGCCCGACCCCGATCGCTCCTACATCGAGACCGCCGACTTCGGCGGATGGCACGAGTGCTTCCCCACCGTGGCGGCCTCGCCGCTGCCCGGTGCTCCGGCCGGCACGCCGCCGCTGCCGGATCACGGCGAGCTCTGGTCCGCGGCCTGGCAGAGCTCGGTCTCCGAGCATGCCGGAGGCACGACCCTCTCCGGGTCGGCGACCGGGCGCCTCATGCCGTACGAGCTGCAGCGGGACGCCACCGTCGCGCGGGACGAGCCGGTGCTCCGGCTTCGCTATCGGCTCCGCCACCTGGGTGAGGCGCCGTTCCGCTGGCTCTGGTCGGCGCACCCGCTGCTCAACGTCCAGGCGGGCAGCGTGCTCGAGCTTCCGACAGTGCATCAGGTGCGGGTGGACCACGTGCACGGGCGGACCGACCTGGCGCGGAACGACATCGTGAGCTGGCCCGCAGGCCTCGGCGGAGAAGCCGACCGATTCCGCTTTCCGGCGAGCGGCGGCTGGGCGGTCAAGTGCTTCGGCGACGTCGGGCCGTCAGGGCGAATGACGCTGACCGACCCGCGCCAGGGCGAGCGGCTCACCCTGGAGGTCCGACCGGCGGAGGTGCCGCAGGTTGGGATCTGGATCAACTGCCAGGGATGGGCGCCACCCGGCCGCACGCCGTACTACAACCTGGGTCTGGAGCCCTGCATCGGCGCCCCCGACCGCCTGGCGGACGCGGTCGAGGAATGGGGACTGGCCCAGACGCTGGCACCCGGCGAAGAACGGACGTGGGAGGTGGAGGTGCGGCTGGAGTAGGCGCGCCGCCGTCTCAGCTCGGCTCGGCGGCCCCGCCGTTGCTGGGGCGCTCGAGCCGGGTGTCTTCCCAGGAGACCGGATCCTCGATCGGCTCGAGGTGGGTGTCCACGACACTGTTCGGCACCGCATGCCGGATCCGCTCCTCGATCTGCTCCAGCAGGTCGTGCCCTCGCTGGACCGTCCATCGTCCCGGCACCAGGATGTGGAACGAGATGAAGCGCATCGCCCCTGCCTGCCGGGTGCGGAGCGCGTGATAGCGCACGCCGTCCGAGGCGTGACGGTCGAGGATGCCGGTGATGGTGTCGAGCGTGTTCTGGGGCAGCGACGTGTCGAGCAGCCCCAGGAGAGAGCGGCGGACCAGCTTGTACCCGGAGCGGAGGACCTGCAGCGCCACCGCGATGCCGACGACGGCGTCGAGCCGGTGCCAGCCGCTCAGCACCGCCGCGGCAACGCCCACGATGACGCCGAGCGAGGTCCAGACGTCGGCCATGAGGTGATGGCCGTCGGCCTCGAGGGTGATGGACTCATGGCGCCGGCCCGCGGCCAGGAGCACGCGGGCGACGCCGAGGTTGATCAGCGCGGCCACGCCGGTGATGGCGAGCCCCAGCCCGGCCTCCTCGATGGGCTGGGGGTCGAGCAGGCGCCGCCCGGCCGTGGCGGCGATGGTGGCCGCCGCGAGCAGGATGAGGCCGCCCTCGAACGCGCTGGAGAAGTACTCGGCCTTGCTGTGCCCGTAGGTGTGCTCCTCGTCCGCCGGCCGGGCCGCGACCGACAGGGCAAAGAGGGCCACCAGCGCGGCGGCGAGGTTGACCAGCGACTCGAGGGCATCGGAGAGCAGGCCGACGGAGCCGGTGACCGCGTACGCCGTGGCTTTGAGCCCGATGGTGACCAGCGCCGCGATGACCGAGAGGATCGCGAAGGGGATCAGCCCGTGGCGCTCGATCACCGGTCGGGCTCCGGGAGCAGGCGGGCGACCTCGGCGATGGTGAGCGGCGCGCTCCCTTCGGCCCGGTTGTTCACGAGGAGATAGGCCGGAATCCGGGTGCGCACGGCGGTCTCGACCAGGCGCGCCAGATCGCGGCGCAGCTCGGGGTTGGGATCCTGGATCCGGTCGTAGGGCGCGAACGCATCCACGGCTTCGTCGTAGCTCCGGCCCGGCCGGAGCAGCGCCCGGGCCACCATGAAGTGGCCGGACACCGAGCCCGGAAGGTCCAGCTGGTCGCCCAGGGCGGGCATCCGAGTCCAGGAGCTGAACACGTGCGCCACCCCGTGCTCCCGCAGCACGGCGAAGTACATGGGGGTGAGAAACTCCTCGTTCCGCACCTCCACGGCGTACTGTCCTTCGCGCGGCAGCGCGGTGAAGAACTCGTCGAGCCGGCCGGCGAAGTCATCGGGGCCCACGCCGCTCTGGCGGCCGATGGCCTGGAACTCGAAGACGAATGGCCCCGCATGATCGGCGAACCAGCGCTGGTAGGGCTCGTAGACGGCCTCGAGAAAGACGTCGGGGTTGAGAAAGTCGGGATTGATCTGCCCCGCGCGCGCCTTGTCCAGCGGCTTCGCGAAGGTCTGGACCGTCACCTGATTCCACACCTTGCTCACGCAGGGGAACCCGGGCGGCAGCCGCTCGGCGTAGCCCCGCAGGACCTCCTCGGTGGGCGGCGCGTAGAAGCTGGAGTCGATGCCGACGGTGCGGAAGAGGGGAAACGCCGCGTACTCCTCCAGCATCCGGGTCGAGGCACCCTTGCCCAGATAGTCGCGGTGGTAGACCAGTCCGCGCCAGCCGGGATAGTTCCAGGACGAGGCCCCGAAGCGCACCAGCGGCGGGATCCGCGCAGCCAGGCGCCCGAGCTCCTCCGGGGTCATCCGGGGACGATCTTGAGGACCCGGCCGTCGGCGCTCAACACGTAGAGCTCGCCGGCCGCATCCTCCCCGAAGCTCGGCACCGCGCCGCCGGGGCGGAGGGTGGGCCAGTCCGCCTGATCGGTGACGCCGCCGCCGGCGTACCGGAGGCTGCGCACGAAGCCCGAGCAGTAGTCGGCGTAGAAGTACTGCCCCTGCAGCGCGGGGATGGCCGTGCCGCGATAGACGTACCCACCGGTGACGGAGCACCCCTGGCCGTGGTCGTATTCGACCACCGGCAGGGCGAGGCCGGTGGCATCGCACGAGGCCGACGCGTAGCAGCTGGTTCCCTCCATCAGGTTCCAGCCGTAGTTGACCCCGCGACCGGCGCCGTCGGCCGCGGGCGCCACATCGATCTCCTCCAGCCGGCTCTGGCCCACGTCCCCGATGTACAGGTCGCCGGTGAGGCGGTCGAAGCTGAAGCGCCACGGATTCCGAAGCCCGTAGCTCCAGACTTCGCCCCGCGCGCCGGTCGCGCCGACGAAAGGATTGTCGGGCGGGACCGTGTACCCGGAGGTGCCGGCCAGCGAGATCCGCAGAATGGAGCCGAGCAGGTCCCCCAGGCCCTGGCCGGTGCCGTTGGGGTCACCGCCGGAGCCGCCGTCGCCCAGGCCCAGGTAGAAAAAGCCATCGGGTCCGAAGAGGATCTGCCCGCCGTTGTGGTTGGCGAACGGCTGGTCCGCGGTGAGGATGACGGACTCGGAGGTCGGGTCGGCACGGTCGGGATCGGTCGACACGTGAAAGGCCGAGACCCGGGTGTCGCCCGCGACGTCGGTGTAATGCACGATGAAGCGTCCGGTCGTTCCGTAGGCCGGGTCGAACGCGAGGCCGAGGAGCCCCTGCTCGCTGCCGGTGGACACCTGGCCGGGGATGTCCAGAAAGGGCACTGGGAGCAGGCTGCCGCCCTTGATGATCCGGATCGCGCCCCCCTTTTCCACCACGAACAGCCGGGGGTCGCCGGGGGGCGAGGTCAAATAGAGAGGAAAAACGAGACCGCTTGCCACTTCTTGCAGCTTGACCGGCACGGTGCCGGTGGGCGGCGGCGGCGTTTCACTTTCGAACTGCGAGCCGCAAGCACTGGCGGCCAAGGCGAGAAAGAGCGAAAGTGTGAGCATGCTCAGCACCGTGTGGTCACCCATGCGGCGCGCCGCCCGCCGCGCGGGATGGCTCACGGCCGGCAGCCTGGGTGTCGGGTGCTGGCTCGCCGTGGTGGCGGGATGCACGCCGATCGGGGCTTGGGTCTACTCCGACCCGGACCTCGAGGTGGGGCGGGTGCGGCTCACCCAGGAAGGCAACGGCCGGGCCCCCCTCCTCGTCGCGATCACGGTGCGTAATCCCAACGACTACGACCTCAGCAGCGCCCGGCTGGAGCTGGCGCTTCAGCTGGACAACGTGGCGATCGGCGAGTTCGCCCGGGACAGCACGGTCCCCCTGCCCAGGAGCGCCACGGCGGTCATCGTCCTCCCGCTCGATCCCGCCCCGGGGGCGACCCATGAGCGGCTGTCGGTGCTGGGGCATGGCACGCGGCATTTTTCGGTGACGGGACGCGCCCACCTGAATACTCCCTTCGGTGTCCGCATCGTCCGCTTCGCGGGCAAAGGGGACATGGTCTTCGGCAGCACCTGATCCTCACCGGGGCGGGCTCGGCGCCGGGCGCCGCGCCGCGGCCCGCTCCAGCCGGTCGAGATGGGTGATGGTGACCGTCACCGCCCCGAACTCCTCCTCCACCTTGCCTCGGAAGATGAAGGGCCCCTGGTCGAACAGTACGTGACCGCGCTCACGGTACACCTGGGGGAAAAGCACGGTCTCGATCAGCCCATCGCCGTCGTCAAATGTAGCGAACTCCATCGGCTCATCCTGCAGGGTATGCACCGGCTTCGCGGTGGTGAGCATCCCCGCGAGGAGCACGTGGCGGCCGACGTGCCGGTGCAGCTCGGTGCTGCGGCAGAGCCGGAACCCGGCCAGCGCGTCGGCGTGCAGGCGCATGGGGTGGGTGTCGGTGACGAAGCCGAGCGCCGCGTACTCCTCGCGGCGACGGCGCTCGGGGGCGTAGTCGCGGAGGACGGGGACGGCGGGGGGGAGGTGGTCGAACCAGGAGGGCGCAGGGACGCCGGGGCGCGGGGGCGCAGGGTGGACGGCTCGTCCGTCATCGTGCTGATGAGATTCCGTGCTCGAGAGATTCCTGCGTCCCTGTGTCCCTGCGCCCCCGCGCTCCTGCGCCGCCGTATCCACCATCCACAGCATCATCGGCCGGGTCCAGCCGTCGGCGATGGAATCGAGCGCGCCGACCTTGATCAGCGCGCGCAGGTCGTCGGCTGAGATCCCGGTGCGGTGCTGGAGGTCGAACAGCGAGCGGTAGGGCACGGCGGTACGGCGGGACGGCGGTAGGTCGGTGCGTGGGTTCGCTGCCATACTTTCGCTTCGCTGCACTTCGCTCGTGGCACCCATCGTACCGCCATACCGCCGTCCCGCCGTCCCGCTCTCCACTTCGCGCCCCTGCGTCACTGCGCCCCTGCGCCCGTTCAGGATCCGCTCCGCTCCCTCCGCGCTCAGCCCCTTGATGAACTGCAGTCCGATCCGCAGCTCCGTCTCCCGGCCGGTGCAGCGGAAGTCGCTCGCGTTGACATCGGGCGGCAGCACGGTGAGGCCCATCCGCATCGCCTCGGCCACGTAGGCGAAGGGGTGATAGAAGCCGCCGCCGTTGGCCAGCACCGCGGCCATGAACTCGGCGGGGTAGCGAGCCCGGAGGTAGCAGGAGTGCTGGGCCACCTGGATGTAGGACGCCGAGTGTCCCTTGCAGAAGCTGTAGCCGGCGAAGGACATGATCATCTCCCACACCCGCCGGATCGTCTCCGGCTCCCGCCCCAGGGCGAGCGCGCCGGCGAAGAACTCCTCGGCGTAGCCGGCGAGCGCCTTGGCCGGGCGCTTCTTGGAGAGCGATTTGCGGAGCCCGTCGGCGGTGGCCAGCGGCATCCCGGCGAAGACGGCGCAGACGTTCACCACGTCCTCCTGGTACACCATGATGCCGAAGGTGTCGGCCAGGGTGTCGCGCAGCACCGGATGGAGCGGCTCGTAGGGCGCGCCGTGCAGCCGCTCGAGGTAGGTGCGGATGAAGCGGTTGGAGGCGGGGCGGATGATGCTGGTGTTGAGCACCAGCAGCTCGAAGGTGTCGGCCCGGCTCTTGGCGCAGAGCTGCCGCGAGGCGGGAGACTCGGTGTAGAAGACCCCCATGGTGCGGCCGGTGCGGAACAGCTCCTTCGTGCCCTCGTCCTCGCCGGCATCGGCGGTGGTGTAGTCGATCCGGCGGCCGGTGTGCTCCCGCACCGCGATGATGGCGTCGCGGATCACCGCCAGCGAGCGATTCCCGAGCAGGTCGATCTTGACCAGCCCCGCGTCCTCGGCGCCGTCCTTCTCGAACTGGATGACCGGCACTGTCGGCGGCGGACCGTCGCAGAGCGCGGGGTCGAGCTCCTTCACCGCCGGCTCGATCGGCACGTAGTCGGTGAGCGCCGTGGGCACGATGACCACGCCGCCGGGATGCAGCGAGAGGTGGCGCGGCATCCCCACCAGCGGCTCGGCCTGGCGGGCGAAGTCGCGCCAGGCGGGCGGCAAGTCGAGCGCCTTGAAATTGGGGTGGGTGACGAGCGTGGTCTCGAGGGGGAGATCCTCGAAGATCGGGATTCGCCGGGTGACCTCGCGGATCTCGCCGGCCGGCCGGCCGTGGACCTTGGCCACCTCGCGCAGCGCGCCGCGGAGGCGGAAGCAGTTGTGGTTCGCCACCATGGCCGCCTGGGGCCGGGGGTAGCGCTGGAAGACGTAGGCCAGCACCCGGTCGCGCTCGTCCCAGGGGAAGTCGAGATCGATGTCGGGCGGGTCCTTCCGCTCGGGATTGAGAAAGCGCTCGAACAGGAGGCCCGCGCCGAGCGGCTCGACGTGGGTGATGCCGAGGCAGTAGCTCACGATGGAGTTGGCGACCGAGCCCCGGCCGCAATGCGTGGGGCCGTGGCGCACGATGTCCTGCACCACCAGGAAGTAGTCGGCGAATCCCTTCTGCCCGATGATGGCGAGCTCGCGCTCGATCCGGTCGCGGGTGACCGGCGCGATGGTGCCGTAGCGCCGCTCCGCGCCGGCGCAGGCCTCGGCGCGGAGCCGCTCGAGGGCGTCGCCGACGTCGGCCACGCGAGGCGGGATGATCCGGCCCCAGGGGATCCGCCAGGTGCAGCGCTCGGCCAGCATCTCGGTGGCCACGACCGCCTCGGGGCAGTCGGGGAAGTGGCGGGTGAGGTCGGCGGCGGGGCGGAGCCAGGCGTCGCGGGGAGAGAGGGCGCAGGGGCGCAGGGGCGCGGAACGTCGTGAGTCGCCCTGCGTCCCTGCGCTCCTGCGCCCTAGCGTCGCCGTGTCCTCTCCAATCTCCGAAATCGTCGTATTCAGATGAATCGCCCGGACGAGCCGGTGGCGGGACCAGTCCTCGGGATGCGCCATCACCACAGCGTTGGTGGCGACCGCGGAGAGGCCGAGCCGACGGGCGGCGGCGAGCACGGCGTGGCGCTCCTTGCCCGGCACCAGCTCGGCGTAGAGATCGGCGGTGCCGCTCTCGACCACGACTCGCTCGAGAAAGGCCGTGTCGCGGGAAAGGAGAAGCAGGCCGGCGCGATCCGTTGCGAGGTGAGCGGAAAGTCGGAATGGCTCACCATCCCACTCCTTCAATAGGGCAGGCCGTCCCGCCCTGCCGCCGTACCGTCCTGCCGCCGTACCGCCATCCCGCCGATGCTGATCACTCCAGTGAATCCCCGATATCGCCCGGCAGAGCGCGCCCCAGCCCCGCTCGTCGGTGGCCAGGGCGACGGTCTCCTCCTCATCGGTGACCAGATGCGCGCCGAGGATGGGCCGGATGCCCGCGGCGTCGCAGGCGCGCTGGAACTCGATGGCGCCATAGACCCCGTTGGTGTCGGTGCAGGCGAGCGCCCGGTGCCCCCGCTCCGCGGCGGCGGCGGCGAGGACTTCCGGGCTCGAGACGCCGATGCCGAAAGAGAAGTGGGTGTGGAGATGAAGGTGGACCACGCGTACCAGCCCGGGTTTCGGTGTTTCTTCGGTACCTGGCCGAATCTACTCCCGGGGGTGAGGCCGTCAAGCAGGGTCAGGGATAAGAGAGAGGACCGGGGGCGAAGCGGACGCTCATCGGACTATCGTAGCAGATCGGAGCGACTCGTGGTCACCAACAATAGCCAGCAGCGTGGACGAGCGCACTCCGACGTGGCCGCGCCAGGGCGCCAAAGCGAACGCCGAACAACGACGACGGCCCGGGGTCGTTGAGCCCGGGCCGTCGCCGTTTCGTCCTGCCACGATCAGTCTTCGTGCCCGTCTTCGTTCTGGTCCTCGAACGCGTGGAACGAGGCGTCGATGTTCGCGAACACGTTCTCCTGGAGCCCTTGGTCGCCCGCGAGCGCCCGGGGATCGATCAGCCCGCTGCCCGACACGAACCATGCATTCGGGTCGATCGCCACGGTGACGTTGAACGCGCCCGTCGAGTCCACGACCAGCGGCGGCGTGAACCCCAGCTCCAGTTCGGCCTCGCCCGCGATGTACGCGTCGAACGGCTGCGCGCCCGTGCCGTCGCCGGCGTCGAACGTCCCCACCACGTGCACACTCGCCGTCGCCGGCCACGAAGGGTGCGCCGCCAGGAACGCGGTGGTCGCGGCGTCGTCCTCGCTCGGGATGTCCACCTTGAGCTCGGCCTCCGAATAGCTGCCGGCGGCGACGTCCGCGCTGAGCGGCGTGATCACCCCGCCTCCGAGCGGGAGGTCCACCAGCACGGGACCTGCCTCGAACTCCTCGCAGCCCGCGCCCTCACCGGTGCAGGTGCCGCTGTGCTCCGCCTGCTTGAGCTCCACTTCCGACAGCACCAGCTGCACCTGCGTGAGCGTGAGCGTCTGCCCGCCCAGGCTGATCGGTGCGGTGCTCAGGCTGGCCGGCGCGGCGCTCGAGGCCTGCGCGAACGAGATCGTCCCTTGTGAGCCGGTGCTGGGCCCGCTGGCGTCGCTGCAGCCGGCCACGAGGCCGGCGCCGAGCAGGCAGGGCAGCATGTGACGTCCGAAAGGAACCGACATGAAAGCCTCCTGAAAGTATGGCCGGACGAGCCGGCGGTGGTCGCTCCCAGGTGGCCGAACGCGGTCTCGGCAGCCGGACGATCTCCGGAGAGACTCCTGGCTTTGCGGCCCCGCCTCGCGACGGGTGTGCCTTTTCGGGAGCAGCGGTCCCGCGCGGTGCGGTCGGCGGGACGACGACGACGATAGCGTCAAGCCGGACGCGAGCGCTCGGGCAGCATTCGGAACAGACGCTCGATCTCGGTCCGCACCGAGTCGGCAGGGGCGCCGCAAACGGCGGGCAAGACGAAGACCGGTCCGTCACAGGTCACCACCCAGATGCCTTCGGGTGTCAACCGCGCGGTGTACGTCCGTCCCCGGTAGACCCCCACGACCTTTAGGATTGCGGGCCTCATCTTTCTCCTCGCCTCTGCTCAGTTGGTCAAAGCGCTGATTCCGCCGGGGGTTGAAGGCAAGGAATCGGCCAGGCGTGCCGTGCGGCATAACCAGAACACGTGCAACGGGTTACGATGTTGGGTCTCACTGAAGCCAGGCCCCGCTGGTCCCCGGTAATACAGGGGCCGTATCGAAACGTTCCAGCCGAGCGGGCGCCCGTGGAACCTCATCCGCCAGTTCGAGGCGCTTCAAACAGGGTCGCACCTCCGGCAGACTGCCATGCCGGGCGGGGATAGAACCACCGCCACAGCGACCATGCCCCCGAGCTGCCGCACCAACCCAAGTTCCTGCTATTCAACGACTTTGAAAGGCTCATTTCGGTCGCCTCGAGCTCGCGCCACCGACGCCCACGCTCCTTGCGTCAGGGAAATCGCCCACACCCGGAAGGCCCGTGATAGCCCGTCTCAAGCAACTGCCGGCGGACCTCCATCAGGAGGTGGACCGACAGCGCGCCCTCGCCGAGGAGCGCGCCGGATTTCGTCGCGCCGGAGCGCGTCTTGCGACTGCGCCAGAGGTCGCGTCCGACACTCTGAGTCCGCTCCGAGAGGAAGTTCGTCGCGCCACGGCGGCCCTGGCCGCTCTCGCCGCGGAGCGACGCGCCGTGGCCGCGGCCGAGCTTGGCGACCTGGCGCGGGTGGGCTGGTGGGTCCGCCCGGTGGTGGTGCTTCGGGCCGTCTCGTCCAGGATCGTGCTGCAGCATCACCGCCGCCGCGTCCAGGGCGCCCTCGACGCGGCGCACGAGGCGCTCGGCCGGGCCGCCGCCTCGGGCCCTGGCGTCCTCCGGCCTGTATCCGCACCGGGCGGTTCGGGCGGCATTGAATGGACACGCTTGGCTGGGCACGAGATCCGCGGGTTCACCGGCGCGGTGTGGGGGCAGCTCCGCAGCCACCTCTTCCCCAAGGCACCAGCGCTGGTCGGTCTGGCGGTCGGCTGGTGGATTGCCGACACCTACACCGACTCGCACGTCCGCTCAGCACTCAGGACCGCCGGCATCGGCAGCGGCGGCACCGAGGTGGTGAGCGGCTCGACCTATCGTGCGATGCGCTTCTGGCTGCCGCTCCTCGCGGCAGCGCTCTGCGGGTACGTCGGCGAGCGGTTGTGGCAACGTATCGTGGGGAGGGACGAGTAAAGGCCTATCAGCCCGATGCTCGCGAGGTAGCCGGCCACCC
>Ga0310810_10003759_pt1 | contig 16641 bp, 15 predicted proteins | sample NCmetagenome_FD_207641 | JGI IMG/M metagenome (GOLD analysis project Ga0310810, IMG submission 207641) | Soil microbial communities from experimental microcosm in Duke University, North Carolina, United States - NC | ecosystem: Engineered > Artificial ecosystem > Soil microcosm > Unclassified ... | reverse complement strand
ATCGCCTTAACTCACAGGCCGTGCCGCAGCGTACATGAGCGCCATCGTCGCCCAGCACGACCCCGCATACGAAATAAACTGAAACTTCCCGTGTGGAAAACCGCTTTCGAAATACGCGTTGGCGGCGGCCGCTCGCTTCGTGACGAACCACGAGCCATCGGCCTCCTGTGTCTTGAGCAAATACTCGATGCCGGATTTGTATGTCGGATCTGAAACCGGCAGGCCGATTCCCCAGCGGAGCGCGACGAGTACCATTCCCGTGGCATAAGCGTCGCTGTTCGCCCCGGCAAGCTGGCTCCAGCCGCCATCGGTCTGCTGCTGGCGCTTCAGGACGTCCGCTGCGCTCCTGATCCACCGCTCGTCCGCATCTGTCCACCGCAGACCGAGCAGTCGAGAGACTTTGTCGTCGATTGTGACGGGTGCTTTGGCAATCAGCCACCGCCTGGCCCGCTCGACGCGTTCGTTGATCTCGACCGCGTCTCGAAATGCGCCGTACGCGGCGATTGTCCGCGCAGCGACGGCGGTGATGGTGAAATCGCTCGAAAGAATGGGGACCCGCGGCAGTCCATTGCGCCAGCTTCCATCGGCCAGCTGTTTTCTCGCGAGGAGGAGCGCACGCGCTTCGAGTGCGGCGCTGCGTCGTACGCCGAGCTCGAGGATCGCGTTCAGGTTCAGGGCGTCACCGGAGGCCCCGTCGCCCGCGATGCCGAGAGCACTGCGAAGAACGCCGTCCTCGCGTCCGAGCTGTTGTCGCAGCCGCGCTTCCTCTGTACCGGTGCGGCGTGTAAACAGGTCCAGCTGTTCGTCCGCTAACGCCGTCGCCGCGTCGAAGCCAAGGTGTTTCGCGAGTGCCGCGACCCGGTCGATCATCAACCGATGGTGACAGGCTCCGCACGATTGCTGCTGGCTCCACGTCTGCCATCCACGCAGGAGTAGCGGCAGACTCTTGTTAACGGCTTCGCGAGGAGTCGTTGTCGCCCGGATGCCGGTTGCGGTCGTCGCTCGCGCGCCGCCGTTCTTCAGGAGGTCAGCGACCGCTGCATGCCCCCTCTCCTCCGCGTAGACCAGCGGGGCACGACCGGACGTATCGGCCACATCGATCGATGCCCCGGCGGCGAGCAGCGCCCGGACGATGTCGGCGCGACCCGTGCGGGCTGCCCAGTGCAGGGCCGTCCGATTCTCACGGTCCTGAGCATTCGGGCTCGACCGGCTCGTCAAGAGCAGCTTCACGGCGCGCATTGACCCGATTCGCGTTGCAGCCATCAGCGGTGTGTCGCCATGCTCGTCTTGGCTGTTCGGGTTGGCGCCCGCGGCTAGGAAGATCTCCATGACGTCCGTGTACCCATTCGCAGCCGCGACGAGAAGCGGCGTTGCCTCGGCGACATCTGGCGCATCGACGGGGACGCCCTTGGCAAGGAGCGCACGGACCGCGACACGATCGTCGAGGCTCGCCGCGACCGCTATCTTTTGACGAGCGGCCACATCGATGGCCGAGATGCTGGGAATGGTGGCGAGAAGCAGCTTGAGCGCCTCGTTCTCCCTGAACTGGAGCGCCCACATCCATGGTGTGAAGCCCTGATCGTCCTTTTGGGTGGGATCCTCGCCCGCGTCAAGCAACTGCTGCAGACGGGCCAAGTCTTGTCTTATAACCGCCGCCGTAAGGGGCGGGACACCACGCATCACGGCTTCACGTGCCGGCAAGTCCTGACCGGCGACAATGAGGACGCCCCTCAGGCATAACATCGAGATGAAGAAACCTCGCACCAGCCGCATTAGTGAACTCCAGATCTGTGGTGTAGACACGCGCGCCATCCTGTTTCTTGCGCCCGAACGGTTATGCGAAAAACGCGAGGAGAAAGTCCCAGGAGGGCAGAACCGGATCTGGAAATCCGTAGACCGAACTGCTCGAAGCTACGGCGTCAGCTGACAGAGCGTCGGCATCGTCTCGATTGCTCAGGTCGGGTGGCATGAACCCGCCGCAAACCCAAATCGACACTCTTTCCGGCGTGCCAGCAGTCATCATCGACGCAGCCTTGGCGACGCCTCATCGTCGCCGGCACAGTCGGTCGCCGCCGGTCGGCGACGAAGAGTCTCTTGGCGCGTCCGAACGTGGCGCTCGGTGGACAACAACGACTGTGCCTAAAACTGTGCCCACGCGCAGGTCGAGATTGCGTCGATTTCCTCAGCATTTTGGCGAGGACGAACTGGCGAAAACCGTCGCCTTGAATCCGCGTCATGCTCGATCGCGGAAATGTCGATATTTCGTATACTTACAAGGACGGGTGAGGTGGCCGAGAGGCTGAAGGCGGCGGTTTGCTAAACCGTTGTAGGGCCTTTAAAGTCCTACCCAGGGTTCGAATCCCTGCCTCACCGCCATCCGCCTACGCTCGCGAACGATCAGGCGAGCTACGGCGGGACGGCTCAATGACACGATGAGATCCGGCCGAAGCGCGTCGCGCGAAGGCGGACGAATCCCTGCCTCACCGCCAATCCATCCCAACCAAGTACGGTCTCCACCGCACCTCTCATCGACCACCAGCGTGTACAAACGAGACGTCGCTACTGCGCCGTCACGACGATCGCGCTGCACGTTCGACCGGCGCTGCGCCGGTAGGCGTGGGGAACGCTCGAATCGAAATACAGCGAGTCGCCCGCGTCGAGCGCATGCTCCTCGCCGCCCAGGTGCACGCTGAGTGTGCCCTGGATCGCGTAGATGAACTCGACTCCAGGATGATCGTGCGGCCGTAACCGATCCGGGGCAACCGGGAAGAACTCGGCGTAGTGGCAGTTGAAACGCCGCTCGGTGGCAGGATAGTCGAGCGACTCGAATCGATAGGCCACCTCGCGCGCACCGGGACGGTCCGGTAGCTGCACGCGATCGCCTTTCCGCACGACCGCGGCCAGCGGCTTGTCGCGCGCGCCCGCGAAGAAGAACTCGAGCCCCACCCCGAAGACGAGCGCGATGCGCAGCAGCGTCGGCAGCGTCGGGAACATCAGGCCGCGCTCGATCTTCGAGAGCAGCGCCGGTGACAGCCCGGTGTGCTTGCCGAGCTCGACGAGGCCGATCTTCTTCTTCAAACGCAGCGTCCGCAGCTTGTCTCCGATCGCGTAGTCGTTCAGCCCGTCCTGCAGAGTCTTCGACAGCATCACGCCTCCCTTTTTACTGTGGGTCACATTCAGCGCCCGATTTCTCTCGAGGCGCAAACGACTTTCACGGCCGCGGTTCGATTTTACTTTAAAGCAATCAAAAGTGCCTTAAAGTCAAAGTCATGGCTCTGGGTTGTCCAAGCCTCAAGGAGAACGTCATGAAGCAGTTCGACATCGTCGCCGCCGTGCTCGTCGTCGTCGGAGCGCTCAACTGGGGGTTGATCGCTGTCGCCCGTTTCGATCTCGTCGCGGCGCTGTTCGGCATGCGCTTCGGCGAAGTGTCGGCGCTGAGCGCCGCGGTCTACGGGCTCGTCGGAGCGGCTGGCCTGTATCAGGGGTTGTTCTGGAAGCGCGTGCAGGACCGCTGGATGCGTCCCGCCACAGCGCACGCACGGTAACCATCAGTCATCACACACACATCGAGGAGTATCCAAACCATGTTGAAGAAGACGTTCGCATTCGTGACTGTTGGTGCTGTCGTCTTGACAGTCGCCGCGTCTGGCACGACGGTTGTACGCGCCGAGACTCGAGACGTCGTCGATACGGCCATCGCGGCCGGATCGTTCAAGACGCTTGCAAAGGCGCTTGACGCTGCGGGTCTCGTGACCACGCTGAAGGGCGCTGGCCCGTTCACGGTATTCGCGCCGACCGACGAGGCGTTTGCGAAGCTGCCCGGCGGCACGCTCGAGACGCTTCTCAAACCAGAGAACAAGGAGAAGCTCCGTCGCATCCTCACGTATCACGTCGTGCCCGGGAAGGTCATGGCCTCGGACGTGGTGAAGCTGCAGTCTGCCAAAGCCGTCAGCGGCGACACCATCTCGGTGAAAGTCGGGAACGGTGTGGTCCACGTAGACAACGCGACCGTGACGAGCGCGGATGTCCTCGCATCCAATGGCGTCATCCACGTCATCGATTCAGTCATCTTGCCGAAGGGCCTCTAGCTCGAGAGGTAACGGCCAGGCGATTGCAGGTTGAAACGGTTTGAACACAAACACGTGAGTCATATGAAGCCCGACGTTCTGCTCACCGGCGCTACTGGGTACATCGGCGGCCGTCTGCTTCGACATTTCGAAGAAGCCGGTCGAGCTGTTCGATGTGTTGCAAGGCAACCGGACAAAATCACGCCGGGCAGGCCTACGACAGAGGTCGTCCAGGGTGACTGCCTCGACGAGGCCTCACTCGTCCGCGCCTTCGTGGGTGTGCACTCCGCGTACTACCTCGTTCATTCAATGGGCGCCGGGTCGCAGTTCGCGGAACTGGACCGGCGCGCCGCCTGCAACTTTGGTCATGCCGCCGCGCGCGCCGGAGTGCGACGCATCATCTATCTTGGAGGATTGGCTGACGACATCGGCGCAGCCTCTGCGCATCTGAAGAGCCGGGCAGAAACCGGTGAAGCACTTCGTGCCGGCGGAGTGCCGGTCATCGAGTTTCGCGCGTCGATCGTCATCGGCGCCGGCAGTCTGTCCTTCGAAATGATTCGAGCACTGGTCGAGCGGCTGCCGGTGATGGTGTGCCCGCGCTGGGTCGCGACGCTCACGCAGCCGATCGCGATCGACGACGTGGTCGCGTACCTGGCATCGGCGCTCGATTTGCCGGAGAGCCGCGGCAGAGTCTTTGAAATTGGCGGACGGGAGGTCGTCTCCTATGGCGACATCATGCGCGAGTACGCACGCCTTCGCGGGTTGCGCCGGCTGCTGCTGCCGGTGCCTGTTCTGACGCCGCATTTGTCAGGCCTCTGGCTCGCGCTGGTCACGCCTGCGCAAGCTCAGGTCGGCCGCGCGCTCGTCGAAGGATTGAGGAATGCGACCGTCGTACGGTCGCCGGCGGCTGACGAGACGTTTCCGATTCGCCCGATGCCGCTGCGCAGAGCATTCCAGAAAGCCATCGACGACGGCGGCGCGGCATGGAAGGTGGACACGCGCGAGGTGGTTGTTGACGTGCCGCCCGCCCAGGCGTTCGCGCCGGTGCGACGCATCGGCGGCGCCAATGGCTGGTACTTCGGCAATGGCCTGTGGAAGATACGTGGCTGGCTGGATCGGTTGTTCGGCGGAGCCAGCATGAATCGCGGACGGCGCGATCAGGACTGCTGCATCGTCGGCGACGTCATCGACGGCTGGACAGTCGTCACCTACGAGCCCGATCGACTGATGCGTCTCGCTGCGGACATGAAGCTGCCTGGTCGAGGCTGGCTGGAGTTCGAGGTGACACCGGTCGACGGAGGAAGACGCTCGCGGATCCGGCAGACGGCCACCTTCGATCCGCGCGGCCTGCTCGGCCGGGTCTACTGGAACGCCATTCTTCCGATTCATGCGCTGATGTTCGGAGGCCTCCTGCGGCAGATCGCACAGCGTGCTGAACACGGTGATCACTCGCCGGACGTCTCGGTCGTCGTGCACCGCTCGGTGGTTCCCGGTACCGCGGCAGACGTGTTCCGATGGCACGAACGCCCGGAAGCTCTTCTCGACTTGATTCCCCCGGGCGGTTGGGTCCGAATCGAGCGTCGAATCGGCGGCGTTCGTGACGGTGGACGGGTCACCCTGTCGATCGGAATCGGGCCACTACGGATTCATTGGGAGGCCCTTCATTACGGCTATCTCCGCGGGACACAGTTTTGCGACGAGCAAGTCCGAGGGCCCTTCACCACGTGGCGGCACACGCACCGGGTGGAGGCGATCGGTACGAGCCAAAGCCTGTATGAGGACCGCATCGAATACGCCCTGCCAGGCGGCTCTTTGGTCCGCCGGTTCTCGGATGGCATGGTTCGGCGTCTTCTCACGCGGATGCTGACGCGGCGGCACCAGATCGTACACGCGACTTTCGCCGGCTCTCGGCCGGTCCGCGTATGACGTCACGACTGCGCACGCTCACGATGTCGCTGTGGACCTCGTTGGCGCTGGCCACGCCGGCCCTGACACAAGACGGAGCACGTGGGGGCACGACTCGCGATCAGTTGGTCGCGCAACCGGTGCACGCTGTCGACGCAGTCGACCTCGATCGTTACGCCGGCGACTGGTTCGAAGTTGCGCGATTCCCCAACAGGTTTCAGCGCCAGTGCGCCAGTGACGTCCGCGCCAGTTACGCAAGAAGGCCCGACGGTCTCATAGACGTCATCAATCGGTGTCGGGTGGAAGATGGCAGTACTACCGTGGCGCAAGGTGTCGCTCGCGTGGCCGACGACCGCACGCTCGCGAAGCTGAAAGTGCGCTTCGCCCCTGCCGCGCTGTCCTTCCTGCCCTTCGTATGGGGCGACTACTGGATTCTGGGACTGGCCAGCGACTACACGTGGGCGACCGTCGGCTCGCCAGACCGAAACTATCTGTGGATACTCGCGCGCACGCCCGTCTTGGACGCTGAACGTCTTGCGTCGGCGCTCGCAGCGGCGCGAGACAATGGCTTTGACGTCGAACGCCTGACAATGACGACACACACCGCCCACCGTCGCGACGCCCGATGAAAGAGGACAGAGTAGTCGTCAACGACAAGATGCAACGCGGGTACGCGTATTACCGCAGCGAGCCGGTCGGCCGTAACTTCGCGCCGAACTTCCGCCCAGAGCTCACACCGAAACAGATGCTCCAACTCGGTGTGTTCGGGGGCAAGTACATGACCGACTGCAGGCGCGAGTTTCCCGCCAGCTGGTTCGTGGGCGCCAAGCTCTGCGCCGAGCGTCACGACGCGCGCATCAACTACTTCGGCGTGAACGCCTCTCAGTCACTCGCTATCTGGCGCCGCAAAGGGTGGATTCGCCCGCAGGACCCGCGCGGCTGGTTCCAGTGGTACTGCCGCTATTACATGGGTCGCCGGACCGCGGACGATGCGCGTCAGATCCGACGGTGGCGGGCCATCGCGCGTCACGTTGCCGCGATTCGGAAAAACTGCGAGCCTGGCGATCTCGAGTGCCGGCGCAGGCAGCGCCAGGCCGTGCTTCACTGGGCCTACGACAGCCGGCAGATCTAAAGCGGCTTTCGTTTCCGTGTAGCCGCCGTCCTTTGGGCTTGGTCCTTGGTGCTGGGTCCAAATCTGGGGATCGGACCAAGGACGAAGAACCAAGCACCCAGGACGCGCGCCACGTCGATTCGAAAAGCGCGCTAGCGGGGGAGACGCTATGAGCGATGTACCACTCCGGCGTCCTATTCGCATCGGCATTTCAGCGTGCCTTCTGGGAGACAAGGTGCGCTTTGATGGCGGCCACAAGCAGGACCCCTTCCTGACCGGGACATTCGGACGATTCGTGGAATGGGTGCCGGTTTGTCCCGAAGTGGAAGCCGGTCTCGGCACGCCGCGTGAAGCGATGCGGCTTGTGCGCACGGAGGATGTCGTCCGCCTGCTGACGGTCAAGACTGCCCGCGATCTGACCGCGACGCTGGACGATTACGCCGAGCGGAGAGTCGAGGAGCTGGCGGCGCAGGAGCTGTGCGGATACGTCCTCAAGAAGGACTCCCCGAGCTGCGGACTGGAGCGAGTCAAAGTCTACGGCGCACACGGCGTTCCCATGAAGTCAGGACGCGGACGATTCGCGGTCAGGCTGGTGGAGCGCTTTCCTGATCTGCCCGTGGAGGAAGAAGGCCGCCTGTCGGATCCACGTCTTCGAGAGAACTTCGTCGAACGGGTGTTCGCCTACTGGAGGTTGCGTGAGTTGTGGAGCGGAAGGTGGAGTGTGGGAGATCTGGTGCGATTTCACACCGCTCACAAGCTGATCCTGATGGCGCATTCCCCCGAGGCGTATCAGCAACTTGGGCGTCTCGTGGCACGAGCGCGGGCACTGCCGCATGACGAGCTCGAACGTCGCTACACCCGGGCATTCATGGCTGCGCTGACGATGCTCGCCACGCGCCGGAAGCACACCAATGTGCTGCAGCACATGGCGGGGTACTTCAAGGACCACCTCGATCGCGACTCGAAAGCGGAGCTCGTCGCCGCGATCGAAGAGTATCGCCGCGAGCTGGTGCCGCTCATCGTCCCGATGACGTTACTGCGACACCACGTTCGTGCTCACGGAGTTTCCTATCTGGCAGGACAGCTGTACCTCGAGCCTCACCCCAAAGAGCTCATGCTTCGCAACCATGTGTAAACCCGACGGCAAGCTCGAACCCGACAGAACAACGGCGCGGAGTCGGACTCCAATGCCAACGTGACTTTCTAACCTCTCCGCCCGGGCCCCTCATCGGCGATATCGCCGACGTCATCTGGATCGACGCTCTCCGAGTGGCCGAGTTGGTCATCATCCACATCGCGGATGAACCCGCGCTCGCGTGAATCGGCCGTCTGCGGCCCAGGCTCGTCTTTCTCGCCCCAACCGAACTCCGGCTCCAACGGTGTCAAACGCATGTCGTACCTCGATGGACTGAGATGAGATGGGATGCTCACTCACGCGCAAGCATCATGCCGAGGACAATGCCGCGAATGCCGCGAGAGCCTGTCGATGAGCTGCGCGCGAGGTGTGAACTTCTTACTTCCGCACATAGCCTTCTTTGGCCATGCGGCGGCCCATCTCGTCGTAGGAGGCCTCGTCTTCGGGCGTCAACGTGGCGAGGCCATCGACGTAGCGGTTGAACATGCAGAAGGCGGCGGCGATGAGGACGGCGTCGTGAATCTCCAGATCGGTCGCGCCGGCCTCGCGGGCCCGGTCGATGTCGGATTGGGTTACGCGCTTGCCGCCCTCCTGCACTTTGGCCGCGATTGCCAGGAGCGCTTTCAGCTTGGGTGACACCGGCGCGTTCTCGAAATCGTGTCTGACCGCATCGACGACGGCGTAATGCCCGCCCAGGTGATGCGCGGCAGCGGCGCGATGACTGGCCTGACAGAACTGACAGTCATTGCGCGCCGACACGAAGGTCGCGATCATCTCGCGCTCGGCACGCGTCAGGATATTGGCGCCGCGCAGCAGCACCTCCGCCAGCTCGCGCATCGGCTTGGCCGTTTCGGGGCGAAACTCGAAGCCGCTGGCGATGCCGGGAATTCCGTCGGGGAGAGAGATGTGAGGCACGGCGGGCGATTGTAGGGATGGCTCCCATGCCTCTCAATAGTGCGAAGAAACTAGGGGTTTTTGCGAAGAGACGGTCCGCGGCCACATCAATGTGCGATGCTGAACCGGTTGACGACCGCGCCGTTCGATTCCGTCCTGGTGATCTCATTCGGTGGGCCGCAGGGGCTCGACGACATCCGCCCGTTCCTCGCGAACGTGCTGCGCGGCCGGCGCGTGAGCCCGGCTCGCGTCGAGGAGGTCGCCCACCATTACGAGCTGTTTGGCGGTGTATCGCCGATTACGGCGATCACTCGCCGGCAGGCCGACGGCCTGCGCCAGCGTCTGGCAGCAGCCGGCCATCCGCTGCCGGTTCACGTCGGGATGCGCAACTGGCATCCGCTTCTGCCGGACACGCTCCGGGAGATGCACGCGGCCGGACTGCGGCACGCCATCGGGTTCATCACAGCCGCCCAGCACTCTTATTCGAGCTGCCAACAGTATCGTGAGAACGTCGCCGCTGCTCGTCTCGAGCTTCGCAAGAGCGGCCATGATCTCGACGTCACGTTCGTCGGAAGCTGGTTCGATCACCCGCTGTTCATCGCCGCCAACGCCGCGCACGTCCGGCAGGCGCTGTCGCAATTGCCGGAATCCGTCCGTGCCGGCGCGCGACTCGTGTTCACCGCTCACAGCATTCCGCTCCAGATGGCGAGCGCGTCGCAGTACGAGGCGCAGCTGAAGGCGTCGGCGCGTCTGGTCGCGAGCGAAGCGGGCATGCCCGACTGGGCGCTCGTCTATCAGAGCCGCAGCGGCCGGCCCGAAGATCCGTGGCTCGATCCCGATGTTCGCGACTACCTGCGGCGCGAGCGCCAGTCGGGGCTTGCGTCAGTGGTTCTCTGCCCCATTGGCTTCGTCAGCGATCACGTCGAGGTGCTGTACGACCTCGATCGCGAGGCCGCGGATGTGTGTCGCGAGATCGGCCTGCTGATGACGCGCGCCGAATCGGTCAACGACGACCCGCTCTTCCTGGACATGATGGCTGACGTCGTGTTGCGCACGGTCGCCAGGTACGAGCGAGGATACGCGCTGCCGCTCGCTGCCCGCGCCGCCCCGTAATACGGAATGCAGAACGATCGTTGCGATCTCCGCGTTGATAAACCTCGCGTTCTCCGCTGTTAAGGCCGGAGCGGTGAACAGATGCTGATCGCGCTCGACGTCGCCATCCTGCCTCCGCCGTTGATCTCGATGCAGGCCATCGCCCTGAGCGCGTCACTGCCCGAAAGCGAGTCGAAGGGCCTGCGTCTTGGACCTGAGCTCCTGCCGCATCTCACGTTGACGCAGCAGTTCGTCGCTGTCGCGGCGCTCGACGCGGCGCTCGATCAGGTCGAGGCCGTCCTCGTAGACCATCGCGCGTTGCGATTGACGATCACCGGCGCCGGCAGGGGGCAGAACTCGATCTGGATGGCGATCGAGCCCGCCCAGTCCCTGATCGCACTCCACCGTCAACTGATGGATGCACTGCAGCCGTTCGAGCGTGAGGATGGTACGCAGGCGGCGTTCGTGGGGCAGGATGCGCGCCCTGGGGATGTGGCGTGGGTGTCCGGGTACCGGAGCACCTCGGCCCATGCGTCGTTCACGCCGCACATCACGCTGGGACACGCGTCGACGTTGCCCGCAGTGGAACCCCGCGTGTTCACGGCGACTACCGTTGCGGCGTGTCAGTTGGGACGTTTTTGCACCTGCCGGCGGATCTTGCGGCAATGGGAACTGGTCCCATAGTCCGTCGCTGTGCACTAGCGAGGTGGTCTGAGGCGGGGTCAGAAGACGCTGTGCACCAGCCGATCTGAGGCAGGCCTCGCTAGTGCTAGCATCGCCCATGGCCCGCCGGCGTTTCGCCTTCGCGTTCCTGCTGGTCCTCGTCCTCGCACCCGCTGCTCAGGGGCAGGCACCGGTTTCCTACCGGCTCTCGTTTCCCGAGGCCGCTCATCATCTGATGCAGGTCGAGGCGACCTTCACGATGGTGCCGCCCGGACCGCTCGAACTCCGCATGAGCCGTTCGTCCCCGGGACGCTACGCGCTGCACGAGTTTGCGAAGAACGTCTTCGACGTCCGCATCACCAACGAGGAAGGGAAGCCGCTCACGGTCGCCCGTCCCAATCCACACGAATGGGACGTGACCGGTCACTCCGGCACAGTGCACGTGAGCTACCGCGTGTTCGGCGATCGTATCGACGGCACCTATCTCGCGATCGATGCGACGCACGCGCACATCAACATGCCGGCGGCGATCATGTGGGCACGCGGGTTCGACCGGCGGCCCATCATGCTGCGCTTCGAGCGGCCGACCGGAACCTCATGGCGCGTGGCGACGCAACTCTCGCCCGCGGCTGGCGACGGCCTCTCGTTCAACGCGCCGAACCTGCAGTACTTGATGGACAGCCCGTCCGAGTTCGGCTCCTTCACACAGCGCTCGTTCACGGTCCCGGACGATCGGCGGACGCCGGTCTTTCGCGTGACCGTCCATCACACCGGCACTGACGCCGAGGTCGATGGCCTCGTGCGGGATGTCGAGACGGTCGTCAGAGAAGCGCGTCTGGTCTTCGGCGAGTACCCCGCGTTCGAAGGCAACACCTACACGTTCATCGCGGATTACCTGCCCTGGGCGCATGGCGACGGCATGGAGCATCGCAACAGCACCGTGGTCACGTCCTCCACGTCTATCCAGACGAGCCGTCTCGATTTGCTCGACACCATCGCGCACGAGTTCTTCCACGTCTGGAACGTCGAACGTATCCGGCCGAAGTCGCTCGAACCGTTCAATCTGGAGGAAGAGAACACATCCGGCGAGCTGTGGTTCGCCGAAGGTGTCACGAGCTACTACGGTCCGCTCACGTTGAAGCGTGCGGGCGTGACGACCCTGCGGTCGTTCATCCAGGATATGAGCGACGCGATCGAGAAGATCACGACGAGTCCGGCGCGCCAGATTCGATCGGCGGTGGACATGAGCCGGATGGCTCCGCTCGTCGATGCGGCTTCCTCTATCGACCAGACCAACTTCTCGAACACCTATATCTCGTATTACACGTGGGGCACGGCGCTCGGGTTGGGCCTGGACCTCACGTTGCGCGACCGGTCTGATGGCAAGGTCACGCTCGACCATTTCATGCGTGCCCTGTGGGAACGCTTCGGGCGTCCAGGGGTGAGCGTGCCGGGTTACGTCGAGACTCCCTACACGGAGGACGACCTGAAGGCGGTGCTCGGCACGGTCTCCGGTGATCCGGCGTTCGCGCAGGACTTCTTCGCGCGCTACGTCGATGGCCACGAGGTCGTGGACTATACGCGGCTGCTCGATCGCGCCGGCATCGTGGTGAGGCCCAACGCGGGGCGCGCCTTTGCTGGCGAGCTCACGCTGCAGGACGACCAGGCAGGGGTGCGGATCTCTGGCGACGTTCCCTATGGATCGCCGGCGTACGAAGGCGGCCTCGAGCGCGACGATGTGCTGGTGAGCGTAGGAGGAGCGCGAGTGACGCGCGCGGCCGACTTCATGAAACTCGTCGCAGCACGAAAACCAGGAGAGCCATTGCCGATCGTCTACGAGCGGCGCGGGGCACGAACATCGACGGCGTTACGTCTCGTCGACGATCCTCGGATCGAGCTCGTGCCGATAGAAGAGATGGGACGGGCGATGAGCGACGGGCAGCGGAAGTTTCGCGAGGCGTGGCTGAGCTCAGTGGCGAAGAATTCGTTCTAAGCAGAACGTGGGTTCGGGAGGTTCAGTCGGTGCAGAAGGTTCAGTAGGTCCTGTTCAGAAGGTTCAGTTGGTTCACGGCGGTTCAGAAGGTTTGCGCCGGAACCCATGAAAGTGAACCGTCAAAGTCGGAGTTTCGGAACCCCCGAACCAGCAAGAATCGAGGGATAGATGACTCGCGCTCTAGGCGGCTTCATCGCGTGGCTGTGTCTGGCTCTGCCGGTGATCGTCCGTGGACAGGATGTCGGCTTCGCCAACGCGTGGCCGGAGTTGACGCCTGTCGACCAGGAGCAGGTCCAGAAATTCGGCGAGGACGTAAAGGCTTTTCTCGGCCAGGCGAAGTCCGAGCTGCAGTTCGTGCGCAGTGCCACGCAGTTTGCCGAGAGCAACGGTTTCCGCAAATGGGATCCCGCCGCCGCAGGCGCCATGAAACCGGGCTCGCGATGGTACGGGATCAACCGCGATCGCACGATCGTCCTCGTTGTCGTCGGCAGTGAGCCCCTCGAGAACGGCATGCGCATCGTCAACGCACATATCGACTCGCCACGGATTGAGTTCAAGACCAAGCCGTTTCGCGAGAGCCAGCAGGCGGTGTTGATCGATACGCAAGTGCACGGCGCCCTCAAGAACTATCAGTGGGCGAACATCCCGCTGGCCATTACCGGCCGAGTGGACAAGGCGGACGGAACGACCGCGTGGATCGACATCGGCAATGCGCCGAACGATCCGGTGCTGCTCATCGCCGACCTCGCGCCACATGAGGATCGGGACTTCCGCGGCAGGCTTCAGCCCGACGTGATCCGGACCGAGGAGCTCGATCCGCTGATTGGCACGATGCCTCCCGATTCGGCGGCAGGCCAACGGACACCGACCGATCGCGTGCTTGGCCTGTTGCACCAGAAGTACGGGATAACGGCGCGCGACCTGCTGTCCGCAGATCTGCAGATCGTTCCGGCCACGATGCCGCGCGACGTGGGTCTCGACCGCGCGCTCATCGGCGCCTATGGCCAGGACAACAGGGTGAGCGGCTACGTCAGCCTGCGCGCCATCGCCGAGGTGAAGGCACCGCGCTATACGTCGGTCGTGTATGCGGTGAACAACGAGGAAGTCAGCTCGTGGAACACGGGAGTGAACTCCGAGTGGTTCAACACGTTCGTGTCCGAGATGCTGATGGCCCAACAAGGCCGGGAGTTCACTGCGCTGTCGCTGCGGCGTACGTATGCCAAGACCGGCGTGCTCGTCTCGGACTGCACCACGGCAGTCGATCCGCTCTTTCCGCAGCCGCAGAACCCGAGCCTCACATCGCGGCTCGGATACGGGATGGTGGTGAAGAAGTACGGCGCGGGACGCGAAGCCAACTCCGAGTACGTCGCGAAGGTGAGGGGGATCTTCGATCGCGAGAAGGTTCGCTGGCAGACGCACTCGTACGACGCCGGCTACGGCGGCAATACGCTCGCGGCGTGGTTCGCAGGACAGAACATGGACGTGATCGACGTCGGCGTGGGGCTCGTCAGCATGCATTCGCCATTCGAGCTGTCGTCGAAGGTCGATCTCTGGCACCTGCGCCGCGGGTTCGTCGCGTTCTTCGGATCGTAAGGGGGCGTAGGGCGGGTCCAAAGGTCAGGACCCGGCCTCCGGGGGAAACAACACTCCTGGCGCGAGCTTCCATGCCGGATCGATCGCGCGCTTGACGGCGCGCATCTGCTCGATGCCCTCGTCCCCATAAAGCTCGCGCAGCAACTGCTGCTTCAACGCGCTGCGGCCGACACCGTGTTCAGCCAGCGGCGCGCCGCCCATCGCGCCCACCCCTCGTGCCATCTCCAGAATCGCTTCACGGCCGCGTCGTACATCCTCGAAGTCGTGCGGCACGACGTTCGGGTGGAGGTTCCCGTCCGAGACGTGACCCCAGATGGCGTAATCGAGGCCGCGCTCCTCGAATAGCCTGCGATACAGATCGATCGATTCCGACAGGCGCTCGAACGGCACGATCATGTCGCCGGCGGTTTTCTCGACGTCAGGATGTGTCTGCTTGGTGACCGCGACGATCGCGTTGACGCCCGCCGGCACCGATTCGCGCAAATTGAACAAGCGCTCGGCGCCGCGGTCGTCGCCACTGAGAGCAAGGTGTGGATCGTCCTCGATGCCGACCGCGGCGAGCACGGACTGCAATCGGTCGAGCGCGAGCTCCTCTCGCGCAGCGACTTCGATCTGCAACAGGAGCAGCACCGACTGCCCGGATGAACGGGCGACGCCAGCACGCGCGAAGGCATCATCCGGCACGGCTCTCAGTGCGCGCGCATCCATGAACTCGATTGCGGCAACGTCGAGAGGACCGCGATTGCTCCACGCGAGCACAGCCTCGTGGCGCAGCCTCGAGGTGAGCGCGACCGCCTGACGATCGTTCGCGCAGCGGATCAGCGCAGCGACTCGTCGCGGACGGGTGACGACCGCGAGGGTTGCCTCGGTCACGACACCGAGCGTGCCTTCGGCGCCGATGAAGAGATCGAGGAGATCCATTCCGGGCCTCGCGTAGTAGCCGGCCGAGAGTTTCGGAACGGCCGGCATCGTGTAGCGAGGCACCGGCACGCGCACGACGTCGCCGCTGGTGTATTCGATCTCGAAGCCGCCGGCATCCTCTGTGGTCTGCCCGCGGACGATGTCGAGAACCTCACCATTGGGCAGAACGATCGTTGCCGCGATGACCCACCGTCGCGTCGAGCCGTGCTTGAACGTCGCGGCGCCAGCCGCATTGGTGGCGATCGTGCCGCCGACGAACGCGCCGTCGAATGTGGGAACAGGTGGGTAGTAGAGGCCCCGGGCGGCGAGGGTCCGCTGCAGGATCGTCAGCGGCACACCGGCGCCCACGCGCACGCGGCCAGCGGCGGGATCGCCGATCGCCGACAGCGCTCGGGTGCTCAGCACGACATCGCCGCGTGGTGTGGCGCCGCCCGTCAGCGACGACTGCGCGCCGACGGCCAGCACGCGCGGCGCGTGAGCCACGAGCGCTGCCACTTCAGCCTCGCTTCGCGGGAATGCCACGCCGGCCGCGAATCCGCCAGGCACGTGAGCCGCATCGCTGAGAAACGACGACACGACGGCCTCGTCGCGTTCGACCTGCGGTGGCGGACCGCCCGCCGCTCTTCGCGCCTTGATGCGATGCGACAACATGGACTCCACTCAGTATGCTAATTGGCGAATCCGGCGCGCGGCCAGCGAGTCCGGACCAGACCATCACCCATGGATCCCATTCGATACGAGCTGAGTATTCCCGCACCGCACACGCACTACCTACACGTGCGTGCCGATGTTCCCACCGGCGGCCGGGACGAAATCGAGTTGATGATGGCCGTGTGGACGCCCGGCTCGTATCTCATTCGCGAATATGCGAGGCACGTCGAAGGCGTCGCGGCCACTGGCGCGAACGGCGAGTCGCTACCGGTCCGAAAAACAGCCAAGAATCGATGGTCCATTGGCACCGGCGGCTCCCAGAACGTGATCGTCACATACCGCGTCTATGGACGAGAGATGTCGGTCCGCACGAATTGGATCGAGTCGGGATTCGCGCTGATCAACGGAGCACCGACGTTCATGACGCTCGCAGATTCCCACGAGCGTCCTCACGAGTTGTGGCTGTCGCTTCCCGCGAGCTGGAGGAGTTCGATCACCGCGTTGCAGGTCCTCTCCGGTGCGCCCCACTGCTATCGCGCCCCGAGCTATGACGTCCTCGTCGACTCGCCGATCCTCGCGGGCAATCCCGCCGTCTACGAGTTCGAGATCGACGGAC
>Ga0310810_10003758_pt1 | contig 16643 bp, 15 predicted proteins | sample NCmetagenome_FD_207641 | JGI IMG/M metagenome (GOLD analysis project Ga0310810, IMG submission 207641) | Soil microbial communities from experimental microcosm in Duke University, North Carolina, United States - NC | ecosystem: Engineered > Artificial ecosystem > Soil microcosm > Unclassified ... | reverse complement strand
CCGACCGGCCGGAGGTGCTGACCGAGATCCTGGTTTGGGCGCCGGCGGGCACGAGCGAGACGCTGCCGATCGATCTCGTGGCGCTGTTCGTGGAGGCGAAGCGGTAGGCGACTTTGTTGGGCGGCTGGCGATCTGGCTCCCCGCCGCCCAAGATTACGCAGACCGGCCAACGAGCACTCACTCGGGAGGTGGCCATGGGACAGACGGTCTACATGGGAGTGCCGGCGGTCGTAGAGTCCGCGGCAGAGCAGACGCCGTTCGCCGCGTTGTTCGAGGACGACGGCAAAGTCGGGTACTTCTATGGAATGGACACGCGCCTCGGTGAGCGCGCCGTCCTCGACTCGGTGTACGTCTACAATGTGGGCTGGGTGCTCGATCATCCCGCGCCGGATCTCGACGTCCACGAGCCGTGCAACGTGGAGATCGTGTGGTCGGGCGATCAGCAGCGCGCGGCGCTGCTGATCAACGGGCGGCCTCATGCGGCATTCGACTTCGCGGCCAAGCGCGCCTACTGCCGTGAGAACTTTCCCGCGGGCTCGAGCTGGAGCACGAGCGGGCACGCGTGGGACGATCAGGCGGTCGACTTTCTCAGCGAAACCCGCGCAGGTCCCAGACCCCGAGTCACCCCATGAGCGGATGGAAGTCGCGGGCAAATCCGGGCCATGCCGCCACTTCCCGCAGGCGCCGTAGCCTGCGATTGGCAGGGAGCTGAGTCGCCCGCGATTCGTCCGTGCGGCGCTGGCACGCTGTGCGTCCGCTTGCGGCCGCGCAGCCATCGCCGATCCGTTCGACCTTCGCAAAGCGCCGGCCGTCGATACCTCGACGAAGTGTCGCTTGCGCAAGGCGCGAGAGTCGCGGAGGCGACACGTGTGGACGATTCCTGCACGTAAGCGGGTCACCATCGCGGCAATCGGCATTAGCGCGAATCGGTACGCGCAGTGCGCGCGCTTTGCCGCTTACAGTGGGTCGGCGCTCGGGGTCAATGAGTTCTTCTTCATCAGTAAGCACGTTTTTTACTCGCTGAATGCTTGACACGACGGGCAACGGGCCGCCGCACGATCAAGCTACGCATCTCGCTGCGGCGGCGGACGAGTAATTCCTCGGGCGACCCGTTCGCGTACGCTATCCTTGGCGTGATGACGGAGCACGCGCAAGCTCGCTTGGGAACACCCGAACTCCCGCGCGATGTCCTCATCGGACCGGCCGTCCAATTCGTGCAGTTCCAGTGCTGCGCGCTGGAGGCAGGTCAAGTGCGAGACCGCTTCTTCGAACCATTCTCGCACGGCGAGCCGGTATTCCTCGTCCGCGCGAGCATCGTCGTTTGCAAGGAGCCCATCAACGACGACGCCGTGGGCGGCACGTGCTTCGTGGCGCGCATCACGCTTGTACGTGCGCATGAACCGCCGCAAGATTTCGAGCATGTTCGGCCACATTGCTTCCGCCGGCCCGTCGAGGTCCATCCCCGCGAAGATTTCGGCTCGCGTCTCGATGAAGAGTTCTCGCCGCCGCACTGGATCTGGAACGGCACGCCCGATGTACGCCAGAATCCTCGGCGTCACTGTTCCCCATATCGCAAGCGCTTCGGGATGCGGCGCTGCGTGCGAGTCGACCGAGTTTGATTGTTCCGGAGGTGATCGCATCACCGAATCTGCCGTGGTGTAGGTTGGCGGATCGCGGTTCCCCAGAAACCGCACTCGGCCGGTGCCCCCCTCGGCGATGGCGACTATGGCGCTGCCGCTCTCTGAGCGCGAGTCCTCTGTGACGCACACGACAGTGTGTCGGTCGCTTGCGCGTTAGGAATTCGCGGCGGGAGCGTTGTCACGACATCCTTCCGCTGCACCGCAGCGCTGCAAGATGAATAGTTACGCCTGGTTGACGAAATGTCAAGATCTCTAAACATTGATTAGTGAACCGCACGTCCCGGCCAGGCGACAGGCAGGGCGCGGTGGCGGTGGATGCGGAGCAGCATCGTCTCACTTGGCGGCCGCTGCTACGCGCGCGAGCACACGCGATCCAGCGCCGTATGCGAAGTTCATTGACCTCTGCTCGATGGGCTGCGCGCCGACAACCGTGGTTGAAGCCCGCGCGCATTCCGTGCCTCTCGTGCGCGGTCTTGGCCCAGTGCGGAACGCGGCTCCTCGGCAGATGGGACTCCGGAAGGAGAGTGTGCGACAGATTAGCTGATTTGGAAGGGGGGCCCGGAATCTGCCGCGTCAATCGCCGCCGCTCGCAGACAACATCGTCGTGGCCAATGGTGGGTGAGCGGTACGAGATGCCAGATATCGTGGAGCCCGGCGGCGATCAACGGCCGCATGGGATCTCGACGGCGCGTGGTACCTGGCACGCTTCAAACAGCTGTGGCCATGGTTGCCTCGGCTACTCGATTCACTTGGGTCATTCGGGTGGTGGACGATTCGGATCGGGACCAGCACACCCGGCGACAATCGGCACATTCGAGCCCATGCTCTCGCGTGCACACGAGAGGCCCCAAGCGGTTCCGTCTTTGACGAAGACGGCACCCCAAACCCCACGCCTTCCATTGATACTGAAAGGCGTCGCGACGGCAACAACTCCGGAGCGTAATACTTGCGTTCGCAAGCCGCCCCTGACGAGTTTGGCGTCGCGCGTCCAGAAGGAGAGATTTCGCTTATCCGCGCTCTCGACCACACTGCGCACCGACTCGGCCCAGTGACTTTGCGCGGGAAAGTACTGACTCAGAGCTTGCCAATCGGCGCGATCAGCCGCAGCTCGCACTTGCAGCACGAGCGCGCGCACTTGCGCCTCATCCGTGCCCTGTCGCTTTGAGTCGACCGAATTGACAAATAAGGGAATCAGCAGAGCGGACAAAGGCCGAATCAACCGAGACATGAGATAATCTCCGCGCTACTGCGCTCGCAGTATGCTCTGGATGCTCGAGCGCAGGGCGCTGGTTACCGGCGAAATCAGCGCCATTGCCGTTCCTGCGAACAATATCACGCCGGCTGTGGCAAGCACCGATGGATCGGCTGGCGAGGTGTCGTAGAGGAGCGGTCCAGTCCAACGGCCCAGGGCAAGTATGATCGTAGCACCCGCCATGAAGCCCAGGCCAACCAGGACAAGACTTTCTGTCGTGAGTACGTAGATCACGTGCGACCGGGAGGCACCCAGCGCCAATCGTATGCCGACTTCCTTCAATCGCAGCGTCATAGTGAACGAAGCAGTTGCGTAGACACCGAGTCCCGCAATCGCTAACGCGAGAAGACCGAACGTCGAGAAAACGGTCGCGCCGATACGCCAAGCGCGAAATTCCGATGCGGCAGCGTCGCGGGGGAGGGCGATGCTTGCTGCTGGCAGACTCGGCGCGACCGTCTGCACGAGCGCGCGTATTACGGGGTACAAGGACTCCGGTTTGCCCCGCGTGCGGAGGAGAATCATTCCCGGCACCGCGTCGGATACCTGGGCCATTGGAACGTAGACCACCCTCTTTTCGCGATCGAGAGCCGAGAGCTTCCATACGCTCGGAAGAACGCCGATTACGTGCACGCATGTCCGAGACTCGTCGAACCATATGCACTTGCCAAGCGGATCTTCATCTGGCCACAGGTACTGCGCCAGAGGTCCATTCAGGACCGCAATCAGAGGTGCACCGGCGCGATCCGCGGCGGCGAAGTCGCGACCTCGAAGCGACCTGGCGCCCACCGACGCAAAAAACCCGTCGCCGACCGCCGTGATGTACGCCGCTTCTCGAGGTAACCATACCGGGCGCGTGGCGCTCTTTGGCGATGCGGCCGTTCCCGAGTAGAACGGATCGCCGTCCGAAAGCGCCGCCTGCTCGATCGCGGGGGCCTGCCGCAACCGCGCAAGCGCCCGTTCGTAGATAGCACGCACGTCACTCGGCGGACGACTCGCTGGAAGATTGAGCGACACCTCGACTGTTCGGTCGAGGTCAACGCCGAGGTCCAGCGATTCGACGTTACGAAAGCTCTTCCCGAAGAGGCCGGCGAAGACGACGAGCACCGTGCACACCGTGCCCTCCAGGCTCAAGAGCGCTCGGCGATGCAATCGATCGTGTCGTGCCGTTGTCGCACCATTTGGTCGCGGTTGCTGCACAATTGCCCCGATCCGGACCTGGTACAGCGACAATGCCGTTATGGCCAGGAATGCGACGAGCACCGTTGTTGCAACGATCAGAGTCGCCCTTCCGTCGATCAACCTGGTTGAGAGCGGTACTTCGATAGCAAGCAGTCGCAGAACTACCTGACGTGCACCGTAGTCCACGACTAGCGCGGCGACCGTGCCTGGCAGCACCGCTACCACCACGTCTGCAAGTACTTCGCGACGGAGTTGCCACTCCGTCGCGCCGAGCGCGATGCGCACAAAGTGCTCGTCACGCCTGGCGATGTTGCGCGCGAGTACGAGGATCGCCGCGTTAGCGCACGCGAGCAACAACACGAGCACCGACATGCTCCCGATCCAGACTCCAACGTTGACCTCGCGATGTCGACCGCCGGCCTGGGCGCGGCCGAGCTTGGATGTCGCAATTCCCACGGGAAACTCGCGAGCGCTGTACTGCTGGCTTCCAGCACGTAGGAGCGCTGCAGTCTGCGCCTGCAAGGCGCGCGCGCTCACCCCCGCTTTAATGCGAGCAAGTGCCCGGAAGAGCGGCTTCTGCGTCGTACGCCACTCGGCGGGCAACAATGCGTCGGCACCTGCGGAACCGAGTTGCAGCCACAGATCGGTCGTGGACGTCTGAAGGTTCGTGAACCCGCGCGGCAACACGCCCGAGACGGTGTAGAGATGACCGTCGATGGACACACGAGATCCGACGGCGCCTGGGGCTCGATTGAAAAGACGCTCCCAGGCGCCGTAGGAAAGCACAACTCGATCATCTGGCGTGGTATCGCTCGGCGATTCACCGAATAGAGTTCCGTACGCGGCATGTGCGCCGAGCACGCGAAAGATTGATGGGCTGACCACGAGTGCCAGAGCATCGCTAGCCGTGGGACCTTCGCCGATCGAGACCTGCGCAGTTCGAAAGGCCGCGACGCCTACGAGTCCCGGGGCAAGAGACGCAGCAGACAGAGCAGCGAAGCTGGCTCGATCACCTTCGATAGTCGTGCGCCTGCGCTCATCGACCCGCACGAACAACAGACGAACGACAGCTTGCGGGTCACGAATGAACGGCGGTGGTCGCCAGAGAAGCGCGTCGAGCAGCCCAGCCATCGCCGTACTGACACCGAGCCCGAGACCAAGTGTACTCGTCAGTAGCAGCGTCGAGGCCAGTGAGTGCCGTGCTCGCGCCCAAGCTAGCCTCAATTCGCGACGCACGGCACAAACCTATCATCAATCGCTGACGGCACTCCTTGCAAGGCAACCGTGCGACTGTCGGTCCGGTGACTCAAGCGTCCCGCGGCACGCGATGCTTCACAAGGTCGCTTGGGCTGACGTGTCGACGAGACAACCACGCGCCGCGAGGCGTCAGCGTGTTTGTGGATCGTCAATCCTACTACTCTTGCCCCGTGTTGCACTTGCAGCCCGTCACGCCACAAGTGGCGGTGCACTTCGTTGAGCTTCCCCCTCGCATCCCGACGAGTCGGCTTTGCAGTCCCATAGATCCGCAGTGACCGACGATGTAGCTGCCAAGGCGGCCGCCGGCTTCGGGAGTACCAGCCCAGCTGCCGCGCCGAGCGCCGCCGTGAATAAGAGAGCCAACATCTTGTCCATGTGTCGACCAGTTGGTCGCTGCATGATTCGTCGCATGTGGACCTCCAATCAAGGGTTAAACGGCCGGCGAACGGACGTCAGCCCCGAGTCGGCCCCGTCGGGGTTTGGCGAGGAGACGAGCGGCACACCCTTCGCGAGCCATTCGAGTATGTGGTTGCGACCTCGTAAGACAACGAGAATCGAATCGTCCCCGAGACTCAGCGAGAACGGCTTCAGGGTGGCATCCATGCGCCGCGACACAAGAACCACCTGAGGTACCGATGCCTCGGTTTCGCGCTCGCGCCAAATGTGCCGGACTACCTGTTCATTGAGCCAACTTCCGCCGGCGTCGATCTCGTCGAAGCTGTCGAGTGAAACACTCCTGAAATACGACAACGCAGTCTCAACGTTATGATCAACGCCCACCCCAATCACTGCGATCCGGCGAAACTCGCCGCCGTGCATCTCGGCAAGAGTCGCGCGTAGATCGTGGACCGCACGCTTTACATCCTTCGACTGCGAAAATGCGCAGGTCGAGCTCACGAAAACATATGCGATCAACTGGCGGCCCGGCCCGAATCCGGCCCGCGCCAGCTGGGCTGAATCCGGCAATTCCGCGGTCACGCTGGCTTGCACCACGTTTGATCGATCGCGCCTCACCTCGTACGATATCGAGAATGCAGTTACACCTACGAGTGCGTACCCAACAAACCAACGCGCGCCGTCTCCGGCATGACTCGGTTGACCCATGCTGACAACTACCTCGATCGGTGTCACACCGATCCAAGACCCCGAGCAAACAGTTCGGCAGATTACGTGTTTCCGCAAACCGTTCGCCGGCTGTGAGATGTCCGTGTGAGGGACATCCCGCGACCGGAACTGCCAATTGAGAAGGACATTCGCGCGGCGAAATGTTAAGGCCGGGACATGGTGAAGCGTTCACCTTTGGTGTGGGATGGTGTCCTCGGATTGCGTCGACCGCTCCGCGTTCGAGGTACTACTCCAGAGAATCGTCCTCCTGTCCGAGTTGGCTGACCGACCTTCATGCGGCGCCCACGAGCCGAAACCCCGGCAGCACGGCGCAGGCAACCAGAACCAGGTGACGCGCTGATCGGACAGCGCCATGGTCCCCGAGTGTGGCTGCTTCGGCCGTACCGCGCTACAGTCAAACATCCTCAACCGAATGTGCCGGCTATTGCCGATGGAACTGCTCAACGAAACCGACGTCCGCGTCCTCGGCTCTCTCATCGAAAAAGAGATCACAACGCCGGACAACTATCCTTTGTCGCTCAACGCGCTCGTGAACGCGTGCAATCAGTCGTCGAATCGCGAGCCGGCGGTGCATTACGACGACGTGACGGTAAAGGCCGCCGTCGACCGGCTCCGCCGGCACTCTCTCGTGCGAAGCATTCAGGGCGCCGGCGAGCGCGTGATCAAGTACATGCACCTGCTTGCGGACGCGATGGATCTCGACCGCGCGCAGCTCGCGGTGCTCGACGTGCTGATGCTGCGCGGGCCGCAAACGCTCGGCGAGATCAGGACGCGCGCCAGCCGCATGTACGATTTTCAGAGTTTGGAGGACGTCGAGGGGACGCTCGACGGTTTGGCGGCGCGATCGCCGGACCCGCTGGTCGCGCGTCTCGAGCGACAGGCGGGGCAGAAGGAAGTGAGGTATGGCCATCTACTCTCGGGCGAGCCAAGTGCCGTGTCGGCCCCGGCGAGTCACGCCGAGGCCGATGAAGCGCCGCCGCGGCCGGACAGACTCGAGCTGCTCGAGCAAACGGTCGACGCGCTCCGCAACGAGGTCGCAGGGCTACGAGCGGAAATCGCGGAATTGAAGCGGGTGTTCGAGTGACCCGCGAACAGTGCGAATCTCCGGATCCTCGATCCCAGCCAACATGCGAGTTACTTCCGTTCTGTTCGCGATGGCCGTTACCGCGTTCGTTCGGCCGCCGTTCGCGTGCGCGCAGCAGGCTACGGGCCGTCATCAGAGTTTCTTCGCGATCACCGTCGCCGATCTCGACGCCAGCGTCCGTTGGTACGAGACCAATCTCGGCGCACGCCGAATCGCCGCCTCACGAGCTCCGTCCGAGTTTGCGGAGAACGCCACGATGGCGAATGACTACTTCATGGCGGAGTTGATTCACTTCGCGGCGAAGGCACCGAGTGACACCGCGATTCGCGCGTTTCGCTGAGCTGCAGCGCCAACTCGGAGCGTTGAGGACCGAAGTCGCGGAGTTGAAGGTCGAGTTGCACGAGCTGAAACGAGTGCTCGAATGAGTTGCGCCTTCAGCGCCCGGCGGTTAGCCGCTTGAGTGCCGCAGTCCCGGTCAGTGAGTCAAAATCGAAGGCGTTGAACGTATAGTGCCTCCACGCAACGTTCGGATGGCCGTGCGCACGTTCCAGTAACTCGATGGCACGCTCGCGCTGTCCCAGCACCGCGGCAATGCGAGCCGCGTCGGCCAATTGCGCGTCCGCATTCGGCCCCGCCGCTGAACTTGCCAAGCTATCGAGAACGTCCCTCGCACGCGTGCGATTGCCGATCCGCCCCTCAATCAAGGCCGCTAACGTCACCCACTGCCTGTCCCTCACGTTCTCCGCGCGAAGACTGTCGATCAGCGCGCCGGCCTCGCTCCATCGGCCGGCGGCGTACAGCGCGGTGGCACGGTCATGCTTGAATCCAAGATCGTGGCTGCCACCGGCGGCGCGCTCGGCGTACCAGCGCAGTGACCGAGCATCAACCAACCGTGCACGGGCATCGTCCCCGTGCAAGCGGAGTTCGGCGGCGATGAAACGAAATTCCCAACCCGCATTCGTACGCTGCTCGATCTCGCGGAGTCGTTCGTCGAGCTTGGTCCACTCGCGGTTCATTGCCAGCGCGATCGCCTCATACGCCTGAAGGTTGTAGTTCGATGGAAGCGCCTGGTGTGCTTCGCTGGCGATCTGCAACTCCTCCCGGTGCCGGCGCGCGACGTGAAGTGCCTGTACATAGCCAATCCAGAACCCGGGCCAGGTCGCGACCCAGGAATGCTTCCGGTCGATTGTCGCCCACACGTCGATCGCTTCGTTTGTCCGGCCAAGCGCGGCGAGGGCTGTCGCAACGTTGTGAGTCCAGTGTGACCCCGGCGCGAGTTGGGCTGCGCGGCGCGCCGCGGCGAGGCGCTCCTCTTGCGATCCGGACACCGTCGCCTTGTGGTAATCGAGTGCGTAGCGGTCGATCTGGCTCAAACTGGCACGGTGCCTTTCGAGGACTCCAACGATCGAATCGCGCTTGACAGCACCAACGGCGAACGCTTCCCAAATCAATGGATCGACGAAGGTCGAGTCCAATGCGTAGGCGCGTTCAAAGTACGGCGCGGCCTCTGGCGTGTGGCCTGTGGTGAAGATCTCGAGTCCCGAGATGAATGCCTCATACGCCTCGTAGGTGGGACTCAAGCCTTCAGCCATGATGGTCGCGAGGCGTGCATCCAAGTGCAGCGCGAGTGAGCCGACGACGTGTTCTCGAACCGCGTCGAGGACAGCCCCGGGGTTCGCGATCGGCCCCCGCACCGGCTCCGTCGCGGCGAGGACTTGGTTGCGCCGGGCATCGGTCACGTGTGCCTGGACGACGATGTCGTCGCCGTCCTTGAAATAGCTGCCCGAAACGACCAAACCGGCGCGCGTCTGCCGCGCGAGCATACGCAGGGCGGGAATGCTCTCGAGCTCGGCGATCGTGTCTCGCACGTCGCGTGACGTCGTCAGCGAGGTCACGGGATCCACAACTTCGACGATGCCCGAACGTACTAATTCCTGTGTGACACCGTCCGCGGCGATCCGGCCGAACGTGTCGAGCGTGGTATCCCCCGTACGATTGTCGAACGCTGCTACGAGGACTCGACGTGGATCGAGCGCCGGTTCCGTCGCTTGCCGTGCGGCGACGGCAACCGTGACGACCACGGCGCCGATCGCGACGCCGATCACGAATCTCTTCCTATTCCACGGGCCGCGAGCGCGTCGACTACCTGTCGACGCTGGCCGTTCAACTACCGGTGAAAACGCGACGGCCGAAGATGAATCTGCATCGGCTCGTGATACGGTGTGCCCGTCGATCGAAGCGGGCGCCCGTCGGAGTTGATCTGCGCGACGTACCAACTCCGGATCAGGATCAGCGCCAAGCTCGGACTGCACGAGGGCGGAATGCGCCGCAATGAACGAGAGTGCAGCCTCCCGATCGCCCGCGGCCACGAGTGCTTCGACGTACTCGCGCGCCGCTCGAGCGCTGAGAGGATCGGCCTCCGTGCCCTTACGCCGCCAAGTCACCGCGGCGCCAACGTCGCCCGCTCGCCGGGCGGCCGCGGCAAGCTGCTCGAGCACGTCGACGTAGGTGCGTGCCAGACGCGCGCGCTCGTCTGTCGACCAGCGCTCGAATTCGGGCGCGTCTCTGAGGTAGAATCCGTCGAGAAACGGGCCGCCATAGAGGTGAGCCGCGGCATCGAGCGACCCGCTGACAACGGCTTGCTCGAATTCGGTCACGTCGCTCGAGATGCGTGTGGGGTCCAGTTTCAGCTCGGCGGTGCCGACGATCGCCTCGGCGCCCAACGCGCGCCGCAAGCGGAACAGCAGATTGTAGAGTGCGTTCCGGGCTTGCTCGGTGTCGGCCTCCGGCCACAGGAACGCCAGCAGCTTGTCGCGAGCGAGACCCTGGGCGCCGGACCTCGCAAGGAATGCGAGCAACGCCAGAGCTTTGCGCTGCGCGCCAAAGTTGGGTAGCGACGCGCCGTCGGCGGCTTCCACGGAAAGGCCGCCGAACACTCGCAGTCGATAGCGCGTGGTGCCAGCGTCGGAATCCACGGCGTGTGACACGGGAAAGTGGGAGGGCGAGCAGCCGTCTAAGGCTCTTCAAAGGTTGGCCTAAGGCAGCGGGCCTACTGTACTCCCCGCCGCGAGCGTCCGCAAGTCGCGGCGCATTGGACTTCTCCTAACCTCTGACCGCAGCAACCCGCGCTGTGGGAGATCACCATCATGCGACATGCGACGCTAACCGCCATTCTGCTGTTCGCCGCCATGTCAGGCTGTTCTGGCCCGGCCGACGCACCGGCACCACGCGCGGTGACCGTCGGGACCGAGTCCCTGGCGAGTAAGAGTGGATCGACAAAGGATCCGACCGCGACGTGGAGCATCCCGCTAGACGACGCGATGCTCGCCCTGAAGAGTGATCACCGTTACGGTGACGGAACTGCTTCCATATATGCGGACGGCGTCTGCAATGTGGGCACGATCATCTTCGCGGTCGTGACATCGACGAGTCCAACGCCGTCGGGCGACGCGACGCTGCAAGCCACATATCCCCAAGGACACAGCTGCGGGCGGACGGTGGTGGTGGGCTATCCTGACGGCGGCGCGGACACGCTCGCGCCGTTCATGAATCTGAACAAGCTGCAGAGCCCGGATCCCGGCTCGATCATACCAGTCGGTCAATCCGGCTTGCGCCGTCTCATCGTCGGTTTCAACGACAAGCTGTCCGGCAACCCGAGTCCCGGTAGATGCGGTCGTGTCATTTTCGGCGACAACGGTACCGCGGGGGCAGGCACGGACATGCTCGTCGTGACGCGACTTAGCGCTACGACCTGGCACGTCCAGTCGCAGCCTGCGCCCTATAACCGCGCGCTGTGCGAAAATCTCGGCGCGATCTACGATAACATGAACGTCGATTTCATCATTGTCTCGAGCTACCCACTAGCCTCGTGACGATGAATTCCGTGTGCGTGGTGCACCTCGTGCGCTGGTCTGCCATGATCACCGTCGCGGCGCTTTGCGCGGTTGATGCAGCATGCGGCTCGGGCTCAGGCGGAGCCGACGGCGGCGCCACCGGGCCGAAGCCGCAGATCTCAATTGCACTCGATCCTGCGGCCGTGAGTGTCGTTCAGGGCTCATCAACGACAATCACGGTTCGAGTGGCGGGTTCAAACGGGTTCACGGGTCCGGCGACGATCTCTGTTAGCGGAGCGCCGAGTGGCGTAACGATGTCGAACTCGGTGCCACAAGTTGCGTCCGGAGTGACGACGGTCGTCGTGAGCGTCGGCGTGAGTGTGTCGGCGACGACGGGGACATACACACTCACGATCACCGCCGCCGGATCTGGAGTGACGAGCGTGACCGCGTCATTGGCACTGACCGTCACGGCGACTGCACCGACCGGCGGCTTCACTCTCGCGTCAAACCCTGGAACTCTCACCGTTGTGCAGGGGTCGAGCGTCGCCAGCACGATCATCGTCAACCGAACGGGCGGCTTCAGCGGCAGCGTAGGCCTGGTTGCATCAGGAATGTCCAGCGGGCTGTCGGCCATCTTGAATCCACCGAGCGCGCCGGCCGAAAGCGCTACGCTTGCGATCACCGCGAGCAGCATCGCGACGACCGGAACGGTGACGCTGAGCATTGTTGGAACTGCCACAGGTCAGCCGGCCCAGTCGACGACAGTGCAGGTGACGGTGGCGCCCGCCCAGAACGTTGGCGGGAGTGGCGACGTGACGATCGACTTCTCGAACTGTTCATCGGAGGCCAAGCCTGTCTGGTTTGCGTATCAGGATGGGAACGGGTCCTGGGCTCGCGTGACCTCGAGCACCGACGTCTACCGCTTTGCGATCTCCAGCAATGCGGGCGGATACGCATACGTGACCCGACCGTCTGCTGACCATTCTGCCGTCGCGGTAAGTCTCCTCTCACGTCCAGAGCTGACCTCTGCGCCAATCGTCGCGTGCCCAACGCCGACAGGCAATAAAACAGTGATTGCCAACGTGTCGGCGATTGGCGCATCTCAAGAAGGAATCGTCAGTCTCGGCGGGTCTTCCGTCGAGGCATTGAGCGCAGGCGGCCTGCAGATTCCACGAGTGCCGAATGGGATCTACGATCTGGTTGCGTGGCGATTTAACAGTGCTCGAGGGATCAACACAGCGACCGACACGAGGGCCGTGATCATTCGCGACCTAAACGTTGCCGATCACGACACGGCGGGGACCGTGAACTTCGCGTCTCCCGACGCCTCGGCCATAACGGCATGGACCGTGGGGTTTTCCGGCGCGGCCGCCGGCGACCTCTTTACGGGTAGCATGTCGTATTACACTGGACCACCGCAGAGCTGTGTCCCCGCGCTTCTGTACAGCTTTTCCACCAACGTGCCCGTGGTTCCGGCCAGCGCCTACGGCTTTGCGCAATCAGTGCAGCGCGTGACGGATTTCCACGTCCTCAAGGTGGTCGCGAACAACTATCCGAATACACGAGTATCGCAAAGCAGTTTCCACGCCGCCGGGAGTGTAACCTCGCTTCAGCTGCGCGATCCCGTTCCAGCGCCAACAGTGATCGACGTCGGTGGGGCGAGCTACAAGAGACTGCAAGTTGCCGGATCTACGCCGATCGTATACTCCTCGACGATCGTCTTTTCGTATTCTGACGAAGTCGACGCGAGGTCAGGCTCCATTCAGGCGAGCATATCCTGGCTCGGCGGGAATGCAGCGACGCTCACGTTCCCCGACTTCACGGGCCTGACGGGGTGGGACGGGGCATGGATGCCCCCAAACACATCTTCGGTGAATTGGACTTTTGGTGGCACTGCGACGAACTACGCGGGCTTGCCCTGTGCGGAGGGAGCATTCTTCAACGCTGGCTACTACTCCGGGACCAAGTAGGAGTTGTACACAGCGGAGGGCCCGATTCACGCCGTGCCGACGCCGGAGAGCATCGGGCGCCGGGAATGTAGATGTGCGGGGCTTGGTCGGCCGGGGAGCGTCAACATTTGACGAGGCCAACTCCGGATCCTACGATCAAGAATGACCGTGCGCACGCCTGCTCTCGTCCTGCTCCTAGCCACCTTCGCCGCTCTGAAGCAGCCGCCGGAGTCACGGGCGCAGCGGGTGGCCGATCGACACCAAGCCTTCATGGCGATCACCGTCGCCGATCTCGACGCCAGCGTCCGTTGGTACGAGACCAATCTCGGCGCACGCCGAATCGCCGCCTCACGAGCTCCGTCCGAGTTTGCGGAGAACGCCACGATGGCGGAGTTGCTTCACTTCGCGGCGAAGGCGCCGACTGACACCGCGGTTCGCGACCCGCGGGCCGTCGGTTTGCAGAAGGCCGGCATGTGGGTCGACGCGACGACATTCGATTCGACACTCGCGCGATTGCGGCGGCTCGATGCAGTGTTCGTCGGCGGGGTTTTCTCCGATTCCATCATCAAAGGCCGGTCGTTTATCGTGAAGGACAATTCGGGCGTGTTGATTCAATTCTTCACACCGATTCCATAGACGCTGTGACTTCCGATCGATCAACGGATCAAGGTCGAGGCCCATGAGATCGCAATTGCTTGGAGCCGCAGCCGCGGCCGCGGCTGCGCTGGTGGCGGGCTGTCGCCCTGCACCGGTATCCGGCCCCACGCCAGCGGGGCCGCCGCCCGCGTACTCGATCGTCCCCAATCCGGCGACGATCGAGATCGCTCGCGCCGACAGCTTTCTCATCACACCGCGCACGCCTGTACTCGTGGCGAGCGACGCCAGTCCCGAGGTGGCGGCGATCGGCGCGTTTGCAGCCAACCTCATCGCATCGCACGCTGGCGACACGGCGCAGCGGCTTCAACCCGGTGCGCCGACCGCCGATTCGTCGATCAGCCTGAGCATCGACTCCTCACGGACGCAGCTCGGCGCCGAAGGCTACGAGCTTACGGTGACGAAGACGCAAGCGCGCATCGTCGCCGCGCAGCCCGCCGGGTTGTTCCACGGCGTGCAGACGATGCGCCAGCTGCTCCCGGCGTCGGTCGAGCACCAGGCCGCGCTCAACCGCCGGCTGATCATGCCCGCGGCCCACATCGTCGACGTCCCACGCTACGAGTGGCGCGGCGCGATGCTGGACGTCGCGCGCCACTTCCTCCCGCCGGATGACGTCAAGCGCTTCGTCGATTATCTCGCGCTATACAAGCTCAACCGGTTGCACCTCCACCTCGCCGACGATCAGGGCTGGCGCATCGAGATCAAGTCCTGGCCCAATCTCACAACAGTGGGCGGGCAAATGGCGATCGGCGGCGCGCGGGGCGGGTTCTACACGCAGGAGCAGTACGCCGACATCGTCGCCTACGCGCGTTCGCGCTACATCACCATCGTTCCGGAGATCGACATGCCGGGGCACAGCGAAGCGGCGCTGGTGTCCTACCCGCAGTTGAGCTGCGGGAAAGCAGCGCCCGAGCCGTTCACAAAGGTCGGCGGATCGTCGAACACGCTGTGCGTCACGAGTGACACCGTCTACACGTTCGTGGGCGACGTGGTGCGCGAGATCGCCGCCGCGGCGCCCACTCCGTACTTTCACATCGGCGGCGACGAGGTATCGTCGCTCACCAAGGAGCAGTACCGTGGGTTCATCGAGCGCGTCGAGAAGACCATCGATTCGATCGGCCCGCGAATGATCGGCTGGGGTGAGATCGCGCCGGCGAACATCCAACCGCGCACGATCGTGCAGAGTTGGACGCGTGACTCGAGCGAGATCCACGCTCAGCGCGGCGGAAAGATCATCATGTCGCAGAGTGCTCACGCCTATCTGGACATGAAGTACGACAGCGCCACGGCGTTGGGGCTCAAGTGGGCCGGTCTGATCGCCCTGAAGACTGCCTACGACTGGGATCCGACGACTATCGTGCCTGGTGTCGGTGCCAACGTCATACTCGGCCTCGAGGCGCCGCTCTGGGCAGAGACGCTCCTCACGCGACAAGACTACGAGTATCTCGCGTTTCCACGTCTGGCGGCGGTCGCCGAGCTGGCCTGGTCTCCGCCATCGCAGCTCGGCTGGGAGAGCTTCAGCCGCCGGATGGCGGCGCAGGGAGCGCGCCTCGCCGCGATGGGGATCAACTTCGCGCGCGTGCCCGGCGTGAACTGGAGTTGGTGAGGCCGGCCTGAGATTCAAGAAGTGAAATTCGGTCCCTAACACGGGGGATGAATTCTATGTACAGCCGCACCGTCGCCGTCGTCGCGCTCCTCATGGCGTCCGCGCCCGCGATGCTCGCGCAAGCAGACAGCACGCCACGTGCGGGGCACACCATTGGTAATCCCGACCCTCGCCGTGGACCAACCGAGAAACCGCCGCTCCACGCCAAGCACTGGCTCGCCATCACGGGCAAACCGCTCTCCGCGACTACGGGCGCGCAGATCTTCGCCAAGGGCGGCAACGCTGTCGACGCGGCGGCGGCAATGCTCGCTGCGGGTTGCACGATGTGGGACACGCTGAGCTGCGGCGGGGAGACGCAAGCGCTGATTTACGACCCGCACACCAAGAAGGTCATGGGGCTGAACGCGCTCGGCGTAGCGCCCACCGGCGCGACGGCGGCGTTCTACAAGAGCAAGGGCTACGCGTTCCCGCCCGAATACGGCCCGCTCGCCGCGGTCACGCCGGGCACGGTCGGCGGTCTCTTGACGATGCTCGCTGAATGGGGCCGGCTGTCGCTCAAGGACGTACTGGCGCCGGCGATTCAGATGGCCGACGGGTACGCCATCGAGGCGCAGCTCGTGCGAACGATCACGACGAACAAGCGCTGGATCACGCAGTGGAAGTATTCACCCGCCGTGCTCCTGCCGAACGCGGGCAGTCCACCGGAACCTGGTCAGCTCTTCGTGCAGAAGGATCTCGCCGCGACCTGGCGCAAGCTCGTCGCCGCCGAGCAGGCGGCGCTCAAGGCCGGCAAGACGCGCAAGCAGGCGATCTACGCCGCGTACGATCGGTTTTACAAGGGCGACATCGCCCAGGAGCTGGTGCGCGGCGTGCGAGAGGATGGTGGCCTGTTCACGCTGGCGGATCTCGCGAATTGGAAGGTCAAGATCGAGGAGCCGCTGTCGACGAACTACAAAGGCGTCACGGTCTACAAGCTCCAGCAGTGGCAACAGGGACCGGCGCTGCTCGAGGCGTTGAACATTCTGGAGAACACGGACCTGAAGGCGATGGACTACAACTCA
>Ga0310810_10003756_pt1 | contig 16646 bp, 11 predicted proteins | sample NCmetagenome_FD_207641 | JGI IMG/M metagenome (GOLD analysis project Ga0310810, IMG submission 207641) | Soil microbial communities from experimental microcosm in Duke University, North Carolina, United States - NC | ecosystem: Engineered > Artificial ecosystem > Soil microcosm > Unclassified ... | reverse complement strand
ATATGGTGTTGGAGATGGCATATGTGGGCAACGTCGGCCGGAATCTCAACTACAGTTACAATCTGAACGCGGCCATTCCAGGCCCGGGCGATTTCAATCCGCGACGGCCGCTGTTTGCTAAATACGGTCTCAGCCAGGGGATCAGCGATACGTGCGATTGTGCCTCGAGCAGCTATAATGCGCTGCAAGTTAAAGGTATCAAGCGGTTCACGAAGAACTATTCCTTCAACGCCAATTTCACGTGGTCGCGAGCCATGGATTTCGGAGAATTCGGGGTGGCGACCAATCATTACAAGTACGCTGATGATCATGGGCCGGCGGACTTCGATCGGGCCACGGTTTTTAACATCGGCCACGAAGTCATCCTCCCCTTCGGCCCGGGTCAACGCTGGGCCAACAACGCACACGGCGTCTGGCGCCAGGTTATCGAAGGCTGGCAGTGGACGGGCGGCACCAGCTTGCTCAGCGGGTACCCATTTTCACCGCAGCTCTACAACAACTCATCGCTCAACGCGGATATGAGTATGCGGCCCGACATCACGGGAGACCCGAACGTCTCAAACCCGACGCGGAATGGCTGGTTCAATCCCGCGGCTTATACCGTACCGGCGCCATACAAATTCGGTAATGCTTCCCGTAACTCTTTGCGGGCGCCTGGTGTCCAGATGTACAACTGGGCGTTCTTCAAGAATTTCAAGGTGACCGAGCGCGCCAATCTGCAGTTCCGGTGGGAGAATTTCAACATTTTCAACATCACCAATCTCTCCCACTTCGTGACTAGCGGCACGGATGCCGGCGATGCCGCGGGTAAGATCTTCGACATCGCCGAGCCCATGCGGAATATGCAGTTCGCGCTGCGCCTGAATTTCTAGACGATAGAGCGGCGCATTAGAGCTTTATCAGTAACGCGGTGCGGAATGGCCGACAGTTCCCGTGCCAGGAGCTCCTCAGAAGGCTGCGCGCCGCTACGGGCAAGGGTCGTTCGTAACCGCGGTCGTGAAAAACGCCCCGCCTTCAATCCCGATCGCTACCAGGCCCACCGGCTGGGAGGCGCAAACGGCGACCGACCCGTTGAAGAGCGTCGAGGAACTCAGGTCGTGGCCAAATACGGTGTTATCCGTCAGTACGAAAGATGTCTGGCCATGCGGTGGCAGGCTCTTCTGGATCGTGTCCTTGATGGTGCCGTCGGCGAGCAACAACTTGAACGTCACATTCGTGTTGCTATTGTTAGGATTGGCTATCGCGATGCCCTCGTTATAACCCAGCGGACCATTCATCGAAAGCGGGAAGCGAAACGTCTTGGTGGCAACCACGGATTGCGAGCCGACAGCGCCGTTGATCGCCGTAGCCGGTAAGGTCGTTGGCCGGCTGGAAGGGGCGTAGTCAAACAGACTGAAAACGTTCAGCGGACCGCTCGAGACGGCGGTCGCCCACGTTACTGTCGTGGGGCCGGCATTGCGCTGCGAGGGGTCGGCATCGATCACGTGCGTCTGGTTCCTGGCGATCTTGAAATGCTGCGTGGTTTGCATCCCCTGCTGGCCTTCGAGCGGCACCAAAGCGGGTATGCCGGTCTGAGTCAAAAATGAAACGTCGACCGTCGCGTCGCTCGTGCCACTGTTCGTGAGCAGAACGCGTGTGCTGAATCCGCCGCCGTAGGGAAAGTGGGCGATGGTGTAGGTATGCGAGGTCGTGGTCGAACTGGCCGCCGCAGGCTCTGATGCGAGAGCGTTATCAAAAATGGGCGCGATGGACTGCGGTTGGTTGGACGGTATTTGCGCCGTCGAAATACCCGCCGAAATCGCAAAAAATGTAAACAACTGGATTGGCTTCACGCTTCTATTTTTGGGCAAGTTCGCGAGGCGGGCAATACTTCGAGCGCAGAGTTTACGGCTGTGATGTGTTAAATGATTGCGCGCATCTTTTTGGGCCGCTTATGCATCCAGCGCGCCCGCTTTACTGAGCCAACGCTTCACTTCGTCATCAATATCCGCCGCCGACGTGATCGCGATGCGGCGGGTGCTGCGATCCTTCTTCGCATAGCCGACGGTGTCGATGAGGCGGACGGCGTGTTTAGTGTCCTTGCGGGCGAAACCGAAATCGATTATCCGACCGAACGGAACTTATAGCCGGCAACATTCGTATATTCCGACCGGAAACAGTATTGAGCCAGGAGGTGAGCGATGTTCTGCACGTATTGCCGCGGGCCACTCCAGCCGGATCAGCAGTATTGCGGCAGATGCGGGAATCCGGCGGCTCCAAATGTCCAGTTACCGGCTGCGGCGGGGCGCGTGGCCAGTCATGCGCGGACGCTGGGCATGCTTTGGATCGCGTTTTCGGCGCTTCATCTCTTGCGCGGCGGCGGGGTTCTGCTGGGCGCCAGAATGATGCGCTTGATCGGTAACGACTGGTCCGACGATATGCCCTGGGCCTGGCCAGCCGGCGGTGTTTTTCACTCGTTCCTCTCGTTTCTCGGCGTGATGGCCGTCATGATAGCGGTGACTGGCTTCCTCGCGGGATTCGGGTTACTCGAACGCCGTCCTTGGGCACGCAGCTTGGCCATTGTGCTGGCGGTGATTGCGCTCCTCCATCCGCCATTGGGAACAGCCCTCGGAATCTACACGCTCTGGGTACTGCTACCCATGGAATCCGAGGAAGAATATCGGCGGACAGCGAGGCCGGCTTAGTTTTTACTCCACGCGCTCCAATAAGATCGATGTGCTGTCGTAGTCGCCTGTCAGATTGATGTTCAGGCCGTGATTCTGCAGGTAAGCCCCGCTCGCTGTGTCGAGTTTCTCCCGCAGCTTCCGGCTATCCAGCGCCTTGACTCGATACACGCCACGGTCATCGAGACCACGCAGACGGATCGTTGGAGCGGGCCGGCCATATTGTTGCGAGTGCAGAAAGGCGAACAGCACCGACTGCTTGCCCTCCTGCGACACGTACTGGTTAGCCGTCAACTCTCCCTCGCGCGGTGAGAACAGTCGATAGAGCCTGCCTTGCTGCACAGTTTGGCGAATGGTTTTGTAGTACGCGATCATCTTCGTCGCCAGCGCGAAGTCTTCGCTCGTCCACTTGTTCAGATTGTTGCCGATGCCGAGCGAGCCCATCATTGCCACCAGGAAACGGTATTCGAGCGGCGTCGACCGTCCATTCATGTTCGGCACGTCCGTGACCCAGGCCATCATCACTGGCGCGGGATACGCGTAACTGAAGCCCTCCTGAATGCGCAACCGGTCAAACGCCTCGGTGTTGTCGGAAGTCCAGACCTCGTCGGTGCGCTTCATGATGCCCAGGTCCACGCGCCCGCCTCCGCCGGAACAAGATTCGATTTCGAGCTTGGGATGCCGTGCGCGCAGCCGGTCTATTATCTCGTAAACGTTGCTTGTGTACTTCACCCAGATTTTCTTCTCGTTCGCGGGGCCCGCTTCCGGCCAGCCCGGCTCGGAGAAATTGCGGTTCATATCCCATTTCAGGAACGCTATGTTGTTTTCGCTGACGAGCTTGTCCAGCCACGCCAGCGTATACTCCTTCACGTCATCGCGCGCCATGTTGAGGATCAGTTGATTGCGCGCTTCGGTCCGTGGACGGCCGGGGAAATTCATGGCCCAGCCGGGGTGCTTGCGATAAAGATCGCTGTCGGGGTTCACCATCTCCGGCTCGACCCAGATACCGAAATCCATGCCCAAGCCGTTCACGTATTGGATCAGCGGCTGCAGGCCATGCGGAAATTTCTTTGGGTTCACGTACCAGTCGCCCAGGCCCGCATGGTCGGTATTGCGCGCGCCGAACCAGCCATCGTCCATCACGAAGCGCTCCACGCCGATCTTTGCCGCCTTTTCGGCCAGCGCTTTTTGCCCGGGCTCGTCCACGCTGAATTCGGTGGCTTCCCAGGAGTTGTAAAGAACTGGCCGGGGCTTGGCCGCAAGCCCGCCGGGCAGAATGAACTCGCGCGTAAACCGGTGCAGCATGCGCGACGCTTCGCCGAAGCCGCCGCCGGTGAAACCGCCATAGAAGGGCGGGGTATCGAGCTTCTCGCCGGGGTTCAGCCGGTAGGCAAAGTCGAACGTGTTGTAACCGCCGGTGACGCGCACCTGCTGATGCGGCGTCTGCTCGACGGTAAACTTCCACGACCCGCTCCAGCCGAGCGCGCCGAACCAGACGCTCCCGTGGTCCTGACTGGCGCGCACGCCACCGCCTTCGGGTGCATCGATGGCAAACCAGGGATTGGTCTGATGGCTGGTGGTGCCGCGCCGGCTTTCCAACACTTTGACGCCGGGATGGATTTCTTCCTGCACTATTTGTGTCTCGCCCGCCCAGCGCCCGTTCAAATAACTCATCCGGTAACCATCACCCGGCGGCAGATACCAGACGCCCGCCTGCGCGCTTTCAATCGTGATGGGCTGCGAGGTCTTGTTCTCGATGACGGCATGCTTCTCGATAATGCCGGCGCCGGGATAGACACGGTAATGCAGATGGACGATCAGATCGTACTGGATGTCTTTGGTCACGACTTCGAGCGAGTCGCCGTGAATTTCGTGACTGACGTAGCGGAGGACAAGGTCGCGATTTCCGTCGTCAAGCGTCACCTTGAGACAGGGCTCGGTGTACATGTTGCTTCCCCAGCCCGCATATTCGCCGGGAGTGGTGCTGGCGGAGCCATCGAAGGAAGCCCATTCGGCGGAGGAGTGAACCGCGGCGAGGTCCGCGTCACGCCACAACCTGCCGCCCCAATAAGCGTGTTGCAATTGACCGCGCTCGTTCACGCCGAAAACGTAACTGGAATGGCCGGTGTCGAGCACCCACATCTTCTTGTCCGCCAGGAAGCGGACGGGTTCTTGCGCGAAGCTGCAAAAGCAAAGCGCGAGTGTGGCGAGAAGGGAGCAAAGATGGCGACGGATCACCAAACTATCATATGGCAGTGACATGGCAGCGGGAACGTCGAGTTGCGATTCGCGGGCCGGCACTCGACGCACCGTCTCAAGATGCTGCGGCGACCTCAGACGCGAGGGGGCGCGCGCGTTTGCGTGAACGCTCCCACCACATGATCGCGGCTAAGGTTCCATACTCCACAACCAGCGCGCAGGGCCATTCCACTCCCCGCACCATCACCAGAAAAGCGGTGCAGACGGCCATTGAGAAAAAGATCGCCGCGCGATTCCAGGCAATGATTCCCAGCGGCAGCAGCCACGTCGTATACCATGGCATGACGACGGGACCGAAGATGAGGACGGCTCCCAGCGCGAGAACTGCATAACGAGCGAAGGTATTCGCACCGCCATCATCATACCGGTAGAGCATGGCGACCGTCGCGGCGATCAGAACCGCGCACGTGGTGCGGGCCCACAGTTGCGGCAGAGCAGTGAAAATGCCGATCGCCCAAGTGAGGAGCTGGAACGGTCCTGCGTTGAACTGCCATGTTGCCGAAAACACGTGGAGTCCATCGAAGAGATGCGTTCCGGCGCCGAGGTAAGGACCGCAACAGGCGAGCGCGGTCGCACCCGCGAGAACAGTGCGCCATGCGCCCACACGGCGTGCGAGGAAGGGAAGCAGGATGACGGGGAACACCTTCGCCGCGATGGCCAATCCGAGGCCCACCGAAGCCGCGGCGCGCTTCCTTCGAGCCAGGAAGTAGCACACAGCCGCAAGCGCTGCGACGGCGATCGCATCAATGTGTCCGCTTCCGGCAAACACTTTAATGACCAGGGGATTCCACGCGTAAAGAATGCTCTTGGCCGGCGCCTCGTGCAGTGCGGCCAGCGTGAGGATTAGAAAGACGCAGGCCAGCAGGTCGAAGCCGACGACCGTGGCTTTCATCGCCAGCACGCTGCCCGGCGCCAACCAATGTGAGGCGCGAAAAACCATTTGCGCCAAAGGCGGATAGATCGTGGGAATCCGTGGGTAGTTGATGTTCCCGCGGATCGATTCCCAGTCGGGCTGAGGGCGGGATTGGGTTGAGAGCCACTGATCCATGGAAGGATCGGCGGGCGCGGATGTGTATGGGTTAGCTCCCCGCGCTGCGACGTGGCCGTCCCACAGGTATCGCCAGATGTCGTCGTCGAAGAGCTGGAAGCGTTCATAGGTTACGGATTCACCGCGCCAGTCGGACCGCATGGCCGCGAATTTTTCGCGCGAGGAAAGGCCGGGCGGCAGACCGGCGGGAAGCAGCGTAATGCGGAACAGAACGGCGCCCCCGGCGATCAAGGCCCACAGGGGAGCTCCGGTGGGTTTATTGCGCACCGCGAGGTACGCCACGAAACACAATGCGAACTCGGCGCCGAGAAGCGCCAGGAAAATAATTACGGGCCGGGCGCCATTCACCGCGTCGAGCCGCAGCAGCATCAGGTATAGGGCTTCAGACGCCGCCAAGAGAATGGCCAGCAGAAATCCGGTCAACGGGCCTCCGCGCTGGAAGGCAACCGCAGCATGTCCATGATCGTTCCGGAGTATACCGCGCGTGGCGCTGCCTCCTGGCGATTTACAATCCAGCGCGGCGCAATATTACCGGCACAGGCTATCGTAGTGAAGGTCTCCCGGTAGGGAGAGTCTCTCGAATGCCGCGCTCCTCCCGCATTCCGGCCAGCTCGATTACGCTGCACTGCCGTCTGGTCGCGCTGCCGTCATGCTCCTGCTCACCGGGGGCAGCTTGGCCGTCAGCCTCCCCATCGACCACTCCAAATGGGATGCTATGTTGAAAAAGTACGTCGATGTGCAAGCGCTGGTCGACTACCGCAAGTGGAACGAGACCGGTAAGCCAGACGTGGAAACTTACCTGGCGCAGCTCGCCAGGCCGTGGCGCGCCGGCATGAGTCCGGAGGAAGAGAAATCGGCGCTCATCAACGCGTACAATGCCCTGACTGTCGAATGGGTTCTGCAGAATTTTCCAATCACGAGCATTTGGCGGACCGATCATCCATTCGCCGCGGCACGGCACACCGTCAATGGCCGCGACATCTCGCTGAACCAAATCGAGAGCCGTTTGCGCGCGGCCGGCGATCCACGCATTCATGCCGCGCTGGTTTGTGCGTCGCGAAGTTGTCCACCGTTGCGCCGGGAAGCGTACGCGCCGGACCGTATCGATCAACAACGGGACGATAACGCGCGAGCCTGGCTCTCCAACGCAAACCTGAACGAATTTCTCCCGGCTTCGCGGCGGGCCAAGGTGAGTCCAATTTTCAAATGGTACGCGGCCGATTTCGAACACGGCGCAGGTTCCATCGCGAAATTCCTGGCGCGCTATGCCCCTGCTTCCCAGTCGGCGTTCTTGCGGCAACCGGATGCGAAGATCGATTACCAGACTTATGATTGGGACCTGAACGATAACTCGAATTTAGGCGCCGGCTATTCGCAGATTCAGTTCCTCTGGGACTATTTCCGCAACAAGTTTTGAACCACAGCCGCCCGACGGACAGGATGGGGCAACTCGCCTCGAACCCATAATTCCGGCCAAACTTTGCGAACTTTGGTCATCCTCGAACGTATTTATTTATCTAGCGCCTGGCAGGCTCCGGCCCCGGACCGCTTACCTTTACGAGAGGCACTCATGGGAACTTTCCGGAACGAGATGCAGCACGTCCTCCGCAGGCTGATGCGGACGCCCATGTTCACTGCGATCACGCTGGTGACGCTGGCCATTGGCATCGGGGCGAATTCCGCGATCTTCAGCGTGCTGAACGGCGTTCTGCTGAAACCCCTGCCGTACCCCGAGCCGGACCGCCTGGTCGCGGTGTGGGAGACCGCACCCGGCTTAAACATTCCCGAACTGAACGCGTCGCCTTCGACCTATTTCACTTTTCGCGAAGAGGGCCGGACATTTCAGGACATCGGACTGTGGCGAGGCGATTCCGTCAGCGTCACGGGCATGGCGGAGCCGGAACAGGTGGATGCGCTGTTTGTGACCGACGGCGTGCTCCCCATTCTTGGTGTGCGGCCCGTCCTGGGGCGCTGGTTTTCCCGTAAGGACGATTCGCCGGGAAGTCCCGGGACCGTCATGCTGGCCTATGGCTACTGGCAGCGCAGATTCGGCCGAGATCCGGGAGTGGTCGGCAAAAGGATCGTCATCGACGGGAATGCGGGGGAAGTGATTGGCGTGATGCCGCGCAATTTTCGCTTCATGAATCAAAACGCCGGGCTGATCCTGCCTTTCCATCTCAACCGCGGTAGCGCCTTCATTGGAAATTTCAGCTACCAGGCGGTTGCGCGTCTCAAGCCGGGCGCTACCATCGCGCAGGCCAATGCGGATGTGGCGCGCATGCTGCCGATCATGGTGGCGAATTTCCGGCCAGCTCCGGGGATGAACCTCAAGATGATTGAGGAGGCGCGGCTCGGTCCCAACGTGCGGCCGCTCAAAAACGACGTGGTTGGTGACGTCGGAAAAGTGCTGTGGGTGTTGATGGGGACGATCGGCATTGTGCTGTTCATCGCGTGCGCCAACGTGGCCAATCTGCTGCTCGTGAGGGCCGAAGGACGGCAGCAGGAACTGGCCATCCGCGCGGCGTTGGGAGCCAGCCGCGGGCGCATCGCGCGTGAGTTGCTGCTGGAAAGTATCACGCTAGGAGTCCTCGGCGGCGCTTTAGGGATCGGCCTCGCTGACGCGGCGCTGCGGGCGCTTGTCGCTATTGGGCCGGTGGGACTTCCGCGAATGGACGAGATCTCGCTCGATACGCAGGTGCTGCTGTTTGCGATCGCGATCTCGCTGGCATCGGGACTCCTCTTCGGTCTGATCCCCGTATTCAAATACGCGGTCCCGCAGTTGGGAACCGCTCTCCGGCAAGGCGGCCGCACGCTCAGCGATGGCCGGGAGCGTCATCGCGCACGGAGCGTCCTGGTAGTGGTGCAGGTGGCGCTGGCTCTGGTGCTGCTGATCAGTTCCGGGCTGATGATTCGCACGCTTCGAGCGCTGCGGCAGGTGGAGCCAGGATTCCATCAGCCCGCCGAAATCCTCACGCTTCGCCTTTCGATTCCCGACGCGCAGGCGCCCAAGGCTGAACAGGTAGTTCGCCTCTATGAGGGCATCCTGCAGAAACTCGCGGCGATCCCCGGCGTCGCGTCCACCGGCCTCTCAACTTCCATCACCATGGATGGATCGCATTCCAATGATCCGATCTTTGCCGAAGACCGGGTCTACTCGGAGGGGCAAATCCCGCCGCTGCGCCGTTACAAGTTTATTTCGCCCGGAATTTTCGCTGCCATGGGCAACCCGCTGGCAGCGGGCCGCGATATGTCGTGGACCGACATCTACGAACGGCGCCCGGTGGTGCTGATTTCCGAGAATCTGGCGCGCGAATTCTGGCACAGTCCTGCCGCTGCTGTAGGCAGACGAATTCGTGAGAACCCGAAAGCCCCGTGGCGCGAGATTATCGGCGTGGCCGGGAACGAGCGCGATGACGGGCCGGACAAGAATGCGCCCGCGATCGTGTACTGGCCGGTACTCCTGAAGGGCTTCTGGGGTGAAGCAGTGTCGGTACAGCGCGGCGTGGCATTTGCGATTCGCAGCAGCCGTGCGGGCTCCGCCACCTTCCTCAAAGAGGTTCAGCAAGCCGTGTGGAGCGTGAACCCGAATTTGCCCATCGCCGACATCCGCACCGTCAAGGAGATCTATACGCGGTCGATGGCGCGTACCTCATTCACGCTTGTGCTGCTCACTCTCGCCGCGGCGATGGCGCTGTTGCTCGGAGTCGTGGGCATCTACGGCGTCATCTCTTATTCGGTTTCGCAGAGGACGCGGGAGATCGGAATTCGCATGGCTCTTGGCGCATCGCAAAGAACCGTGCGGCGGATGTTCGTGCGGCACGGTCTCGCGCTCACGGGTATCGGCGTGGCGTGCGGCCTGGCCGCGGCGTTGGCGCTGACGCGTCTGATGACGGCTCTCTTATTCGGCGTCAGTGCGGTCGATCCGATTACCTATTGTGCAGTGCCAGTCGCACTGGCTTTTGCCGCGTGGCTGGCCAGTTACGTTCCGGCGCGGAGAGCCACCGTGATCGAGCCGGTGGACGCGTTACGGGCGGAGTAAGCGCCAGATCAGCGCGCGGTTCGTCAGTCGATTGCTGTAACCTCTTATGCTGAGAGAGTGATCCCGCAAGAACTGCCGCCGGTCTTTCGTCGAAATGTCCTCGGCGCATTCGCGAATGGCGCGTCCTGGCTGGATTCTCTTCCCGAAGTCATTGCCGCCTGCGAACATCACTGGCACATCGTAGTTGGCGCGCCGTTTGACCTTTCCTACAGCTACGTGGCTCCCGCACGAACTGCTCGTGGAGAGGGGTTCGTCTTAAAGGTCTGCGCTGGTGGTCCCGAGTTCACTACCGAAATCGAAGCTCTCCAGGCATGGTCGGGCGGCGCCGCGGTTCGATTGATGGACTTCAGCGTAGACCTTGGCGTGCTGTTGCTCGAAGGCCTGACGCCAGGACGCACGCTTGCCTTAATCGACAACGATGAAGCCGCCACGCGCATCGCCGCTCAGTTGATGCGCGAGCTTTGCCGGCCGCTGCCGCTGAATGCCTCATTTTCCACGACGGCTCAGTGGGCCGATGGCCTGCGACGCCTAAGGGCGCGATTTGACGGCGGCACGGGCCCGTTTCCGCGGGCGCTGGTCGAAACTGCAGAATGGTTTTTTCGCGAGCTTCTCTCATCCAGTGAGCCGCCAGTGCTCCTGCACGGAGATCTGCATCACCGCAACATTCTTTCTGCCGGGAGGCGGCCCTGGCTTGCGATCGACCCCAAGGGACTGGCGGGCGAGCCGGCTTACGAAGTCGGTGCGCTGTTACGGAACCCGGACGTTCGGCTTTCCACGGATGAGCGGGTCCAGCGGCGGCGCATCGATATTCTCCATGACGAACTGGCGCTCGATCGCGATCGCATGGTGGGATGGGGTATCGCCCAGGCGATGTTGTCAGCCTGGTGGAGTTATGAAGACTCCGAAGGCGGCTGGAAATCCGCATGCGCCTGTGCGGAAGTCCTCATGCGGCTGACGAAGTGAGAAAGACTCACTATCCCAATTCCACGGTCAGCTTGGTTACCGATGCCGGTGGAAACCGGTACGTGAATGCAGATCCGTGCGCTTCGATGGCCGCTGATCGCACTTGCAGAGTGTCGGGTGCGGAGAAACTGTTGTGGGCATGAATGTCAGGGTGCGCGAGCGTAGTGACAGTCGCCGTCCGCGCCACAGCTCCGCGCAGGATGATTTCTGCGTCCAGAGGCTGCGCTGCATCGGTATTGACCGCCGTCAACACCAGTGTTTTGACTTGCAAGGAGGCGGAACCCGCCAGGCCAGCGACGTTCCACCGGGCATCTTCTTCACGGCCGGAGTGCGCCGGTCCGGCAAACAATGTGCGGAGGGCCTGCCCTCGCTGATGGGCCGCGTACATCGCGAACACGTGATAGTTCGGCGTAACGATGAACTGGTCCTCCCGCGCCAGAAACAGACAATGCAGGTTATTGATGAGCTGCGCGGCGTTGCTCATGGCGACTTTGTCCGCGTGCCGGTGAAAGGTATCGAGGGTGAGCGCAGAGATCAGCGCGTCCCGCAGGGTCGGGGTCTGGCCGAATAGGTACGCGGGATGCACTTCGGTGCCGGCGCGGTGCCATGCGCCCCATTCATCCACCACCAGCTTGACGCGATGCTCGCCATCGATCTCGCCCATGGCCGACCAGTGCTCGGTGATGAGCGACTCCATGCGCGTGGCCTTGGCGAGCAGGCTGTACCAGTCGTCGATAGTGAAGTCGATGGCCTGGCCGGCGCCCGAGGTTCCGCAGTAATAATGGAGCGCCCAGCCATACATACTGCCGAGCGCGCCCTTACCTTTTTCCGTGAGCTTGGCGAAGAAACGCCTGGTCCAGTCGAGATCGCCGCCGTTCGGTCCCGAGCCGATGAGCGCAAGCTTGACGCCGAACTCCGGCACCCAGGCCGTGTAACGACGGTACTCGACGGCGTACTCATCGGGCGCAAACTCGCCCCCGCATCCCCAGCTTTCGTTCCCCACGCCCCAGAAGCGCACGCCGAAGGGCTCCCGGTCTCCCTGGGCGGCGCGCAGATCGGCGAGCGAACTCAGACCCGCCGGGGCGTTGCAGTACTCGACCCATTGATAAAAATCTCTGGGGGGCAGGCTGCGCACATTCGCCGCTAAATAAGGTTGCGCGCCAGTGAGACGGCAGAAGCGCAGGAATTCATTCGTACCGAACCAGTTCGGTTCGTACTTTTGCGGTCCATCGGGCGCCTTCACCATGAACCGGTCGTTAATCCAGAAATTTGCGCGGCGAGGACGTTGCGCACGATGGCCGATCCCGTCGCGCCAGTCGTAGCTGTCGGCGAAACAGCCGCCGGGCCAGCGCACCACGGGAGGTTTGATGCGGCGCATCGCCTCCACCAGGGCCGTGCGGATTCCGCCGATATTGGGGATCTTAGAGCTTTCGCCCACCCAGATACCGTCGTAGATCACGCCGCCGATGTGTTCGGTGAAATGGCCGTGCAGATCGGGCGAAATCGTGGCGATTGGTTCTTCGATGAACACTTCGATGTGCCCTTCGACTGCTCGCGCGGATCGCGCCGCCAGCAGCCCACCGGCGACTCCCAGGAATTCACGTCGTCGCATTTGGTTCCTCCGAATCCCGATTCAAACGCACACGCGAGTGTGCGTGCCGCGGATTACATAGTATCCGTAAAATGCGAATGGGGCGATACACGGCGGACTTCTCAAAACTCGTGGAGCGCGGGACTACTTCAGAAATCCGCTCGCCCCGCTCAAACGCGAACTCAGCTCGTCATTGAGCGGATCGTCGAGCGCCAGCAGTTTGCGCAGATGCGCGCTCAGATTTGCCTGCACTTCCGGTGACAGTAACCGCTTCTGGTACTGTTGCTGCGGCTTGTCCCAGCGGGTGTAGAACGCGTGCATCGCGCGGCGCTGGCCGTTCGAGCGATTGGCGGTGGCCCCGTGCCACATATGCGCGTTCATGACCACCACGGTGCCGGCGGCGCCGGTGAGCAACTTTTCGTCGGGATGAGGCGCCACCGGATCGGCCAGCGCATCCTGCGGCAATCGCCCCAATTGGTGCGAGCCGGGAACCATGCGGATCGCGCCGTTCTCGGTGGTGAAATCGTCCAGCATCCAGACCGAATTGCAGACCCAGTAGCCGCGATCGTCTTTCACTGCGCCGCTATCGGCGTGCAAAGGTTGCGCACAGTCGCTCGTGGGGTCGGCCGCGCGCACGTTCAGGCTGCTGAGCTTGAATGCGGGTCCCAGCACGCGCTCCATGCACTCGAGCACCCGGGGAGTGGCGATTGCCTGTTCGAAAATCTGTCCCTTATTCACCAGGTTCGCCAGACGCCGGGCGTATGGTTCCTGCTTGAATTCGGAGCCGGCGGCCGCGCCTTCTTCCACAAACAATTCCTCGACGCGCGCGCGCAGCGATGCCAGCATCTCGCGGCTGATCAAATTCGCCAGGACGAGATAGCCCTTTTCGTCAAGCTGTCGCTTCTCGGCTTCGCTCAACATAAGTCGCTTCCAGGTTCAGCAGCAGCCGCTTCCATTCCAGGCCGCCGCCGAAACCCACCAGGCTGCCGGATGCTCCGATCACGCGATGGCAGGGCACGATGATGGGAATCGGATTCCGGCCGTTGGCGGCTCCAACCGCGCGCACGGCTCGCGGGGCGCCAAGCTGCGCAGCGATCTGGCTGTAGGTGCGCGTTTGCCCGTAGGGAATGGTCCGGAGCGCACTCCACACCCGCTTTTGAAACTCCGTACCTACAATTTCGAGCGGAACGTCGAAGGATTTTAGCTCGCCCTCGAAATATGCCTGAAGCTGGCGCATGGTCTCCCGCATCACAGGTAGGGAATGCCGGTTGCGCCGGTGCGCTCCAAACTCGATGCGGCGAACGCCGTGCGGCCCGATTTCTGCCGAAAGTGAAAAGCCTTGACGAACTTCGAAGTCACACCATTCGTACATATCGTAAGTCTTGCAGATTGTGTTTTTTTAATCCAGTTTGTTTGGCTGCCGGGGGTCCGGAATGGGTCAAGCTGTTATAATTTAGGGGTTTAAGCCCCCGACAGACACCGTATGCCATTAAAGCCCATAGAGGCCAACCATAGCGCGGAAAAGAAGATTTATCTCTTGAAGCCGCGCGGCTTTTGCGCGGGCGTGGTGCGCGCGATTGACGTGGTCAAAATCGCTCTCGATCTCTATGGGCCGCCGGTCTACGTGCGCAAAGAAATCGTACACAATAAGCACGTTGTGGATGAACTAAGACACGCAGGCGCGATTTTCGTGGAGGAATTGCAGGAAGTGCCGGCGGGCGCGCGCGCTATTTTCAGCGCCCACGGGGTTTCGCCGGAAGTTCGCCGTGAGGCGAAACAGCGGCGGCTGCAAGTGATTGACGCCACGTGCCCGCTCGTCACAAAAGTACACCTGGAAGCGGTGAAGTTTGCGCGCGATGGCTACACCATTGTGCTGATCGGTCACAAAGATCATGACGAGGTGATCGGCACGCTGGGCGAAGCGCCCGGCCGGACATTTCTGGTATCGACGGTGGCGGATGTCGACGCTCTGGTGGTGCGCGATCCGGCGCGCGTTTGTTACCTCACCCAAACCACCCTGAGCCTGGATGAGACGCGCGACATCGTGATCCGGTTGAAGGAGCGTTTTCCTCTGATTCAAGGGCCGCCCGCGCAGGACATCTGCTATGCCACCGAGAACCGCCAGATGGCCGTGAAGGCCGTGGCGTCGTTCTGCGATCTGCTGCTGGTGGTGGGTTCGCAAAACAGCTCGAACTCGAAGCGTTTGGTAGAAGTTGGTGAGAATACCGGCGTGCGCTCGTTCCTGGTGAACGATTGGGACGACGTGGACCAGCAGTGGTTGAGCGGCGTGAAGAACGTGGCGGTGACCGCGGGAGCTTCGGCTCCGGAGCACCTGGTGAATGAGCTGATGGCTTCGTTAAGAGAGCACGGCTTTCACCAGTTGGAGGAAGTGGAGTTGGTGGAGGAAGACGTTCGGTTTTCATTGCCCGGCGAGCTGGCGCACGCAGCTTCCGTCTTGACGACAATATCCACCCGATGAGCCCGACAGTTGAGCGTACATACAGCCTGGTTCGAGCCGTTCCGGCAGCCATTGAGCGGGCCGCGAAGAATCTTTTGTCTCAGCAGGACCAGAGCGGCCATTGGTGTGCGGAACTGACCGCGGACACGACTCTCGAATCCGATTACATTCTCCTGCAGCTCTGGATGCACCCGCCACGCAATGGCGTGTGGAATCCGCCCACGATGCCGCTGGTGCAAAAAGCGGCGCAATCTATTTTGGCGCGCCAGCTTCCAGGCGGCGGGTTCAATATCTACCAGCAGGGACCCACGGAGATCAGTGCCACTGCCAAGGCTTATTGCGCGCTGAAGCTGGCCGGCCTATCGCCGGACGACCCGCGCATGTCGCGCGCGCGCGATTGCATTCTGGAGCGGGGCGGGCTGCAGGCGGCCAACAGTTACGTCAAGATCAATCTCAGCCTGTTCGACCTTTATCCGCGCGAGCACTGCCCGGCGATACCTCCCGAGCTGATGCTGCTGCCCGGCAACTTCATCTACCAGATGTCCTCGTGGACGCGGGCTATCGTCGTTTCGCTGTCGATCGTGCACGCGCACAACCCGCGCCGCCCGGTGCCGGCGGGATTCTCGCTCGAAGAGCTGTTCCTTCCCGGCGTCCCTCTGTCGTTCTACCGCGATGCGGAAAAATCCGCCTCGCGTAATGTGTTTTTGCGCATCGACAGGGCTCTGAAGCATTGGGAGCGGCGCGGCCCTAGCGGCATTCGCCAGAAGGCCATCCGTGCCGCGGAGGAATGGATGATCGAGCGCCTCCAGGGTTCCGACGGATTGGGCGCCATCTATCCGCCCATGATGTACGCCATCATGGCGCTCGATGTCCTGGGTTATCCGGAAGATCATCCCACGCGCCGCGAGGCGGTACGGCAATTTGAAAATCTGATGGTGGATGACGGCCACCGGCCGCTGTTTTTCCAGCCGTGTTTTTCGGCTATCTGGGATACGGCCATCGCCATGTTCGCGCTTGGAGAATCCGGTACGGCATCGGGCGCCGCGCTCTCCCAGGCAGCGAACTGGGTCATCCAGAAAGAAATCCGGCGTAAAGGCGATTGGTCGGTGAAGTCGCCCAATACCGAGCCTTCCGGCTGGGCGTTCGAATTCAACAACGAGTTTTATCCGGACATCGACGACACCGCCATGGTGCTGCTGGGGCTTAGCCGCTCGCAAGCGGCGGATGCGGAAGCGCAGCGCGCTACCGAGCAGCGGGCGCTCCGCTGGATTCTGGAAATGCAGTCCAGTGACGGCGGGTGGGCGGCGTTCGATAAGGATAACAACTGGGAGTTTCTAAGCAACGTTCCGTTTGCCGATCACAACGCCATGCTCGATCCCACTTGCGCCGACATTACCGGCCGGGTGATGGAGTCGCTCGGCGCTTACGGCTACGACCGTAGCCATCCGGCGATGCGCCGCGGCGTCGATTATCTGGTGCGCACGCAGCAGCCGGATGGCAGCTGGTACGGCCGGTGGGGCGTGGCTTACATCTACGGCACCTGTTTCGCGCTGCGGGGCCTTCGCGCAGCGGGCGAGAACGACCGTGAGGCTCACGTGCTGCGCGCCGGCGAGTGGTTGCGCGCC
>Ga0310810_10003755_pt1 | contig 16647 bp, 19 predicted proteins | sample NCmetagenome_FD_207641 | JGI IMG/M metagenome (GOLD analysis project Ga0310810, IMG submission 207641) | Soil microbial communities from experimental microcosm in Duke University, North Carolina, United States - NC | ecosystem: Engineered > Artificial ecosystem > Soil microcosm > Unclassified ... | reverse complement strand
GCCCGAGCCGGTCGAGCTTCTCGCGCAGCTCCGCGTAGGCGTCCGTCCACGTGTAGCGCGGCAGCCGGCCGTGGCCGGCCGGGCGCGGCGGCTCCGGCGCGTAGTAGCAGAGCGCAGCGGAGATCACCGTCCGCGCGCCCGGCAGCAGCCTCTCGGGATGGCACGAGCGCTCCGGCTGAGCCATCGTGAACCGCATGTCCGCAAAGAGCCCGCGCGCGCGACGCTCGCGGATGTGACGCTCGGTGTCTTCGTACGGCGTCGCCGGAGCCGCGCCCAGCACGTCGAGCCCGAGCTCGGCGCCGAGTCGCCCGAGGTCGATGTCAGCCACGTGGATAGTGTGCCGCCCGTGCTGGCGGTTCGTATCCACGAGGACGGCGGCCCCGAGGTGCTCGTCCTCGAGGAGGTTCCCGACGCGCAGCCGGCGCCGGGCGAGGTGCTCGTCCGGCTCCGCGCCTCGGCGCTCAACCACCTCGACGTCTGGATCCGGAAAGGGCTGCCCTCCGTTCCGAAGCCGCGGATCCTCGGCGCCGACGGCGCGGGCGTCGTCGCAGCTCTCGGCGCGGGCGTCACGGGCTTCGAGCTCGGTCAGCCGGTCGTGATCAATCCCGGCGTCGAAGCCGGAAACGGCTCGATCCACGTGATCGGCGAGCACGGCGACGGAACGAACGCTCAGCTGATTGCCGTCCCGGCCGCGAACGTCTACCCCATTCCCGGCGACCTCTCGTTCGAGGAGGCAGCCGCGTTCCCGCTCGTCTTCGAGACCGCCTACCGGATGCTCGTGACGCGCGCGAAGCTGCAGCCCGACGAGTGGGTGCTGCTGTGGGGGATCGGGAGCGGCGTCTCGACGGCGGGGCTCGCGATCGCGAAGGCGCTCGGCGCCCGGACGATCGTCACCTCCTCGAGCGACGCCAAGCTCGCGCGGGCCGCCGGCCTCGGTGCGGACGCGACCGTCAACCATCGAGACGGCGACGTGAAGGCGGCGGTGCTCGAGGCGACCGGCGGGCGGGGCGCGGACGTGGTCGTCGAGCACGTCGGCGAGGCGACGTGGCGGACGTCACTCGACGTCGCCGCTCGCGAGGGGCGGATCGCGGTCTGCGGCGCCACGTCGGGGCCGAATCCCCCGGCGGCGCTCCACCGTGTCTGGTGGAAGCAGCTGACGATCCTCGGCTCGACGATGGGGACGCGCGCCGACTTCGAGGGTGCCTACTCGCTGATCGCAGCCGGCCGCGCGCGTCCGGTCGTGGACGAGGTGGTGCCGCTCGAGCAGATCCAGGCCGCGCACGCCCGGCTCGAGGCGGGCGAGCAGCTCGGGAAGATCGTGCTCGCGATCCCGGAGTAGCTGCTAGCCGAAGCCGAGGATGAACTTCGCGTCGTCCGACATGCGGTCGGGCGTCCACGGCGGGTCGAAGGTCAGCTCCAGCTCGACCTCCTCGACGCCGGGCACCTCGAGCGCCGTCCGGTCGATGTCCTGCGCGATCAGCGGCCCGGCCGGGCAGCCCATCGACGTGAGGCTGTAGAGCACCTTCGCCTTCGGCCCCTCCATCTCGACCTCGTAGACGAGACCGAGGTCGACGATGTCCATCCCGAGCTCGGGATCCTCGACCTGCCGGAGCGCCTCCAGAACGTCGTTCTTGCTGGCCATGGGCCAAGTGTAGACGCGGCACGCGGGACGGCCGGTGGCAACCTCAACGTGCGCTCGCCAGCGCCTCGTCCTCGGCGGCATAGTCGACGACGAGGGTGCCGGGAAGGTTCTCGCGCTCCCAGGCAACGGTCGCGGCGAGCCCCTCGTCCTCGCCGATCACCTCCGTGTAGCCGAGCTCGCGCCGGAGCCTGGAGGAATCGACGACGAAGTCCTGCCGGTAGTCGTGCGGCGTCCGAAGCTGCACCGGAAGCTTCTCGGCCGGCAGGGCTACGACCTCGCCTTCCCACCCGATGACGCGCGCGATGCGGCGGATCCACGCAGCCTCGCTCTCTACGCGCAGAGACGAGACGTTGTAGACCCGACCGGCCGCCCGTTCGTCCTCGACCGCGGCGACGATCGCCGCCGCCACGTTGTCGACGTAGCCGCGGGACCAGCGCCAGCTCGCGCGCGCGCTGTCGATGAGGATTGCCGGCCGACCGTCGAGCATGCGCTTGACGTATGCCGCCGGCCGGTGCTGCGGATCGCCCGGCCCGTGCGTCGGGGGCAAACGGAGAACCGTCGCACGCAGCTCGCGCTCAGCGGCGACGGCGACCTCCACCTCGACGTTGTCGTAGCCGTCGCCGTGCTCGGGCGCGGGCTTCTCGCGAAGCGGGGAATCCTCGGTGAGGGGCACGGGGTCGGGCGGGCCCGGCTCGCTCCGCCAGAGACGTCCGAAGGCGCGATAGACATCGCCGCTCGTGACGACGACGCCGCGGTCGACCACACCGCGGAAATGGAGGATGCCGTGGCCCTGCTTGTCCAGGTACGGCACCATGTCGAGGACGAGCTCCGGCCGAGTCGACGTGAGCCGCTCGAGCCGATCGGAAAGCTCTGCGAAGGGCAGCAGGACCTGCCGAACGGTGGCAGGAGCTTCGAAGCTCGTCGTCCCGCGGTGGACGACGGTGACCTCGTGGTCGTGCCGGGCGAGAAGCCGCGTGACCCGCGAGCCGATGAAGCCGGTGCCGCCGAGCACGAGCACACGCACGGCGCGCAGTATCGCGGAGCGGCGCTAGAAGCCGAGCAGCCGCACCTCCTCGCGCCGCTCCCGGGCGAAGAAGTGGATCCCGTCGACGAAGCGCACCCAGTTGCACCGGGTGCACATGAGGAGCGAGTGCGTCCGCGCGCTGTCCGCGAGGAAGCGGACGCCGCGCAGGAGGTCGCCGTTCGAGACGCCGGTCGCGGCGACGATCATCTCGCCCGGCGCCAGGTCCTCGGTCGTGTAGATCCGCGTGTAGTCCTCGATCCCGACCTCGCGCAGCTGGTCGATCTCGCCGCGCGACGTCGGCCAGAACTGGGCCTGCAGCTCGCCGCCGAGACAGCGCAGCGCGGCCGCCGACAGCACCGCCTGGCGCGTCCCGCCGATCCCGATCGCGAGGTGGTCGTTCGTGCCGCGGATCGCGGCGGAGATCGAGGCGGTCACGTCACCGTCCTGGATCAGCTTGATGCGGGCGCCGGCGTTGCGGATCTCCTCGATCAGATCGTGATGACGCGGACGGTCGAGCACGATCGTCGTCACGTCGTTGACACGCCGGCCGAACGCGTCGGCGATCGCCTCGATGTTCTCCACGATCGGCCGCAGGAGGTCGATCGAGCCGCGAGCGCGGGGGCCGACCGCGAGCTTGCGCATGTACATGTCGGGGAGCGTGAGCAACCTGCCGGGCTCGCCGACGGCGATCATCGACATCGCGCCGTTGCCTCCGCGCGCCACGACGCCGCGCCCTTCCAGCGGGTCGAGTGCAAGATCGACTTCGACCTCACCGGCGCCGATCAGCGTCCCGGGCGTCAGGCCGCCCTCGTCGCCGACGGAGCCGAAGACGACTCGACCGCGGATCGGAAGCTGGTCGAGCGACTTCCGCATCCCGGCCGCCGCAGCCTCCTCCGCCCCTTCCTGGTCGGCCCGCCCGAGCCAGCGGGCCGACGCGAGCGCAGCGACCTCCGTCCCGCGGAGGTACGACTGGCATTGACACGGCGCGCGCTCCGGCTCGGGATCGAGCTTCGCCCCGGTCTCGGCCTCCGCCTGGGTCATACTCGCTCCCGCGCCCGCTCGGCGGCGGAGAGCACGAGCTCGGCGACGGCGGCGGTCGCTCGGTCGGCGTTCTCGTTCTCGATCACCGCGACGCCCTCACGCTCGGCCCGACTCACGATGTAGCGCTGCAGGCGCCGGATCTCGTCGAAGCGGTCGAGATACTTCGTCATCGGGCGGTTACTGCCCGAGTCGCGCGTGAAGAAGTGCTGCGCGTGCGCCGTCTCGTCGGAGATCTGCAGCACACAGCCGCTGACGAGCGCGGTCTCGAGGGCGGTCGGCAGGAGCCCCGGCACGAGATGGACGCCCTCGAGCACCATCGACCATCCCTCCTGCAGCGCACGCTCGAGCGAGGCGCGTGCGCCGACGAGCACGTTCCGCGACTGCTCGAGGAAGCCCGCCACGAGCGGATCGTCCGCATCGGGAACCGCGAGCCCCGCCTCGAAGCTCGAGTAGTGGATCGCGGGCATGAACTCGTGCGAGAAGAAGGCGCGCATCGTCTGGCGGATGAAGTCCGTCGACGTGACCCGAGTGATCCCGAGCCGGTAGGCGATCTCGGTGGCGACGGTCGACTTGCCCGTGCCGGTCGCGCCGCCGACCAGGATCACGATCGGCAGGTCGAGCTCGCGGAGCTCCTGGTAGCGGCGCAGCTGCCGCAGCGCCTCGCGGCCCTCCACCTCGCCGAGGCTCTCGACGGCGAGCGACTCGAGGCGGTCGACCTCGACGACGTCGCTCGCGCGCGCCGCGAGATCGTCGCCGACCCGCCGGGCGAGCCCGTAGGCGCGATCCGGCGAGACGCCGACCGCCATCAGCGCGCGCGCCATCAGCCCGCGCGAGTACGGCAGCCCGTGCTCGCCGCCGAGCGGCAGCGGCATGATGCGGCGCGGCTGGCTCATGCCCGCACCCCCTGCGGCACGAGCTCGAGGATCGCCTCGTCGAGGCCCGGCGCCACGACCTCGTTGCCCGCGAGCACCACCCGCGCGCCGTGCGCGACCGCGTGCTCCGCCACGACGTCGATCGCGGCCGCCTTCAGCTCGACGAGATATGTGTCGGCCTCGAGACCGGCGAGCTCGTCGCGCAGCAGGTCGCGGCGAGCGAGGTTCCGGGAGACGTGCACGACCTCCGCGTCGAGATGCGCCGTCGCGACCGGCCCCGCCGTGAAGACCGCGACCCGCCCCTCGAGGGGCTCGGCCGGGCGCAGCCGCAGGTCGAAGCGGAGCGCTCCCTCGGAGTGCGCGAGCTCGTCGCTCATCGTCAGGATCAGATCGCTGACGAGCGCCCGGTAGCGGTTGAGACCGGAGAGGTCGTGGGCGACGAGCACGCGCGCCGAGGTCGCGATCGGCGGGATCGCCGCGCCGCTGCCGTCGAAGACGACGACGTCCGGCTCGAGCGACGCGGCGGCGCGCGCGCCCTCGAGCACGTTCGAGGCGAACGGCGCACCCGCCATGCCGCCGCCGGCGCGGCGGCAGCCGACGGTCGGGACGCCGGTGAGAGCAGCGACCTCCAGGTGATCCGAGGCCGCGTGCCGCCCGGTCCGCGACAGCGCGAGCAACTCGCCGAGCCCCGGCCGCGAGGCGACGAGCTCCGGCTCGGCAGGCCCCCCACGCCCCATCGCGACGGCCACGACGCGGCGGTCGCGCGCGAGCAGCTGCGTAATGTGGCACGCGACGGCGGTCTTGCCGACGCGCTTGCCGGTGCCGATCACGGCGACCGACGGAAGCTCGAACGGATGGAAGGTCGGCGGGTCGAAGCGAAAGTCGGCGCCGACGTACGCGAGGCCGAGTGCGAGAAAGCGCGACGCCAGCGCCAGCCGCGTCTGCGGGTCGAGCACCGGCTCGTCCGAGAGGTCGATGACGATCGACGCGTCGCCCGGATCCTCGACGATCGGCACGCCGTAGTCGGGCTCGCCGCGGAGCTTCTCGCTCCCGCCGATCAGGATCACGCCCACGAACTCGTAGGGCAGCTCGGCGAGCGCGTCGCGCACGACGTCCGGATAGTGCTCCCCGTCGACGATCGCTATCGCCCTCACCGGCTCGAGGTCACCTCCCCTTCGATCCGCGCCGTGTACTTCTCGTAGGTCTTCGTCTCGGTCGAGAACTGGATGATGCGCTCCTGGCCGTGAAACGGATACTTCCGCCACACGTCGACGTGCGTCCCGGCAACCTCGACGATGTTGTAACAGGGCCGCCCGTGCCCTCTCAGGCGGGACGAGGAGACGGTGCCGGCGTTCACCACGAAGAGATCCTCCAGTCGCCACGCGTACGGTACGTGCTTGTGCCCGCAAAGCACGAGGTCGACTCCTGCCCGCTGGAGGCACTCGATCGCGTCGCCCGCGTCGTTCACGATGTTCCGCTCGCGCCCGGTGCCCGGCACGGGCAGGAGGTGGTGGTGGAGGACGAAGACCCGCAGGGTCGCGGGCTCGGCGAACTGATCCTCGATCCAGCCGTAGCGGCCCCGGCCGATCTGCCCGTTGTCGAGATCCGGCTCCGTCGAGTCGACCGAGACGATCGTCACGTCGTTCATCCGCAGCACGGAGTTGCGCGTGCCGAACCGCTCTTCGAAGTGGACGTAGCCGACGTTCCGCGAGTCGTGGTTGCCGGGGATCACGACGACCGACTCGCACTCGATCTGCTCGAGGTACTGCTGGGCGAGCGCGTACTCCTCCTTGAAGCCGTGCGAGGTCAGATCGCCGGAGATGACGACCACGTTCGGTGCGAGCTCGTTCGTCTCGGCGATCGCGCGCTCGAGCAGGTTCGGCAGGAAGAACTGCTGCCCGCAGTGCAGATCGGACAGCTGGACGATCGTGAAGGGCCCCCCGTCGGGCATCCCGCTCAGACTAGAAGATCCAGCTCACCGGGTAGTAGAGCGCGGCCGCCACGAGCCCCGCGGCGGGCAGCGTCAAGAGCCAGGCGAGCGCGATGTTCCCTGCGATCCCCCAGCGGACGGCCGAGAGGCGCCTCGTCGCGCCCGCGCCCATCACCGCACCGGTGACGACGTGCGTGGTCGAGATCGGAAAGCCGAAATGCGTCCCCGCGTAGAGCGTCGAGCCGGCGGCGAGCTGGGCGGCGAAGCCGTGCTCGGGCTGCATCTTGTAGATGCGCTGCCCGAGCGTCCTGATGATCCGCCAGCCGCCCGCATATGTTCCCGCCGCGATCGTGAGGCCGGCCGAGATCTTCACCCAGGTCGGGATGTGGAAGTTGTCCGGCGACATGTTCCCGTTTGCGACGAGCGCGAGCGCGATCACGCCCATCGTCTTCTGGGCGTCGTTCGCGCCGTGTGTGAACGCGACCCACGTTCCCGAGACGAGCTGCCCGTAGCGAAATCCGCGGTGCGCCACTCCCGGCGAGAGCGCGAAGAACACCCGGTAGATGACGAGCATCAGGAGGAACGCGCCGAGGAAGCCGATCATGGGCGACAGCGCGCCCGGCACGACCACTTTCTCCCAGACGCCGTGCCACTGGACGCCGTTCGAGCCCGACTGGACGAGCGCGGCGCCGAGGAGGCCGCCGATCAGCGCGTGCGTCGAGCTCGAGGGCAGGCCGAGCCACCAGGTCGCGAGGTTCCAGGCGATCGCCCCGATCAGCGCGGCAAGCACCGTCTTCTCGGTCGCGAGGCCCGTGTCGATCAACCCCTTGCCGACCGTCTTCGCGACCGCCGTCGTCACGAACGCCCCCGCCAGATTCGCCGCGGCCGAGACGGCGACGGCGATGCGCGGCGAGAGCGCTCGGGTGCCGACCCACGTGGCGACGTAGTTCGCCGTGTCGTGGAAGCCGTTCGTGAAGTCGAAACCGAGGCCGACCGCGACCACGACGACGAGCAGGAAGTTGTTCAACGGTTCTTGACGAGAATCGCCTCAAGCACGTCGGCGGCGTTCTCGCAGGCGTCGACGGCCTCCTCGAGCTGCTCGTGGATGTCCTTCCAGCGGATCAGCGAGATCGCGTCGATGCCACCGTCGAAGAGCTGCGAGATCGCGGCACGGGCCAGACGGTCACCTTCGTCCTCGAGCTCGCGCAGCTCGATCAGCTGCCGTTTGGAGTCCTTGAACCCCTCGAGCTTGCCGATCGCCTCGGCGAGCTTCGTCGCCGCACGGTTGATCACCTGGGCCTGCTGCCGCGCCGGCTCGCGGATCTCGCGGACGCCGTAGCCGACCACCTTCTCGGCGGAGTCGTCGACGTGGTCGCAGATGTCGTCGAGCACGCCCGCGAGGCGGTACATGTCGTCGCGGTCGAACGGCGTCACGAACGTCCGGTTGATCAGGTCGACGAGCTCGTGCGTCAGCCGGTCTCCCTCGTGCTCGAGCTCCTTGATGTCCCGCATCCGCTCGTCGGCATGCGCGGGGAACTCACCGAGCAGGCCGATCAGCTGCTGTGAGATCGCGACCGTGTTCGAAGCCGCCCTGTTGTAGAGGTCGAAGAACTCGCGCTTCTGCGGAACGAGGCTGATCCGGGCCATCGGCCCCGGTTTCTTACACTGTTTCGCCGTCCGACGGCGCAGGTACCGTGATTGCAGATGGGGCTCGAGATCCCTGTTTTCCAGGCATATGAGGGCACCGAGCCACCGCGCTTCGCCAGCCTGGCCGAGCTCGAGTGCGCCAAGGTGCTCGACTACTACGGAATCCCGTGGCTCTACGAGCCGACCACGTTCGTCCTCGAGGAGGACGAGGAGGGGCGGGTGACGGAGGCCTTCGCGCCGGACTTCTACCTGCCGACCCAGGACCTCTACATCGAGCTCACGCTCATGAAGCAGTCGCTCGTGACTCGCAAGAACCGCAAGCTGCGCAAGCTGCGAGCGCGGTATCCGGACGTCAAGATCAAGCTCTTCTACAAGCGGGACCTCGAACGGCTGGCTCAGCACTTCCGCCTCGATCTGGTCTCGTAGATCCTCGCATCGGCGAGATCTACCTCTCGGCCGGCGAGCTGGCCGCGCGGGTAGCCGAGCTGGGCGCGGAGATCGCGCGCGACTTCGAGGGCCGTGAGCCGCTGCTCGTCGGGTCGCTCAAGGCGAGCTTCGTCTTCCTCGCCGACCTCTCGCGCGCGATCCCGATCGCGCATGCGCTCGACTTCGTCGAGCTCGCCGGCTACGGCAGCGCCCAGATGGGCGGCCACGAGCAGATCCGCGTCCTGAAGGACCTCGACGCCGACATCCGCGACCGCGACGTGCTCGTGATCGAGGACGTGATCGACACCGGGTTGACGCTCAACTACCTCGTCCGCACCTTCGAGCTGCGACGGCCGCGCTCGGTCGGCGCCGTCACGCTGCTCGACCGGCCGTACCGGAGGCTCGTCGAGGACCTGCCGGTGCGCTACGTCGGCTTCGTCGTTCCCGACGAGCTCTTCGTCGGCTACGGCTTCGACCTCGACGAGAAGTGGCGGCAGCTGCCGGACCTGCGGCTCCTCCAGCTCGAGACCGCCGCCACGGAGCGGGAGGTTTAGACTAGGCTAACTTTAGTGGGCGTCAACGAGGCAGCCGTCGATCGCGGCGAACGGGTGCTTCGCGGCACATCGAGGTTCCGTCTCCTCCCGTTCCTCGGGCCCGCCTTCATCGCGGCGATCGCCTACATCGACCCAGGCAACTTCGCGACGAACATCGCCGGCGGCTCGCGGTACGGCTACACGCTCGTGTGGGTGATCGTCGCCTCGAACCTGATGGCGATGCTGATCCAGACGCTCTCGGCGAAGCTCGGCATCGCGACGGGGCGAAACCTCGCCGAGGTCTGCCGCGACGAGTTCCCGACCCGGGTCACGATCGCGCTCTGGATCCAGGCCGAGGTGATCGCGATCGCGACCGATCTCGCGGAGTTCCTCGGCGCGGCGATCGGCCTCCAGCTCCTGACCGGCATCGGGCTCCTCCCGGCGGCCGGCTTCACCGCAGTCGCGGCCTTCGCGATCCTCGGGCTGCAGCGGTTCGGCTTCCGGCCGCTCGAGGCGGTGATCGGCGTGATGGTGCTGACGATCGGTGCCTGCTACGTCGTCGAGCTCTTCAAGGCGCACCCAGACCTCGCCGCCGTCGGGCGGCACGCCGTCGTCCCCGGCTTCCAGGGCAAGGGGTCGGTGCTCCTCGCCGTCGGGATTCTCGGCGCCACCGTGATGCCGCACGTGATCTGGCTCCACTCGGCGCTGACCCAGGATCGCATCCGAACCGAGAATCCCGAGCAGCGGCGAAGGCTGATGCGCTTCACGCAGATCGACGTCGTGATCGCGATGACGATCGCGGGGCTGATCAACGTCGCGATGCTCGTGATGGCGGCGAGCACGTTCTTCCAGAACGGGCTGCACCACGTGCAGTCGCTCGACGTGGCGCACAAGACGCTCGTGCCCCTGCTCGGCGGCGCGTCGAGCGCGCTCTTCGCGATCGCGCTCCTCACGTCCGGCCTGTCGAGCTCCGCCGTCGGGACGCTCGCCGGCCAGGTCGTCATGCAGGGGTTCATCCGCCGCCGCATCCCGATCTCCGTGCGCCGGCTCGTGACGATGGCGCCCGCCTTCTTCGTGATCTGGTGGGGCACCGACCCCTCGCACACGCTCGTGATCAGCCAGGTGATCCTGTCCTTCGGGATCCCCTTCGCGCTCGTGCCTCTCGTGCTCTTCACCTCCCGGCGGCGGTTGATGGGCGAGCTCGTGAACGCCCGGGCGACCACCGTCGCCGCGTGCGTCGTCGCGAGCCTGATCATCGCCCTGAACGTCTTCCTGCTCGTGCAGACGTTCGGCGGCTGACCCGTACCCCGCCGGGCCCTGCGGCCGTTTACAGCTTGTAATATGGAAAAAGGCGGGGCCCTGGCCCGCCGTTTTTCCGTGAGGTCGTCTCCCGACGACGCCGGCCGCCTCCCCCGGGGCGGCCGGTTGTATTACGGCAGGTATCCCAGCGGGTCGACCGGGGTGCCGTTCAGGCGCACCTCGAAGTGGAGGTGCGGCCCGGTGCAGAAGCCGGTGCAGCCGACGTAGCCGATCGTCGCCCCCTGCGAGACCTCCTGGTTGCAGCCGACGGCGATTCGGGACTGGTGACCGTAGAGCGTCGCGAGCCCGTTGTGGTGGTCGATCATCACGAGGTTGCCGTAGCCGGACATCCACCCGCACCAGACGACCGTGCCGGAGCCCGCCGCGTGGATCGGGGTGCCGGTCGGCACGCCGATGTCGATCCCCGGGTGGAGCGTCCCCCAGCGCAGCCCGAACGGGCTCGTGATCGGCCCCGACACCGGCCAGGCGAAGCCGGAGCCGCTCGGCGCCTCGCCGCTCGAAGAGCCGGCGGCCACCGACCCCGCCTGCGCCTGTCCGGCCTGGAGCTTCGCCGCGAGCTGGGCGCTGGCCGACGCGAGCGCCTGCGACTCCTGGATCTCGCTCTGGACCTGCTTGCGCGTGATGACGAGCGCGCGGCTCTTGTCCGAGCGCGCGCCCTTCAGATGGCTGCGGGTCGAAAGAAGCTCGCCGCGCAGGATCGCCTGCTGCTGGACGCGCGCGTTGATCACGTGCGTCTCCTGGCTGACGCTCCGGCGGACCAGCGTCGTCTTCCGCCGCGCCACCTTGACCTGGTGCTTCGCACCGGCGACCTGACCCGCGACCTTCTTGTCCTGCGCGGCGATCGCTCCCAGATAGTCGAGCTGGTCGAGCACGTCGTCGAAGTTGCGCGCGGCGAGCAGCACGTCGACCGTCGTCGGTTCGTTCTGCTTGTAGATGTCGACGAGGCGCAGATTGAGCCGCCGCACCGCGAGCTTGTACTCGTGCTGGAGGTCGTGGTAGCGGATCGTCTGCAGGTGGAAGAGCTGATTGAGCTTGTCGAGGCGGCGCTGGTGCAAGGCGAGGTCGGACTGAAGCGTGGCGAGCCGCTCCGACACGTCGCCGACGCGCTGCTCGAGCGACTGGATCTGGCTCGTGAGGCCGCCGATCTGCGAGCTGAGGCTCGACTCCTTCGCATGCGCCCGCACGATCTTGTCGTGCAGCTTCGCGAGCTTCGCGTCGACGGCGGCCTTCTGGTCGCCGTAGCTGTCGCCGGCCAGCGCCGGCGTGGCCAGCGCGAGCGCGAGCGCAAGCAGAAGCACCAGGCGTTTCGCCATGCCCCCGGGAATTCGGCGAGACCCCGCTCGTCCCTGCACCCTGCCGGATGCTAGCCCCCGTCCTGGACGTGATCTAGTCGCCCGGCCGGGGATCCGGACCCGGCTCGGGGATGCGCGCCGGCTGCGGCGGGTCCCCCTCGTCGGGCGGCGGATACGGCTCGGGGACGACCGCCGGCTGCGGCGGGTTCGCCTCGTCCGGCGGCGGCGAAGGCTCGGGTGGGACGACCATCATCGTCTCCTGTACCGGCAGGCGCGCCTTGCGAATCCTCTCCTCCCCTTCCTGGAGCGCCGAGTCGAGCGACGCCCGGAGCTCTGTTTCGCGACGGTCGAGCTCGTCGAGCCTCGCGCGGACGGCGGCCTCGGCACTCGAGTCGCGCGCATACGCCGCGGCGCCGAGCTCGGTGAGCGCCGCGCGGCGCTCGGAATCGAGCACGAGCAGCCGGTTCTGGGCCCGTCTCGCCTCGAGCGACGCGGCAGAGCGCGCACGGTAGGTCTCGAGCAGCGAGCGAGCGCGCTCACGCGCGTCGGTCGACGTCCTGACCAGCGCCGAGCTCGGCCGCCGCCGCACCGCCTCGAGGAAGGCCGCGGCGAGCAGCGCGCCGATGCCGAGCAGGATGAGACCGTAAGGCCACTCGCCGGTTGCGAACAGCACGATCGCGACGACACACACCGCGGTGGCCACTCCGAGCAGCAGGTGCGGCGGCGTGACGCCGAACCAGCGCGGCTCGGCGCGTTGCACGTGCACCGGCACCGGGCCGGTCTCGTCCGGGGGCACCTCGGCGCGAAGCGTCGAGCTCACCGGATCCTCGACTGTCCGACCGCAAGCCGGGCAGAAGTGGGCGTTCCGGGGCAGGTCGGCGCCGCAGGCCGCGCAGGTCTCAGCGTGGGCTTCGGATGCGCTCATGCCGGGCTTCTGCCCGAGGCTCCAGCGCCTGTAACGCCGCCGCAGCCCGCCGCCGCAGCGGGCCTACCAGGGCCCGGTAGTCGGCGTCCGTGGTCTTCCCGGTGCGGTGGTCGAACTCCAGCTCCTTCAGCGCGAGCAGGGCCCGGTCGCGCTCCTCGACGAGCTCGAGCCGCCGACGTTCCAGCTCGCCCGGCTCGTCGAGCAAGTCGCTTGCCGGCGCCGGCTCGCGCAGGAACGGGCGGGCGACGAAGAGCACCGCCAGCACGGCCAGCACTGCGGCGACGATGAGGCCGAGGGTCATGCCGCGACGGCGCCGGCGGCATACCGCTCGGCGAGGCGGCGCTGCTCGACCGCGTCCGGCCACATCGCGACGAGCGAGCCGAAGACGAAGAGGAAGCCGGCCGCCCAGATCAGGTTGACGAGCGGCTTCACGAGCGCCTTCAGATACAGGGTGCCGTTCTTGTCGATCTGGTCGGCGATCAGGAACACGTCCCCGAGGTTGCGCGGATCGTGGTAGATCGAGACCTCGTTCGACGTCTGCGGGCCGCCGGGAGCGACCGGGTAGTTGTTCTTCCCGGGATACAGCGTCGTCACGTGCGAGCCGCCGCGCGAGACGTCGATCGTGGCGCGTGTCGCGACCGCGTTCGCCTCCTGACGCGCGCCGAGCTCCTCGTAGGTGAGCGTGTACCCCGCGACGGCCATCGACTGGCCGCGCTGGAGCCCGCGCTCCCGGACCGTCTGGTAGGCGCTCGAGCCCGCCACGCCGATCGCGAAGAGCAGGACGGCGGCGTGGACGAGATAGCCGCCGTAGCGGCGGCGGTTGCGTGCGACGAGCCGCAGGAGCGACCCGGTCGCGCGGGTTCCCCGCCAGAACTCGAGCGCGATCGACGCCGCGACGAACGCCGAGAACGTGTAGGCGAGCAGGCCGGGAGTCGACGAGCCGAAGCCGAAGGCGATCAGCACGACGCCGGTCACGACCGCGGCGGCGAGCGGCACGAGAAAGATCCTGCCGAGCGAGCGGAGGGACGCCCGCCGCCAGGCGACGAGCGGCCCGATGCCCATCAGCAAGAGCAGGGGCAGGCCGAAGCTGTGCAGGAAGAAGTTGTAGTACGGCTTCGAGACCGTCCGCGTCTCGCCGCGCACCGCTTCCGTCAGCAGCGGATACGCGACGCCCCAGAGAATCGTGAGGCAGAACGCCACGAGCAGCAGGTTGTTGTAGAGGAACGCCGCCTCGCGCGAGACGAGCGACTCGAGCTTCGTCCGGGCGCGAAGCAGCGGCAGCCGCACGTAGATGAGGGTCACCGAGAACGCCGTGACGAGCACGATGAAGCCGAGGAACCAACCGCCCAGCGGGCTCTGCGAGAACGAGTGGATCGAGTTGATCACGCCGGAGCGGGTCAGGAATGTCCCGAAGATCGAGAGGCAGAAGGCGAGCGCGACGAGCACCATGTTCCAGAGCTTCAACATGCCGCGTTTCTCCTGGATCATCACCGAGTGCAGGAACGCGGTCGCGGCGAGCCAGGGCATGAACGCCGCGTTCTCGACCGGGTCCCAGGCGTAGTAGCCGCCCCAGCCGATCTCGACGTACGCCCAGTGCGCGCCGAGCAGCTGGCCGACGCCGAGGAACGTCCACGCCGCGAGCGTCCACCGCCGGGTCGCGACGATCCAGCGCTCGTCGGTGCGCCGCGAGAGGAGCGCACCCATCGCGAAGGCGAAGGGGATCGTCAGCCCGACGTAGCCGAGATAGAGGAGCGGCGGGTGCGCGAGCATGTACGGGTTCTGGAGGCTCGGCACCATGCCGGCGCCGTCCGCAGGCGCGGGCGCCGTCTTGAAGGGGCTCGAGACGAAGCAGAGCATGAACGCGAAGAAGACGGCGACGCCCGCGAGCACGGGAACGACCCATGCGATCAGGTCGCGGGTGCGCCGGTTCAGCCAGACGGCGAGCGCTGCGTAGCCGGACAGGATCATCAGCCAGAGCAGCAGCGACCCCTCCTGCCCGCCCCAGAAGGCCGCGAGCGTGTAGCCGAGCGGCAGCGAGCGGTTGACGTGCTCCGCCACGTAGACGAACGAGAAGTCGCGCCTCGCGAGCGCGCTCCACAGGACGAACGCCGCGACGAGCGTCGACACGAACGAGGCGAGGAGCGCGTTCTGCGCCGAGAGCGCGAGCCGCCGCCGGCGCCGCCACGCGGCATACGAGCCGGCCACGAGCGCGTACACGACGAGGCCGAGGCTCAGGAGGAGCGCGGCGCGACCGAGCCCGGCCACGCTACGTCGTGCTCTTCGCCGGCTGGTACTTCGAAGGGCACTTCGTCGTGAGCGAGCCCGTGTCGGCGACGAAGGTCCCGTTGCGGAGGGCGCCCGTCACGACGACCTCGCGCCCCACCCTGTAGGGATCGGGGACGGTTCCGTGGTAGACGACGCGAGCGCGTGCCGCCGGGTGACCCGTGACGTTGCGAAGCACGAAGCGCATCCCGGCAGCGCTGTGCGCGTCGCCGCCCGAGTTGACGACCTTGCCGACGAGCAGCACGTGACCGTGGTGCCGGGCCAGGTCGCTCGGCTGGATCTGCGGCGTCCCCGCGCCCGCGACCGCCGTGTAGACGACGAAGACGGCGAGTGCCGCCGCAACGGACAACGCGATGACGAGCCGGGCCGGACTGCGCCTCACGGCGCGAAGGATACCGCTCCGCTCAGTGCTCGATCGCGGACGCGCGCCGGGCCGGAATCCGGTACCCGTGATCGTGGCAAAGGGAACCAGGCGCCTCCTCGGTCAGCGCGTCGCAGTAGCCCTTGCCGTAGGAGGCCCGCATGAAGGCGGCGACGACGTCGAGGTTCCACTCGGAGATCTCCGCCGCCTCCCGCCACAGGTCGGCGAGGCGGAGGTCGATGTCGAGCTCGAGCAGGTCGATCCGCGAAGGTCCCTTGGCCATGCCGGAAACGTAGAAAACGGGTCGGACGGACTAGTCTGCCGCGGTGGGCGAGATCAGGATCGGGCCGTCCGGGCTGCCCGAGGCGGCCTCGTTCGAGGAGGCCGCGGCGGCGCTCGCGGCCCGCGGCTACCGGGCCTGCGAGATCGGCTTCGCAGGCGGCTTCTGGCTCGGCTACGAGGAGGCGCCGCAGCTCGGGGCGGCGCTCCGCGACGCCGACGTCTCGCTCTCGGTACACGCGCCGCTCGCTGCGTTCCTCGGTCATGTCGAACGAGGGAAGAAGTACAAGATGGCGCTCGGCATGCTCGACCACACGGCCGGCCTCGCGAAGGCCGCCGGAGCCGACCTGATCGTGTTCCATCCCGGCTTCCTCCTCGGGCGCGAGCGGGAACGCGCGCTCGCGGACGTCGTCGACCAGCTCGGCGACCTGCGCGCGCGGCTCGAGCCCAAGGGCCGGCTCGTGCCGTTCGGCGTCGAGGTGATGGGGCGCGTCCGCGACCTCGGCACGATCGACGACGTCCTTGCAATCGCGGCGCAGATGGATTTTGTGCGCCCGGTGCTCGACTTCGCGCACATGCACGCGACGAGCGACGGTGCGTACACGACCGTCGACGCGTTCGCATCGGCCCTCGCGGCGGCCGACGAGATCCTCGGGCCCGGCGTGCCGTTCCACATCCACTTCAGCGACATCGCGTACGCGAACCGAAACGAGACGAGGCATCTTCCGTACGGCGAGGGGACGCTGCGGGCCGAGCCGCTGCGCGACGCGCTCGCCCGCTTCGAGCGGGCCGCGACGGTGATCAGCGAGTCGCCGGACGAGGAGTCGACTCAGACGATCGGCGCGGTGCTGCTCGGCGCGAGCGCGGCGCGGCGCTCCTCGTAGAGCGCGGCCTCGTCGTCTCGGCCGCGCGCGCGGAGGAACTCAGCGAGATAGCGGAGAGCCCAGTGCTCGTGCGCGCGCAGGTCGTAGCGCGCGAAGCCTTCGACGGCTTCCAGCATCAGCGACTCGGCCTCGCGGTCGCGTCCCTGCGCGGCGCGCACGACGCCCAGCCCGAGCTTGGTGGACGACGC
>Ga0310810_10003754_pt1 | contig 16648 bp, 16 predicted proteins | sample NCmetagenome_FD_207641 | JGI IMG/M metagenome (GOLD analysis project Ga0310810, IMG submission 207641) | Soil microbial communities from experimental microcosm in Duke University, North Carolina, United States - NC | ecosystem: Engineered > Artificial ecosystem > Soil microcosm > Unclassified ... | reverse complement strand
CGTTGACGCCGCGCGAGCTCGTGCGGGCCGCGGCGCGCCGCGGCGTGCGCGTGCTCGCGGTGACCGATCACGATTCGACCGAGGCCCTCGCCGACGCGATCGACGAAGCCTCGCAGCAGCCGCCACTGGCGATCGTGCCGGGACTCGAGATCAACTGTGACGTACCCGGCGCCGAGGTTCACGTGCTCGGCTATTACGTCGACTACGAGGCGGCGTGGTTCCAGGACTTCCTGCGCGAGCAGCGGGCCGAGCGGGCCGCGCGCGTGCATCGCATCCTGGCGCGTTTGGCCGAGCTCGGGATGCCGATCGATCCCGCCGAGGTGTTCGCGCTGGTGAACGAAGGCTCGGCCGGGCGTCCGCACGTCGCGCAGGCGATGGTGCAGCGCGGATACGTGAAATCGGTGCGCGAAGCGTTCGATCGGTACCTGCACGCCAACGGTCCGGCGAACGTGCCGCGCCGCCGGCTGACGCCCGCGGACGCCGTCCGCGTCATCCGCCGGGCCGGCGGTGTGCCGGTGTTCGCGCATCCGGGTCTCGCCGACCGCGACGCGCTGCTGCCCGAGCTGATCGACGCGGGTCTCATGGGGATCGAGGCGATCTACGCCGAGCACTCCGCGGCACAGACCGCGCACTACACCGAGCTGGCGCGCACGCACGGACTGATCGTGACCGGCGGCTCCGACTATCACGGCGAGCGAAGCGGCCGCACGAACCCGCTCGGCCACCCGCCCGTGCCGATGAGTGTGTGGGACGACTTGAAAGCCGCCGCGGCGACCGCGAAAGCGCAGTTGCCTGAATGAACGTTCAAATCTTCGGCTTCCAGAACTGCCAGGACACCCGCAAGGCACTGCGCTTCTTCGCCGAGCGCCGCATCGCCGTGCACTTCGTCGACCTCAAGGAGCGCCCGGCGTCGAAGGGCGAGTTGCGGCGCTTCGCCGACCGGTTCGGACCCGCGGCGCTGATCGACAAGGAAGGCGCGACGTACAAAGGCATGGGATTGCGCGTCGCGCTGGACTCGCCCCAACGTCTGCTCGAGCGCGCGCTGATCGAGCCGCGACTGCTTCGCACGCCGCTCGTCCGCAACGGCGGGAAGGTCGCGATCGGTCACGCGCCCGTCGAGTGGCAGGTGTGGATCGATGCGGAACGCACGCCACCGGCGCCGGCGGACCGCCGTACCTAGTGCAGGCGCTCGACGGCCTCACGGTGCTCGATTGCGCGACGTTCGTCGCCGCGCCGTTCTGCTGCACGCTGCTCGGCGAGTTCGGCGCGACGGTCATCAAGATCGAGCAGCCCGGGATCGGCGACGACCTGCGTCGACTTGGCCGGCGCGCAGCGAGCGGTCAGCCGGACTGGTGGCTTGTCGAATCGCGCAACAAGAAGTCGATCACGTGCAACCTGCGTGTGCCGGAGGGGCAGGCGTTGCTGAAGCGGCTCGCCGCCTCCGCCGACGTGCTGGCCGAGAACTTCCGGCCGGGAACGATGGAGCGCTGGGGTCTCGGCTGGCCCGAGCTTCACGCCCTCAACCGCGGCCTCGTCATGGTTCGGATCTCGGCGTTCGGCCAGACGGGCCCGGCGCGTGAGCGGCCCGGCTTCGGCCGGATCGCGGCCGCCGTGAGCGGCGCTTCATACCTGTCGGGCTATCCCGATCGTCCGCCCGTCAGTCCCGGCACGCCGACGATCCCGGACTATCTGGCCGGCACGTTCGGTGCGTTCGGCGCCCTCACTGCGCTGCGGCACCGCGACCGAACGGGCGAGGGCCAGGTCGTCGATGTCGGCCTCTACGAGCCGATGCTCCGGATGCTCGACGAGCTGATCCCGGTCCACGGCGCGACCGGCTACGTGCGCGAGCGCATCGGCTCGGCCACGGAGTACGTCGTGCCACACAACCACTACGCGACGCGCGACGGTGGATTCATCGCCATCGCGTGCACGAACGACCGCATGTTCGAGCGGCTCGCGGTGAAGGCGATGAGCCAGCCCGGGCTCGTGACCGAGTTCCCTACGATGGCGGCGAGGCTCGCGCGCCGGCAGGACGTCGACGGCGCGGTTGCGGGCTGGGTGGGCGGCCTGGATGCGGCCGACGCGCTTGCCCGGCTCGACGCCGCGGAAGTCCCGTGCTCGCGGGTGGCGAGCGTGCGCGACATCTTCGATGATGCGCAGGTTCGCGCGCGCGGCAACATCCTGGCGGTGCCGAGCCCGCTCGGCGGACTGCTCCACATGGCCGGTGTGATCCCGCACCTGTCGCTTACGCCTGGTGAGGTGCGCCACCCCGGGCCGCTCGGCATCGGCGCGGACAACGAGGAGGTCTACTGCGGGCGACTCGGGCTCAGCCGCCAGGAGCTGACGGACCTGCACGCTCGGGGCGTGATCTAGGTCCGGGAACCGCGGCGGCGTCGCGCGGGTTCATCGGTTCGCATTCCATCTGTGCGAGGAGGCTGTCATGGCCGTCAATCCGCTGAGTCGCAGGGAAGTCATGAAGTTCGGCGCCTTTACGACCGTGGGGGGCGTGCTGACCCCGGGCATCTCGCTGGCGCAAGCGATCATCACCGATACGCGGGGCATCCAGGCGCGCGACGTCGAGCTGAACGTGGCTGGCACGAAAATTCCTGGCTACGACGCGCGCCCGGAGCGCGAGGGCCGCTACCCGATCGTCGTCGTCATTTCCGGGTTCACCGGCAACAACGATCACAACAAGGACGTCGTCCGCCGGTTCGCGCACGCGGGCTACTACGCGATCGCGCCGGAGCTGTACTCGCGTGAAGGTCTCATGTTCGGCAAGGCGCAGCCCGAAATGGCAAAGATCTCCGCGTCGGTCGGGCGCAAACAGTACCTGGGCGACATCCGGGCCGCGGCGGACTTCGCCAAGACGCAGGCGTGGGCACGACCCGACCGTCTCGGCGCGACGGGCTTCTGTGGCGGCGGCGCGCTGACGCTGCACTTCACCGCCGACAACCCCGACGTCACGGCCGCCGTGCCGTGGTACGGCCACGTCAAGCGCACCTTCAACGACGCGCCGGGCGTCGATGCCTTCGCGCTGGCACCGCGCATCAAGGTGCCCGTCCTCGGCCTGTACGGAGAGGCCGATCAGGGGATCGCGCCGGCTGACGTCAAGGCGTTCGAGGCCGAGCTGAAGAAGACCAATCCGAACGTCGAGTTCGTGCTGTACCCGGGAGCGCCGCACGCGTTCTTCTCGGACGATCGCCCGCAGGTCTACAACAAGGACGCGGCGGAAGACGGCTGGAAGCGCTGCGTGGCGTTTTTCGACAAGTACCTCAAGGGGTGAGCGGCGCCGCGAACGGGACACCGCCATCGGGGCCGGGATGTGCGGTGTCCCGTTCGAGCACGCAAATCGACGCGACGTTGCGCCTGTCCAGGGGCCACGATTCGCCGACGCCGCGTTATGGCGGGCAGTAGGCCGGAAACGCGCGCCGCACGACCTCGGGCGGGTTGATCGCTAGCATGCCCGTGACGAGCCGGCGCGCCGCGCCACGCACGGCGACGAACGTGATAGCGGCCGTCGCCAGTGGCCGTCCGCGCGCGTCCGTCGCGCTGAGCCGTGTCTCCCAGTAGCGCGGATCGTCGGCGCGCCGGCGCACGGCTGCGCGTGCGCCCGAGATGAAGACAGCTCCGTCGGCCGCGTTGTCGCCGTGCAGTGTGACCGAGAGCTCCGTCGTCATGCCGGACTCGCCGCTGGCGAGCGCGCCCAGCCAGAATGCCGCCTCGTCGAGCAGTGTCGTGAGCACGATCGGTGACAGCGCGCCGTCGGGCGTCCGAAACTCCGGTCGTGGCGTCCACGCCGTGCTGACCGCCGTCGCGTCGAACATCATCCGTGCTCGCAGACCGAGCGGGTTCTCGAGCCCGCACGCTAGGCATGTCAGGGAGACGGGAAGCGGTACGGCGTTTGGGGCCGCCGTTGCGGCGTCCCGGGCGGGCACTTCCGTGCCCCGATCCGGCGCGGCGGTCGGCTCGCACGCGGTCGTGTCCGCCGGCGCGACCCGACCGTCGACGAGCACCGTGCCGTCGTGCTCCGCCACGCGACAGCCGAGCCCAACCGCGTCACGCGACAGCGCGAGCGTCAACGGCACGCCGAGCGGCACCCGACGTAGGTAGCGCCCGCGCACGGTGCGCGGGCCGCGGCGAGAGGCGAGCGTGTCGAACAGCGCCAGAACGGACCCACCGTGCGCGGTCTCCGGCAGTCCGCCAAATGCGGGATCGAGGGTGATCGTGCGCTCGTCGCCGGTGCCGGTGACAGCGCCGCGCAGCGTGGCGTCGATGGTCAGCATGCGATAATCGGCCGCGTGTCGTCCGCGATTCTCGCACACAACACGTTTGTGCGGGCGACGCTGACGAACTTCTTCTTCAGCCTGGCCCTCAATGGCTACGTGCTGCTGCCGTTGCACATCCACGCGCTCGGCGGCACGGAGATCGCCATCGGCGTCGTCATGGGGATCTACAGCGCCGTCGGCATCGTGTGCCAACCGCTCGTCGGTCCATGGGTCGACGCGGTAGGCCGCCGCGTCTTCATGGTGGCGGGCACGGCGCTGGTGCTCGCCGCCTCGGTTCTCGCCCTCGCATTCGACTCGATCGGGGTGTTCGCGCTCGTGCGCGCGCTGCACGGCATCGGGTTTTCCGTGTACTTCGTCGCGATGTTCTCGTTCGTCGTCGACCTCGTCCCCATGGCGCAGCGCGGCTGGGCGTTGGGCATCTTCGGCGTCTCTGGATTTGTGGCGACCGCGGTCGCGCCGTTGCTCGGCGAGTGGGTCATACGGCGCACGAGCTTCCGGATGCTGTTCGCGCTCTCGGCGCTGCTCGGAACGCTGCCGCTCGCGCTCGTCCTGCGTCTGGCGGGTCCGCGCCGCGAGGCGGCCGCGGCACCTGCACCGGGCTGGATTCTCGCGACCCTGCCCGACGTCGTGCAGCGCCACATGGTCGTGAGCGTCTTCTTCGGACTCGGGTCGGGCAGCATCTTCGCATTCCTGCCGACGTTCGCGCAGAGCCTCGCCGTCACGACGTTGTCGCTGTTCTACACGGCGTACGCGGGCGCTGCGATCGCCGTCCGCGTGTTCGGCGGCCGGCTCATCGACACACGCGGCCGGCGTGCTGTCATCATCCCGTCGATGTTCCTGCAGGCGACCGCGCCGGCGCTGCTCGCCGTCGTCGGAATGCTCGTCACGCGCACGAGCTCCATTCCCGTCGTCCCGGTGCTGTTTCTCGCCGGCCTGCTGTCGGGCGGCGCGCACGGCTTTCTGTACCCCGGCCTCGCCGCGCTCGTGACCGACCTCGCGCGCCCGGCCCGGCGGGCGACGGCGGTCGGCGTGTTCAGCGCGATGTTCCTGGTGGGCCAGGCCGCCGGCGCCTTCCTGTTCGGCTGGGTCGCGCACGTTCTCGGCTACGCGTCCATGTGGAGCATTCTCGCGTTCTCGCTCCTGATCGGCGCGGCACTGTCAATGGGACTGGCGCGCCCGGCGGACGCCGCCAAGTGAGCCGGACGGGTATACTGCGGCCAATGTCCAAGCTCGAAGCGGACGACCTTCGCTGGGCGCTGCAGCGCCGCATCGAGGACGTCTTCGCCAAGCTGGGCGAGAAGTTCGGCGACCTCACCGGTCGCGTCGAGACGGACATCCGGCCGAGCGTGTCATTCGACGACGTCGGCGGGCTGGTCCAGGCGAAGGCCACGCTGCGCGGATTCGCGTACGCGCTCACGAAGGCGGAGCTGTACGAGCAGTGGGGCATCAGCCCGCCCAAGGGCGTGCTCCTGTACGGGCCGCCCGGCACGGGCAAGTCAAAGCTGGCGCGCGCGCTCGCGTCCTCCGCGGGCGCGATCTTCTACCACGTCAAGCTCTTCAACCTGACGTCGAAGTTCGCCGCGAACACCGGCGATCTGCTGCAGGAGATTCTGAGGATCGCCATCGGCGAGGGCAAGGCGGTGCTGTTCCTCGACGAGGCCGAGGCGCTCTCCCTCGAGCACCTGTTGCCTCCGCCGCAGGCTCGCGAGGCGAGCGCGCGGCTCGTGGCGACGCTGTGTGAGCGGCTCGACGGCGTGCCGGCAACCGCACGCATCCTCGTCATCGCCTCCACGAGCCGGACGGACGCCGTCGACTCGGCACTCGTCGCACCCGGCCGTCTCGATCACCTCGTCGAGGTGACGCTCCCGGACGCCGACGAGCAGCGCGAGATCCTCGAGCTGCTCAAGACCCGCATGGAGAAGACCGCCGGCCGCACGCTGTTCGAGCCCGTCGACTATCGCAAGGCGCTGCCGACGATGGGCGGCATGAGTGGCGCGGACATCACGGAGATCCTGCGCCGGGCGCTCGAGGAGAAGGTGCACCGCGCGGCCGAGGGCGGCGACGCGTCGCTCGTGACGACGCAGGATCTGCTGGACGCGATCGACCGCTACAAGCGCGTGCGCAGCGTCGTCGAGAAGATCCGGTACGGCCAGTACCTGTGATCGCGATGACCAAGATCCGCGTCCGCTACGCCGAGACCGACTGCATGAAGGTCGTCTACTACGCGAACTACCTCGTCTATTTCGAGGTCGCGCGCGTCGAGTTCCTGCGCCAGCAAGGCCACGCGATGTCCGACGTCGATCAGAAGGTCCACATGCCGGTGGTGGAGGCGCTCGTCCGCTATCACAAGCCCGCCGTGCTGGACGACCTCTTGGAGGCGCGCTGCTGGATCGCCGAGCGTAAGCGGGCGTCGTTCCGCTTCGGCTACGAGCTGGTCAACGACCGCGGCGAGCGCGTGGCGTCCGGGTCTACGCTGCACGCCTGCTGGGACCCGGCCACGTCGAAGATGATTGCGGTCCCGGGGTGGCTGGCCGCCATCATGCCTGTTTCATTGCCCTCGGAGCCGCCGGCTGTATAATCCAAAGTCGGCCGGATGATCGAAGTACAGAACCTCACAAAATATTACGGCCCCGTCACCGCGATCCGTGACGTTTCCTTCAACGTCGCGCCCGGTGAGATCGTCGGATTCCTCGGTCCGAACGGCGCGGGCAAATCGACCACGATGCGGATCCTGTCGTGCTTCATGCCCGCCAGCGGTGGCAGCGCAAAGGTGGCCGGCTACGACGTCTTCCGCCAGTCGATGGACGTGCGCCGCCGGATCGGCTACCTGCCGGAGAGCGTGCCGCTCTACACCGACCTGCGTGTGGCTCCGTACCTCGAGTTCGTGGCCGAGACCAAGGGCGTGTCGCGCGCCGACCGCAAGAAGCGCGTGGCCGAGACGATGGAGCGCTGCCGCATCTCCGACGTGCAAAACCGGCTCATCGGCAAGCTCTCCAAGGGCTATCGGCAGCGGGTGGGCCTGGCGCAGGCGATCGTCAGCGACCCGGCCGTGCTCATCCTCGACGAGCCGACGATCGGTCTCGATCCCCGGCAGATCACCGAGATCCGCGAGCTGATCAAGTCGCTCGCCGGCGACCACACGGTGATTCTCTCGACGCACATCCTCCCCGAGGTGTCGATGGTGTGCTCCTCGGTGGTGATCATCAACAAGGGCGTGGTCGTCGCGCAGGGGCCGATCGACACGCTCGTCGAGAAGTTCTTCCCGACCTCCCGGGTCGAGGTCGAGATCGGCGGACCGTCGCCGGCCGCCGTGCGCGAGGCGTTGCGGGTGATCCCCGGTGTCGTGTCCGTGACGGATCTGCCGGCCGCCGACGGCATCGGACGCTACGTCGTCGAGTCGTCGCGCGGGCGCGACGTGCGCCGTGAGGTCTTCCAGCTCGCCGCGCAACAGCGATGGGAGCTGCGCGAGCTGCGGCGCATGGGCATGACCCTCGAAGAAGTCTTCCTGCACATCGTCGCCGGCGAGCAGGCCGAGCCAGACGCGGTGACGGCCGGGGAGCAGCGCGCGTGAAGGTGTGGCCGATCTTCAAGAAGGAGATGCGGCTCTACTTCACGTCCCCCGTGGCGTGGGTCATCATGGCCGTCTTTCTCTTCATCGCCGGGTACTTCTTCTATTCGATCTTCAACTACTACGCGCGCGTGTCGATGCAGTCGGCGATGAATCCGATGGGCGGTGGCCTGAACGTGACGGATGGCGTGCTGAGGCCGCTGTTCTCGAACTTCAGCGTGATCCTCCTGCTCCTCATGCCGCTGCTGACGATGCGGCTCTTCGCCGAGGAGCGACGCAGCGGGACGATCGAGCTGCTGCTGACGTACCCCGTACGCGACGGTGCGGTGCTGCTCGGCAAGTTCCTGGCGGCGTTCGCGCTCTACGCGCTGATGATCGCGCTGACGCTACTCTACCCCGCGATCATTCGGTACTTCGCGCCGCTGGAGTGGGGTCCGATCCTCACCGGGTACGTCGGCCTGCTGCTGATGGGCGCGACGTTCATCGCCGTCGGCGTGTTCGCCTCTTCGCTCACCGAGAACCAGATCGTGGCCGCGCTGGTGAGCTTCCTGATCCTGCTGATGTTCTGGGTCGTCGGCTGGTCGGCGGACTTCGCCGATCCGGCGGTCGCCCGCATCCTTCAGGACTTGTCGCTCACGGAACACAACGACAGCTTCGCCAAGGGCGTCTTCGACACCAAGGACATCATCTTCTACGTGCTGTTCACCCTGGTGGCCCTGTTCCTGTCGCTGCGCTCACTCGAAGCGCGCCGGTGGAGGGGATAGCCGATGCGGCGGGTCGCCGACATCGCGTTCTATCTCGGACTCCTGGCGCTCGCGGCCGCGGTCGCCCAGCCCTTCGCGCTGCCGAATCAGGGCCGGTTCTGGTGGCCGCTCGTCGGGACGGGTATCGTGCTCGTCGCGCTGTCGACCTTGCCGTGGCTGGCCAGCGCGCGGCGCAAGGTCGGCGCGCGCACGATGTCGTACGGGCTCAACGCCGCCGTCTCGGTCATCCTCGTGTTCGGCGTGGCCGGGTTCGTCGAGGCCTTGTCGGCACGGCACAGCCACCGCTTCGATCTCACGGAGAACAAGCGGCGGAGTCTTTCTCCGCAGACGATCCAGGTGCTGCGGGGGCTGAAGGACGACGTCAACGCCGTCGGTTTCTTCCGCTCGGACCAGCCGGGCAAGCGCGTGGCCGAGGACCTCTTCAAGCAGTACGCGTCGTACGCGAACAAGAAGTTCACCTGGAAGACCGTCGATCCCGACAGCGATCCCGCGCTGGCGCGGCGCTACGGCATCGAGTCGTACGGCACGATCGTGCTCGAGACGAAGGCGCGCTCGGAAAAGGTCCTCGACGCGGAGGAGGAGAAGCTCACCAACGGGCTCGTGAAAGTCACGCGCACGGGTAAGCGCACCGTCTACATCGTGCAGGGCCACGGCGAGCACGAGATCGGGAACACCGATCGGCCCGGCTTCTCGGAAGCCAAGGGGGCGCTCGAGAAATCGAACTACGACGTCAAGCCGCTCGTCCTGGCGCGCGCGACGGCGATGCCTGAGGACGCGGCGGTCATCATCATTGCGGGCCCCCGGACCGATTTCTTTCCGCCCGAGGTCGACGCGCTCGACACCTATGTCGGCAAGGGCGGCAAGGTGCTCGCCATGGTCGACCCGCCGTTCCCCGCGAAGATCCAGGACGGCGCGATGAAGCGGTTCCTCGGGCGGTGGGGCGTCGAGCTCGGGGACAACCTCGTGGTCGAGCTGTCGCCGATCGGCCGGCTGTTCGGCATCGGGCCCGAGGTGCCGATCATCCAGCAGTACGAGCCCCACCCGATCACACGCGATCTCGCCGGGATCACGACCCTGTTCCCACTCACACGCACAGTTACGCCGGTGAAGACGCTGCCGGCCGGCGTCAACGTCCAGCCGCTCGCGAAGACGAGCCCCGAGTCCTGGGGCGAGACGAACCGGCAGGAGCTCGAGCAGGGCACCGCAAGACCGGATCCTCAAGATCCGAAGGGGCCGTTGTCGGTGGCCGTCGTCGCCACCAAAGACAAAGCACGCGTCGTCGTGTATGGCACGTCGAACCTCGCCACCAACCAGTTTCTCAACGTGCAAGGCAACCGCGACTTCTTCCTCAACACCGTGAGCTGGCTCGCCGAGGAAGAAGATCAGATCACCGTCCGGCCGAAGGACACGAAGCAGACGCCGATCTTCCTCAGCGCCCAGCAGGGACGCTTCGTCGCGTTGCTGCCGCTCGTCGTCCTGCCCGGCCTCGTGCTCGCCGGCGGGATCGTCGCCCTGGTTCGCCGGCGCAGCGCGAGCTAGCTCCGGCGATGCGCTGGCAGACCACCGCCGCCCTCGCCATCGTCCTGCTCCTCGTCGGCGGCTTCTATTACGTCTACGAGGTGCGCTGGGCGCCCGAGCGCGAGCGTGTGGAAACCCGTAAGGGCCGCGTATTCCAGGCGGAGGCCGCCGACGTCACCGCCGTGGAGCTGCGGCGGCCGGACAACACCGTGCGCCTCGCGCGCGAGGGCGACGGCTGGGAGATGAAGTCGCCCGTCGTCGCGCGCGGCGATCGCTCGCGCGTCGACGAGACGCTGACCACGGTGCTGACGGCGAAGATCGACCGCGAGATCGACCCCAAGCCGGCGTCGCCGGCGGACTTCGGCCTCGAAAAGCCCGCGGCCGAGGTGATGCTGACGCTCAAGGACGGCAAGACGGTCGGACTGGCGCTCGGGAACAAGTCGCCGACGGGTGTCTGGGTCTACGCGCGTGAGACGGGCAAGCCCGCGGTCGTCGCGCTGCCCGACAGCATGCTACGTGAGGCGACCAAGCCCGCGAACGATTTCCGGGACCGGACGATCCTCGCGCTGGACCGCAAGACCGTCTCGGGCTTCGACATCGCGACCGAGGGCGGGGCGGTGAACGTGGCCCACGAGAGCGATGCGTGGCGCATCACGAAGCCGGCGGCGCTCCCCGCCGACACCGACACGATCGGCGACATGTTCGAGAAGCTGACGTCCGCGAAAGTGAAGGACTTCGTGGCGGAGGCTCCGGGATCGCGCGCGAGCTACGGCCTCGACCATCCGCTGCGCCTCACCATCTACACCGGGAAAGACAAGGACCGCGCGAGTCGTACGCTGCTCGTCGGCCGCACGGACACCGCCAAGCAGGGCGTGTACGCGATGCGCGAGGGCGAATCGAGTGTGCTGCTGCTCCCCGAGGACGTGGCCAAGGCAATTCCCCGCACGGTGGCCGCGCTGCGCGACAAGCAGGTCGTCGCGTTCGACCGCGACAAGGTCACGGGGGTGGAGGTCGAGAGTGCCAAGGGCACCGTGACGCTCGCGAAGGACAAGGACCGCTGGGCGATCACCGCGCCGAAGCCGCTGCCGGCCGACCAGGTCGAGGCGGGCGCCCTGCTGACGCGTCTTCGCGAGCTGCGCGCGCAGGCGTTCCTCAGCGACGACGCGTCCGCCGCGCCGCGCGTGCTGGCGAAGCCCACGGTCAAGGTGACCGTGACTCAGGAGGGTAAGCCGACGACGCTCCTGCTCGCGCCGTCCTCCGAGCGCCGCGGCGGAACGCCGAGCGCCTACGCCGGCGTGGCCGGGCGGGGGCCCGTGGTGCTGGTCGACGCCAAGGCGCTCGACGACCTCGCGCGCGGCCCCGACGACATGCGCGACCACGCACTGTTCGGCGGGCTGGAGCCCAAAGACATCAAGCGCATGCGGGTGAGCGCAGGCGGTCACACGGCGGTGCTCGAGCGCAGCGGCGACACCGACTGGAAGCTGCTCGAGCCGACGAAGGGCACGGCCAAGAGTGCGCGCGTCGACGACCTCGTCTACGGTGTCCGCGCCCTGCGCTGGAAGCAGATCGTCGCGCCCGGGGGCGAGGACCCGGCGAAATACGGTCTGGACGCGCCCACGCTGGACGTGGTTCTGCTCAAAGGCGACGGCGGCGAGCTGGCACGGCTCGTCGTTGGCCGGCGTGAGGCGGACCGCGCGTACGTCCGGACTGGCGCCAGCCCCACGATTTATGCGGTCGATCCGGGTGCCCTCGGCCCGGCGCCGAAGGTGCCCGATGACCTGAAGGGGTGATAGATTCTCCCCCCATGCCCCGGGAGATCTTCATCGTCGCGCGTGATCGCCCGGACCTCTATCGCTACCTCAGCCAGACCTTCGCCGATGCCCAGAACGTTCGGGTCATTTGGGACCGTCGAACCGGCGAGCGCCGTACAAACCATGCCGGCGGGGGGCGGGTGCCCGAACGACGTGTTGCGGATCGTCGCCGCCGTCCCGGCATGGACGACGAGCTACGCGGCGTCGGCTACGTCTTCATCACGCTCGCGTGAGCGCGCTCGAGCGGCATTGGCTTCGGTGCGTCGCTGCGACCGCGCTGGCGGTGATCGTCGTCATCGCTTCGCGTGCGGGCGCACAGCCGGTGAAGACGTATCGCATCGGCGTGATCCTGGTTGGCACACCAGAGCCGCTGCGCCAGGACCTACGCGACCTCGGCTACGTCGAGGGCCAGAACACCGTGCTCGAGGTTCGCGACACGAGTGGAGCGCCGGAGCGACTCGATGAGTTCGCGAGGGAGCTGGTGAGGCTCAAGGTCGACGTCATTGTCGGCATGTATCCGGCGGCTGTCCTCGCCGCTCGCCGCGCGACGCGGACGATTCCGATCGTGACGATCCACACGCCAGATCCCGTTCAGCTCGGGCTCGTCGAGAGTCTCGGGCACCCCGGCGGCAACGTCACGGGCGTCACGTCCTTGAGCTCCGAGATGAGCGTCAAGCAGCTCGAGCTCCTCAAAGAAGCCGTCCCGCGCGTGTCACGGATCGCGGTGCTCTGGAATCCCGACAACCCGTGGCACCCGATCGCGGTGAAGGCGCTGGAGTCGGCCGGACGTTCGCTCGGGGTGACCCTCCAGCTGCTCGAAGTCCGCCGGCCGGAAGGCTTCGACGACGCGTTCGGCGCCATGACGAGGGCAGCGGCTCAGGGCCTCGTCATTCTGGCTGATCCAGTGACATTCGCGCATCGCAAGCGGTTGGCCGACCTGGCGATCCAGCATCGATTGCCGGCGATGGGCTCGCTGCGCGCGTATGCGGAAGCGGGGAGCCTGCTGTCGTACTGGGCGGACTCGGCCGAGCTCGAGGCGCGGGCCGCCAGCTATGTCGACCGCATCCTCAAGGGCGCACGACCCGCCGAGCTTCCGGTCGAGCAGGCACGGAAATACGAGCTCGTCGTCAACGCCACGACGGCGCGGGCGCTCGGCATGACGATTCCGCCGTCGCTGCGACTTCGGGCGTACGTCGTCGAATGACCGGCGTGACGTCTGGGCGACCCACGCCGTGACGCAGTACGGACAGCACAGCCTGTTTCGCGATACCGCAAGTGCGGACGCCGCGCAGGCGCGCGACCTCGCGGCGCGGCTCGAGCGCCGCGGCCAGGCGGAGGACGAGATCGCGGCACGCGAGCAATATCTCGCGCTGCTCGACATCGGCCCGGGCGACCGCGTCCTCGACGTCGGCTGCGGAAGCGGCGTGGTCACACGCGCGATCGCCACGCGCGTCGGTCCCGCTGGTCGCGCGGTCGGTGTCGACCCGAGCCCCGAGCTGCTGGCGATTGCCCGCGATCTCGCGCGGGGTGGCGCGTCCGGCGAGCGGATCGAGTTTCACGAAGGCAGTGCGCTGCGGCTTCCATTCGCGGACGGCTCGTTCGACGTCGTCGTGTGCGTCACGGTCCTGTCCCACGTTCCCGGCGGTGACGGCGCGATTCCCGAGCTCGTCCGTGTCCTGCGGCCGGGAGGCCGGCTCGGCGTCTACGACCTCGACACGGACATGACGACGATCACGCATCCCGACCGCGTGCTCACGCGGCGAATCATCGCCGCCGCCTCGGATGCGGCCGCGGTGAACGGCTGGATCGGGCGCCAGCTGCCATCACTGTTCCGGCGCGGAGGCGTCGTCGACATTCGGGTTCGCGGCTTCTTCCCGCTCGAAACGGATGCGAACAGCTTTTATGGCGCGCTGGCGGAGCGCTGCGCGGAAGTCGCGGCGAGAGCCGGAGCGATTTCCGACGCCGAACGGCGACGGTGGCTGGATGCGTTCCGTGAGCAAGCCGCGCAGGGACCGATCGTCGCGGGGCGCCTGCACGTCTTCGCGTGGGGACGCAAGCCCGCGTGAGCAGCGCGCCGGTGCGCCGCCGCGATATCGCTTGTGATCGGACGCGGCCGCTGTAGCATGGAGCACCGTGGCTGAACCCGGCATCTACCTCAAGCAGCTCGAGCTCGGGCCAATGCAGAACTTCGTCTATCTCGTCGGCGACCCGGTGGCGCGCGAGTGCGTCGTCGTGGACCCCGCGTGGGAGATCGACACCATCGTCGACACCGCGCAGGCGGACGACATGCGCCTCACGGGCGCGCTCGTGACGCACACCCATCAGGACCACGTCGGCGGCAGCCTCGCGTCGTGGGGCATGCCGGGCCGGATTCCCGGCGTCGAGGAGCTGCTGGCTCGCGTGCCGCTGAAGGTGTACGTGCACAAGGCCGAGCGCGAATTTCTGCCGGGGCTCGGTTCCGACCTCGTCAAGGTCGACAATCACGACACGCTGTCGATCGGACGGCTGACGCTGACGTTCATGCACACGCCCGGACACACGCCCGGCTCGCAGTGCTTTTTGATCGATGGCCGCCTCGTGTCCGGCGACACGCTGTTCATCGGCTCGTGCGGACGGACCGATCTGCCGGGCAGCGATCCGAGCGAGATGTACTACTCGCTCACGCAACGTCTCGGCGCGCTCCCGGACGACACGCTGTTGTTTCCCGGTCACAACTACGGCGGCCCGTCGTCGACCATCGGCCGGGAAAAGGGAAGCAATCCGTTCATGCGATTCGCCTCGCTCGGCGAGTTCCTGCGCGTCATGGGCGGCGGCCGCGTCAGGCTCAGCTAGGCTCGCGATGATCGCTGGTCGCGACGTCGCTACGCTGTTGACCCGCCACGGGTTCGATTTCTTCACCGGCGTGCCGTGCTCGCTGGTCGAGGACGTCATCGCGGTGCTCGAAGCACAGCGCGCTGCGCCGTACATCGCGGCCGTCCGCGAAGACGCGGCCGTCGGCATCGCCGCGGGCGCGTGGTTCGCCGGACGGCGTCCGTGCGTGCTCATGCAGAACTCCGGGCTCGGCACGAGCCTCAATGCGCTCGCATCGCTGTCGATGATGTATGGGCTTCCCGCGCTCGTTGTCGTCACGTGGCGGGGATACGAAGGAAAGGACGCTCCCGAGCACATCCTCACCGGCCGAATCACGCCGAGCCTCCTGGACCTGCTCGGGATGCCGTACCGTGTGCTCTCGGCCGAGAGCGCGGCAGCGGACATCGCGTGGGCGTCCAAGGAAATGGACACGCGGATGCAGCCGGTGGCGCTGGTCGTGCCGCCGAAGATCGTCGAGACCGGCAAGGCTCACGCGAGCGGATCGGCGGCCGGTGACGGCTCGGCGCATCCGACCCGACGGCAACGAGTCGCCACCGCCGACCCCGCAGACGCCGCGCTCGTGCCGACTATCTCGCGGCTCGCGGCCATCGCCGCTGCGCGGAAGACGATCGACCGTGAGCCGATCGCGCATGCCAATGGCTACATTTGCCGTGAGTCGTTCTCGGTCGGCGATCGGCCCGCCAACTTCTACATGATCGGCTCGATGGGCCTGGCCTCCGCGATCGGCCTCGGAGTTGCGCTGGCGCGCCCCGATTCCGCGAGCGTCGTCTTCGACGGCGACGGCAATCTGCTCATGAACTTCGGGATCCTGGCGATGGTGGGCGCGCTTGCGCCGTCACGCCTCGTGCACGTCGTGTTCGACAACGAGGTGTATGGCTCGACGGGCAATCAGCGCTCGCCCTCAGGTGTCGTTCGCCTCGACCGCGTCGCGGCCGCCGCCGGATATCGCACGGTCACCGGCGTCACCGCGGCAGCCGACGTCGAGGCGGCTGTACGCGCGGCGCTGCACGCCGACGGGCCGCACTTCGTCCTCGTGAAGACGACGACCGAGGAGGCCGAGGTTCCCCGCATTCCGCACACGCCGGCGGAGATCCGCGACCGCTTCCGCGCCAGCCTGACCTGAGCGAGCGGCGCACGCGTCAGGCGCGGCGACGCCCGGTCACGGTGACGACGCGGCCGGTGACATGCGACGGCGACGTCGCAAGCCGCACGACGGCCGCCACGACGTCGTCGAGCCGTGCCGCGCGGCCGCGCGTGATCGCGCGCCAGCGGTGCGCCGGCAGCCGCTCCGGCTTCAAGACCGGCCCCGGCGCGACGCAGTGCACGGCGACGCCGCGTGGCCGAAGCTCGGCCGCGAGCGCGCGCGTCACCGTCTCGAGCGCGGTTTTCGACGCGGCGTAGACGCTCCAGCCGGCGGGGGCGCCGCGCGCCCACGCATCCCCGATGTTGATCACGTGGCCGCCGCGGGTCATGCACGCGACGGCGGCTCGTGCGCACACCAGCGGCGTGATCACGTTCACGGCTAGCACCGCGTCCCACGCCGCCGGCGTCGTCGTGGCGAGCGGCGTCCGCACGAACGCCGCCGCGTTGTTGACGAGAACGTCGAGCCCCCCGAGCGCGCGCGCCGCGCCGACGACGAGGCGCCGCGCGGCGACACCGTCGCGCAGATCGGCGCGGATCGCGACCGCGTGCACGCCCCGCTCGCGCAGCTCGGCCACCGTCGCCCGCGCCGCGCGCGCGGAACGGCCGTAGGCGATCGCGACGTCGAACCCCGCGTTCGCCAGCCCGAGCGCGATCGCGCGCCCGACACGAATCGCACCGCCCGTAACC
>Ga0310810_10003753_pt1 | contig 16649 bp, 16 predicted proteins | sample NCmetagenome_FD_207641 | JGI IMG/M metagenome (GOLD analysis project Ga0310810, IMG submission 207641) | Soil microbial communities from experimental microcosm in Duke University, North Carolina, United States - NC | ecosystem: Engineered > Artificial ecosystem > Soil microcosm > Unclassified ... | reverse complement strand
CCTCGACAAGAAGGGCGGCAGTTACAACATCCTGAGGCGCAAGGCCGACAGCGAACGGACGGTTTATCAGACGCTGCTGCAGCAGCAGAAGGAACTGGCCGTGGTGGCCAACAGCCGGGCGAACAACGTTCAGGTGATGGACAAGGCCGAGGTGCCGGGCACGCCGATCCTGCCGAACCCGCGCAAGGACTGGATTACCGCACTCATCGCCGGCATCACCGTCGCCATGGGGCTGGCCTTCGGCATCGAGTATCTCGACGACACGGTGAAGACGCCAGAGGACATCACCCATCGTCTGAAGCTGCCGCTGCTCGGACTGGTCCCGGCCGTGCGGGGCGATCGCGTGCCCGTGCTCAGCGAGCCGGTGCCCCACGACTTCGGCGAAGCGTTCCGGTCGCTCCGCACGTCGCTCGTCTTCACCAGCGGGGCGCAATCCACCAGGATCATCGCCGTCACCAGCAGCCAGCCGCTCGAGGGGAAGACGACCACCGCGTGCAACCTGGCGATGGCGCTCGCGCTGGGCGGTTCGCGGGTGCTGCTCATCGACGCCGACATGCGCCGGCCGGGCCTCCACAAGACGATGGGGTTGACGAACGGGACCGGGCTGTCGCACCTGCTGGTCGGTCAGGCGCGCGTGCGCGACGCGGTGCAGCGCACCAGCGAGCCCAACCTGGTCGCGATCACCGCCGGCCGCACGCCGCCCAATCCGTCCGAGCTGCTGTCGTCCGAGCGCATGAATAATCTGCTGACGAACCTGACGAGCGGGCCGTTCGATTGGGTCATCATCGACACGCCCCCGGTGCTGGCGGTCACGGACGCCGTGATCCTCGCCCAGCGCGTCTCGGGCGTCGTGTTCGTCGTCGGCTCGGAAATGACGCGGCGCGTCCACGCGGAGCGCGCGCTCGAGGTCCTGCAGTCCGGTCATCCGCGCAGCGTGACCGTCGTCCTCAACCGCGTTGACTTCAACCGCAACAAGTACTACTACTCCCGGTACTACGGCTACCAGTACAAGAGCTATTACGGGCAGAGCCAGGGCGCGGCCTGAGGGCGCTCGCGCCGAGTGGGGCGCGCGCGCGCTGATCGTGCTTCTGGCGTGCACGACGTTCCTGTTCGCGGGCGTCTACCGGTCCTCGCTCATCGTTCCCGGTCTGATTCTCCTCCTGCTGGTCGCGGTCTATCGTCCGTGGCGCGGACCGAGCGCGTCTCCGCGGCTCCACGCCTGGCTCCTGGCGATAGCCGCCGCGATGCTGTTTCAGCTCGTCCCGCTGCCGGCGGCGATCGTCGATCGCCTCTCCCCCATCGATCGCGTCGTCTGGCAGAGCCTGAGCCTGGCGCCCGTCCTTGGCGCGCTGCCGCTGAGCGTCGACCCGTCGGCGACCCTGCGCGCGATCGCACTGGGCGGCGGGGCGATGATCGTCTTCGTCATCAGCAGACGTGTGTTCGAGGATGGAGGCGTTCGCGTGGCCGCGCGGGGCATCGCCACGGTGGGCCTCGTACTCGCGGCGATCAGCCTGGCACAGGACGCGACGGCGCGCGGGCTGATGTACTGGCGATGGGATCCCGGCGAGGGCCCGCCGCCGTTCGGGCCGTTCCTCAATCGCAATCATTTCGCGACCTGGGTCGTGATGGCCGCGCCAGTCTGCCTCGGCTACCTGCTCGCGCGCGCGTCCGCACACCCGCGGCGGCAGATCCGTGACAGGACCTGGCACCAGCGGGTGCTTCGGCTGTTCGATGCGCGATCGATCTGGCTGTCGGCGTCGATCTGCCTTATGCTCGTGGCGCTCGTGGCGAGCATGTCGCGCGCCGGTCTCGTCGGCCTCCTCAGCGCGCTCGTCGCGGGCGCCTTTCTGCGGAGCCGGCGGGCGGGCTCGGCGGCCGGCACATGGGCCATCTCCGCGATCGGGGCGGCGCTCGTTGCCGCGTCCGTCCGGGTCAACCTTGCGGACGTCCTGCACCGCTTCGAGGCGGCGGGCACGGCGGCGGCGTACCGGATGGGCATCTGGCGCGCGACGATGCCGGTGGTCGGAGATTTCTGGCTCACCGGCGCAGGGGCTGGTACGTTTGAGACGGTCATGCTCGTCTACCGGCGTGCGCCGTCCTTGTTCCGCACCAACGCCGCGCACAACCACTATCTCCAGGTCGCAGCAGAGGGAGGGCTTCTGATCGGCATTCCGGTGGCGGTGGCGCTCGTGCTGTTCGCGCGGGAATCGATCGAGGCACTGGCGCGAGACGATTCCGCCATGTACTCGATTCGCGCAGGCGCTCTGAGCGGCCTCATCGGCGTGGCGGTGCAGAGCATCTGGGAGACCGGCCTGACGACGCCCGCAAATGGCGTCCTGGCCGCGATCGTCGCCGCGATCGTCGTGCACAGGTCGACCGTGAGGACCGGCGCCTGACATGTCGCTGCGCCTGGGCTTCGACATCGACGGCGTCCTGGCCAATTTTCAGGCGGGGTTTCGCGCCGCGGCCGTCCGGATCGGCAAGGGCAAGATGCGCGGGGCGGGCGCGGGCGACCCGCCGCCGCGGGAATTGCCGCTCTCGGCGGACGACGTCCGGCGCGTGTGGGATCACATCGCCAAAACGCCGAACTGGTGGATGGAAATCGATGCGTACGAGCCGGAGCAGATCGCGCGGCTGTACGGCCTGACGGGGGCGGGTCTGGGGGGGGGGGGGGGCCCCAGATCTTCTTTCTGACGAAGCGGCCCGCCTCGGCCGGCGACTCCGTGCAGTTTCAGACTCAGTGGTGGATCGAACGGTTCGGCTTCTACCTGCCGTCAGTGCTGACGGTGCCGGGCTCGCGGGGAGAGATCGCCAACGCCCTGCGCCTCGATCTGATCGTGGACGACCAGTTGATCAACTGCGTGGAGGTCGTGAGCGCGTCGCCGACGAAGGCCATCCTGATGCAGCGCGCGCCCGATCCGGCGGCCAGGGACCACGCCATGAGCCGCGGCATCGGCGTGGTCGCGACGCTCGCCGCCGCGCTGGGAGTCGTCGAGCGGCTGCAGGATGTGCTGCCGGAGAAGCGGGGACGCCTCCTCCGGCTCACCGAGTGGTTTTCGCCGAACCCTGAAGTGCAGACGCTGCCCCAGAATCCGCGGTCGGTGCGTCCGGTACCCCCGTTCGGCGATCCGCGCCGGTAGTTTCGGGTCACGGCCTGACACAAAGATCACGAAGCTCACAAAGTTCACGAAGACATTTCTAACTCACCCATTTCCCCAATCCGGCGATCGCGCGCCTCGCGTACGCGAGTGGGAGCGATCCGGCAGGCGCGGTGGTGGCGCGCATGTACTCGGGATCGGGGAAGACGTGCTCGCGAAGGAGCGTGACCCGCTCGCGCCATCCGTCGCAGCTCCGGAGATCCAGCCACAGTCCGTCGAGCGGCCGCGAGGTGCGCAGCACCTGCGCGCTGCGCTCTTCCTCAGGGACGGACTGTGCACGGGCGGCGAGCGCGAGCGCACCGATCGCTGGCCCGTCGAAACAGCGGCGCGCGCGATCGAGAGCAGACGCGCAGACGGTGCTGATGCTGCTGCCGGCGGCGCCGGCGAGAAACGCCGCCGTGTCCCGATCGTCGAGCGTCTCGGCCAGTCGCGCGATGTCGTGCAGCCACAGCAGGATCGGGTTGACGGGATGGTGCGCGACGAGGTGAACGCACGCGATGACCAGCGAGTGGGCGCGGCCGGGGCCCCAGGCGTGCGGCCCGAGAGCGGCAATCGGCACCCGCGACCCGTGAAGCGCGGCCGCCGGCAGCACGTGCCGGAAGACGAGCGGCGCGGCCAGGCGCCAGTGAACGTCGAGCGCGTGAACGATCCCGGCACGATCGGTCCGCTCGAAATGGCACTGGCCGAGGATAAGCGTGCCCCGCACGTGGACTTTCCGCCGGTAGCCCGCCGTCTCGAGGAGCCCGGCCACGGCGGCCTGTTCCTCCCAGGCGATCACGAGATCCGTGTCCCCGCGCGGCCGCAGGCCTGGCGACGGGTAGATCGTGTGCGCCAGGTGTGCGCCCTTGATCACGACGGGACTGACGCCGCCGGATGCGAGATGCGCCAGCACGCGCGCCAGCTCGCCATCGCGCACGGCGGACAGCGCTTCGGAACCCGCAAGGATCCCATGCAACCGGGACGCGACGGCCGGCGGCGCCGACGCCGCCGCGGGCGCGCGCGCCAACAGCGGAGCGACGCCATGCGCCACGGCCTCGTCAACGAGATGGTCCGACACGGCGAACCCGGGCGGCAGCGGCTCCCCGCGTACCGCCGCAGCGAGCGCGTCGACGGCGCTCAGCTCTTGGGACGGCAGATGAACCATACCTGGCTGTTCAGCAATGCGCCGGCCCACGGCAGCGGTGAAAACGTCCGCCGCTCGATCGAGAGCCGCGCGGCGATTTCGCGCTGGACGTCGCGCCACTCAAAGCCCTTGTGGCCGTGATAGGAAAAGGGGCCGGTCGCGCCGTGGCCTTCGTAGACGACCCGCGGCACAGCGAGTCCCGCGGTTCCGCGGATCATCTCCCATGGCGAGTAGCGTTCGCGATGGCCGTAGTCCCCGAGTCCGCGCAAGCCGGCGACGGCGCGGAAGAACTGCTTCCCGGCGAGGCTCGGACCGGTCTCGATCGGCACGCTGATGACGATTAGTCCGCCGGTGGCGCACAGCCGGCCCAGTTCGGTCAGAATTCTCCGGCGCTCCGCTTCGAGACAATGCTCCAGCACCTCCATGCACGTCACGACGGTCCACCTGCCGTCGTTCGAGGCGCCGAGGTCGCGCGTCATCGCGAAGCTGACGCCGGGCAGATCGCCGAGCCGCTCGCGGCACGCGGCGATCTGATCGGGTTCGACGTCCACGCCGCACGATTCGGCGAACCCCGCATGCACCATGGCGACGAAGGTGCCGTCGCCGCAGCCATAATCGAGGAGGCGGCCGCCCTGTCCCGCCGCCACGAGACGGCGCGCGAGATCGAACCGGCTGCCATGGCTCCACGCCACCACGCGGCTCGGGCAGTGAATCTGCTTGCGCGCGTAGTGCCCTCCCGCGATGCGCGCGGCGTCGCTCGGTTTTCCGTCGGGGGTGAGGGGAACGGCGTCAGCTCCAGAGGGACGAGAGCAGGATGCGGCGGAACTGCGAGTGCCGGAGGAGCGCGAGGGCCGACTGGCGATGCCAGTTGAAGTCGGCGGTCTGCCGCAGCATCGGAATGATGCCGTCGATCCGGGCCAGCTCGACGAGCGCGTCGATGCTCCGATCGTTGAGGCGGGCGGCGAGCAGGCGGAACGCCAGGCCGATGCGAATCTCGGCGCCGAGCCGATCGCGCCAGCGGGTCTCGTACTGGCGCAGCCGCGACTCGCGCAGGTCGTCGGCCTTCAACGCGTCGTCGAGCGTCTCGGCCGCGAACTGTCCGCTGATCAGACTGTAGTAGATGCCGCCGCCCGTGGTCGGCTTGACGAGCCCGGCGGCGTCGCCCGCCGCGAGCAGACGCGGGCCGTACGTCCTGGCGACCGGGCCAAGTGGCAGGATCTTGAGACGCGGCTCGGGCCATTCCCCATCCGCGAGGCCGAAGCGGGCCTGGAGCGTGGACGCGAACGTGCGAAAGAGCGATCCGGCGCGCGCGTCGGCCATCAGTCCGAGCCGTTGATAGCGCTGGCCGTCGCGGCGGAATGGCACGACCCAGGCGAATCCGCGCGGCGCCACCGATCGCCCGAGATGCACTTCGACCTGATCCGGGCCGGCAAACGCCTGCTCGAGCTGCGCGCTCTGGACGAACGCGCGCGGCACGCCGAGACCGAGCTGCCGGTTGAAGCGATAATTCGCGCCGCACGCGAGGATGCACGCGCGCGCCGTCATCGTGCCGTTCTCGCCGTCGGCCATCACCGTGACGCCGGCGTCCGACACGGCGATCGTGCGCACGCGCGCGTTGCTGCGCAGGTCGGCGCCGGCCGCGCGGCTCGCATCCGCCAGCGCCTGATCGAAGATGGCGCGATCGACGATCGCGGCGTTGACGCGATCGGCATCGATGGTGACGGAGCTGCCGTCCGGGGCGACGAACCGCGCCGCATTCGTGGTGTCGAGGATCGTGTGACGCGGGAGATCCAGTTCGGAGAACGCTTCGAGGCCGAGGAGTCCGGTGCAGTGGGTCGGTACGCCGATGCCGGGATGCTCTTCGAGCACGACGACGTCGTGCCCGCGCTGCGCCAACTGTCTCGCCGCCATCAGCCCGGCGGGGCCGGCGCCGACGACAATCACATCATGCAAATGCGGGCCTCAATACTTGCGACCGCGGGCTTCCCATGTCCCATGCACGCTAATCCAAAACGAGATGAGAATCAATCGAACGTCGAGCCACCACGAGCGTCTTTTCACATAGATCCGATCGTAGCGAAACTTGTGCCGGCGCGGCACGTCGCGCGGTGCGTACACCTGGGCGACGCCGGTCAATCCGGGACGCACGGAGACGCGCGTGGCGTACCCCGGCACGTCTTCCAGCCGCTCCAGCCGCCCGTTCCGTCCCTGTTCGATCTCGCCGGGCCGAAGCGCGCGGGGTCCGACGAAACTCATGTCGCCGCGGAAGATGTTCCAGAGCTGCGGGAGCTCGTCCATCGCCGTGGCGCGCAGGAACCGGCCCACGCGCGTGACGCGCGGATCGTCCGCGGACGCCTGGATCGCGCCGACGCCGGCCTCGGCGTCGGGACGCATCGATCGAAACTTGATCGCCATGAAGGAGCGGCCGCCGATCCCCGCCCGCTCCTGCCGGAAGAACACGGGACCCCCGTCCTCGATCCGGATCGCCGCCGCGAACACCGCCCAGAGCGGCGCCGAGGCGATCAGGCCGGCGCCGGAGAGCGCGATGTCGAACGCGCGCTTCAGCATGCGGCCGGCCATGGAGGAAGCAGCGCCGACTCCTCGTAAAGCAGGCGCAGGCGCTCGCGCAGGCGCCCGAGTGTGAATTCGTCCTCGGCGCGCGCCCCGCCGCGCCGAACCGCGCGCGCAGCGCGGCGTCTCCCATCAGCCGCTCGAGGGCCGCGCCGAGCGCCCCGGCGTCGCGCGCCGGCACGACGAGGCCGGTGCGCTCGTGCTGGTTGACCCACGAAACACCGCTCGGCACGTCCGTGCTGACGACCGGCTTTCCCGCGGCCATCGCTTCGAGCTGGACGTAGCCGAAGGCCTCGGCCCGCGTCACGGAGGGAAGGACGAGCAGCGCGCACGCGTGCATCAGTTGCCGAAGCTGCGAGTCGCTCACCTCGCCAGTGAACGTGACGCGGCCGTCGAGCGCGAGCGCCCGCGCCAGGCGCTCCCACTCGGCGCGCTTCGGGCCGTCTCCCGCGATGACCGCGCGCGTCGTACCCGTCGCCAGCGCGCGCAGGAGGACATCCACGCCTTTGTAGCCCACGTGGCGTCCGGCAAAGAGCGCGAACGGCTCGCGGCCCGGCGGCGGCGTGTCGGGGCCGGCGGTCCACTCCGCCGGATCGATGCCGAACGGAATGACCCGCACGCGATCCTGGCAGGACGCGAGCGGCGGCGCGTGCTGCCCGAGCGCGGGCGACGACACGACGATCCGGCGGGCGCGGCCGTAGGCGAATCGTGCGAGCGGCGCGTAGAACAGCGTGTACTGGAACGCGGGCCGCACGACGTCGCTGTGATACCAGATCACCAGCGGCGCCTTCGGGCGCGCGATCGTGTAGGACAGCAGCGCCCAGGGATTGGGCTCGTGCAGGACGATGAGGTCCGCCGGAATCCTTCGCAGCCAGACGGCGAACGCGGGCGCGATGTGTACCGAGCCCGCGGCCGCGATCGTGCCGACCCGCGTCACGTGCACGCCGTCGCGCGTCTCCTCGACAGTTGCGCTGGAATGATTCGACACGAGCACGTGATTCTGGACGAGCCCGCGGCTCGCCTGACAGAGCGTCTCGACGACACGCTCCATGCCTCCCGGATGCGGCGGGTAGAACTTGCCGACGTGAAGCACGCGCATCATGAGACGGCCGGCTCCTCGGCCGGACGGCCGGCGATGCTGCGATAGCGCGCCACGACGCCTTCGGTATAGCGCGACCAGCTGAAGTCAGCGGCGCGCGCGAGGCCCGCGGTCCGGCGGAGCCGCCACGCGGCGGCGTCGCTGTCGCGTTCGCGCAGGAGCCGCAGGATCGTCTCGACCCACTCGGCGGCCGCACCAACCGGGCAGAACGTCACGGCGCTGCTGCCGACTTCACGCAGCGCCGGAATGTCGCTCGCGACCATCGGCGTGCCGCACGCCAGCGCTTCGACCACCGGCAAGCCAAACCCCTCACGGTCCGAGGGCAGCAGCGCAAGCGCGCTCCGTCGGTAGACCGCGGCCAGTGTCGCCCGATCCACGAACGGCAGCACGTGGATGGCGTCGAGCACGCCGATGTCGCGCGCGCGGATCCGCTGTTCGGCGGTGAATGGACCGCCCACACGAGTGAGCCGCACCTCCGGCCGGGCCCCCCGCACGCCGGCGAACACGTCGAGCAGCATGTCGATGCGCTTGCGGGGGATCGTACTGCCGACGTGGAGCAGCTCCACGCCACGCCTCGGGCCGAGCATCCGCGCGGCCTCGACGTCGGCGGCTGCGTCCGCATCCGGCTGCCCGCCCGTGTCGGCGCCGTTGAGAATGACCGACAGCCGATCCGCCGGGAAACCAGCCAGCGACACGAGCGCCGCCCGCGTGGCCTCGCTGTCGCACGCCACGTGCGACGCGAGCCGCAGGCCGGCCAGGATCCGCCGCGTCATCCAGCGGAACGGCCACGAACGCGGCTCCTCGTCCGGCTGGAGGACCGATCGATACGTATCGAGATCGTGGCAGGTGACCAGCGTCCGCTGCGCGGGCAGTCCGTGCACCAGGTGCGCGTAGCTGTGATCGACGAGATGGTAGACGTCGAAGGAGCCGGGCAGCGCCGCCAGCACACGCGGATAGTCGTACAGGCGCGCGGCGACGCGATCGAGCCCCGCCGGCGCGCCGCTCGCAGGGGGTGCAACCCGCGTCAGCCGTCTGGGCATCACCGGCCGGACAAGGGTCGCGTCGACCGTTGTCGCGTGCTCGGCGGCCAGGTGCGACATCAGCATGTCCGCCACGAGATCCATGCTCGGCCAGCCTTCCTCCGCATAGTCCGCGATCACGGCAACGCGCAGGCGCGGGCCGGTCACGATCGCTCCCCGGCGGCGCGCGTCCGATGCGCCCGGATCATGGGACCGCAGCGCTGTCCTTCGGTGACGGTGACGCCGAACGACGGCTCGAGCACGCGCAGAATCCGCGGGACGACGTCGGGCACCAGCGTCTGGTGGAACTCGGCCACCACGAACTGGATCGCCTCGAGAGCGGGACCCGCGGTCTCGAGGATCTCCGCTTCCGCCCCCTCGCAATCCATCTTGAGCACTCCGATCCGCCCGGTCGTGCGCGCGAGGACGGTCTGAAGCGTCACCGCCGGGACGTCGCACGGCTCGCCGCGAATCGCCGCCGGCAAGTGCGCGCTTGCGACGACGCTGCCGTCACCGCGCCACAGCCGCAAGATACCGGTTGTGCCCGCCACCGCCTCGCTCCAGATCCGCACGCGCGACGACAGCCCGTTCGCCTCGACGTTCTGCCGCAGCACCGCGCAGGTGTCGGGATCCGGCTCGTACGCGTGCACGGTCGCAGCGGGGTACCGCGTTGCCGCGTCGAGCGTGAATGCGCCGATGTTGGCGCCGATGTCCACCACGTCTCCGGTCAGCGCGGCGGGCAGGCCGCGCCGGTAACAACCGTTCGCAAAGATCTCGAAGAAGAGGAATCCCGCCGAGTCGCGCGGCCCGTGGTGAAACACGAGGCCGTTCCTGAAGCGGAGCGGCGGCATGCGCGATTCCGACAAGTACGCCGTCCAGGCCTCGCGCCAGTTCACGAGCCGGTGCGCCATCAGCGCCTGCAGCCGCGCCCGCCGCACGACGTCCGGCACGATCACGCGGCCCGGCCTTCCAACAGCGCCTCGAAGAACGACAGATGCGCGCGCGCCACGACCGGCCAGCCAAAACGGGCGTTCGCGCGGTCGACGCCGCGCGCGGCCTGTTCGCGCAGGCTCGCCTCGCTGCCAAGGAGCCGATCGATCGCCTGCGTCCACGCCGTGACGTCGCGCTCCGAGAGCACGACGCCCGCGTCTCCCACGACCGACGGCATTTCGCCGCTGTCGCTGGCCACGACCGGCACGCCGCAAGCCATCGCTTCGATCAGCATGCGCCCGAACTGTTCGCGCCAGCGGCCGGTCGTCTGGCTCGGTGCGCATAAGAGCGTCATCGCGCTCAGCCACCCCGGCACCTCGTCGTGCGTCACACCGTTTGCGATGTGCACGCGTCCGGGATGCGCCGCGGCAAATTCCTCGAGCGCGCCCTGCAGCGGACCGCCGCCGACGAAGAGCGCGCGCCACCCCGCCGTCGCGCCCGTCAGCGCATCGATCAGCAGGGGGATTCCCTTTTCAGGCACGAAGCGCCCGAGGAAACCGACGACGCGATCGGCGGGGCCCCAGCCGAGCCGCTCGAGCGTCTGGCGGCGGACGGCAGGGTCCGGACGAAACCGCGCGAGATCGACGCCGGGCGGAATCACGCGGGACGGTTTGTCAGAGTACCCGTGCCGCGCCGCGAGCGCGTCGTGGACGGTCTGCCCGAACCCGATCCACCCGTCCGCCCGCGCCATCGTCGAACGCTCGAACGCACTGAACGGCCACGGATACCGCTTGACGAGATTCTGGAACGACGCGATGACGAGTCTGGCGTCGCGCGGCGTGCGACGCGCGATCTGCGCGCCCGCCAGGATGTAGGGCTCCTCCCAGCAGTGCACCACGTCCCAGGACGCGTCGAGGATCCGGCCGAGATCGGCGTACCACATCAGATGAGGCCATCGATCGAAGCGCACGTGGAGCGGTTCGAGACGGCTCTCCTCCCCGGCGAGCGGCTGTACCGCGATGCTTCCGAGATCCCCGCGGTATCGCGCCGGCGCGACGGCGGTCACCTCCCACGCGTCATGCGACTGCACCGCCATCTCGTGCGCGAGGCGGCGATTCGCGGACACCACGTACGAGTGGCCGATTGTCAGGAGCCGCCGCGGCTTACCCATTCCGCGCGCACCCGGCGCCTGGGGACGGATACGGAACCGGCGCCTTCTTCAGGCTGCGCCAGAGACGGATCGTGGCGCGGGAGACCGGCCGGCGGCGAAAGACGGCGCGCGACAAATGGACCGCCACTTCGCGGGCGACCCAGATCCAGCCCCACGGGTCGTGGATCCGCCAGCCGCGACGCATCCGGAAATAGAGCGCGTAGCGCACCGGCACCGTCCAGAAGACACGGGGCAGCGGATCGTTGTAGAGCGCGTTCAGGCAGTCGTTGCGAACGACGAAGCGCAGGTAACGCGTCTGGCTGCGCCCGGATTTCGCCGGGAGATGGCCCACGCCGGCGCCCGGCAGGTAGACCGTCCGGTAGCCCGCGTCGAGAAGCCGCAGGCAGAAGTCTTTCTCTTCACCGTAGTAGATGAAGTCCTCCCGATAACCTCCAAGGGCAAGGAAGACATCCCGGCGAAGCAGGTGGGCGAATCCGATAAAGCTGGGCACGATGCACGGATAGGACACGGGCGAGGGCTGCATGCGCGCCGGCCAGAGGCTTCCGTCGGCCTCGGCCTGCGCGAACGCGACGGCGGCCACCCGCGGATCGGCGGCGAATACCGCGAGCGCCTGTTCGATGCTCTCCCGCGAAAAGACTTTCGTGTCGTCGTCCAGAAGCAGCAGGTTCGGCGCGTTCGCGGCACGCGCGAGACGGTTGCGGCCGACGATGTACCCCGGTGCGGTCGTTTCCCGCAGGACCCGCACCGAGGGCAGGCCCGCGGGCACTGGGACGTCCGCGGGCGGCTCGGAGCCGTCGTCGAACACCAGGATCTCGATCGGAAGATCTCGTAGAGACTCGAGGGATTCGAGGCACGCTCGCAACGCTTCGGGACGGTTCTTCGTGGTGATGCCGATCGTGAGCTCCGGCGTCATCCGCGCGCCCCGGCCGCCATGGCCTCCCGGTAAACCGCCAGCGTGCGTTCGGCGGTAGCGCGCCAGGTCATTCCAGTCACGGCGGACCGCGCCGCGGCGCCGAACCGGCGGCGGGTGGCGTCATCCGCGAGGAGATCGGCGATTGCCGACACCAGCGCGTCGACGCTGCGGAACGGCACGAGCACACCGTTTTCTCCGTGACGAATGACTGAAGCGGCGCAGCCCGATGGCGTCGAGATGGCCGGCAGCCCCTGACTCATGGCCTCGATCAGCACGAGACCGAAGCCTTCGTAGCTGGACGTCCACAACAACGCATCGTGACGGCGGTATTCCGCCATCACCTGGTCTTCCGGTACGCGATCGATGACGGTCACGAATGGCCGCACCGCGACGTCGAAGTTCGAGAGGACCGCGGCCGCCGGGGCGCCCGGGCCGAGAACCGTGAGGCGCACCTTGTGGCCGTTGGCGTGCAAACGATTGATCGCCGCGCAGAGATACGTGATGCCCTTGACGTAATCCCACGTGCCGCAGAACAGGAGACCGGCGCCTCGCGGCGCGTCGGCCCCGGGGGCATCGCCAAGGAAGCGTTCCGATATCCCGTGAGAGACGACGACGACGCGGCCGGGCGGCTGCCATCCGCGCTCGATGGCGAACGCGCGATCCGCCTCGTTGACCACCAGCAGGCGGTCGGCGAGGCGCGCCGCGGCGGCGACCTGCGACAGCCGGCTGAGCGGATACCAGAGCCGGCGCGGCCAGGACTTCGACCTGACCCCCTCGACGTGATCGTCGACCATTCGCGCGTAGTTCAGGTGTTCGAGTCCATGCGAGCGGCAGACGAAGGCAGGCCGGCCGCGGTGGCTCAGAAAACCCCGTACGCCGATCCACAGCCCCTCGGCGCTGGCGATATCGACGACATCGTAGCGCCGGCGCCGCATCCGCCGGGCGACGGCGCGGCCGGCCATCCACGGCGACACCAGCTGCCGGATCTGCCGCGATCGGGGACGCGGGCCGATCTCGTCGGTCCACACGACGTCGCACGTGTGACCGAGGGCCTCGAACTCCTCCCGAAGCTTGTGCGACACCTTCGACGATCCCAGCCGCGGATCGTCGGGATAATCGCCGACGAGCAAAATGGCGAGCGGCGATTCGGTCAACGGCGCATCCGCGCAATCGTGACGTCGAGGGCGAAGCGGCCGTCGTAGAGTTCACGCCCGCGCGCGCCCAGGGCTGCGCGCGCGGACGGATCCCCGGCAAGCCGGGCGGCGATGTCCACCAGTCCGCGCACGTCGCCGGCCGGCGCGAGAGCGACGGCGGATGATTGCGTCCACACCGGCTCGGTGAGCGCTCCGGCGGTCGTGAGGACCGGGACGGATGTCGTGAGCGCCGCCATGACCGACGTGCGGCGCGTCGTGACGCCATCGGGATATGGCTGGACAAGGAGATCGCACGCGCGCAAGGTTGCGGCCGCCTCCGCGCCGGTCAGCGGGCCCGTCGCATCGACACGATCGCGGACGTCCGCCGGCAACGTGCGTGCGAACGCTTCGCCGCCGCGGCCGACCAGCAGGACCCGCGACGCCGGCAGGCGGCGGAGGAGCGCCGGCAGAATCCCGTCGAGCTCCCGGCCGATGTGGTCCCCGTACGTGCCGAAGTGGCCGATCACGAACGCGCCGCGCCGCCGTCCGCGCGCGCGCGCGACGGCCTCGTCGCCCGGATCGGCGGGAATCGTCGCCGGGATCGGCAGGACGTCGGCGCCGGTCTGCGGACCGTAGATCGTGAGCAGGCGCGTCCAGGTTTCGGTCGAGTAATACACGCGCGTGCTCGCGCGCAGCAGCATCGCCGCCATTCCGCGCTGCACGACGGCGAACACGTTGCGCCACGGACGCGCGAGACCGAAATAGAAAAACGGTTCGTGGAACATGACCCGCACGTCGGTGCCGGTGCGCCGCATGCCGCCCAGCCATCGGCAGAAGGGCACGTTCAACCCGCGGGCACCGAATGCACCGGGGACGTATTGCGCCAGCAGGATGCCTGGCTCGGCAGCGAGTGCCGCCGAGAGTGCCCGGCGGCTCGCCGCCCGGAACCGATCGGGCAATCGATGGACGGTCAGCCGCGGGCCCATCGCCTGCACCAGCGGCAACGTCGCGCCGCCCGGATACCAGACATGCACGGTGTCACCCGCGTCGGCAAGTCCCGCTGCCACAAGTGCCGTGTAGTCCCCCACTCCGCCGCAATCGGGCGGATACTCGGGCGCGAGCAGGTGCCATCTCGTCACGAGATTGCGGCCGTGACCGCGGCGGCCTGTCTCAGGACCGTCGTCAGGGCGCGCAGGTGCGCATCGAGGCTGAGCCGCGCGGCGGCCGCGCGCGCACCGGCGCCGAGCCGGCGGCGGAGATCGGGATCTCGCAGGATGTCGGTAATCGCATCGCCCAGACCGTGCGCTCCCAGCGCCGGGTCGATCAGACGTCCGTTCCCGCCGTCCTCCAGCCAGTCGGCAATGCCACCCGCATCGAAGGCCACGGCCGGCGTTCCGAAGACCCCGGCTTCGAGACCGACGAGCCCGAATGGCTCGGGCCACCGGCTCGGCACCGCGAGAACCACAGCCTCGCGCAGCAGCCGATCGCGCTCCGCGGGTTGCAGCCAGCCAGGGAAGCGTGCGTCGACGCCGGGAGGCGCGGCCAGCCGGGCCAGTCGATCACGTTCGGGGCCTTCACCCGCGAACACGATGGAGACGCGGCGTCCGAGACGGGCGGCGGCGTGGGCCGCGGCGTCGATCAGCAGAGCGGGACCCTTGAGCGGCGTCATGCGTCCGAGGAATGCGACGTCGATCGGCCTGGGGCCGTCGCTAGACCCGCCGCGTTCGAGGTGCGGCGGGGCGAACAGCGGAATCGCGTGCACCTGGTCCTCCGCCATACCGGCGCGTAAAAATTCGCGGCGCATGAACCGGCTGGCGACGACAACCGCGCGGTAGCGATCGAAGAGGGATCGCTGTCGCGAGCCCCAGCCGTATTGCCGCATCATCACGATCGGACTGGCCTGACCGCACCGCCTGGGAAGATAGTGCGCGAGACAGCCGGGGCCGAACGTTCGCGTGCACGCGGCGACCGCCGGAAACGCGAACGCCTTCTGGCCGCTGACACACGTGCCGAAGTGGCCGTGCATCATCTTGACGAGGGGCCACTCGTCCGCCAGGCGCGCGTCGATCGCGAGCGTCCGCATGTTGTGCGAGAAACAGACGTCGGGCGCAAACCCCCGCACCTGCGCCATCGCGCGTTCGAGCCCCTCGTCCTGGACTCCCGTGCGCCAGATTGTCTCGGGGGCAATGCGCTGCGGCCCGGTTTCAGACGCCGGATTGTCGTGGAGCACACCAACCACGTGCCCCGCCGCCTGAAGTCCAGGGACGAGGGTGGCGAGGTAGGTCTCGACGCCGCCGCCGCCCGCGAGCGCCTCGTTGGCAATGAGAATTCGCATCACGCCGGCCGCACACGCACGCAGATGCCTTCCATGGCCCAGGGATCGCCGACACCCGGCAGTGGCTCGATCACCAGCCGCTGACGCTGCAGTTCCTCCTCGATGTCCGCGCGGGTCACGCCGATCGACGGCCAGATCCCCGGGTGCAGTTCCACGAACAAGGCGAGCGCAGGACCCCGGCGCGCGATCGTGCGACGCGCCCCGCGCAGCGCGGCGAGCTCCGCCCCCTCGATGTCGAGCTTGATCACATCCGGCGCGAGCCCGTGTGTCTCGCAGAATTCGTCGATGCTCACCGCAGGTACATCAGTAGTCTGTCGAGTGGCGGCCGGCACGACCCGGTTGTCTCCATGTGTCCCGGCGTCGATGAACGGCACCGATCCGGCGCGTTCGCCAATCGCCTCCGCCCGCACCGTGACACGCGCAGACAATCCGTTGAGAGCAAGGTGGCGCTGGAGCCCCGCGCGGCTCGCCGCCGCCGGCTCGAACGCATAGACGCGCCCGGTCTCGCCGGCCCAGCCGGCAAACAACAGCGTGTAGGCGCCCACGTTGGCGCCGATGTCGAGAATGGTCGCGCCCTCACGCGCGTACTGCTTGAGCGCGGAGTATTCCTCGGCGTTCCAGGCCAGGTGGCGGTAATCCGGATCGACACGGATCGTCTCTCCACCGGGGAGGCGGCACGTCAGGTGGTCGCCGGGCAGAACCGTCAGCAGCGCGTGGTATGCGCGCTTCAGCGGCGCGCGCAGCCACGCCGGCGCGCGTCCCGCCGATCCGGATGCGATCCGCTCGAGCACGCTCGGGGCCCGATATTGGCGTCCGACGCCAGTCTGCATGTTGTTCGGTTCTCTCAGCGGGCTGTCTCCGGGATGCGCCGGAAAGAGCGGCCGGCCGCGCGCGTCATGGCCGCAACTGTCGCGCCCCACCCCGAGGCGGTCGCGCGACGCGTCCACGTCCGCCGCGCCCGGGGGTGCTCGCGCGCGATGACCGCATCCCAGCGCTCGTGAAACAGCCGGCCGTTCCGCAGCACGCCGTCGAGATACTTCGCCGACGGACGCGCGCCGATGGTCGTGCTGCCGAGATGGTAGTAGCCGCCCAGACGCTCGTACCCGCATGTGGCGACTTTCCAGCCCGCCTGTCTGATCCGGTATGCGAGATCCGCCTCGTCCCATTCCGTCGGGCGGAAGGCCTCGTCGAGCGGCC
>Ga0310810_10003751_pt1 | contig 16659 bp, 13 predicted proteins | sample NCmetagenome_FD_207641 | JGI IMG/M metagenome (GOLD analysis project Ga0310810, IMG submission 207641) | Soil microbial communities from experimental microcosm in Duke University, North Carolina, United States - NC | ecosystem: Engineered > Artificial ecosystem > Soil microcosm > Unclassified ... | reverse complement strand
TACCCTTCGAATTCCTCGTCCGCGCGATCGATTTCGTCGATGAGCAGGACGGGGGCCCGTTCGCGCGTCTCTTCGACCGCGCGCAGCAGCGGCCGTTTGACGAGAAACGCTTCCGTGAAGAGCTCGCGCGTGGCAGCAGCGCGCTCCAAGTCGCTGGCCGTTTCAATCATCCGGATTTCGAGAAGCTGCCGCGGGTAATTCCATTCGTAGACGGCCTGGCTGACATCCAGGCCTTCATAGCACTGAAGACGGATGAGTGACGTGTTGAGAGCGGCGGCGAGGACCTTGGCTACCTCGGTCTTACCGACGCCCGCCTCCCCTTCGAGAAACAGCGGCCGTTTCAGGCGCAGCGAGAGGTAGATGGAGACGGCAAGCGCCCGCTCCGCGATGTATTGCTCGCGGGCGAGCGCTTCCTGCAGTGCGTCGACCGACGCCGGAATCGCCAGCGGCGCGCGGCTCACGCGAGGCCGGCGCGCGCGGCGGCCGCCGCAATCGCGCGCTTAACGTAGACGGGCGCGACGGCCGCTCGATAGGACGCGGACGCGAAGATGTCACCGGTCACGTCGCCGCCGAGATCCGACCGAACCTGTCCCGCGGCCGCGGTAATGGCGGCGGTGTCGAGCGCTTTGCCGACGAGCGCGGTCTCCACCCGTGTCGCGCGACGCGCGCAGGGTACGAGGCCGCCAATCGCCACGCGCGCGGCGGAGCACTGGTTCGCCGCGACCGTGACAGACGCGGCCACCCCGATTACGGCGTACCGCGATGCGGGATGCGAGAACTTCACGTAGGCGGAACCCTGCCCGCGCGACCCAACCGGGACCACAACGGCCGTCACCACTTCGTTGTCCGCCAGCGTCGTGGTCATGATGCCGGTGAAGAACCCATCGGCAGGAATCGTGCGCTCTCCCGTTGGACCGACGATGACGATACGGGCGTCGAGCGCGACGAGCACGGTCGGCAGATCGGAGGCAGGATCTGCGTGCGCGATGTTGCCGCCGACGGTGCCCCGGGCGCGTACGGCCGGATCGCCGATCAATCCGGCCGCTTCGGCGAGCGCCGGGAGCGCCTTCTGCACATCACCTGACGCCGCGACCTCCGCGTGCGTGGTGAGCGCACCGATGCGGATGGCGTCGCCGCTGCGCGACACGCCCCGCAGTTCCGGAATGCGACCGATGTCGACAACCGCCGGAGGCGCAGCGAGGCGCAGCTTCATCAACGGAATCAGGCTGTGTCCGCCGGCGAGGAGCTTGGCGCCGGGATTGGCCGCCAGCAGCCGATGCACATCGGCCAGCGAACGAGCGCGGTGATAGTCGAAATTCGCGGAATACATCGCTAGGCTCCTGTCCCCGGACCCGCCGGGTCCGCGCCGCGCGCGGCCGCCGAGGGAGTGGCGGCTATCGCATTGAACACACGCTCCGGCGTAAGCGGCATCTGGATTGACTTGACACCGAACGGCTTCAACGCGTCGAGGACGGCGTTGTAGACGGTACACGTCGAGACGATCGTTCCGGCTTCTCCGATTCCCTTCACGCCGAGCGGATGATGCGGCGAGGGAGTGACCGTCGACAGCACCTCGATGTCCGGAAGCAAGTCGGCGCGTGGAATAGCGTAATCGTTCAGCGAGCCCGTAAGCAGCTGGCCGTTGTCCGCGTACACGCCGTGTTCCCACAGCGCCTGACCAATTCCCTGCACGACGCCGCCGTGCACCTGCCCCTCGACAATCATCGGATTGATCTGGTGGCCGCAATCGTCAACGGCCACGTAGCGCTTCAACTGCACGTGACCCGTTTCCACATCAATTTCGACGACCGCGACGTGTGCCCCGAATGGAAAGACGAAGTTTGGCGGATCGTAGAAGGTCGTGGCCTCCAGTCCCGGCTCCATCCCCTGCGGCATGTTCCACGCGACGTTGGCCATCAACGCGATGTCCTGAATCGTCTTGTGCTTCTCAGGGAACCCACGAACGAAGAACTTGCCGTCCGCGTAGTCGATATCTTCCACGGCGGCTTCCAGCAGGTGGCTGGTGAGCAGCTTCGCCTTGTCCTTGATCTTGCGCGCGGCGACCGCCAGCGCCGCGCCGCTCACGGCTGTGGTACGGCTCCCATACGTTCCCCAGCCCATCGGCGTGGTCTCGGTGTCGCCGTGGACGACTTTCACGTCCCCGACGCTGATGCCGAGTTCGTCGGCGACGATCTGCGCAAACGTCGTTTCCTCACCCTGACCGTGCGGAGAGGACCCGATAAAGACATGCGCCTTGCCGCTCGGATGGAAGCGCACGATGGCGCTCTCCCACAAGCCGCCCTGGAAGCCGACGGCGCCGGCGACCTGCGATGGTCCGAGTCCGCAGATCTCGACGTACAACCCGACGCCGATGCCGATGTGCCTTCCTTTCTTCCGAAGTTCCGCCTGCTCCGCCCTCAGGCCCGCGTAATTGACATGGGTGAGCGCCTTGTCCAACGCAGCCGGATAATTGCCGCTGTCGTACTTCAGTCCAGTAACAACGTCATGGCCGTTTTCGAACGGCGGAATCAGGTTCTTCTTCCGCAGTTCCGCCGGATCCATCTGCAGTTCGTCGGCAAGATGATCGATGACACGTTCGAGCATGAACGTCGCTTCCGGCCGCCCGGCGCCGCGATAGGCCTCGACCGGCGTCGTGTTCGTGTAGACACCGTAGACGTCTTCCTTGACCGCGCCGAGCTGATATGGACCCGACAGCATCAGCCCGTGAAGAATCGTCGGAATGCCCGGAGCGGCAGTTGAGAGGTATGCGCCCATCCCGGCCCAGACCGTGCAGCGCAACCCGAGAATGCGCCCGTCTTTCGTCGCCGCCAGCTCCACGTCCTGCACGTGGTCGCGTCCGTGGGTCGTCGACTGGTAGTTCTCCGATCGACTTTCAATCCACTTGACCGGACGGCCAAGTTTCATCGAGCAGAACACCGTTATGAAATCGCCCTGGATCTGCGGGATTTTGCTGCCGAAGCCGCCGCCGACTTCGGGTGCAATCACGCGCAGCCGATCTTCAGGAATCCCGCAGACGAGCGAGACGATGAAGCGCACGATGTGCGGATTCTGTGTCGTGTTCCAGAGCGTCAGTTCGCCCGTTGCGGGCAGGTAATGCGCCAGCGCGCCACGCGGCTCCATGGCATTCGGAATCAGCCGCTGCTGGATGATGCGATCGCGCACGACCACATCGGCTTTGCTGAAGGCGGCGTCCACGTCGCCACCCGCGACCGTCCAATGGAAGGCGAGGTTGCCGGGCGCTTCCGCGTGGAGCTGCGGCGCGCCAGCCTTGACCGCCTGCTCGGGATCGATGGTCACCGGCAGCGGCTCGTATTCGACGTCGATCAACTCCACCGCATCCGCTGCCTGCTGCGGCGATTCAGCAACGACGACTGCGACGGCATCGCCGACGTAGCGGACCACCGTTCGTGCAAGCGGCGGATACGGGGCGGTCTTGAGATCCGAATTCGGCACCAGCCACGCGCACGGAATCGGGTGAAGCACACCCTCCGTATCCGCGCCGGTAAACACGGCAGCAACACCGGGCGCCGACTTCGCGGCAGCGGTATCGATCTTCCCGATTCGTGCGTGTCCATGCGGACTGCGCAGGATCGCGGCGTAGAGTTGGCCGGGCAGGGTAAAGTCCGCGGTGTAACGCGCCGTGCCGGTGAGCAGCCGCGGATCTTCGCGCCGTTTGATGCCCGATCCGAAGACGCGTGCGGGCGCCGCAACAGTGGTGGCCATCATCGACCTCCCGCCGCCGCCGCGGCCTGCACCGAGCGAACGATGTTCTGATAGCCGGTGCAGCGGCACATATTGCCTTCAAGCGCGTGACGAATCTGCTCCGCCGACGGGTTGCTGTTGGTCGCAAGCAACGCGCGCGCGGCAAAAATCATCCCCGGCGTACAGAAGCCGCACTGCAGCCCGTGCTTTTCCCAGAAGGCTTGTTGCACGCCGTCAAGCTTCCCGTCCGGCGCCAGACCTTCGATGGTGGTCACCGAGGAACCGTCCGCCTGGGCGGCGAGGCAGGTGCACGACTTCATCGTCACGCCATCGAGCAGCACCGTGCAGGACCCGCACTGACTGGTGTCGCAGCCGATCTTCGTGCCCGTAAAGCCAAGTGTGTCGCGCAGAAAATGAACCAGCAGCAAGCGCGGTTCGACGTCGCGATCGAAACGGCGGCCGTTGACGGTGATGCTGACGGAGAGCGCCATCTGTCCCCTCCAGGAATCGGCGAGCCCTACCGGGCTCGGGCAAAAATGCGTTGTGCGTCGTAAGAGGGGCGGAGCTTACATCTGCAAACTGCAATTTGCAATCTTGTGATTGCATCTTGCGATTGCAAAAGCAATCACCAAATCGAAGATTGCAGATTGAAGATTACGCAGCTGTCGACCGCCGGGTTCGTCTCGGCGCGGCGAAGCGTTCCAGCTGTTCGACCGGGCAGGTCAGGCGAGGATGAAGCAGATCGTTCAGGTCCAGCTGATCCCAACGGACGCGGTAGCCATGCACGCGTCCGGGAAGCGTCAGTCCCAGGTGGCGGACCGCGAGCGCCTCAATCAGGGCGCTCGGCCCAAGATGGAATTCGGTGACGACGTAGTAGCTGTTTTCCCGTTCGGCGCGAAGCTCCTCGATGCGGCCAATGACACGCCCATCCTGGGCGCGCACGCGTCGGCCAAGCAGCAGCTCCACTCGACACTCAGTCTTTTTTTCCGCCACGACGACCCCCCGGGATTTTCGAGATCACCCGCTCCTGCAGCCAGTCTTCCCAGACGAGCGCGCGTGTCCGCTTCCACGGTATGTCGATGTGCACGTCGATCCCGCCGCGCACGAAGTGCTCGAACGCGACGCGTGCTGGATGGTCCTGACCAGGCTCGAACTTCGTGCGCAGCCAATCGGCAAAGTTGCCGAAGACGTGGTGAATCCGGCGCCACGCCGTCGCCTGACTGATTTCCATCGCGATCACGCGGGGCGGTCGGCGCTGGCGCAGCGCCAGGATGATGCCGTCCACCTTTCCAACCTTGCATCCGTCCGGGTCGAGCACCTGCTTGTCGAGCACGTCTCGTGCGAGCGGCAGCGGTTCGCGATTTCGCCGCGGAGGAGCCTCAGCCACCAAGCACCTCCAGCGGGATGGCGACAATCGCGATGAGGAACGCGAGCACGACAATGGCGGAGACAAAGACGTTCCCAATCGCGTGATTGCGGTACTCGCGAACGTAATAGCGGTCGTTCATGAGAATCAGCAGCGGGAAGACGATGACGGGCGCGAGGAGCGCGTTGAGCGCCATCGAGAATGTCGTGATCTTCAATGGATCCCCGAGAACCACCACGAGCAGCGCGCCGACCGGAATCGCGAGCGTATACACCATCGCAAACCGGGCATCGTCGTGCGGCTTGAGGTTTTCACTCCAGTTCCATCCGAACCCCTGCGAGAACAGGTAGGAGAGGTTCAGCGCCACCTGCAGCGACGCCCCGAAGCACGCAATGCCGAGGCTTGCGGCAAAAAGCGGGATACCCCACGAACCGAACGGCTGCACCATCATCAGCGCCGCCTGTTCGTAGCTGTCCACCTGAATGCCGTGCGGGCCAAGCGTCAGGGCACTCAGCATGACGATGCTGATGGCGATCACGGCCCCAAAGCCCATCCCGAGGACCGCTGTCACCCGATTCATGGTGATGTCCTTCAGCGACCACTTCTCCTCGATCGCGCCGGACGCGTAGAAGTTCAACATGAAGGGTTCGAACAACGCTCCGATGATGCCGACGGCGGTAAACCAGTACTTGGCCGTGTCGTGCGACGGCGCCGACGGGACGAGCGCCTTCATGGCCTCGTGCCACGGTGGACCCATCCACCACATGCCGACGACAAACGACAGCGTGATCAGACCGAGTAGCGACGCGCCGTTCTGCACGATGGAAAAGGTGCCGAGCCAGATGAGCACCCACAGCGCGAACGCCACGATCGGTACGAACCATCGATAGTCGACGCCCGTCACGAGGTGCAGCGCCACCGCAACACCTCCAATTTCGGCGGCCAGCACCAGGAGATCGACCAGAAGCTCACCAATCAGCAGGAAGGAAAAATATCGGAAGCCGCACCGCTCGCGGACGGCGTCGACGAGGGAGTGGTGGCTGACGCAGGCAAGCCGCCCCGCCATTTCGGTCAGGAACATCACGCAGAGCGTACCGACGGCCAGCACCCAGAGCATCTGCACACCGAAGGCCGCGCCGGCGAGTGCCGCGGTCGCAATCGCACCCACATCGAGGAAGCCGCCGATGCTCGTCACGATGCCGAGCGCGAGGTTCATCATGTTCTTCATTGCGGCTTTGCGACCGCGGGTGTTTTCTCCGCGGGCACCTCCGATGCGGCGGCATGAGCGGCGAGAATTGCTGCAGCGCGGTTGCCGCGCTCCACGGCGCCGGCGATCGCGTCAACGTGCGACGCAACCGCCTTCACCGGGGCTGCGGCCGCCTCACCCGCGGACGAGCGCGCGGTTTTCTCTTCCTGCTGCAGCGACGTGCGCGCCTGCGCCACGATCGAGCGGAAATACGGCGTTGACACGCTGCCGCTTCCCCACCATTCAGCGCCGGCGGACAGCGTCGCGGCCCACGAAGCTGCTGCCTGGCGCGCCTCACGTGTGACCTTCTCGGGAGATTTGGAACAGGCAGCGGACGCAGCTGCCAGCGCGACGATTACTGAAGCGCAGAGCACACGCATCGAATTGGCGAGGTGCAAAGTGCACGCCTGAAGACGGGACGGGCCCAGGTATCAGGTATCAGGTTTCAGGCGTGGTCGAGGTCGGAGGTGTGAGGTTTAGGCGAGCAACAAGGACATCTCAGCGGGCGAATTACGGAAGCAGATCGGCGGCGGATACCACTCCGCCGAAGGACAACGAGATCGACCCGGTACGGTCGACGCGCTTCGATTGAGCGTACGACCATCCGAACCGTGCGGACGAATCCTCCGTGGGATCACGATAGATCTCCACGATTAAGTCGACGAGACACTCATATGGCCGCTCTGGCCAATCGGTGGTGCACTGGGCGAGGCAAGCGCAGACGGACCTGCATGCGACACGCCGGCGAGATCGTTGGCAATCGGACGCGTGTGACCGTTCCGTACGCAAGATGCGCCTTGAGGTCGCGCATCGCATCGTGCAATTCTCGAAACTCTCTATAATTGCGGCGTTCTTCGACCCTTGCACCATCCCGTCGGCCGCGCTGACTTGAACCTCCAAACCCACGTGGCTCGCGGGACAAGAGCCTTCTGGAAGATCAACCTGGCTGTCTTCTCGGCCGGTTTCTCGGTCTTCCTCCTGATGTACGCGGTGCAGCCGCTGCTGCCGATCTTCACGCGCGAGTTTCACATCAACGCCGCAACCAGCAGTCTCGCCCTCTCGCTCACGACGGGATGCCTCGCGGTCTCGATGCTCGTCATCGGCGCCGTGGCCGAAGGATGGTCGCGCAAGCCGCTGATGAGCGCATCGCTGCTCTCCGCCGCCGTATTGACCCTCATCTCCTCGTTCGTGCGGGACTGGCCGATGTTCCTGCTGATTCGCGCCATTGAGGGAGTTGCCATCGCGGGACTGCCGGCGCTCGCCATGGCGTATCTCGGTGAAGAAATCCACCCGGACGATGTCGGCGTGTCGATGGGTTTGTATGTTGGCAGCGGCGCCCTGGGTGGGATGACGGGCCGGCTATTGACGGGGCTGATGACCGATTTCCTGTCCTGGCGTCCGACGCTTGCCGCAATCGGCGCGCTCGGCATCGTTGCCGCCGCCGTTTTCTCCGTCAGCCTCCCTGCATCGGCGCGATTCCACCCGCGTTCGCTATCCGTGGCGGCACTCGTCGGCTCCTACAAGGCGCATCTGCACGACACGGTCATCCTCGCGCTCGTCATCGAAGCGGGACTCGTTCTGGGCACGCTGGTGACGGTCTACAACTACAGTTCATTCCGCCTGCTCGCACCGCCCTATCTGTTGAGCCAGACGGCAGTCGGTGCCGTCTTTGGCCTGTACGTTTTCGGGTTTTTCAGTTCGTCCCTGATGGGCGTTCTTTCGCATCGCTTCAGCCGTCCGTTTCTGCTTCGCATCGGGCTGACGACCATGATGCTCGGCGTCGGCGCAACGCTGCTCCGGCCGCTCGCGATGGTGATCGTCGGTATCGGACTCGTCACCATCGGCTTCTTTGCCTCGCACTCGGTGGCGAGCAGCTGGGTAGGGCTTCGGGCGCGCGAGGGAAAAGCGCAGGCATCGGCGCTCTATCTCTTTTTCTATTACATGGGAGCGAGTATCGCTGGTTCCGTGGGCGGGTTTTTCTGGAGCGCGTACGCGTGGCCTGGCGTTGCTGCGTTTCTCGTCACGTTGCTGATCGTGGCGTTTACGCTCGCACGGACGTCGCTCAGGGATGGTCCCTGACTCACGCCGATTTCACATTGCGTTCTTCAATACCACTAGGCTCGCGGCAGCGTGATCCGGAACGTGCTGCCCTGCTGGTCGCTGCGTTCGAGCGTCAATGTGCCTCCGCTGGTTTCGACCGCCGACTTGGCAATCGACAACCCGAGACCGGTGCCCGCGACATCGGCGGGCGCGGAGCTGGCGCGGAAGAATCGGCCGAATATGTGTTCACGCTCGGCAGCGGGAATACCCGGCCCGCGATCGACGACGTCAACCACGGCTTGTGAGGCTGACTCGACGATCCGAATCACGATCGCCGTGTCGGCTGGCGCGAACTTGATCGCGTTGTCGACAAGATTGATGAGCGCCTGACGAAGCATCAGGCGATCCCCGAGACCCCGCGGCAATCCGTGCGCTTCGACCACGAGCTGCTGCGACTTTTCCTCCGCCAGCACGGCAAGATCCGCAACGACGGTGTCGGCCAGATCTCTCAGCGCGACCGCTTCGATCGACCGTGTCGCGACGCCCGTCTCGGCGCGCGAAAGCGTCAGCAGACGATCGACAAGACCAGCAAGGCGATCGACCTCCTCGAGCATGCTGCCGATGATTGCGCGGTAGCCCGCTTCGTCGCGGCGGCCGCGAAGGCCGACCTCGCCGACGCTGCGGATCGCTGTCAGCGGCGTCCTCAGCTCGTGCGAGACGTCGGCCGTGAAGCTCCGCATCTGCTCGAATGACTCCTCGAGGCGTGCGAGCGTGGCGTTGAACACGGTTGCGAGCCGCCCCATTTCGTTGTCGGGGTTGCTCACGGGGAGCCGATCGCTGAGACGTTCCGCGGTGATCGTTTCCGCACGCTCGGTCATCCGCTCGATGGGTGTGAGCGCCCGGCGCGCGAGCATGTAGCCGCCGAGACCCGCCGTGGCCACCCCGACGGGAAGACCCAGCAAGAGGATCAGCGCGACGGTCCGAATCTGCTGACGGAGCGCCTGCTCGGAGCGCCCAACCTGAATGACCACCGGGCTGCCGGCAACCTCTCCCCTGCGGCTGAGCACCCGTAACGGGACGCCGTCACCTGTCGGGACGCTGACGAACGTATCGTCCGGCAGGTTGGCGAGATCGAGCCCGACATCGGGTTGGCCAAGAGCCACGTCGTTGCGGAACAGGAGCTTGCCGTCCGCGCCCCACACCTGCAGCCAGGGATGCTCCTCGATCGCCTCCTCCCCATTCCACGTGATGCCGCCTTCCGGCGTCTGTTCGACCATCACGGTGCTCCACTGGAAATCGGTGCGCAGCTGCTGGTTCAGCAGCTGTGAGGCGCTTCGGCTGACATAGGCGAGGATCGCGCCGGCGTACATTGCGAGGACGAGCGTCATGGCGGCGACGTACCACAGCGTCAACTGCACGCGGACGCTGTGCGATCGCCACCACCCCCTCACGGCTCGCCCTCACGCAGCATGAAGCCGACACCGCGGACGGTATGGATCAATCTGACCGGCCGATCGAGATCCACCTTGCGACGCAGCCGTGCGATGTGGACGTCGATGACATTGTCGAGCGGCGTCGTCCGCGCGGTCTCCTTCCAGACGTCGCGCGCGAGCGTTTCCCGCGATACCACCTGTCCCTCGTAGCGCATCAGGTATTCGAGCAGCTCGAACTCACGAACGGTCAACTCCACGGGTTGCCCCGCTCGCGTGACCTTGCGGGTAATCAAGTCCATCGTCAGATCGCCCACGCCGAGACGGGGCGAATCCGCGGCGCGGCCACGGCGAAGCAGCGCCCGGATGCGCGCGAGCAGCTCGGCAAACGCGAACGGTTTCACCAGGTAATCGTCGGCGCCGCTGTCGAGGCCGGCGACGCGGTCCTGCAGCGTGTCGCGGGCGGTCAGCACGAGGACCGGAGTCTTGACCCCTTTGCTTCGAAGTGTCGTCAAGATCTGGAGGCCGTCACGTCCAGGCAGGCCCAAATCCAGAAGAATGAGGTCGAACGCCTCGGTCGTCATCCGGAAGAAGGCGTCTTCGCCGGTGCGTTCCACTTCAACGTCGTAGCGTTCGCCCTGGAGTCCTTCGCGCAGGGCGTTGGCGACCTTCTGCTCGTCTTCGACGACGAGAATTCGCATCTCTGAAAGGTATCAGGTATCAGGTTTCAGGGATGGTCTAGGCCGGTGGTGGGCTGAGACCTGGACCACCCCTGAAACCTGATACCTGATACCTGCTTCGTGCTACAGATGCACCCGAGTCCGCAGAGCCGCGAAGCGGGCGTCGTTGCGAATCGGCTCGAAGCGAGGATCCCGACCAAGGTTGACGAGTGCCGGATCGCGCTCCTGGCAGGCGGCATCGAGCTGGCGGAACGCTTCGTCAGCGTTGTCGAGCCCCACATGCGCCAGGGCAACGTGGTACGCGGGCACATAGCGTTCGTGGCGCATCCCTTCGAGCGCCGCAAGAATCGTCCTCGCCAGACCGCATTCGCCGCGAATCGCTTTCGCGTGCGCCAGCCACGCGAGCAGCACGGGATCGGCAGGGGCAGTCGCTCCGGCAGCTTCGAGTTCCGCCATGCCCTCCGCCACACATCCCATTTGGATCAACGAGGCGCCGAGGACGCGCCATGCCGGCGTGAAGTGGCGCTGCATGTCCATGACGTACCGGCACACGGTGATCGCGCCCTCGTAGTCACCTGCCATGTAACGCGTCCACGCGTCGCTCGTTCCGGCGACGAGGCACAGCGGGTCGAGCTCCCGCGCACGCTGCGACTCGCGGACGGCTTCCGACGATCGTCCGAGACCAGCGAGGAGAAGTCCGTACCACCGATGGCCCCCATCGCTGCTCGGATTGAGGGCAATCGATTGGCGGAAGCCCGCTTCGGCGGCTTCCCAATCCCAGTCGAGCATCGCACGGATGTTGGCCACCGCGAGGTGTGCGTGCGCCAGGTGCGGATCGAGTTCGAGCGCCCGTTCGGCGATAGGCCGCGCGGTTTCGAGCGCGGTGCGCGGCTCGAGGTTGTAGTACTCGGCGCGCACCGTATGCGCCCGAGCAAGATCCGCGTGCGCCGCGGCGAACGTTGGATCCGCCTCGCACGCCTGCTTGAAGTAATCGATGGCCTGAGGGAACCCCTGATCGCCGGGAAGATTCCAGTAGTAGCGGCCTTTGAGATACGTCTGGTACGCCGCCGCGTCATGCGACGGTCGAACGGGTTGTTCCGGCAGCAACTCCACCGCCAGCGATCGCGCGATGCGCGCCGCGACTTCCGCCTGCACGGACAGACAGTCGGTGAGGCTGCGCTCGTAGACGTCGGTCCACAGGTGTGCCTCGCTTCGCGTTTCGACCAGCTGAGCGGTGATACGGACCCGATCGGCTTCCCTCCTGACGCTGCCTTCGAGCAGATAATCGGCGCGCAGCACTTCCCCGATCTCGCGCGCCCTGCGACCGCTTCCCTTGAACACATTGGATGACGAGCGGGAGATGACCGCGATCCGGCCGCGGCCAAGACGGCCCAGCTGCAGGATCATCTCCTCCGTCAACCCGTCGCTGAAGTACTCCTGGCCAGGATCGCCGCTCAAATTCGCGAACGGAAGCACCGCGAGCCGCGCCTTGTAATCCGTCGTGGACGGCACGAGTGCAACGGTGTCCCCGTCGCGGAGCGATGCGATGAATCGATAACCCCGTCGCGGAAGCGTCTCCACAAACCGTGGATTGTCCGCATCGTCGCCGAGCGCCGCGCGCAGTCGTTTGACGGCCGCGTTCAGGCTGTGCTCGAAGTCGACAAATGTGCCTTTCGGCCAGAGATGACGTGCAAGCTCCTCGCGGGTGACGACGTCACCCGGGCGCTCGAGCATCAGGCGCAGGATTTCGAAAGGCTGCTCCTGCAGGCGGATCCGCTGCTTGCCCTTCCGCAGCTCGCGCGACCGCACGTCGAGCTCAAAAGATTCGAACCGGAGAAGGCGTTGGGCGTCCATAGGGAATTATCTCCAAGGTGCCGGCCGGTATGTGTAACGAGCCACCCCAGGTCACCAACGTTTCACCTCGTGTCACCTCCAATGCATTGAGGCACTTAGCGACGCGGCGCACAGTGGCCTGGTGCGTATCGCAATCACGGTGGCATGGGCATTTGCGCTGCTGGTCATCCCGACGAGCGTCGTGCGGGCGGGGTCGGATAACACTCTGTTAATTGCACCTCAAACGCCAGCGACGCGCCACGGGAGACCAGTCGGTGACGGCAATACCCCCCCGCAGATTCAGGTGCGGGTCTACAACGCCGGAGTCGTGCCGGCAGCGGTTCAGGCGGCTGCAATGCGTGCGGCAGCGATGACCCTGGCTGCTGCCGGCGTCGGCACGAGCTGGCAGACGTGCGGCGAGGCACCGGATTCGGCCAGCTCGACGCATTGCGAAACGCCGCTCGGCCTGTCGGAGCTCTCCGTGCGATTCGTCAACCTGCCCGGCACCGCCTCGGCGCACGGCGAGCTGCCCCTGGGGTATTCGCTCGTCGACACGAACACGGGCGCGGGGAAACTGGCAACCATCTACGTGGACCGCGTTCACTGGCTCGCCATGGAGGCGGGCGCCGACATGCCGACGCTCGTTGGACTGGCGCTCGCGCATGAAATCGGCCATCTGCTGCTCGGCACCAACGCGCACGCGCGCGCCGGGCTGATGCGCGCAATCTGGTCCCGGACGGAGCTGCAGAGGGGCCAGGCCGCTGATTGGCGGTTTGGTCGATCAGAAGCTGCGCGAATGCGTGCATCGGTCATGCACCTGGACGGTCTAAGATCAGCTCAGCTCGATTTGCATGCGATTGGCTGCTCTGCTCCTGACGGCGCTGCTAATGCCGCAACAGGTACCCCCACCTGCGCCGGAAACGCCCTCGCGTCCCTTCGAGGAGTGGCTGCAGGAATTGATCGATGAGGCGCATGCGCGTGGTTTCAGCGACGACCTGATCAACGCCACGCTCACCGGCCTGACGCCGGTGTCGCGCGTCGTCGAGCGCGACAGCTCCCAGGCGGAGTTCACGATCACCCTCGATCGGTATTTCAGAACCCGCATCACACCGCGGGTCATTCGCATCGGAAGGCAGCATGCGATGGACGACCGCGCGCTGCTCCGCCGCATCCAGACAGCCTACGGCGTTTCGCCGTCGGTCCTGCTCGCCATCTGGGGCATGGAATCCCATTACGGCTCGTTCACCGGCACGTATCCCGTGTTCCAGGCGCTCGCGACGCTCGCATGGCAGCCACGGCGAGCCGACTTCTTCAGAGGCGAACTGTTCAACGCGCTCTCGATTGTGTCAGGCGGCTATATCGACGCAAAGACGATGACCGGCTCCTGGGCCGGCGCGATGGGCCAGCCGCAGTTCATGCCGTCGAGTTACTTGAAGCATGCTGTCGACTTCGACAACGACGGGCTGCGCGACATCTGGCATTCGGAAGCCGACACGCTGGCGTCCATCGCCAGCTACCTGAGAGATGCGGGGTGGCAGGCAGGACAGACCTGGGGGCGCGAAGTCACGGTGCCCAAAGCCGCACGCGAACGCATCGCCGACATCCCCAGGCGTGATGTCGGCTGTTCGGCGAAGCGGCAGATGACCGAGCGCCGTCCGTTGCCCGTCTGGCGGGAGGCCGGCGTGCGGCTGAAGGCCGGTGGACCGCTACCGGCGTCCGAGTTGCCTGCGAGCCTCGTCGACGTCGGCGGCCATAGCTTTCTGGTCTATCCGAACTACGAAGCCATCCTCGATTACAACTGCGCGCATCTGTACGCGCTCAGCGTCGGCATGCTCGCGGATCGGATTCAATAGTTCCGGTCGATCAGCGTGCTCATCGACTCGTTGTAGCGCGCGCCCGCGGCAGCGTCTGGCGTAAACGTCGATTCCAGCTCGTCCACCTCCGACCGCGACAGCAGGAGGTCCGCGGCGCCGGCATTCTCCTCCACGTACCTCGCGCGCTTGGTGCCGGGAATCGGCACGATGTCGTCGCCTTTTGCGAGAAGCCAGGCTAACGCGAGCTGTGCGGGCGTACACGTCCGTCCCGATAGTCGCGACTTGTGCTCAGCCATCGCCTCGAGTCGCGCGACCAGCGGGAGGTTGTGCTGGAAATTGTCGCCATCGAAGCGAGGCAGCCTTCGACGCATGTCGTCAGCGGCAAACGCATTCGTATCTTTGATAGTCCCGGACAGAAAACCGCGGCCGAGAGGGCTGAAGGGAACGAAGGTGATTCCCAGCTCGCGGCACACCGGCAGCACGTCACGTTCCCGCTCGCGAAACCATAACGAATACTCGCTCTGCAGCGCCGAGACGGGATAGACGCCATGCGCCCGCCGAATCGTCGCGGGCGCCGCTTCGGACAACCCGATGTGTCGAACCTTACCCTGGCGGACGAGCGTTGCCAGCGCGCCGACGCTCTCCTCGATTGGCACGTTGGGGTCCACGCGATGCAGATAGAAGAGATCGATCACGTCCGTGCCAAGGCGCCGAAGGCTTTCGTCACACGACGCGAGGATGGCCTCTGGCGACCCGTCTGCTTCCACGCCGGGGCCTGGCTTGGCGGGAACGATGCCGCACTTGGTCGCGAGGATGACGTCACGACGTCTCGTGCCGAGGCCGCGCCCAACGAGCGTTTCGTTGTGTCCCGTGCCGTAGATTGCAGCGGTGTCGAAAAACGTGACGCCCAGGTCGAGTGCCCGATGGATGGCGCGGAGCGACTCGTCATCATCGCGCGGGCCGTACGACTGGGACATGCTCATGCATCCAAGGCCGATGGCGGAGACGAGCGGACCACCGTTTCCCAGTTTTCGTTTGACCATCGCATCACTCCAACACGCCTAAGGCATCATAGTCACGTGATTCTCAAGCAGTTCTACCTGAACTGCCTCGCGCACGCCTCCTACGTCGTTGCCGACGAGGAGAGTGGTGTTGCGGCGGTCGTCGACCCGCAGCGCGACGTCGATCAATATCTGACATTCGCAGCGGAGCACAACCTGAGCATTGTGTATGTGTTCCTGACGCACTTTCACGCCGACTTCATCGCGGGCCACCTCGAACTGCGCGACCGCGTCGGCGCCACCATCTGTCTGGGACGAAAAGCCGTTGCCGAATACCCGTTCAAGCCAGTGGGCGACGACACGGTGATCGATCTCGGAACCGTTCGCATCGAAATTCTGGAAACGCCGGGCCACACGGTCGAATCGATTTCGCTCCTCGTCTACGACCGAAGCCCCCATCCCGGTTCACCAATCCCCGATCCCGGATCCGCGATCCCGGATCCCCGATTCCCGATCCCCGTTCCCGCTCCGGTGGCCGTCCTCACCGGCGACACGCTGTTTGTCGGAGACGTGGGACGGCCGGATCTCCGCGCGTCGCTCGGATGGTCGGCAGCGGAGCTGGGACGCATGCTCTACGACTCGTTGCACGACAAGCTGCTCAAGCTTCCCGATTCGACAAAGGTCTATCCCGCGCACGGCGCCGGATCGTTGTGCGGTAAAGCCCTGTCGAAGGAAACCTCCTCCACCATCGGCGAGCAGCGGGTGCTCAATTACGCGCTGCAACCAATGACGAAGGAGCGTTTCGTCGAACTCGTCACGGCGGACCAGCCCGATGCGCCCGCGTATTTTACGTATGACGCGGTGTTGAACAGCCGCGAGCGACCGACGCTGGACGAGGCACTGGCCCGTGAACTGAAGCCGTTGACCGTGGAACAGGTTGCCGCCGCGGTTCGCGACGGTGCTCAGTTGCTCGACACGCGCGATCCCTCGGAGTTTGCGGCGGCGCATATGGCGGGCAGCATCAACATCGGCCTTCACGGCGAGTACGCCTCGTGGGCAGGCACGCTGCTCGACCCGGCGCAGCCAATCGTGATCGTGGCGGACCCCGGCGCCGAGGCGCAGTCCGCCCTGCGTCTCGGACGAATCGGCTTCGATCAGGTTGCTGGTTTTCTCGATGGAGGACTGGCGGCAATCCCAGATCGCGCACCACAGGGGTCGGCGCTACCGGTGATCGTCTCGACGGATCGCCTGAGCCCGCAGACGGCGGCCGACCGAATGGCAGGTTCGAATCCGCCGCTCGTCATCGACATTCGTACGGCGGGCGAACGCGCAATGAAGTCGGTGAAGGGCAGCCTGCACTGGCCGCTCAACAGGTTTCGCGAAGGGCTGCCGGACGTCGCCCACGACCGCGCCGTCATCGTGCACTGTGCAGGTGGCTACCGATCGTCGATTGCGGCGAGCCTCCTTCAGCGCGCCGGGTTCACGAACGTGAGCGAGATTGCCGGCGGCCTTTCCGCATGGGAAGC
>Ga0310810_10003750_pt1 | contig 16661 bp, 12 predicted proteins | sample NCmetagenome_FD_207641 | JGI IMG/M metagenome (GOLD analysis project Ga0310810, IMG submission 207641) | Soil microbial communities from experimental microcosm in Duke University, North Carolina, United States - NC | ecosystem: Engineered > Artificial ecosystem > Soil microcosm > Unclassified ... | reverse complement strand
GCACGCGAACCTCATCGTTCGAAGCAGTGATCTGCTGAACCCAGCTTTGCGGTAACGGAGTGCTAAGCTTCGATCGTTGAGCGTTGAATCTCCACGTGCCGGTAAATGGATCATCTGGGTCGGACATCGCTGTTCGTTCACCTCCTCCCCCATCCCCGAAACTCCGGCCCTTCGGGCGTCTCCACTTCCTGCCAGCCCATGCACGCAAGCGACTGGAGGCTCGGATCGCGCTTCACCCAATCCGCCAGCAACGCCGAAAAGGCCGGTCCGGAAATCGCCGCCACTGCCAGAAACAGAGCGTTGGCATCGGCGCCGATGCGGTTCGCGGCGTACCAGAGGAGCGTCAGGCGAACCAGCGTATCGCGCGCATCGCCGGAAGCCAGATCGTCAATGGCGTGCGCGACTACACCCAGCCGGATCGCGTATTCCGACTTCTCGCGCATCCCCACTACCGCCTGCCGCACGCCCAGCCCCATAAATGCCTTTCCGCTGGTAAGGTCGATCCGCGAACGCATGAACACGCGCTCTTCCTGTGTCCCTGCCAGATAGAGTTCGCACAATTCGATGAGCTTGCCGGCTGCCGGGCTCAATGTGACTGATGAGATCTTGGCCGTCAGCCAGTCTTTCGGGCCGGGAAGTAATGCTGCGACCTTTTCGGGGAATGTAACGTCGCGCGTCCGCGCCGCGGCCTCGAGCTCCGCCGCATCCCAGGTTTTCGTTTCTTCAGCCCGCACGCGGTGATAGTCGAGATTTGTCATGCTGTCGCGCGACCCGGCGCGCCCACCATCGCTGCTCGACGCCCGCTACTGCGCCGTCCACCCGCCGTCGATCAGGATATCGGTGCCGGTGATGAAACCTGCGTCGGGCGAGCACAAATACAGCGCCAGCTGGCCGATTTCCTGCACCTGTCCCCAGCGTCCCAGAGGAATCTTGGAAATGAACTGCTGGTTGACCTCCGGATCCTGCATCAGCGCCGTGTTCATCTCGGTGGCGAAAGGGCCGGGGCTAATGGCGTTCACGGTAATGCCGTCGCCAGCCAGTTCGAGCGCCAGCGCGCGCGTGACGCCCAGCAGCGCGGTCTTGCTCGCGGAATAGGCCGCGCGGCCGGGCAGCGAAACCCAGCTCATGATCGACGTCATGCTGATGATGCGGCCGTAGCCCGTGCCTTTCATGTGCGGGATGAAAGAACGGCACATCAGGAAGACGCTGGTCACGTTGGTGTTCATCACGCGATGCCACTCCTCGAGCGTGAACTCGACGATCGGCTTGCGGACATTGATACCGGCGTTATTGATCAGAATGTGAACTTTGCCGAACGCCCCGGTGACATCTCGTTCGAGCTTGCGCACCTGTTCCTCTTCGGCCACATCGGCCTGAAAGACGCGCGCCTTGCCGCCGGCGTTTTTTACGGCGCGCCCGACCTCATTCAGTTGCTCGAGATTGCGTGAAACCAGCGCGATCTGCGCGCCCTCCGCCGCCAGCGCCAGGGCCATGGCCTTGCCCAGCCCTTTGCTCGCGCCCGTGATCACGGCTACTTTTCCGTCCAGCTTTTTTTCACTCATGTGTTATCCAAGGGCTAATTGTCTGGGGCGGCCCAAGTATCCTACGATAACTGAGTTAGGATGGATTATGATACGTAAAACTGCGATATTTCTGGTGGCAGCTTGTCTGCCGGCGTTCGCCGATTTCAGCTACGACCAGACGTCTAAGATCACCGGCGGCATGATGGCCGGCATGATGAAGTTCGCCGGTGCGTTCTCCAAGCAGGCGCGTGAGCCCATGGTCAACACCGTGGCGGTAAAAGGCGACCGCATGGTGCACTGGGGCGCGCACCACGCCTCGGTCATCGACATCGACAAAGAGACCATCACCGAGATCAATTTCGATAAGAAGCAGTACTCGGTCATGACCTTCGCGCAGATGAAACAGATGATGGACGAGATGTCGCAGAAGATGAAATCTTCGCCGGACGCCCAGAAGGCCGATGTGCATTTTAAAGTGTCGGCCAAGGACACGGGCGAGAAAAAGCAGATCGCGGGGTTCGACACCCACGAGATGATCCTCACCATGGAGATGGAAGGCACGGACAAGGAAAGCGGGAACAAGGGCGGGATGAACATGACCGCCGACATGTGGCTCGCGCCGAAATCCGCCGGCTATAACGAAATCGCGGATTTCTACAAACGCATGGGAAAGAAGCTGGATTGGGCGCCGGGCGGCATGGGCATGATGGGCGGGCGGCCGGACATGGCCAAGGGCATGGCGGAGCTTTACAAAGAAGGCGCGAAGCTCAATGGCATGCCGGTGTTTCAAGTGGTGAAGATGGGCGTCCACGCCGAGGGCCAGCCCCAGAACGGCCACGCGGCGCAAGCTCCGCCACCGCAGCAGGAGCAGCAGGCGGACAAGCCGTCGATTGGCAGCGTGCTGGGCGGCGGCTTCGGCGGTTTTGGAAAGAGAAAGAAGAAACAGGACCAGGCCGAATCCGGCGGTGAGGCGGGCGCGGCTCCGCAAGGCTCGGGCGACGCCTCAGGCTCGCTGATGGAGATGACCATCGAGATGAGCGCGTTCTCGGCGGCTCCCGTGGACAGCTCGAAATTTGAGGTTCCGGCGGGCTTCAAACAGGTGGAAGCCGATGCCGCGCGGCACCGGGGCAGATAGCGGCCCCGCTTACCCGGAATCAAGCTGTACAGGCCTTGCGAATGCCGCCTCTCGCGCTCTCCGCGGCCGGCTTGCGGTAAACTAGCCCGTGATGGCCCCCGCGCGCGCCCGCGAACTCAAGATTCACTGTCCCGACGGTCAGTCGAAGACCGTCCCCTTACAGGGTGAGCACATCACGCTCGGCCGTTCCAGCACCACCGAGCTGTGCTTTCCCGAGGATGCGGGCCTTTCACGCCAGCACATGGCGTTCGAGCGTGAAGGCGACGAATGGAATGTCCGCGATCTGGGCAGCAAGAATGGCACGCTGCTGAATAACAATCGTCTGAATGGCGCCGTGCGCCTGCGCCCCGGAGACCGCATCGCCGCCGGGCACCTGGTCATGCTCTACGACGATCAGGGGCGCGCCGAACCCACAGCCGACGTCACCTTTGTCCAACTCGCGTCTGAGGGTGATAATCCAACATCGTCCACCGTGGTCACCGATCTGAAAGGACTGCTGGGCGGCAAGACGCTTGAAACCGGCGCGGTCCAGATGAGCGCGCTGATCAGAGCAGGCAACGAACTGAACCAGGACAAGTCATTGCCCGAGCTGTTCCAGATGATCCTCGATCTCTCCATCGAGGCGGTGGGCGCCGAGCGCGGCGTTCTCATGACGCAGGAAGCGGAAGGCGAGTTGGTGGTGCGGTCGGCCAAAGGCAGCGCGTTTCGTATCAGCACCGCGGTACGCGATCGCGTGCTCAATACCCATGATTCGGTGCTGGTACGCGATACCATGCTCGACGACGCGTTCAAGCAGCGGCAGAGCATCGTGGGCCAGCGCGTGCGGACGTTCATGGCTGCGCCGCTGCAAACCAAAGACCGCATCATCGGGTTGATCTACGTGGATTCGCCGTCGCTTACGCGCGTGTTTACCAAGGACGATCTCAATCTGCTTACGGTCATGGCCAACATCGCCGCCGTGCGTATCGAGCACGCGCGGCTGGCCGAAATCGAGAACCAGGAACGGCTGATGGCGCACGAGCTGGGCCAGGCCGCGGAAATCCAGCGGCGCTTCTTGCCGGCGCAGGCGCCCGAGATGCCGGGACTCGATCTTTCGGGACACAACGCGCCGTGCCGCACGGTCGGCGGCGATTATTTCGATTTCTTTCCGTATCCCAGCGGGCGCGTGGCCATGGTGCTGGGCGATGTGTCGGGAAAGGGCATGCCGGCGTCGCTGTTGATGATGCAATTCCAGGCGCGCGTGCAGCTGCTTATCGAGGAACCGGAAAGCCTGGCTGCGGTCGTCACCCGGCTGAACCGGCTCACCGCGACCAACTGCCCCAGCAACCGTTTCATCACCTTCTTCATGTGCCTGGTGGACGGAGCGACGGGCGAGCTAGTTTTTGCCAACGCCGGCCACAATCCGCCGCTGCTGTTGCGCGCCGACAGCCGGGTCGAGTGGCTCGATGCCGGCGGCTGCCCGCTCGGCATCATGCCCATGATGAAGTATGATGAGGCGCGCGAGCGGCTCGCTCCGGGCGATGTGCTGGTGATCTTCAGTGACGGCGTCACCGACGCCATCAACCCGCAGGGCGATGATTTCGGCGAGCATCGGCTGGCTCAAGTCGTCAGCGATCACCGTGGCGAATCCGCGGCCGCGATTCTGGACGCTGTGAACCATGCCATTACGGATTGGGCCGCCGGTACACCCTTACCGGACGATCTTACGCTGCTGGTCGCGCGGCGGACCGGCTAGGACCGTTTGGGCCGGGGCTCGGTTCGTATGAGCCAGCGCTTTTCATCCCCCACGAGCCGGTTGATGACGGGCCTCGCCGTTACGCTCGCCGTTGTGGGCCTGTTTTCCTGGAACGCGCTCCGCCAGATCGCGGGGCTGCGGGATCTTCAAACTCAGCTCATTGATCGCAACCGCCGCGACTCGCTGCAACTGCTGCGCATCCAGAACAATTTGAACTCATTGGGTCAGGCCCTGCGCGACATGGTCAATGGAGACGAGCCGTATGGTCTCGACGCCTATCGCGGGCAGTTCAAACGCATACAGTCGGATTTAGAGGATGCCCTGGGGCGTGAGGATGCGCTGGCGCCGGCGGAGCGCAGCCCGGAGCGGCGGGATTACTTTGCGCGATCGGTCACTCAGTTCTGGACGTCGGCGGACCAGACGTTTTCGCTCGCCGCGGGCGGTCATGAGCCGCAGGCGCGCGATCTCATCCGGACGTCCCTCGAGCCGCAACTGGCGGGCATCACCTCGGCGGTAGCGCGACTGTTGGTCCAGAACAATGAGACCGAAGAGCGCGCCACGGCGCGTATTCAGGGCATTTACTCCGGCGTCGAGCGCAACGTCTATTACTTCCTCGGCGCGGCCCTCATCGCCATTGCGTTCACCAGTCTCTATCTGATCCGTTCCAATCGCCGGCTGTTCGAACGGCTCAGCTACCTCTCGGCCCAACGCAGCGATCTGGCAAGGAAGCTCATCAGTATGCAGGAGGAGGTGCTGCGTTCGATCTCGCGCGAGCTGCACGACGAGTTCGGCCAGATCCTCACCGCGATCGGGGCCATGCTGGCGCGCGCGGCCAGGCAGGATGTGCCACCGTCGTTCCGTGAGAACTTGCAGGAAGTTCGCGAGATCGCTCAAGCCACGCTGGACAAAACGCGCAGCTTGTATCAATCGCTGCACCCGGCCATCCTGGATGACGGCGGCCTCGAGCAGGCGCTCACCTGGTATTTGCCGGTGTTCGAGAAGCAGACCGGCATCAAGGTGCAATATCAGAAGACCGGCACCAGCCCTGTGGTCGCCGATGGCGTCGCTATCCATGTGTATCGCGTGTTGCAGGAAGCGCTCAACAATCTGGCCAGGCATTCGAAGTCCTCGCTGGCGTGGGTGCGCGTCGATTTCTCGCCCGACCGTCTGCACCTCGAAGTGGAGGACCGCGGCGTGGGATTACCTGCCAACCGCAGCGCCGGCGTGCGCCGGGGAATCGGCATGGTGGCCATGCGTGAGCGCGCCGAGCTGCTTCGCGGTAAGATCGAATTTCTGCGGCCGCCGGAAGGCGGTACGCTGGTCCGGCTGGATGTTCCGCTCACCCCGGCGGTCTCCGCCGAATGAGCCGCATATCCAGCATCGGTTCGCCGCAGTATTTTTCTAGGCGCCGGGCATGCCCGGTCCGGATGGTATTCGCATGACTGAGATCTCGGTTCTGCTCGTAGACGACCACAGCCTGGTCCGCAAGGGTTTCCGGCGTATCCTCGACGACGATCCGGAACTTCGCGTGATCGGCGAAGCGGCCGACGGCACTGAGGCGGTGAAGCTCGCGCAAGAGCTCAAGCCGCGCGTCATTGTCATGGACATGGCCATGCCCGGCCTCAACGGCATGCAGGCCAGCATCGAAATTCTGAAGGTGCTGCCCAATACCGCCATCCTCATGCTCAGTATGTACTCGGAGGAGAACTACGTCCGCAACGCGCTCGAGGCCGGCGCCAAGGGCTACATTCTCAAGAACGCCATGGATATCGACCTCGCGGCCGCCATCAAGCAGGTCGCCGCGGGCCAGCGAGTCATCGCCCCGGGCTTGCTTTCCTCCACGGCCGAGCCCGATGCCGATGACGGCAAGCTCACCAACCGGGAAAAACAGATTCTACAGTTGATCGCCGAGGGCAAGTCGAACAAAGAGATTGCCGCGCTGCTCGAGCTGAGTGTGAACACCGTCTCCGTGCATCGCGCCAATCTTATGGAAGCGCTCGGCATCCATCGCACCGCGGAGCTGGTTCTCTACGCCGTGCGCAAGGGTCTGGTCCATATTCCGTGACGCGCAGGGACCTCATCCTTGGCAGTCCGCTTCTCTTTGTTGGAAATCAGATGGCCGCGGATGCTAAGCCCGGGCTTCCAGTTCGCTTCGTCGAAGTCACTGCGCAGGCTGGCATCGATTTCCAGCACAACAGTGGCGCGTTCGGCGGCAAATATTTGCCCGAAACGCTTGGCCCCGGCTGTGCCTTTCTGGATTACGATAACGACGGCTGGCAGGACATCATCCTGATCAACGGCATGGACTGGCCGGGCCACAAGCAGCGGCGAACCACTTTACGCCTCTACCACAACAATCGCAACGGCACGTTTACCGATGTGACGAAGCGCGCGGGTCTGGATATCGAAATGTATGGCCTGGGCGTCGCTGTGGGGGATTTTGATAACGACGGTTTCCCCGACCTCTTCATTTCATGCGTAGGCCAGAGCCGCTTGTTTCGCAACACGGGTAAAGGCACGTTTGTGGACGCGACCGAGCGCTGCGGACTCGGCAACCGGCGCGGCTTCAGCACGTCGGCGCTTTGGTTCGATTACGATCGCGACGGCCACCTGGATTTGTTTGTCTGCAATTACGTGAAGTGGTCGCCCGAGCAGGACGTTTTCTGCAGCCTGGATGCCAAGCACAAATCCTACTGCACGCCCGAAGCCTACCGCGGCGAAACTTCATGGCTGTTCCACAATCGCGGCAATGGCACGTTTGAAGATGTCACGGCGGTCAGCGGGATCTTCGACAGCAGCTCGAAGTCGCTGGGCGTGGCCATGCTGGATCACGAGCTGGACGGATGGATCGACCTGTTCGTGGCCAACGACACCCAGCCCAACAAGCTGTATCAGAACATGCACGACGGGAAGTTTCAGGATGTGGCGCTCAAGGCCGGCGTGGCCTTCAGCGAAGACGGCAAGGCGCGCGCAGGCATGGGTGTGGACGTGGCCGACTATGACAACTCCGGCATCCCGGGCCTGGTGGTGACGAATTTCGACAACGAAATGCTGGGCTTTTACCGCGGCACCAAAGGCGGCATCTACATCGACCAGGCGCCACGCTCCAACATTGGCCGGCTTTCGCAGCGCAGCCTGGGCTTCGGCTGTTTCTTTTTCGACGCTGATCTGGATGGTTTGCTCGACTTACTGGTGGTGAATGGCCACATCGATGACACCGTGCGCAACGTTCGCGCCGATACCAGTTACGCCCAGCCGCCGCATCTTTTCCTCAACCGCGGCCGCGACGGCTTCCACGATGTAGCGGCCAAGGCGGGCAACGATTTTGCCCGTCCGAAGGTCGGCCGTGGCGCGGCGTTCGGGGACTTCGATAACGACGGCGATCCTGACGTTCTCATCACCACCAACAATGGACCGGCGCATCTTTTCCGCAACGACCAGCTTGCCGGAAACCGCGGCATCCGCCTTCGTCTGGTGGGGACGAAATCCAACCGCGACGCCATTGGCGCCAGCGTGCGCCTCTATCGCGGCAGCGAATCCAGCTCGCGAATGGTGAAGAGCGGCTCGAGCTACCTATCACAGTCGGAGCTTCCCGTTACGTTTGGCATGGGCAAACGCGACATTGCCGAACGCCTTGTGATCCACTGGCCCAGCGGCCGCACCGAAGAGCACAAAAATCTGCGCGCCGGCCGCCGGTATGAATGCGTGGAAGCTAAAGGCATCCGCGAATCCGGCGGATAAGACGGGCAAACCTGTCAGACTGGCGCGCCGCCGAGTGGCGCCACAACTTCCACGTCCGTTCCGCTAGAACGGGAACGAATCTCGAGACGGCCGCCCATTTGCCGGACTCGTTCCCGCATCCCCGCGATGCCAACGCCGACCCGCTCCAGGGTTAGGACTCCGTCTTTCAAATTGCCGGCAATCCCATGACCCTGGTCGCTGATTTGCAGCACGACTTCGTTGGCATAGCGCGCGATTCGAATCTTCGCCGTCCGGCTGCCGGAATGGCGATGGATGTTCGTCAGGCTTTCCTGTACGATCCGAAACAACATCAGCTCCAACTCTTGCGTCAGCCGCCCCAGGTCCGCGGCGATCTCCAGCTTCACTGCAATGCCGCTCCTCTTGGTGAATCCCTCGATATACCACGCCAAAGCGGATGAGAGCCCGAGATCGTCGAGTACCGGCGGGTGCAGCAGATAAGAGAAGGTACGCAGTTCGCGGATGCATTGGTCGGCCAATGCCAGGCTCTCGCTGAGGGCCTTCCGCGCTCCCTCATCCAGAGCGGCGCTCGCCTGGTCGACAATACCCAGGTTCATGCCCAAGGCGGCGATGTTCTGTGCGGTGCTATCGTGAAGTTCGCGCGCCAGCCGCCGGCGCTCCTCGTCCTGCAGATGCAGCATCCGGCCCGAAAGCTCGCGCAGAGATTCTTCCGCCTGCTTGCGCTCGGTGATGTCTTCCGCCAGCGCAATCAGGTGCTGGGGCTGGTGCTTGCTGTCCCGAAGGAGCGAAACGCTAATGCGAACCCAAACCACGCCGCCCCGTTTGTGGATGTAACGCTTCTCAATGATATAGCTGGGAATTTCCCCGGCCAGAATTTGTCGCATCAGATCCACATTCCGCGGCAGGTCGTCCGGATGCGTGATCGAAGGAAAGTCGCGTGCGACGAGTTCCCGTTCGGTGTAGCCGGTAATCTGGCAGAAAGCCCGGTTCACTTCGAGAAAATGCCCGCCGAGATTGGTCAGCGCCATCCCCGTAGCTGCGTTCGCGAACGCATTGCGGAAACGCTCCTCGCTCGCGCGGAGTTCTTCTTCGGCAGCTTTCTGCCCGGTAATGTCCTCGACCAGTGTGATGACGCGCGTGGGTTCGCGGTGGCTGTCCACCAGGAGGGAAACGCTGTTTCGCACCCAGACCACTCCGTCGTCCTTGCGCACGTAGCGCTTCTCCATAATGAAGCTCGTGACGTGCTGGGCGAGCAGTTCGCGCGTCTCGCGCGCGTTTCTTAAGAGGTCGTCCCGGTGTGTAATATCGCGATAATTCAAACCGGCGAGTTCTTGCCCGGTGTACCCGGTGAGCTCGCAGAAAGCCTGGTTCACTTCCAGAAACTGACCCTCCAGATTCTGGAGGGTGATTCCGGTTGCGGCGTGAGCAAACAGCTTGCGGAAACGCTCCTCGCTCGCGCGGAGTTCCTCTTCGGCCCGCTTGCGTTCCGTGATGTCGGTGAACGAGCAGACGACTTCGCTCACGCTGCCATCGGCCGCAAGCCGCGGTTCGGCGTTCACCAGAAACCATACCCAGTCTTTCGTGCGGGGACGATACACGCCCATCACGACATTGCGCACGGGCTGCCGCGTCGCGATAGATCGAGGAATCGGATGATCCTTGCCCGGGCATGGCGACCCGTCTTCGTTTATGCACTTCCACTCCGGATCAAATGACGTCCGGCCTAAGAGCTGATCCTCCGTGACGCCGAGCAGATCGAGTGCTGCCTGATTGCCCATCCTGCAATCGGAATTGGGCCCCGCAAGCACAACGCCGACTGATACTCCATAGAACAGCGATCCGAACCGATCGGCGCTTTCACGCAAGGCCTCTTCCGTGCGCTTGCCTGGCGTCTGATCGCGCGTCACCTTGGCGAACCCGCGCAGGTGTCCCCGTTTGTCTCTGAGTGCGGTGATGACCACGTTGGCCCAGAACCGGGAGCCGTCCTTCCGGACGCGCCAACCGTCGTCCGTTGAGCGTCCTTCGGCGATCGCGCGTTCTAACAGATGCTGGGGCTTGCCCTGGCGGATGTCTTCTGGGGGATAAAGAACGGAAAGGTGCTTCCAGATGATCTCATGCGCGGAATAGCCCTTGATCCGCGCGGCGCCTTCGTTCCAGCTCGTAATATGGCCGCCCGCGTCCAATGTGATGATCGCGTAGTCTCTTAAGCTTTCAAGAAATTGCCGGAATTGGGCTTTGCTTGGGGAATTGGCTTGTAAGGCCGGGTCGTCGGCCGGGCGCACTTCCGGCGCGTTCGGGTCTTCGAAAGATCTCGCAGGCATGCCGTTAGCCATGCCGCACCCCAGGCTTGCCTGCCAGGGAAACGATGTGACCATCTCGATCTGATCCACAACCGTGTTGGCGGCGGCCTACAAAACCGCTCGTCAATCCTGGCAGCCGCCGACGTGATAGATCGGCGTCCATCTTCATAGGAGAGTACACCCGGTCACGATTCAATGTAAAGAGTCCCAAGCGAATCGAGGCGATGCACAGTAACGCGCCCCGGAAGTTTTTGCGACGTTCTACGCCGCCGTCAGCAAAACCGGAGCGCCTCGCGTAATCACCACCGTGTGCTCATAGTGCGCCGCCAAGCTGCCGTCTTCGGTGCGGAATGTCCAGCCGTCGCGGGCTAACCGCGTGCGGCCGCTGCCGGCGGCAATCACTGGCTCGATCGTGATCACCAGGCCTTCGGTCAGCCTGCCGCGGGCGCCGCGGTCGGCGAAGTTCGGCACCGTGGGCGGCTCATGAATCGTGCGGCCCACGCCATGCCCGCATAGCTCGCGAATCACGCTGAAGCCCGACCGGCGTACCTCGCGCTCCACCGCCCGCCCGATTTCGTAAATCCGATTTCCCGAGCGCGCCGCCGGGAGCGCCTGTCGGAACGCCCGCTCCGCGCAGTGCGCCAGCTCGCGGCCGCTCTGCGATGCCGGCGGGACATTCACCGTCAGGGCCGCATCCGCGTAGAAGCCGTCCTTCTCCGCTACCAGATCGAGCTTGACTAAGTCGCCAGTGCGGATGACGCGCGCTCCTGGAATTCCGTGCATGGCCTCGTCGTTGACGCTGATGCAGACCTCGGCGGGATACCCATACACCAGCGGTGGCGCCGACCGCGCGCCATTCGCGGCCAGCATACGCGCCCCAATCTGGTTCAGTTCATCCGTTGTAATGCCCGCGCGCACGCGCTCCGCCATGGCACGCAATGCCTGCGCCACGATGCCGCCGATCGCGCGCAGCTTCTCGAACTCGCCGTTCGACTTGATGGACACGGCATTATTGTATGCGAAACCGGCATGACCGTGGATCGCTGCACCCCTCCTCTCGCCTTCCTCCGCGTCTCTGCGTCTCTGCGGGGAAATTGTTTTCGCGAATCGCGTCCTGCCGCGCCTTCGCATCCCCGCGTCATGTCGGCGGCAAATGCTATATTTTCCTCTTATGAAGATTGCCGTCATCGGCCTCGGTTTCATGGGCAGCACGCACCTCAAAGCTCTAAAGAATATTCCGGAAGCTGAGCTCGCCGCCGTGGTCTCAAGCGACGAGAAAAAACTCTCCGGCGATCTGAGCGCCATTCAAGGCAACATCGGCGGGCCCGGCGAGAAGATGGATTTTTCGCGCGTCAAGAAATACCGCACCATCGCCCAGGCGCTCGCCGACCCTGAAATCGAAGCTGTCGATATCTGTCTCCCCACCGACCAACACTCCTCGGCCGCCCTGGCCGCCCTGCGCGCCGGCAAGCACGTGCTCGTCGAAAAGCCCATGGCGCTCGATGGCGCCGCGGCTGACGAAATGCTCGCTGCCGCCCGCAACAGTGGCCGCGTGCTGATGACGGGGCAAGTGTTGCGCTTCATTGGCGCCTACCGCAAGACCGCCGAGCGGGTGAAATCGGGATCGCTCGGTAAGGTACGCTCGGCGCTGTTTCGCCGGCGCTGCGCCGCTCCCGCGTGGAGCCAGTGGCTGGCCGATCCTGCCAAAAGCGGAGGCGGCGTGTTCGATCTGTTGATCCACGATGTCGATTTCTGCGTGTACCTGCTGGGCAAACCCGCCGCCGTTTCCGCCACCGGATTCGAAGATTTGTCCCACGGTATCGACTTGATCCTGGCTGAGTTTCGCTACCCCGCCATCGACACCGTAGCCATCACCGGCGGCTGGCATCATCCCAAGGCCTACCCGTTCTCCATGGAATTCACCATCGTGAGCGATGGTGGTACGCTCGACTATAGTTCCGAGGGCCGGCCGCTGGCGTTGTACGGCGCGGATGGAGAAAAGCAGCCACTCGATTCGGCCGAAGCGGACTGGTTTACCGAAGAGCTGAAATATTTTGTCGATTGCGCGGCGCACGGCCGTAAGCCCGAGATGTGCCCGCCCGAAGAATCCGCGCTGGCGGTGAAACTGACCCGCTTGATGGTTGAATCCAGAAAAAGGAACGGAGAAAAGATCGCATGCAGCTTTTGAAGGATAGGGAAATCGGTGTGATGTTCTGGGCCGGACGCGACCCGGTGGAAACCCTGCGCGAACTGAAAGCTCTGGGCGCCCGCTGCGGCCAGATCGGCATCCCCGGCGACTTTCCGCTCGCCGGCGCCGCTGCCCAATGGAAGGCTGCGCTCCAGGCGGAAGATTTCCCGGTGGTCACTGCGTTTTGCGCCTATACCGGCGAGAGCTATGCCGATATCCCGACTGTCCAGCGAACCGTGGGTTTCATTCCCCGCCAGACGCGCGCCGAACGCGAACAGCGCACCTACGCCGTGAGCGATTTCGCCCGCGACGTCGGGATTCCCAGTATCGCCACCCACATCGGCTTTGTCCCCGAAGATAGTTCGGATGCGGATTATCTGGTGGTGCGCGAGATGGTTCGCCACGTCTGCGATCATGCCGCTAAGAACAAGCAAACCTTCGCGCTCGAAACCGGCCAGGAACCCGCCGAAACGCTGCGGCAGTTTTTCATCGACGTGAACCGCGAAAACCTCGGCATCAATTTCGATCCCGCCAACATGATTCTCTACGGCACCGGCGACCCCATCGACGCGCTCGGCGTGCTGGCCCAGCACGTCATCTCCGTTCACTGCAAAGATGGCGACTGGCCGCCCAAAGGCGTGGCAGGCGCGCTGGGCGAAGAGAAGCCCCTCGGCCAGGGTGCCGTTGACATGGACCGCTTCATCCAGAAGCTGAAAGCCATCAACTTCAAAGGTCCGCTCAATATCGAGCGCGAAGTCCCCGACCAGGTCCAGCGCCTGCGCGACATCGCTATGGGCGTGAAGCTGCTGGAAAAGCTGCGGGGATAGCGGCGCCGCCTACGGTTTCTTCACCGGAAACGTCACAATATTGCTCACGTAAACGAATTGCGCGATCGTGAGCTGCGTCAAAGGGTCGGTCGGAATATCGGAGTTCAGCTCGAGCTGCACCTGGAAGACGCCCACGGTTCCGGGTAGCGGCGAGGCCAGCAGCACATTGGCGGTCTTGCCACCGGCAAGCGATGAGACCGACTCCACGGGCGAATTCACGGGCCCATCGTAGCGGCGCCCAGTTGCGTAGCCCGTCATGGGCGTGTTGAGGAGGCCGAGGCCGGTGGCATAGATGGTGATCGTCTCGCCGGGAATGGCGGGCTTATCCTTGGTAACCTGCCCGGTATTGGCACAGCAGAGCGCGGTACCGGTCGCCGTCAATAACAGCTTGGCTCCGCTGTTAACGGATGCCGAATACGTGATCCCTTGTCCGGCAGCCCCCGCTTTTCGCGCCTGTAACCGCACGCGTGTGAACACTCCCGCGGCGAAGGCCGAGACTTTGGGATCCTTGTTCACTGCTGCCACGAGCCCGTCACGAACGGTGGCTAGTGTGTCGGTGCTCTGGACGGTGTAAGTGTACGTGCGGTCCTCGATCTTGATCGTACCGATGTCGCCAGCGTTGACTGAGCCATCCACCGATACCGTGCCGGTGGCAAACGGAGAGCCGTGAAACATTAACGCGGGGCGCGGTTCCTTCCCGCCCTCGGCGAAAATGCCGGGGTTCTCCGGAACTAACGTCACCGCCACCGGTGTAGTCACGGTCACCGAGCCGTCTGCGTGCCGCGTCCAGACATACAGACTGACGCTCCTGGCGTCCGTAAATCCGATGGGCATTTGCGCGTTGATCTGCGTAGGCGAGACGAACAGCAGGTGAACCGCGCTCCCATCGATGTAGACCCTTGTGCCCGCGATTTCATGCGGCAGGTACTGGCCCGTGCCGGGCTCGACCCCCGTGGCGTCGCTCAGGTTCTTGCCATAGATGGAGATCAGCGAACCCAGCCCGATTTGTGCGGCATCCTGGCCGCCTGACAGGTTAGCGCCACTGGCGGTGGCCGTAATTTTGGCGCTCGAGGAAACCGTGGCCGCCAGCGTGATGTTGTTGCCGTTAGTGCCCGGCGTGCGTGCTGTCAGCAGAATGCCGTGTACAACCGTATTGGCCAGAGCCAGTACATTCGGATCGCCTTTCCCGCTGTTGCTTCCGTTGATGGCGCTGACCAAAGCGTTTACGACAGTGTCGAATGTGTCGGCTTTGAGGACTTTGTACTTGTAGTCCGTGCCGGCTATCGTGATGGTGACTTCGTCGTCTGCCTGGATTGTGCCGCCGAGCGTCACACCGGCGAGCGCGAAAATCTCAGGGCTGGCGGCGTTGCGAACCCCTTGTTGCGGAATGTTCGGCTCGGCGGGCGAGTAGATCATCACGCGCCGGTTATAGGTATCGGAAACGTACAGGTTGGTGCCGTCCCAGGCAAGCGACGTCGGCGTTTGCAGCCGGTCGGTCGAAGCCGATGCCTCGTCGCTGGTCCCGTTGGCCTGCCCTAGAATGATGTCCGGCGCCGCACCGGAGGCGGTGGGTATGTGGCGGTAAACCAGAATGCGATCGTTGCCGCCATCAGCGATGAACAGCCAGGTGCCGTCGGACAGAGCGTAGCGCGGGAAGCTCATCGTGCTGCTGCATAGCGCCGGGTACATGGGATTGTTGGCAAGATCCGTGCCGCTCGAAACCGTGCACATCACGGGAGTTTCCTTGTTGGTGGTGTCGGTGCTCGCCGTCGCGGGACTGCCGGTGAACGAATTGTTGGGTATCGAACTGGTCAGATTCGGCTGTCCCAGGGCCAGGTCGGCGGCCTGCGCATTTTTCGTAGGCAGGCTGTTCCAGATGAGCACGCGGTTGTGACCCAGGTCCGCGATGTAGAGCCGCACACCGTCCGATGTCACCGAAACCGGGTTGAGCAGATTGTCAGCCGTCGCATCGGACTTGGCTTGCGTCAGGTCGGGCTCCACAAAAGTCGTGAAGTCGGGCTGGCCCAGTACGACGTCCGCCGCCACGCCATTGCTCGCGGGGATCGAGTTATAAATCAGGACGCGGTGGTTTTGGGTATCGGCGACGTACAATTTGCCGTCCTGGATCCACACACCCTGCGGCCCGCGCATAGATTTGGCTGTCGGCGGCACTGTGGTCAGCGTGGTTGTGAAATCGGGCTGGCCCACCACGACGTCGGCCGGCGCATTGTTGGCTGCCGGAATGGTTTTCCAGATCAACACTCGATTGTTGTTCGTGTCCGCCACGGCCAGAATGGTGCCGTCAGTGGCGACATCGGTGGGCAGTTGCATCCCGCTTGGCGAGGCGCCTGGGTCGGTTGTGGTGAAGTTCGCTTGTCCCAACACGAGGCTGGCTTTCCCTCCACAGGCCGGGCAGCGTAGGCCCACCCCGGGTGGTGGCTCAGTAGGAGCGGGAAACCTGCTGTTGATGCCGTGATAGATCAGAATGCGGTTGTTAATCGGGCCCGCGCCCAGCCGGTTGGAATCCGCCACGAACAAAGTGCCGTTCTTGTATGCCAGACCCGAAGCGGCACCGATAAGAGTCTGGCTGGCGCCGGCTAGTGCTCCAGCGAACGTGGTTTGTCCGATAACCGCCCGCCCCGCCTGCCCAGTGGTGAAATCGGCCGCCATGGAAAGCGCGGCGCATAGGAAGAAGACGCAAAAGTGCTTCATATTAAAAACGATAGGACTGACGATTTGATCCCTCGATTATAGCAACACCCTTAGACGGAGCTCAGTGTTTCGGGGTTTCATCCTAGGCTGGCGGACGGATAAAGGTTACTTGCTGGATTGTCGATTCATGAACTGGGACGGTCAGGCCCGCAGTGCCATTCCAGTTTCCCGCCAGGAGGAAGATGCCACGCCGAGTTCCCGCCGCCGGGAAAGCTCGCGCCCGATTATCGTTTGCGCGCCGTGCGTTCCTGGTGTCTCTTATCGGGATCTGCGCGGCTATTTCGGTCAGCTTCCTTGCCGTCAACGTCGCTATTCGTAGCGAAATTAAGGCCGGCATAAAGGACTCAATGCAGCGCACCGAGCGGTCGATCGAGCAAGCTCGCGCCGCACAAACTTCCCGGATGGCTCTTGTGCTGCAACTGATTTCCGAAGATCCGTCGCTACAGCAGGCGGTACGCGAACTGGACCACGCCGGCGGCGTTCACCGGGCGCGCGCGCAGGCCGAACAGATCCTCGACGCC
>Ga0310810_10003749_pt1 | contig 16663 bp, 13 predicted proteins | sample NCmetagenome_FD_207641 | JGI IMG/M metagenome (GOLD analysis project Ga0310810, IMG submission 207641) | Soil microbial communities from experimental microcosm in Duke University, North Carolina, United States - NC | ecosystem: Engineered > Artificial ecosystem > Soil microcosm > Unclassified ... | reverse complement strand
GGGCCAGGAGGGCACCGGCCTCGGCCTGACGCTCAGCCGCAGGTTCGTGGAGCTGCACGGCGGGAGGATCTGGGTCGAGAGCGAGCCCGGCAAGGGCAGCACGTTCTCGTTCACGCTGCCGCCGGTGGACCGACTCAGCTAGTCCGCGAGGTACCGATCCATCAGCGGGGTCAGGTACTTCGTCAGCCAGTCGGCTGTCCGCCGGAGCGCATCGATCCGGTTCTCGATCCGCGAGAACCCGTGGCCCTCGTTCGGATATTCGTGGTACTCATGCGGCGCGCCGTTCGCCTCGAGCGCGGCGACGATCTGCAGGGCTTCGCTCTTTGGCACGCGCGGGTCGTTCGCGCCCTGCAGCACCAGCAGCGCGGCCCGGATGCTCTTCGCGTGGGTGATCGGCGAGCGATCGAGATACAGCTGCGGGTCCCTCGCCGCGTCTCCGAGCTCGCGGATGAGGTATTCGCGCAGATCTCCACGCGTGGTCTCGAACAACGTCTTCCACGAGACCACGCCGACGCTCGACACGCCCGCGGCGAACCGGTCGGGATGGCGCGCGAGCGCGTAGAGGGTCATGTACCCGCCGTAGCTGCCGCCGGTGATCCCGATGCTCTTCGGGTCCGCGATCTTTTCCTTGGCGAGCCAATCGACGCCGGCGATCACGTCGGCGAGGTCGCCGCCGCCCCAGTCGCGGCGGTTCAGCTCCTGCCACTCGCGTCCGTAGCCGGTCGAGCCACGCACGTTCGGCGCGAGGACGACGAGCCCGCGATTGGCCAGCAGCTGCGGCGTCGGATCCCACCAGCGGAAGTGCTGGCCGGTCGGGCCGCCATGCACGTACAGCACGGCGCCGGGGATCGTCCCGCGCACGGCCTCGGCATGCGGGACGTACAGCAGGGCAGGCACCTCGCGGCCGTCGGCCGATGGGTAGCGCACGTGCACGGGCTCCACGAGCACCCTCGGATCGATCTTCCCGCCGAGCGAATCGGTGATCGGCCGGAGCGTGACCTGATCGCCCTCGCGGACCCAGACGTCGACCGGCCGCCGGGGCGAGGTGAACGTCATCGCGACCGTCTCGCTGTCCGGCGCGACCGCGGGCCAACCGTACATCCCGGGCACGTCGGCGACCGGCGTCGCCGCGCGGGACGCCGAAAAGACCCGATGGACCGAACGGCTCGCGTCGCGGTCGTGGAGGTACACGACGCCGCGCGCGTCCGGTCGCCAGACCGGCTCGAGCTCGTCGAACGGATTCTCGGTGAGGTAGCGCACCCGCGCCGCCGTGGTGCCCTCGACATCGGCGAGTGCGATCTCGCGCCGGCCGCGCGCGCTCGACGTGAACACGATCGTGCGCCCATCCGGCGACCAGCGCGCGAACTGCGAATCGCCGCTCGCACCACCGCGCGTGTCGAGCTTGACGGCGCTGCCGCCGCCGGCCGGGATGACGTAGAGATCGGCCTCGATCCGCGACGCCGACCGCCAGGACTCGAAGAGGATCGATGTGCCGTCGGGCGAGAAGCGCGGACGCGCGTCCTCGAACGCGCCATCGGTCAGCTCGCGACGGGCGCCGGACGCGCAGTCGAACACCTGGATGCTGAACCGCTTCCCCCCGATGTTGGCCACACACACGATCGCCTGTCCATCCGGCGACCACGCGATATCGCGATGCATCGCGTCGTCGTCCGCGGTGAGCTTGCGCTCGTGATCGCCGTCGCGGTCCACGATCCAGATCGACATGCGCTCGGTCCCATCCGCGTCGCGCATGAACGCGATCTGCGAGCCGTCCGGTGACCATCGCGGCGAGACGCTGCGGGTGTCGGACTCGGTGAGCTGGATGATCCGGTCGCCGGCGATCGGCGCGCTATAGAGCTCGTAGGCGCCGGTCCGGTTCCACGAGAACGCGACTTCGGTCCCATCGGGCGAGAGATCGATGCCGCCCCAGAAGAAGTCAACGCTCGGAAGTCCGCCGACGAGCGCCGCATCAAGCCGCATGAAGCCGTCGCCGAGCGGAACAGGGCGGAAGCCCGTGGCGGGCGGTGTGAGGTCGGTCGGCGGATTCGCCACGGTGGTCGGCGGCGACGCGGTCCCGCTCGCGCCCCAGTCCTCGGCGAAGCTCCGCGGCCGCCCGCTCGCCGTGGCGGCCGGCGCGGCTGTGGCAGCGGCGGCGGCCTGCCCGGTGCGGGTGGGCCGCGGCGCGGCCTCCGTGCGCTCGCGCACCTGCTGGGCGACGACGAGCGTGCCCGGACCCATCGCGGCCTCGCGGGCCGAGGTCTGGTCCGGCGGGACGATGAGCGGGTTCGCCTTCATCTGATCCTCGAGCCGGCCCTTGTACGAGCGATCCCACGGCGCCTGAAGGAGGATGCCGAAGCGCTTCGTGGGCTGGTGCAGCTCGCGCTGGAGGAAGAGGAGCGTGTCACGGCCCGCGTTCCAGATCGGCGGCCGTCGAGCCGAGAGGACGGCCGAGAACTGCAGCTTCAGCAACGGGCGGGCAGCCTCGGTGGCGAGATCGAGGTCGCCACAGAACAGGACGCCGCCGGCCTTGCGACCGAGCACGACCGTCGCGCCGTCCCCATCCTCGCCGACGCGGATGACCCGCGCGTCCGGTCGCACGAGATCGTCGGTCTTCAGCACGAGGTCCGCGCCACCGGGCACCGAGCTCGCGTCGTCCTCGTGCGCGGCGATCTGGATGCCGAGCGCCTCGCGGTACCGCGCCGCGTCGCCGCCGCGAGCGCCGTTGGTGATGAGCAGCAGCGACGCAGGGCCCGCGCCGCGGATGAGCCGGAGCGCGCGCTCGCTGAACGCGGGCGCGTCGATGAGCAGGTTGCCTCGCGCGCTGTCGAAGACGATGTACTGGCGCTCGTCCTCGAGCGGCTCGTAGAGCTCGAAGATCCAGGAGCGAAGCTGGTGAATGTCTATCTAATTACTCCATCGGCAGCGACGGCCCGAATTGCGCCCATGCTATCGGGCGACACGACCTACTGCGCCAGCGCCGGCAGCACCAGAGAGCCGCTCAGCCGGACGAGCTTCCGTGCGCCTTCTGCCCGCGCGATCGCGCGTTGCGCGACGGCGTCATCCCAGTCGAACAGCCGGACGAGCTGCTTCTCGGTGACCGAGCCCGCGAGCTCGAGCGTACGGGTCAGCAGCGTCGCCGTCGCATCGGCGGAGGTCAGGCGCTCCGCGGCCTTGACCGTCTCGGGATAGCGGCGCACGAAGAGGTCGTACGTGTAGTTGTAGTCCTCGCGGAATTCCCCGACCGCGCGAACACGGGCGACGTACATGAGGCGCTGCACGTCGTCGATCGCTTTCGCATACGTCGCGCGGCCTTCCTTGGAGGTGATCCCGAGCTCGGCGCGCATCCGCTTCGTCTGGGTCTCGCCGTTCTGGGCGAGGTACTCGATGATCCGGCGCGCGATGTCCGACAGGCGGCCCGCCCGCACGTCCGCGTCGTGGTCGTCCGCCTCGCCGGCACGGCCGAACGTCGCGTAGAACGTCGGGAGCAGCTTCAGCGAGACGAACGTCGGCTTCCGCGCGAGCAGCACGCCGTAGTAGAGCTTCTTCTCCTCTGGGAGCTCGTCTTTCCAGCCCCACATCCAGTTCCACTTCCGGTTCGTGTCGTTCGTCGAGAGGTGGTCGAAGCACGCCGGGATCGGCGCGTCGCCCGCGCGAAGCGTGAATGCGAACGCGAAGCCAAGCGCATCGACGAGCTTCACGAGGTCGGCGGCGTTGCGGACGCGATGCGCGCGGGTGACCTTCTGGCGATGCTGCTCGACCTTCGCGGGCGTCTCGGCCGCGCGCGTCACGACAGGAAGAGCGCGACGAGACCGCTGAGTACCACGACGCGCATCGCGCGCGCCGCGGACCGCGCGAGGCCGGCGTACTCACGACGCGCTGGGCTGCTCTCGGGAAGGTCGTCGAAGTCCGGGACCTGTGCCCGGAACGCTCGGGCGACCGAGCCAGCCCACGCGCTCGCGTACAGCGTCGCTGCGGCCATGACCGCGAGCGCGATCCAGCGAGCGATCAACCGCGGGCCGACGTCTGCGTCCTCGAACGCGAAGAACTTCAGGACGGTCGTGATGATCAGGACGACGAGGGCGAGGCCCGCGAGCTGGTCGTAGCGGCGCGCGGGTCCGCCGAGAACGATCGCGCCGCCCACGAGCACCGCGAGGGCCGCGTGATACAGGAACTGCAGGCCGTCGAAATAGAGCGTATCCACGGGCGGTCGATGCTAGGTCAGGGATTTCCGACTCGCAGCGTCGGTTATCCTTGTCCGCATGGGGAGCTACCGCGACTACTTCTCCGAGCTGCGCAAGCACGTCAAGGAAGCGACGCCCCAGGAGGTCCAGCAGCTCCTCGCGGGCGACGTCCAGCTCGGCGACGTCCGCGAGAAGAACGAATGGGACGAGGGCCATCTGCCCGGTGCCGCGTTCGTGCCGAAGAGCTACCTCGAGCAGTGGGCCGAGGACCGACTCCCGAACAAGGACAAGCCCACGATCCTCTACTGCGCCGGCGGGGTGCGGTCGGTGATGGCCGCCGACGCGCTCCAGAAGCTCGGCTACACGAACGTGATCTCGATGTCCGGCGGATTCAACCGCTGGAAGGACGCCGGCCTCCCGTGGACAAAGCCCGAGACACTCGCCCCGGAGCAGGCCCAGCGGTACTCGCGGCATCTGCTCATCCCCGAGATCGGCGAGCGTGGCCAGCTGAAGCTGCTGTCGAGCAAAGTGCTCGTCATCGGCGCCGGTGGCCTCGGGTCGCCGGCGGCGCTCTACCTCGCGGCTGCGGGCGTCGGTGTGATCGGGATCGTCGATTCGGATGTCGTCGACGCGACGAACCTCCAGCGCCAGATCCTCCACAACACCGAACGGCTGGGCCGGCCGAAAGTCGACTCGGCTCGCGAGACGATCGCCGCGCTGAACCCGGACGTGACCGTGAACGCCTATCAGGAGCGCCTGACCGCCGCGAACATCGACCGGATCATCGCGGGCTACGACGTCATCGTCGACGGAGCGGACAACTTTCCCACCCGCTACCTGGTGAACGATGCATCGGTGAAGCACCGCATCCCGGTCGTGCACGGCAGCATCTATCGCTTCGAGGGCCAGGTCACGGTGTTCAAGCCGTTCGATGGTCCCTGCTACCGGTGCCTCTTCCACCAGCCGCCTCCGCCTGAGCTCGCGCCCTCGTGCGCGGAGGCGGGCGTGCTTGGCGTGCTGCCGGGGATCATCGGATCGATCCAGGCGAATGAAGCGATCAAGCTGCTGCTCGGGATCGGCGAGCCGCTCATCGGCCGGTACCTGCTGTTCGACGCGCTCGAGGAATCGTTCCGCGAGGTCAAGCTGCGCCGGGATCCGGAATGCCCCGTCTGCGGCGAGCACCCGACCATCACCGAGTACATCGATTACGAGGGCTTCTGCGCGTCGCCGACCGAGTGGCTGTCCGAGCACCACGCGAAGGGGACCGAACCAGCGACCCGCTGAGTCAGTATCCTCATCGAGATGCGCCGGTACGCCTACGCCAGCCTCGCCGCCATCGCCATCGCGATGCTCGCCTGCACGCCGAGCACGTCGACCGGCGGCACCCCCGCGCCGCAGAAGACCGGCGACTTCAAGCAGGCCAAGCTCGACATCGCGTACTCGTTCCTGTCGGACGCGTCCGTGCACAGCCCGACCTCGAAGGCGCTCCTCTCCGCCGCGCTCGATGCGATGAAGAAGGAGGCGAAGAGCAGCGGCGGCTCCGATGACGTTGCCACGCCGGACTTCACGACCGATACCGAGACGAACCTCACCGACTTCAAGAAGTTCGCGGCCGCCGCCGGGGCGCTCGCGGCGAAGAACTCGCAGCTGTCCCCCGACCGGCTCGCTGAGGTCGGCGTCGTCGGGATGGAGCAGGCCGACCCGGACTGCCATACCTATTACCTCGACGGCAAGGGCGGCGTGAAGCCGTCGCGGCCCGAGCCCCTGACCGGCACCGCGCCGCAGGTCCCGAGCGGCGGGACGTTCATCCAGCAGCAGCCCGACCAGGTCGGCCTCCAGGCCAAGATGCTCGATGGCGGCATCGCCTACCTCACCTGGCACGCGTTCGAGATCACCGGCAACTACAGCGTCACGACCGCGGTCAAGGCCGTCCTCGACAAGGCCGTCGCCGCTGGCGCGAAGGCGTGGCTCTTCGATCTGCGCGCGAACGTCGGCGGCAACGGAGCCGACACGATGGCCAGCTGGTTCCTCAACGGCGAGAACACGCTACGGGTGGCGGTGAAGACGGGCTTCGCCGGCAACATGAGCGCCAACAAGGACCTGCGTCTTGGGCCGGCCTACCAGCTGCCGATCGCGATCATCCTCAACGATCGCGGCGGCTCGGCCCCGGAGGTCCTGGCCGCCGGGCTGAAGGAGAACAAGCGCGCGACGATCGTCGGTGCCAAGTCCGCGGGCTGCCTCGGCTCGACCAGCAGCACCCCGCTCGGCAGCGACGGCTCGGAGCTCTACGTCGTGCAGCAGGAGTTCGTGGGCGCGATCACGGGCACGAAGTACAACAACATCGGCATCGTGCCGGACGTACCGGCCGATGACGCCTCAGCGATCGCCGCCGCCACCAAGGTCCTTCTCGACAAGATCGCCGGCAAGTGAGGGCGGGCGCCCGCTCTCTGTCCATCGCGTTCGCGCTTGTCCTCGCGGCCTGCGCGACGGCGTCCCCACCCGCCCCATCGGGGCCGGAGAAGGTCACCATCACCGCAACCACCGCTTCGGAGCTCGTTTCGGTCATGACGGCCTGGCAGACCGCGCTCGGCAAGAAGGACCTGACCGGGTTCCAGGCCACCATCGACCTCTCGCGCCCCGCGTTCCGACGCTGTCAGGCCGAGACCTTCGACATCGCATCGCGGCAGGGATTCACGCCGTCCGACGTGAAGATCCCGAAGGTCGAGCCGTATCTGGACCTGTACGTGCGCGCGTATGTCGGCGACGACGTGAACGGGTACTCGCGGGTGTACTTCCGGCGCGAGGCCGGAAAGTGGATCCGCAGCGAGCCGCTCGACACTGAGCTCGGCGGTGACCGAACGAAGACCGTCGACGGCCTGCAGCTGAGCTACTACGGGATCGACGACGACGTGATCGACGAGTACGCGGCGACGGGCAACGACGTGCGGGCGTTCCTGCTGCAGCAGGCGGCGGGTCACACCGCGACCGGCCAGGCGTTCGGGCTGCGGATCTTCCCCACGCGCGGGGCGGCGGGACCGAACGTCGCGTGCGGCGTCGCGGGCTTCCATCTCCCGAACACGCCGAACGATCCGTTCATCCGACTCTTCAGCAACGCCCTGTCGTTCCAGGCCGGCCTGTCATCCGTGACCGAGAGGACCGCGAGCATCATCCGGCACGAGGGACTGCACTGGCTGCAGGACCAGTTCATCCCGGGCATCACCGCGCGCATGCCGTTCTGGCTCGTCGAAGGCTGGCCGGACTTCATCGGCCAGTCGCGGAGCCTCGCGGTCAAGAAGAACGTCGTGTGCAACACGCCGACGCCGACGTACAAGCAGCTCGAGGATGGCGTGCTGCAGACGCCCGAGACGCCACCCGAGCTCCCCGGGCAGTACTACTCGTTCGCGAACACGATGGTCGAGTACGTCTACAAGATCGGCGGCGGCGCGAACGCGTATTGGGACCTCATGACCGCGTACAAGGCCAGCGTCGATGCGAAGGTGGATCTGCCGCTGGTCCTCCATGTGACCCCCGAGGCGTTCCACGCCGGGTGGATCCTCTGGGCGAAGCAGACCTACTGCTGAATTGACCTGGGAGCGAGCAAGCCCTTCGGGTGCCGGTCGTACGGAATGCGGTACGGACCATCCATTCGCTGACCCGTGTTTGGTACCTCTGGGCGGTTGTCGATGCGTCCGGCCGCTGAGTATGGTGCTCGTGAGCACTCAGCGGGAAACGGGAAGGGGTTAGGCCACGTGAGCGTGACCGTTGCGCGCGTCGAGACCCTGGCACTTGTGCCGACGCTCGGCCTCGATGCGTTCGGCCCGATCCCGGACGTCATCGACCGCGCCCGCAATGGGGATCGCGCCGCGTTCGCGGAGCTCTACGACACCCATGTGGACAGCGTGTACCGCTATCTCCTGTACCGGGTCCGTGAACCCAGCGACGCGGAGGACCTCTGCAGCGAGGTGTTCACGCGTGCGTTCGCCAACATCCACCGCTACCGGTGGCAGGGCAAGTCGTTCCTCGCCTGGCTGTACACGATCGCTCGCAATGCGGTCACCGATCGCCGGCGCCGCGAGCGGCCGACCGTCGAGATCGACAACGCATTCGGCCTGGCCGAGGACGGCCCCACGGCACACGAGCGCGCGGTCCACGGCGAAGCCGTCGACCTGCTGCGTGGCGCGGTGCGTCATCTCACGACCGAGCAGCAAGAGGTCCTCGTCCTCCGGTTCGTCGAGAACCGTTCGAGCCGCGAGGTCGCAAAGATGCTCGGCAAGAACGAAGGCGCGATCCGCGCGCTGCAGTTCCGAGCGCTCGGTCGCCTGCGCAAGCTCATGCGCGAGGACCCGGCCTAGCTCTTCCTAAGACGCGGCTAAGAAGGGGCGTCCGCGCACCGTCCGCGCTCGTACACTCGGAGCAGCCGTGATCCGCTTCCGCCCCGCTCTCCTCCTTGCTCTCGCCCTGGTCGTGTCGTCCTGCTCGGCGATCCAGAACGAGCTGCCGATCCCGGCGGCGACGACGACCTTCGCCACGGCCGAGGCCGCATTCAACATCCTCATCGAGCGCCACGTCGACAAGCCCGGCTCGCCCCAGCTCCTGAACGCGGCCCTCGACGCGGTCCAGACGCTTCTCGAGAAGATGGCCGATCCGTCGCCGACGGTGACGAAGCCCGCGTTCACGGGCAACCCGCAATCGGATTTCGCGAAGTTCGCCGCGACGCTCGCCGACGTGCTGAAGGCGAACCCGAAGGAAGACCCGAAGCTCGTTGAGGAGCAGGCGACCGATGGCATGGCCCGGTCGATGAACGAGTGCCACACGTACTACCTCGACCCGACCCGCGCGAAGGGCTTCAATGCCCCGCCCCAGGAGTACTCCGGCATCGGAGCGACCATCACCTCGCCCGGCCCCAATGACCTGGTCGAGATCGCGCAGGTGTTCCCCGGCAGCCCCGCCGAGAAGTCCGGCGTGAAGAAGGGCGACAAGATCAAGACCGTGAACGCCGAGGACATGTCCGGTCTGACGTCCGAGGAGGTCGCGAACAAGATCAAGGGCCCCGAGGGCACGACGGTGAACATCGTGTTCGTCCGCAACGGCGTCGACACGCCGATCGCGATCGTGCGCGGGAAGGTCACGCCACCGCGGGTGATCGACCAGACAGACGACGGCAATATCGGCTACATCTACGTCTCACAGCTGAACGGCGACGTGTCCAACCAGGTCGCCCAGGCGGTGAAGCGCCAGAACGACGCGGGCGTCGTGGGCCGCGTGCTCGACCTGCGCGACGACCCGGGCGGCGACCTGTCCGCGGCGGTGGACATCGCGAGCATCTTCATCCGCAACGCGACGATCGTGTACCAGGTGGGCCGCGACGGGAACCGCACCCCGCTCCGCACGAACGACCGGATGTACATCGGCAGCCCGAAGCCGCTCGTCGTGCTCGTCAACAAGAACTCGGCCTCCGGTGCTGAGATCATCGCCGCGGGCGTGCGCGCTAACGGCGTCGGGACGGTCATGGGCGAGCAGACCGCGGGCTGCGTCGGGATCGGCCAGCCGCGCGAGCTGCCGGACGGTGGCCTCCTGCTCGTGACCATCGCGCGGATGGAGGATGCCAAGACGGGCGAAGCGCTGAACGGGCCAGGCAAGGGCATCGTGCCGGACAAGCCGGTGGCCACGGACAGCAGCGGCACGGACAACCAGCGCCTCGCGGCCGACGCGTTCATCCGGAGCGGCGGCAAGACCTAGCCGGCGGTCCCCAGTCCGACGAGCCCCGCGAGGAGCACGAGCACCCCGACATATTGATTCGGCGCGAGCCGCTCGCCGAGCACGGTGATCGCAAGGAGCGCCGGGATGATCGGATACACGCCGCTCCCGGTCGCGACGATCGACGCGTAGCCGCCCTGCACGCCGACCACGTAGAAGACGTTCGCGAGCGTGTCGAACAACCCCGAACCGACGACGATGCCGAGTGTCGCCATGCCGACCCGGCCCGGCAGCCCGCGGCGGAGCGCGGCGAGGATGGCGACCGATGCGGCCACGCTGACGATCCGCTGCATGAGGATCATGGCGAGGCCATCGTGCTCGCGCGTGGCGAAGGCCATGAGCGCGGCCCAGCCACCGAACGCGAGCATCGCCGCGATCGCGAGCCACACGCCGGGCTTCGGCCGGCTGAGCGCCGCGGCGAGGCTGCGGCCGTCGGTGCCGGTCATGATGATGCCGATCGTCGTCACGCCGATCGCGATGGTCTGCGCGGGATCCAGCCGCTCGCCGAGGAACACGACGACGAGCAGCACGGTCACGGCGACGTACGCGGCGCCGATCGGGCTCACGATCGCGATCGGCCCGAGCGCGAGCGCCTTGTAGAAGAGCAGGAGCCCGGTGAGGCCCAGGGCGGCGAGCGCGCACGCGAGCGGCAGCTGATCGAGCGAGAGCGCCGGGAAGCGGCCGACGGCCGCGAGCGCGGCCGCGTAGAGGATCGTCCCGGTGACCTGCATGCCGAGCATGGCCTGGAACACACCGAGCCGGCGCGTGGAGAGCGCGCCCGCGTAATCGGCGAGTCCCCAGCCGACCGCCGCACCGACGCCGTAGAGGAGCGGGGTCAGATGACGAGCTGGCGCGGCGCCCGCGTCAGGTTCCGCGATCCGTCCACCGTGATCACGAGCATGTCCTCGAGCCGAACGCCGCCGATGTCGGGGTCGTACACGCCCGGCTCGACGGTCACGACGTCACCGACAGCGAGCGGCGACGTCCCGCTGCGGCCGACGCTCGGTGCCTCGTGGATCTCGAGGCCGACCCCGTGGCCCGTGCCGTGGATGAAACCGCGGGTGACCGGATCCTTCGGTTCGTGCTTCTGCCCCGCGCGCAGCGTGTCGTACCCGGCGGCGAAGATGATGTCCTCGACGAGCTCGTGGACCTCGCGGCCGGTGATCCCTGGACGGAGCGCCTTGATGCCGGCGTCCTGCGCCTGCATCACGACCTCGTACATCTTCACGATCTCCGGCGCGGGCACGCCCTTCGAAACCGTCCGGGTCATGTCGGCGAAGTACCGAGTCTCCTTGTGCTGCGGGAAGATGTCCATGACGACCGGCTCGTGCGCACGGAGCGGGCCGCTTCCGATCATGTGCGGATCCGCCGCCTGCGGGCCGGGCGCGACGATCGTCGACTCGGCCATGCAGCCCCGTTCCAGGAGCGCGCCCTCGATGATGCCGCGCACGCGCTCCGCGGTCAGCGGCGCGCCGTCGAGCCCGAGCGTCCCGTCGGCCCGCAGATCGGCGCGGGCGATCGCATCCACGCCGAGCTGCCAGGCTTCCTCGGTCGCGCGCTGGGTCGCCTCGAGCGCCGTGATCTCGTCAGGCCGCTTCGCACGCCGGCGCTGCTCCAGTCCGTCGACGACCTGCAGGTCGATCCCGTTCGCGCGCAGCCGGTCGGCGAGGGCGATCGGGAACGACTGCGGCACGCTGATCCGCTTGGCGTCGTGGGCCGCCAGGAAGCGCTCGATCAGGGTCGCGGTCGCGTCGCCGATCGGCGACAGCGTCGCGTTCAGCTCGCGCGCGCCGTACGCGTCGATGTTCTCGATCGTCGTCGCGCGCGATTGCTTCCGTGCGCGGCCCTCTTCGAGCGAGTTCGTCAACATGACGATCGCGCCATCCTGCTCGAGGACGATCTGCGGATCGGGCGCGAGGAACCGGATCGAGTGGTAGATATCCGGGAACCGGTATGTATCGCCAAAGAACAGCAGCGGCCGCGCTCCATCCTGCCGAGCCATTCGATGCCCTCCCCGCGTGGTGGCCAAGACGCTACAGGACGGGCCTCACTCGCGTCCGCCTCTCCGCCGGCCGCGGTGTGTTCCCAATCTTGTAGCGTCTCGACGTGCCCAAACGCCTGCAGGCGCGTGTCGTAGACGGCCTCGCCCTGCACGAGGAGCGCGTCGCCGTGGGCCTCGTGGCGCTCTACACGGTCGTCTTCGGCGCGCTCTCGCTCATCCGTCACTGGTCACTCCACTCGACCGGCCTCGACCTGGGGGTCTTCGATCAGGTCCTCTGGAACACCTCGCAGGGCCGGTTCATGCAATCGACGCTGAGCCTCGATCAGTGCACGCCGCACTCGTTCTTCGGCGACCACTTTTCCCCCATCCTCGTCGCGCTCGTGCCGCTGTACTGGGTCGCGCCGCATCCTGAGACGCTCCTCGTGGTCCAGACGGTCGCCCTGGCTCTCGGCGCGCTGCCGCTCTACCTGCTTGCCCGACGCCTGTTGCCGCGCGGCATCGAACGGCTGATCTGGATCCTGGCCTACGTCCTGGGGGCGCCGCTCGCGTTCATCACGCTGTACGACTTCCACGAGGTCGCGCTCGCTGTCCTCCCGCTCGGCTTCGCCATGTATTTCCTCGTCACGCGACGGACCGCGCCGATGATCGTCGCGCTGCTCATCGCGTTCACGGTGAAGGAGGAGATCGCCCTGATCGGGATCGGCTTCGGCGTCGCCCTGGCCCTGCAGCGCCGGTGGCGCAGCTCGGTGCTCGTGGCACTCGGAAGCGCGGCCGTGTTCGTGGTCACGCTGACGCTGATCATCCCGGCCTTCGCCGGCGCGCCGTATCAGTACATCGGGCGGTACGCGAGCCTCGGTGGCAGCGAGTTCGAGATCGCGCGCACCCTGCTGCTCGATCCATTGCGGGTCCTCTGGGTGCTGGTCCAGGGGGAGGTCGGGTCGAAGGTCGTCTTCGTGCTGAGCCTGTTCGGCCCAGGGCTGCTGCTCGCGTGGCGCTCGCGCTGGGCGGTCGTTCCGTCGATCGTTCCACTCGGCTACCTGCTGCTCTCCGACTACGGCGGCGAGCACACGCTCCACAACCAGTACGGCGCGCCGATCATCCCGCTGGCCCTCGGCGCGTCGATCGTCGGATTCGCGAAGACCAGTCCGCGCTGGCGGCCGCGGCTGGTCGCGGGGGTCGTGCTCGCGACACTGTTCTTCTGCATCGCGTTCGGCGGCTGGCCGTTCTCGCGCGACTTCGAAGCCGCGTACCTGCGCGGGAATCCCGATCGCGCGGCATCGGGGACGTCGATGTTCGTCCGTGAGCCGAGATACGAGGCGCTGCTCGCCCAGGTCCATCTCATTCCCGCGAGCGTGGCGATCGCCTCGACCGACTTCTGGGTCACCCAGGTCGGCGAGCGGCGGTCGAACTACCACATCGACTCGCTCGATCCCTGCGACGCGCACTACGTCATCCTCGACTACGCCGACCCGAGCATGAACCGCGATCCGACCCGTTTCGCCGACGTCCGAGCGGCAATGGTCGCGCAGGGATTCGACGAGATCGCGAGCGGCATCGGACTGTCGCTCCTGCGCCGGCGTTGAAGGCAGGCGACCATTAGCCGGATGCGACGGATCGGGCACCGCGGCGCGATGGGTCACGCACCCGAGAACACGGTGGCCTCCTTCGAGAAGGCGATCGCGCTCGGTTGCGACGAGGTGGAGACCGACGTCTGGCTCACCGGCGACGGGCGCCTCCTGATCTCGCATGATCGCCCGGGCCCGGGTGCGACTCTCACGCTCAACGCCGTCCTTGAGCTCTGCCGGGGACGTGTCGGCGTGAATGTCGAGCTGAAGGCCGACCGCGATGAACAGCAGGCCGCCGAGCTCGGGCGCCGCGTCGCGCACCGGCTCGCGGAGCGGGCCGACCCGGAGGCGTACGTATCGAGCTTCTGGTGGCCGGCGCTGACGGCGGCCCGGGACGCCGCTCCGAACGTGCGCCGGGCATTCCTGTTCTCGGACTCGCCCGACCGCGCCGCGCTCATCGCGAGCGCGGTGTCGGGCGGCCTCTGGGCGCTCCACCCGGAGCGTACGTACGTCACGCGCGAGCTCGTCGGCGCCGCGCATGCGGCCGGGCTCCGGGTGAACGTGTGGACCGTGAACGATCAGGACGAGATCGCGGCCTGCGCGGCGCTCGGCGTGGACGGGATCATGTCGAACTGGCCGGAGCGGATCCCGAAGGGATAGCCCAGCCTCGCGAGCGCTCGACCGCCCGCAGCCAGCCCGCGTAGTGCGAGTCGCGCTCGCCGGCATTCATCACGGGCTCGAACCGCGCGGCGACCGCGCGGTGTCGCGCGAGGTCGTCCGTCGATCTCCAGACGCCGGCGCCCAGTCCGGCGAAGAACGCCGCGCCGAGCGCGGTCGTCTCGCGCACCGCGGCGACCTCGACCGGGATCCCGAGCAGGTCGGCCTGGAGCTGCATGAGGAACGCGTTCGCGGTACCGCCACCGTCGGCGCGCAGCACGTCGATCGGCTGCCCCGCCGCGCGCATCGCCTCCACCAGATCCCGGGTCTGGAACGCGATGCTCTCGAGCGTCGCGCGCACGAGATGCGCGCGCGTCGTGCCGCGCTCGATGCCGATGAGCAGGCCGCGCGCGTACGGGTCCCAGTGCGGGGCCCCAAGACCGGTGAACGCCGGGACGAGATACAGGCCCTCGCTCGCGGGAACGGATCGGGCCAGGGCCTCGGTCTCGGCCGCGTCCGCGATGACGCCGAGCCCGTCGCGAAGCCACTGCACCGCGGCTCCGGTCACGAACGCGCTGCCCTCGAGCGCGTACCGGCGGCCCGCGCCGATGTCCCACGCGATCGTCGCGAGCAACCTGCCCGCGCCGATGCGCGGACGATCGCCGCTGTTCGCGAGGAGGAAGCACCCGGTCCCGTAGGTGTTCTTCGCCTGGCCGAGCGCGAAGCAGCCCTGGCCGAAGAGCGCGGCCTGCTGGTCGCCGGCGAGGCCGGCGATCGGGATCGCCGCGCCGAAGACCGCGGGATCGGTCTCGGCCACGACCCCGCTGCAGCGCACCGGCGCCGGCAACAGCGCGCTGGGCAGATCGAGCGCCGCGAGCAATTCGGCATCCCATGCCGCGCGGTGGATGTCGAACACCATCGTGCGCGACGCGTTCGACACGTCGGTCACGTGCGCGCGGCCGCCGGTGAGCTTCCACACGACCCAGCTCTCGATCGTGCCGCAGAGCAGCTCGCCGGCGACGGCGCGAGCCTGCGCGCCGGGCACCTGATCGAGGATCCAGCGCACCTTTGGGCCCGAGAAGTACGCGTCGATGACGAGCCCGGTGCGCTCGCGCACTCTTGTCTCCCACCCGTCCATGCGCAGGCGCTCGCAGATCGCGGCGCTCGCGCGGCTCTGCCAGACCACCGCGCGGTGGATCGGCCGTCCCGTCGCGCGCTCCCACACGACGGTGGTCTCGCGCTGGTTCGTGATGCCGATGGCCGCGACATCACGACCGGCGAGGCCGGCGGCGGCCAGTGCCTCGCGACCGACCGCGACGGTCGCCGCGAAGATCTCGTCGGCGTCGTGCTCGACGTGGCCCGACGCGGGATAGTGCTGCGCGATCTCGCGATCCGCGGTGCCGCGCACCCGACCGTCGTCGTCGAACACCATGGCCGCCGAGCCGGTCGTGCCCTGGTCCAGGGCCAGGATCGCGGTCACGGCGCCGAGAAGCGGCGCATCGGTGCGATCTCCCGGCGGTAGGCCTCGACCTCGGTGGCACGCCGGGCCCCGTCCCACCCCAGGAGCCCGCCGACGAGCTCGGCGAGCGCGTCGATCCGATCGAGGCCCTGACACGCGGCCAGACCGATCGCGGTGCGGCGCAGAAGCACGTCGCCGAGGGTCATCGCCCATTCCGCGGTGACCGCGCGCGCGATGTCGTCGCGCGTCGTCGGCGCGTGCGGGCAGAACGCGTCGGCAGCTGCCGGCGAACGGCCCGCGCCCGGCAGGCGGAGCTCGCTCGTGCGGCAGCGCTCGCTCGAGCCGATCCGGCGGACGACCGCATCCGTGACCTCCTCGGCGATCGCGCGGTATGCCGTGATCTTTCCGCCGATGACCGAGAGGGCGCCGTCGATGCCGTCGCGGCGACGATGGTCGTAGAGCCGGTGCTTCCGCGAGACCTCGCCCTCTGCGACGCCTTCCTCGCGCACGAGCGCGCGCACGCCGGCCCAGGTGAAGAGAAGCTGGTCGAACGCCGCCCGGGGGAACGCGCGAGCGGCCTCGGTCCGGAGATACTCGACATCCTCGGGCGACGCTTCGACCTCATCAGGGTCGCCGTCGTAGTCGGTGTCCGTCGTGCCGATCATCGTGTAGCCGTTCCAGGGGAGCACGAAGAAGAGGCGGCCGTCGCGCTTCGCGAAGAGCACGTGCGCGTGCTCGGTCGCGCGCGGGACGACGAGGTGGGTGCCCTTGGTCAGCCGCAGCAGCGGCCGCGCGGTCTCCGGCCGCAGCGGTGCGAGCGTTCGGTCAAGCCACGGCCCGGTCGCGTTGACGACGAATCGTGCGCGCACCTCGAGCGTCGATCCGCCGATGAGATCCTCGACCGATGCGCCGACGACCGAGCGGCCGTCGCGAAGATAGCCCGCGGCACGGGCGTGGTTGAGGACGAGAGCGCCGTGTGCGGCGGCGTCGATGGCGTTCTCGACGACGAGCCGCTCGACGAACGGCACCTGCGCGTCATAGA
>Ga0310810_10003747_pt1 | contig 16667 bp, 11 predicted proteins | sample NCmetagenome_FD_207641 | JGI IMG/M metagenome (GOLD analysis project Ga0310810, IMG submission 207641) | Soil microbial communities from experimental microcosm in Duke University, North Carolina, United States - NC | ecosystem: Engineered > Artificial ecosystem > Soil microcosm > Unclassified ... | reverse complement strand
AAGCGCGCGCGTGCGGTCGGACGTGGTCACGATCTCAGACTGATTACTGAAGCCGCGGCGATTATAGCGGGTCTCTCGCATTGCCACCAGGAGAATGCGATACGGCGAAATGGGAAAAATCCCCTGTTGGTTCGCGGGCTTGCTAGCTTTCAGAGACACGATTCGGTAAGATGAGCTCTGGGCTAGTGAGAAGCTGCTCGCCAAGGTCACCCCAGGGGACGCGTCTGTTTCAGCTGCCTGTTCCGTTGCGGCCCCGATGTTTTCAGCAGCCGATGTCTGTCCGCCATCCACACTGGAGAAATTGAGTGTCCGTCACACGCGTGGTCGTCGCCCTCATTGCATGCCTGGTCATCGGCGGCGCCGCCTTTCTGTGGTTTTCTCCCTACCTCACCGGTGAAGACTACCTCAAAGACTTCTTCCTGCATCAACTCGAGCAGAATCTGGGCCGCAAAATCGATGTCCATCGCGTGAAGCTCGTCTTGTTTCCAAAGATCCGCCTCGAGATGACCCAGATCGTGATTCATGATCGCAATCAGGAAGGCGTGCTGCTGTCGGCAAAGAAATTGGATCTGGTGCTTCGTCTCGTCCCGTTGCTTCGGAAGCAGGTGGTGGGAAAACGACTTCTCATTGAAGAGCCGATGCTGACGCTGCGGCGTGATCGCTCAGGTCATTGGAATCTCCTCGACAGGGACCAGCCGATTCCAGCCAGTGACGAGGAAGCGCTGCAGATGTTGACGCGGGTCTTCCGCATCAGAGAGGCGACACTGGTCAACGGCACAGTCATCGTGATCGACGAGGCGAGGCCAGATGGTCCACGGACGCTGAAGTTGCAGTCGGTCGAAGCCGCGTTGGAAATCTTTTTGGAACGCGGCCAAGCCGATCTGCATGTCTCGGCCTCACACCAAAGCGCGCAAGGGCACTCCGCGATGTCCTTATCGGGCACCTTTCGTAAGGCGGAGCAGCAGACCCTCGCCCTTGATGAGGCCAAACGTCTTTCGTTTCCCATCCAATTTGACGGCCTGGTCGAGACGGCGAACCTGAGCCTTCGCGATGCGGCGGATTTTTTCGGGCCTCGGCCTATTCCGGAGCTGCTCCACGGCAGGGTGAATGCACGCAGCAGCATTAAAATCTTCCCGGGTGTGGCTGGGTACGATGTGTTGCTCTCGGATCTGACCGGCAACATGGAGCAGCTCTCGGTGACCGGAAAGGCCAGCCTGTCCGGTCTGCTCGCACCCCAGCCGACGTTTGCGGTTACGTTTTCATCCTCTCCAGTGCAAATCGGCGATCTCATGTCGAAAATTCCACCGGCCTGGATTCATCCCCAATTGCCCGCGGTCATGGAAGAACGCCAGATCAAGGGGGTCATTGAAGTCCTCTCGGCCACCGTGACGGGCTCGTACGCGGATGGACCTCAAATGGCGGTGACCGGAGAGTTTCGTCTGCAAAAGGGCGAGGCGTTACTCGGTCAGGGCCGCGTGCCGGCCAAGGACCTGGATGCGCACATTGTCGTGGAGGCTGGAAGAATTCGTGTCTCAAAGCTCAGCGGTCTGTATGGGACCATCCATATGACCGACAGCAAGGGGCAGCTCTCGTTTCTCGAACAAGGGCCATGGGTGGAGATGGAAATCAGCGGCACCATGGCGGCGGCCGATCTGTTGCAATTTCTCGCCACGACCGTGAAGTCCGAGTTGTTGTCACGTGTGCTGGCCTCCTCGCGTGATGTCGAAGGGATGGCCATGCCGGTCTTTCGCCTGGTCGGCCCGCCGACCGCCGTAACGTTTGCAGGAGGCGAAATCAAGGCACAGCACGTGAACCTCACCAGTGCGTATCTCCCGGAACGGTTGACCGCGCTTGAGGGCCGGTTTGTCCTCGCCGAAGGCGAGACACAGTTCGATCAGGTCACCGCCCATCTCGGCGATCTCACCGTGCAGGTGCAGGGTGGTATTACAGGCGGCAAGGGAAGCATTTTCCGAGATTTGGCAGTGCGCATCAGCGGCGACGCGACTCATATGTCACAGCTCCTACCGGCGAAATCACTGCCCCAGGGCATGATCGAAGGACTGGCGAGCGCCATCGTCGTGGTGACTGGAGCGGCAGGCACGCCGCACCTGCGCGGAGAAGTGGGTTTAACGGAAGCCCGCGTGACGCTGCCTTCCATCCTCGAGAAACCGACCGGCGCCCCCGTCACAATTACGTTTGAAGGCGACATTCCGCCCTCAAAAGCCGTCACACTGACCCGCCTGGAAATCGCGGCTCCGCCGCTCCGTTTGCCGGTGAAAGGGAAAATCCAATTCGGCGATAAATTCTCCATTGACGCCGCACTTGCGACCGGTACGGTCGCGCTGTCTTCGGTACCGGAATGGATCGCGAAAGGAGGGTTCGAAGCAGGAAATCTCGAACTCTCCCTGGACATCAAGGGCAAGGATCGAGATTGGCGGACGTGGAAAACCAACGGGTGGCTGGCGCTCAGCAACGGCTTGTTGACGGTGAAGGGAGCGGACGGGCCGATTCAGGACTTGTATGTGCGGCTCCTGTTGGCGCGCGATACTGCGGAGCTGAAACGGCTGTCGTTCCGGTTGATGGACAGTGATCTTACCCTTGAAGGGACCATGCGCAATTGGACGACCAAGCCGCTCATCACGGCCAAACTGGAATCCAACCAAATGGACATCGATCTCCTGATTCCGAAGGGCGAACGCGCTCCCATCCGCGACTTGCTCGAATGGCTGGCGGCGACGAGTCGGGTTCATGCGACGGCATCCATGGCCCGAGGACACTACAAGCATCTGAAGTTCGGCGCGCTTTCTGCACGAATGACCATTCTGGATGGCGTCCTGGATTTGGACCGGTTGTCGGGACAGTCGACCAACGGAGAGATCGCCGGCCGGATAGTGGTGCAGCTGCCGCGCGGTGAGCCGGCCGATGCCGAAATCTCCCTGCGAGCGACCGGGTTGCTCGTCGAAGATATTTATCGGCTTGCCGGCTCCAAGCAGGGAGGGGTTACGGGAGAAGCCCGTGTGACCGGGACCGTGCGAGGACACGGGCGCAATCCCCACGGCATTTACCCGACGCTCAATGGAAAAACCGATATGCTGCTCGAAAACGGCCGCATTTTCAAATCTGAAGAGCGAGCGATTTGGAAGATCATCAGCATTTTGAATCTTCCGGCCGTGCTGCAAGGCAAGGTAGACTTGGAAAAGGAAGGGTTGCCCTATAACAAAATTACGGCGACCCTCACAATGCGCAACGGTCTGTTTGAAACGGAGAACCTCATCATCGACAGTCCCATCGTCAAGATCACGGCGGCAGGCAACTACGATCTTCCGACCGATCAAGTGGACATGGTCTGGGCCGTGAGTCCCTTCGGATCGTATTCGCAATTCCTCAAGACGATTCCCTTATTCGGCCGGCTGTTCGCAGGAGAACGCAAGGGGGTCGCCACGGCGATGTTTTCGGTCAAAGGCGCCCTCGAAGACCCGGAAGTCACGTATATGCCCATGAAGTCGTTTGCCACAGGTGTCACGGGCCTGGCGCAATTGGCGGTCGATTTGCTGAAGAACACGGTGATGCTGCCGATCGATTTGGTCACGCCGGATGAAAATAAAACGGTATCGAAGGATGTCATCACGCCTCCGGAGCCGGCGCCGGCGGTTCCTTGACCCTCCAATGACCCCATGTTACATTCCGCCAAAGTGAAAAAGTCTGTACCGCATGTCTCGATCGCCGTCACAATCGCATAAAGCCACGGTTTTCATCGCAGCCAGCGAGCTCGATTCAAACCTCTATCACGCCACCAGGTTCATCGCGCCAGACCCCTTCATTTATTTGGAAATCAAGGGGGAGCGTCTGATGATCATGAACGACTTGGAGATGGATCGGGCGAAGAGCCAGGCTTCGGTGGACCGGGTGTTGTCCTATTCCGAAATCGAGCGCCGTGCCAGAGACCACGGTGTCGCGGCTCCAGGCAGTGCGGACATTGTGCACGTGGTGCTGCGTGACGCCAAGATCAAGCAGGTCCTGGTCCCGGCGAACTTTCCGTACAGCCATGCCGCACGCTTGCAGGAACTGGGCTATCAGGTGCATGCGAAGCCGGACCCGTTCTACGAGCATCGGGTCATCAAAACCGCCGAAGAAGTGCGTCACATTGAAGAAGCGCAACGGGCCACCGAGGAGGCGGTTGCCGCTGCACACGGCCTGCTTCGGCGGGCGACCATCCAGCAGGGGGAGTTATGGTTGGACGGCGATCGCCTGACGTCGGAACGAGTCAAAAAGCTGATCAATGTAAAGCTCATGGAGCGCGACTGCGTGGCGCAGCACACGATCGTTGCCGGCGGCGAGCAGGCCTGTGACCCCCATAACGAAGGGAGCGGTCCGCTTCCGGCGGACCGAAGCATCATCTTCGATGTATTTCCCCGCTCGGCCGCCTCGCGTTACTTCGCCGATATGTCGCGAACCGTCATCAGGGACGCTCCGAGTCCGGAGCTCAAGAGGCTCTACCAGACCGTCCAAGACGCTCAGGAAGAAGCGATTACGAAAATCAAAGATGGCGCGGACGGCATGAAGATCCATCGCGGAATTTGTGATCGGTTCGAAAAAGCCGGGTACAAAACCGGCTTGGTGAATGGGCGCATGCAGGGGTATTTTCACGGCACGGGACATGGAGTCGGATTGGACATCCACGAGGCGCCACGCATCAGCCGCACCGGCTCGTTGTTGCTGGAAGGCCACGTCGTCACCGTCGAGCCTGGCCTCTACTATCCGGGATTGGGTGCCGTGCGAATCGAAGACATGGTCTTGGTGACCGCCGACGGCTGCCGGAATCTCACTAATTTCCCCAAGAAGTTCGAGCTCGACTAGCACGCTGAACAGCGTGCGGTGCAAGTGTTCAATTCTATCCTTCGGTCATCTCACCATGTCCAGTTCCTTCCGGTTTCTCGAAGACGTCGCGCTGGCCGATATCGCTTTCGAAGCCGAAGGCGACTCGATTGAAGCGCTCTTTCAGGGTGCCACGCAAGCCCTGATCGAAATCATGGCCGATCCTGGCACCGTCATGGCCTCCTGGCAGCGTCGCAGTATCAAGATCGACGCCGCACTGGATGATCTCCTCGTTGAGTGGCTCTCGGAAATCGTGTATTGGAAAGATGCAGCAGGCATCGTATTCCGGGAGGTCCCGCTCGCCCTCATTCGCGAAAACGAGTGTTGGAAGGTGGACGCCACGTTGATCGGCGCTCCCGTCGATCAAACCACCCAGACGTTGCGCAACGACGTGAAAGGCATCACCAGACATCTTTACAGCGTGAGGCAAGAAGGCCTGCTATGGAAGGCCAGAGTGGTGGTCGACGTCTAACAGCATGTTGAAAGTGAAGCTCAACACAAACATGCAGGTGAACCAAATCACCGGCGAAGTCTGGGAAATTCCTCTGTCCGAAAAGGACGGAATGCTGGTGCCGGCGCGAATTTATGCGACGCCGACGATCTTGCAATCGATGGACGAGGGCGTCTTTGACCAGGTGACCAACGTTGCCTGCCTGCCGGGCATCCAACGCTATGCCCTCTGTATGCCGGACGGGCACTGGGGCTACGGTTTTCCCATCGGCGGGGTGGCGGCGTTCGACGTGCGCGAGGGCGTGATCTCACCAGGCGGTGTCGGCTACGACGTCAATTGCGGCATGCGGCTGATCCGCACGGATCTCACGCTGGCCGACGTTCAGCCAAACTTGGAACGCTTGATGGTCGAATTGTTCCGGCGAGTCCCGGCGGGGGTGGGGGCGGCAGGATCCGTGAAGCTGACCCGTGGAGATCTCACTGCGGTCATGGTGGAGGGCGCCCGGTGGTGTGTGGAACAAGGCTATGGGTGGCATCGGGATTTGGGCCGAATCGAAGAAGGGGGGCGTCTTCGAGGGACCGATCCCTCGGTCGTCTCTGACCAGGCGGTCGGCCGAGGCATCAGCCAGCTTGGCACCTTGGGATCGGGTAATCACTACCTCGAAGTTCAAGTGGTGTCGAACGACCGCATCTTCGATCCCACGACGGCCACCGCTCTAGGGATAACCGGCCAAGACCAAATCGTCGTCATGGTCCATTGCGGTTCGCGCGGCTTTGGACATCAAGTGGCCAGCGACTACCTCAAGGTGTTCACAAAGGCCATGCGCCGCTATGGTATCTCGGTCAAGGATCAGCAGTTGGCTTGTGCGCCCTTTCGCTCCCCGGAAGGGCAGGACTATTTTGCCGCGATGAATTGTGCGGCCAATACCGCCTTTGCCAACCGGCAGGTCATCACTCATCACGTGCGAGCAGCCTTTGCCGCCGTCTTCGACCGGTCCGCCGAAGAGCTGGGTATGGAACTCGTCTATGATGTCGCCCACAACATTGCGAAGATCGAACAGTATCCGGAAGGGGAGCTGCTTGTACACCGCAAGGGCGCGACGCGCGCATTTGGACCTGGCAGCACAGAGCTGTCTCCGGAGTTCCGGACGACCGGCCAACCGGTGATTTGTGGCGGCTCAATGGAGACTGGATCCTACCTGCTCGTCGGCACGGACCGCGCCGTGGCGGACACGTTCGGCTCGACGATGCATGGGTCGGGACGGACCATGTCGAGGACCCAGGCGAAGAAACAGGTGCGAGGCGAGCAGCTGCAGCAGCAGATGAAAGCGCGCGGCATTCTGGTCAAAGCGGTGTCGATGTCAGGGCTTGCCGAAGAAGCAGGCTTTGCTTACAAGAACATCTCCGATGTGGTTGAGACCGTTGAAGGCGCCGGCATTACGAGGAAGGTGGCGGAGCTGCGGCCGATCGGGAATATTAAGGGGTAAGGTGGATTTTTCAAAAACAGTGGCGAAATGGACGTGGCTTGGCACAATACAACCAGCCGTTGAATCATGAAATGAGGTGGCTGGCATGGAGCAGCGTAAGAATCCACGATTCCCCGTGCGGTTTCGGAGCTCGTTTACGTCGTTGAACATTGTCGGGGGAGACGGCAACCTCACGGATTTGTCGCTTCGAGGGTGCCGTGTGGAAAGCCAGACGGCGGTCAGACCTGGGACATCGCTGGAAGTCCGGATTCACACCTCAGAGGACGAACCTCCGCTGAAAATACAGGAAGCTGTAGTCCGTTGGAGCCGAGCACAACAGTTTGGCGTGGAGTTCGTGACGTTGGAACCCGAGGAATGGGCCCGTCTGCAACACACGGTGACCCAACTCGAGCTGCAACCCTACCAAAAAGTTTCGGAGGATCCCGTCCAACCCGTGTAGAACCGCATTCAGAGATTGCTCAGACCATGGGTGAGCGCGTACCGCGCCAGCTCGACGGTCGATTGAAGCTGCAACTGTCGCATCATTCGCCCTTTGTGGAATTCCACCGTCTTGGACGTGATGTGCAACATCCGGCCGATTTCCTTGGCGGTGTAGCCCGCCGCTACCAATCGGAGAATCTGTCGTTGTCGCTCCGTCAAGGCGCGCATGGTGGCGTCCGGTGTCGCGGGAGACTGGATGGCCGGTTGCGGCAGCGCCGCGGAAAGCTCGGATGAGATATATTGCTTGCCCGCCAGGACTGCCTCGATCGCGCGAGAGAGTTCCTCCCAGCCGGATCGCTTCAACACATACCCGGAGGCGCCGATGCGCAAGGCTTCCTCCACGTACGGCGTGTCTCCATACATCGAAACATAGAGCACTTTGATGTTCGGCAGCTGTTCCCGCAGCCGCCGGCCGGCTTGCAACCCATTGAGGACGGGCATGGCCACGTCCATCAGCACGAGATCCGGTTGCAGGCGCCGGGCGGCATTGAGGACGGAATGGCCGTCTTGCACGGTGCCGACGAGATCGTAGTGCCGTTCCAGCAGATTGCGCAGTCCGTCGAGAACCAGCATGTGGTCGTCAGCGAGCAAGATGCGAGGTTTGTTCATGCGAGATTCCTGTGAGTGGAATTGACACAGACAAGCGGGTGCCCCGGCCGGGATCGCTGGCCAGCGTCAGCGTGCCTTCCAACAGACGCACGCGTTCTCCCATGCTGACCAGGCCCAGACCGCATTGCACGTTCTGCCGTTCTTGCAGGGTAAAGCCTCGTCCATCATCCTCGATCCGCAGCAGGACGTGTTCGTCCGGATACGAGAGTCCGAGAACCACGTGCATGGCGTCGGCATGTTTGGCGACGTTGCGCAGCGCCTCCTGAGTCACTCGAAACAGGCATTCCGCCAGGTGACGGTCCAGCGGCTTTCCGGATTCCTCCAGCGTCAGTTGGACGGGAATATGTTCGCGCTGTTCGAACTCCTTGGCGCATACGCGCAGCGCGCTGGTAATGCCTAGATCATCGAGTACCGATGGATGCAGCCGGTGAGCCAGATCGCGCAAATGATCGGACAGTTCGGCCACCTCGTTCTTGACCAGCTGCAGGGTCGTGCGAGCGGCTTCAGGAAGCCCAGGAAATAGTTGCATTTGATCGTCGATCTCGAATGCGAGGCTGATCACGCGCTGGTTCAGTTCATCGTGCAATTCCCTCGCGATTCGGCGCCGTTCATCGTCTTGCGCCGAGAGCAGTTGTGCGGCCAGCTGGCGCAACTGCGCCTGACTTTCTCTAAGCGTGCTTTCGCTCTGCCGGAGTGCTACCGTCCGGTCAGTGATCAGGGTTTCCAACTCCTGCCGAGCGTATTTTTGCGCGGTATGCCAGATGATCGTGGCGGCTGTCCAGCCGGCGATGATCACGAGTGAGCGGTTGAACAGGCCGAGTTGAAGCGGGACAACGGGGGACGCCCAGTTCGCCCAGATGCCGGCAAGCGTCAGGCCGGTGGTACAGGCCGCCATAATGAACGGCGCCATTGGACGCCGCACTCTTGTGGTTAAAGTGAGCGGAATCAAATACAGGGCGGGAATGACGAAGCCCAGCGGAAAAAAACTATCCAGGACAAAGACAGCAATGGTGATGCCGACAATTGCCGCAATTAACCACCCCTGAGACCGAGCTGTGGGCTGGACTGACGGACTCATGGTTTCAGAGCGTTCCTGCTCCACGCGATGTAATTGCCTGATTATATTCGGTCCCCCATGTAATATGAACCGGCGAAGCGCAATGAGATGTACCTAGCAAGTTCACTAGAACATTTCAGGGAAATACGGAATTAGCTGGCCATTCGGAACCGGTTTGCTATCCTCACCTTGGAAGAAGCGGGAACTCAGACAAATCCCTACAAGTATTTCTTGAGAATCCCTTGCCGCGCTTGCCGCGTCACCACCGCGACAGCGGATGAGGAACGACAGGTACTCGACGTGGAAAAGACAGAAAACATTCTCACCGTCCTTGTGGCGGATGACGACGAATTGGTGAGGCGTTATGTACGGACGGCACTTGAGCACGTCGGCCTGGAGGTCTGCGAAGCGTCGAACGGTGTCGAGGCGTTGGACCGCTTTGAGTCGCAACGACCGGACCTCGTGCTGCTGGACGTCCGGATGCCCGTGATGGATGGCCATACCGCCTGTTCAAGACTGCGCGGATTGGTCGGAGGAAGTCGTGTGCCGATTTTGATGATGACCGGATTCGACGATGCAGAAGCGATTGCAGCCGCTTATGAGCATGGTGCGACCGATTTCATCACGAAGCCCTTGAACCACACGATTTTGAGCCACCGAGTGCGGTACATGCTGCGTGGGAGCCGCATCTTGGATGCGCTGCTGCGCAGCGAAACCAGGCTTGGTCTTGCCCAGCGAATCGCCAAAATCGGCAATTGGGAATGGCAGCCGCAGACTGGGCAATTCTCGGCGTCGTCCGAGCTGTGTCGGCTGATGGGCATCCGTCCCCAGGATTTCGGCGGCACCCTGGACGCATTTCTACACGCGGTCGATGCGGAGGATCGGGAACGCGTCGAGAAATCGCTCAAGCGTATTTTGACCGACCGCATTCCTTGTGACATCGATCATCGGATCATGATGCCGAACGGGAGCGAGTTCGTCGTCAATCTCCAGGCAGAGGCGGTCTTCGACGATCAATTGAAGCGGTTGACCATCGTGGGCACCGCTCAGGACATCAGCGAGCGAAAGCGCTCTGAGCGTGAAATCCACCGGCTCGCGTACTACGACAGCCTGACAGGTCTTCCCAATCGTGTGTTGTTCAAGGATCGCGTCACGCAGGCGATCGCGCACGCGCAGCGCTATCACTATCATCTTGCGGTCTTGTTCCTCGATTTGGATCGCTTTAAGGTCATCAACGACACGTTGGGGCACAACGTCGGTGACTTACTGCTCAAACACGTCGCTGACCGGTTGTCCGATACCGTCCGGCACAGCGATTCCATTGGACGCTCCACCGACATCCCACACACTCCTGAGTTGGCGCGTCTCGGCGGTGACGAGTTTACTGTGCTCCTGAGCAATCTCAAGGATGTGCAGGACGCCAGCAAAGTCGCCAGACGCATTCTGGAGGCGCTCGCACGGCCGTTCTCAGTGAGCGGCCAGGAGATTTTCGTCACAGTCAGCGTGGGGATCGCGATTTTTCCAGCCGATGGAGGTTCCATCGACGTGTTGCTCAAGAATTCCGACACCGCGATGTACCATGCAAAGGAACTGGGCCGGAACAACTTCCAATATTATTCGAACGCCATGAATGCCGCAGCCAACGAACGGTTAGTGCTTGAGGCCGAAGTGCGGCACGCGACGGAACGTCAGGAGTTCATCGTGTACTATCAGCCGCAGATCGACCTCCGCAGCGGGCGAATGATGGGAGCAGAAGCGTTGGTGCGATGGCAGCATCCGCAACGGGGGCTGCTGACGCCGGGCGAGTTCCTTCAGGCGGCCTCGGAGACGGGAATGATCCGGACGATCGATGAATGGGTGCTGCGGACGGCCTGCCGGCAGAGCCGAGCATGGCAGCAGCGGGGCCTTGCCATCCCGAGCGTGTCCATCAACATTTCCCATTCCCTGTTTCACGGCGCCAGCCTCGTGAAGGCGGTCGAGAATGCTTTTGCCGAAACGGGTTTGCCGCCGGATCGTCTCGAGCTGGAATTGACGGAATCCGTCGCGATGCGTAATGTGGACACGTCGATCACGATCCTGCAACAGTTGAAGGCCATGGGCGTTCAATTGGCGATCGACGACTTCGGTACCGGGTATTCCTCGTTGAGCTATCTTCAGCGGCTGCCCGTCAATCGGGTCAAAATCGACCAATCCTTCATCCGGGAACTTCTGAGCCGTGTCCAACCGGTGCCGATCGTGCGGGCGATCATCGCCATGGCTCATAGCTTGCAACTGGAGGTACTCGCGGAAGGGGTGGAGGACGAGAGCCAGCGCTCGATCCTCTTAGCCGAAGGCTGCGATCAGGCGCAGGGTTATCTGTTCGGTCGACCGATGCCGGCCGCCGATTTCGAGAGACTGCTTGTTGCTGTTCGATTGCCCAAGGCGGGGTGAGGCTGCTCACGCGTGTCCGCGGTAGCCATACAGGAGGGTGATGTTGATGCGACGGCTCACATACTCGTCCTTGAAGGACACGTCGTCGGTTTCATGAAAGAGATCTGAATTGAAGACCACCGCTCGGTTGGCTCGATAGGGAATGGTAATCGCCTGTGCCCCCGCCTGCTCCAGCCAGCTCAGTATCTTGGGTTTGTTCCGATCGCTGTTGTACTCCTTAAAATTCCAGTCCGACGGTGCCTCCTTGTCATAGACCACCAGTCCACCCGTGGCCGGATTCAAGTTGGCTTCGTCCGGTGTAATCCAGAAATTGACGTTGACGGCGGCGGCATCCGCATGAATGTTCAATCCGCGTCTGGCGCTGTCATGTTTGAATGCCCACGCCTGGGTGAGGCGATGGTGCCTGAAAATGCGGGGAAATTTTCTTCTGAGCTCGTCGGCGATTTGAAAGAGCAAGGGCGAGGCGAAGCCATCCCCCAAAAAGGCGCCGCAGTATCCGTTCTCGTAATCCTTCTTCCAGATCGTCGCTTCCTGGCAAAAACGGCGAAGTCCATCGAGGGCGGTCTCGTTCAAGAGCCCGTCGATGAAGGTCACTTCGGGGCGCTTGGCATGGTACCGCTCCTCGACCGGCTCGGGATCCAGAGACGGATTGAGCGCTCCGTCTGCCAGCCTAGGCGGCGGCTCACAACAAAGGATGCGGTTAAACGAAGGGGCAATCGTGGTCAGTTCCTGCGGCGCAATCGCCACACGGTTTCCCGTCGATGGATCGCGGTTCAGGCGCTCGCACAGGTGCCGGAGCGCCTCCAGATAGGGCCGCTGATCTTCACCGAGCTGCTGCCGGTCGAGCAAATACTGAATCTGTTCAACGTCATGTTTTAGCCGAGATCGATAGATCGCGGTCTCCGCCACGGGCCTACCGTGGTCATGCCTGGATCGGGCGACCTGTCCGAGACACTGGCAGGCCGCGCTCTCGTCTCCGGCCCATGACCAGGCCATTCCCAAATTGTATCGGGCCATTTGGTAGCCCGCTGCGAGAGAGAGCGCCTGTTGAAAAGCGGCGATCGCATCATGAAGCGTGCCGACCTCCATGAGCGCGAGTCCCAGATTGTTATAGGCTTCGGCGTGCGTCGGTTTCAGCTCGAGCGCTCTGCGGTAGCACGCGATGGCGTCTTGCGTAGAGCCGAGATCTTTTTTGGCGACTCCAAGATTATTGTGCGTATCCGCCTGGGCCGGGTTGAGCGCCAATGCCTGCTGATAGGCAAGTATGGCTCCTGAAAGGTCGCCGATGTCACGGAGGACGTTGCCGAGATTGCCGTACGCTTCGGGGTAGCGTGAATTCAGCGCGATGGCTTGTTCATACGCGCTGCGCGCTTCCATGGAGCGGCCGGCCTTGTGTGAGACGACGCCGAGATTGAACCAGTAGACGGGAGAGGATGCCTGCCGTTCGACAGCGGCACGCAGATATCCTAACGCCTCGGAAAAGCGCTGCTGCCGGTACGTCACCAGTCCGAGCAGATGGAGGGTGTCCGCATGGTCAGGCGCGAGCGCGAGGGCGTGTCGGTAGGCGGCTTCCGCTTCCGCGAGACGTCCGGCTTGTTGCTCCGCCCGTCCTTTGGCAAGCCAGGCCTCGATCGTCGCCATAGGACGATGTCCTCGTGAGACTTCTTGACGGCGTCGCTCGGCTCGATTCATGATGCTTCGGGCAGCCGGACTCGAGGGTAACCGAAAAGCGTCCGGCCGGTCAAAGGCACGAAGATGTGCGTTCAACCTTGCAGCACTTCACCGCTGGAGCCGAAATGAAAATTGTAAAATTGGCTGATTATCAAGTATTTAGCGCTGATAAGATGAAGAAAAACAATCTCTTTCAAACTCCACGGTTTTTCTGCGATGTTTACTGCTTCGAGCCAGGTCAGGAACAAAAAGGCCATATCCATGGGGAGCAGGATAAGGTGTATTTGGTCCTTGAAGGACAGGGGACGTTTCAGGTGGGCGAGGAAAAATGCGTGTTGGGACCCGGCCAAGGCACTATGGCTCCAGCGGGCGAAGCGCACGGTGTCAAGAACGATAGTGGGCAGCGGTTGAAAGTACTGGTCTTCGTCGCGCCCAATCCTTAGCACGCTGCTGAAAGGCGATTTGAGTCAGCCTGCTACTCGTCTTTATGGATCTTCTTCAAGCGCCGGTCCAGCGCGAATCTGGTCAGACCCAGCTGCTTGGCTGCGAGACTTTTGTTGTAGTCGGCGAGCCGCAACATCTCCTCGATGATGCTGTCCTCAACCTCCGCGAGCGTATGCTTGCCCATCTGCATCTCCACCCGGATCACCTGGCCATCTCCATGCGTGACGGACGTTGCGGTCTGTTTCGCCGGGTCCCGCAATTCGCGCGGCAGTGAGCTGGCAGTGAGGGTCCGTCCAGTGCAAAAAATCACCGCCCGTTCGATAATGTTCTGCAGCTCTCGGATGTTGCCGGGATAGTGGTAACGCTCCAAGAGGCTCCTGGCGTCGGGGTCGATATCGGTCACGTCCTTCCCGAACTCTTTTCCGTAATGCAGCAGTGCGTTCATGCTGAGAGGGAAAATGTCCTCGTTGCGCTGTCTCAATGGCGGCAGTTCCAATGCGACGACGTTCAGCCGGAAGAACAGGTCTTCGCGGAAGGCCCCGGCGGCGATGGCCTTTTTCAAGTCACGGTTGGTCGCGGCAATGAGGCGAAAATCCGCCGCAATATCGGTCGTCCCACCCAAACGCCGGAAGGTTCGCTCCTGAAGCACCCGCAAGAGTTTCGCCTGCATGCTCAAATCGAGGTCGCCGATTTCATCGAGGAACAGCGTTCCGCCTTCCGCGCGGTCGAGGAGCCCAAGCTTGCGTTGATGCGCACCAGTGAAGGCCCCCCGCTCGTAGCCGAACAATTCGCTTTCAAAGAGTTCACGCGGGATGGCCGTGCAGTTCACACCGATAAACGGGGCGGACGCGCGGCCGCCGTTATGGTGCAACACACGGGCAATGAATTCTTTGCCGGTGCCCGTCTCGCCCAGCATCAGGACGGTGCTCTTCGGATTGTGGGCGACTTCGCGAATCTGCTCGAGCAGGCTCTTCATTGCAGCGCTGTCCGCGATCAGGTGATTCATGGCGTATTGATCTCTGTCCTGCTCGCTTTGATAGGACAGGCGTCGCCGGAGCGCAAACAACTCGAGTGCACGGTCCAAGACCTGCTCCATTCCATCGAGATCCACGGTCTTGATGACGAAGTCGTACGCGCCGAGCTTCATGGCCTCGACGGCGTCCTGGACCGTCCCGTAAGCCGTCAGCATAATGACCAACGCGAAGGGCGCTTTGGCACGACAGGCTTTGAGCGCGTCAAGCCCGGAGAGACCGGGCATTTTCACGTCCAGAAGCATCAAATCCGGTACCTCATGATCCAGCGCCTGCAGCAGGGCCTCGCCGGATTCGAACGCCACCACGCGATGATGGCGTCGGGAGAGGCGTTTCACGAGTGCCGAGCGGATCGCTGGTTCATCGTCGGTCACGAAGATTGTGGCGTTCATACTGACATCTCCACAGCGTCCCTCGCCGGCCGCACTGGCAACCAGAGCCGCGCTGTCGTGCCCTGACCCGGCGTGCTCGTCAACGAAATGTCGCCTCCATGGGCTTCGGCAATATTCCGGCAGATCGCCAGACCCAATCCGGTGCCATGCCGTTTGCCGGTCGTGAAGAACGGCTGAAACACCTGCGCCAGGTGTTTCTGGCTGATACCGCAGCCTGTGTCGGCGACCTCGATGAAGATGCCGGCATGTCCTAAGTGGGGGGCCTCTCCGGCCGCGATACGCAGCTCGCCACCGCGCGGCATGGCGTCGATGGAGTTATGACACAGGTTCAACAACACCTGCTTGATGTGATCACGATCCGCATAGGCGGCAAGTGCCGAAGTCGGTGACCGCACGACCTTCACCCGTTGAGTCTCAAGCCGCGTGTCGAGCAGCTTCAAGACGTCTTCGATGATGCCGTCCACCGGCCAGGTCGTCGGGACGAGATCGCGTGGCCGGGCATAATCGATGATCTGATTCACAATGCGGTCGAGTCGTCGGGTTTCGTTCAAGATAATGTCGAGGTCCTCCCGCTTTTCGTCCGAGGCCTCGAACTCGTCTCTCAAGAGTGCCGCTGTCGACCCGATTCCGACGAGCGGATTTCGGATTTCGTGGGCGATGCCCGCGGCGACCTGTCCCAATGTGGCGAGGCGCTCGGCCCGACTGAGCTGCTGCTGCATATCGTCGAGGGCGGTGATATCGATGTTGAATCCCTGGTAGACCACCGTCTGGCCTGGTTCCTGTTCCAATGGAATACGGCGGCTAAGGACTTTGCGCATGGTGCCGTTCCTATGGAGAAACCTGAACACGGTCTCATAGGGTTTCTGTTCTTGCACCGCTCGGGCAAATTCTGTCAAGACACGTTCGCGGTCTTCAGGGTGAATCCATTGCCGGAATGCGTCCGGGTTATCGTCGCCATCCGGGTCTAAACCGGCGAGGATGCGGTTATATCGGTTGCTGAAGGTGATGTCGAATCCCCGGGTCGAAAAAATGCCGAAAGGGGCCAGATCCACCAGGCTGCGGTATTTGGCCTCCGACTCAGAAAGATCTTGGTTGACGCTTCTGAGTTCGGCCTCGGACTTTTCAACCATCGCGAGATGAGCCCGGAGTTGAGTGCTCATCGTATGCATCACTTGGGTGAGATTGCCAATTTCGTCTTTGCGATCCATGACCGGCACGGTCGGCGCGATGCCGGCAGGAGACGAGCTCACGACTTTGGCGAGCGAGACGAGCGGACCGGTGATCGACCGGGCGATGAGCTGGAGCCCGAGAAGCATCAGACAGAGCGCGAGTGTCCCGCCGCCGAGGATGACCGAGAGCATCGTGCTCCGATCTTGTGAAAGTCGCGAGAGCAACGCGTTCAACGTTTGTTGGCGCGCCTTATCGAAGCGGGCCATTTCCTCTCGGATCTGAACCATGATCATTCGCCCTCGACCTTCTTCGATATACCGTTTGGCTTCTGCCTGATGTCCGGCTTTCATGGCTTCAATGAGCGCTTCCTTCTCATTGATGAATTGCGCGACCAACGTCCGAACATTCAACAGGAGTGCGCGTTGCTCATCATACCGACGGACTTGTTCGTCAAGTGAGATCCCGACAGCCTGAATATGATCTTGGGCAGTCCGATAGGGGTACAGATATTTTTCATGCTTGGTGATGACGAACCCTCGGAAGCCCGTTTCGAGGTCGACCACCAGGCGCA
>Ga0310810_10003746_pt1 | contig 16670 bp, 10 predicted proteins | sample NCmetagenome_FD_207641 | JGI IMG/M metagenome (GOLD analysis project Ga0310810, IMG submission 207641) | Soil microbial communities from experimental microcosm in Duke University, North Carolina, United States - NC | ecosystem: Engineered > Artificial ecosystem > Soil microcosm > Unclassified ... | reverse complement strand
CACATAAGTCGCGCCAGTCCATAAGCCGCAGTGACCCAGCAACTCTGAATGAGCAGCCCGCGCCGCAGCTCCCCATTGCTGATTTTTCCGAGATAAAGGCTCACGGGAAAATACATCTGGTAAGGAAACGGTGTCAGTTGGAGGATTTGCGCGAGTCCCTTTGGCAGGATATCCAACGGAAACATGTGACCGCTGGCAATATACTCGAACGCGAACACAATAAAAATAAACGTCGAAACTTCTAACACCCAGAACGCCAGCATCGCCATGGTGTAGGAAAGGAAGAACTGCAGCAGCGCGGTGAGAAAGGTTGAGACCAGGAACAAACCGAACGTTGGCCAATTAGGCGGCAGGACGAAATATTGACGCAAACAAAGCACAAAGATCGTCAGTGGCACCGCGGCCACAGCCAGGTAGGTTATGCGACCCGAAAAGAACAGGAACAGTCGGTAGGTGAGATAATCAATCGGTTTGAGTACGAACTGGCTGATATTGCCGTCCTTGATATCCGCAGCAATTTGCCAATCATCCTCATTGACCGCCGTCAGTGCGTCGACAATCGTCGCCAGCAAGTAATACGAGATCATCTCGGCCAGCGTATAGGTGCCGATCATGGCACCGGGCCCTTTCCCAGCGTAGATCGTGCGCCAGACAAACAGGATTGCAATCAACGGCAGAAATCCAAAAACGGTTCGCGCCAGGAAATTAAACCGGTAGGTCAGGTTGTTTTGAATCCCGACTTTTAGCGCATGCCAGTACTTTTTCATGCGGAACGGCGGAACTTGCCACAAAAAGCCACAAAGCGGCACAAAAAAAGAAAAGGAGTTCTATCCGGAACGCGACTGCCGGACGCCCCACTCGCGCGAAACGCGGAGTTCCAATCGTCGTTCCAGTACACCGTCACGATGCGTCGAAACCCAGAATTGCTTTCAATTGATTCGTCTGCTTGTATGTAGCTCATGGAAGCAGAGAGAATTATTTCTGCCCCAGCCTCCAGCGGTGATTAAACCCTCAACTGCTTTTCACTCGTGAAACAAATCTTCTCTTCTCCTGATAGCGCGGAAATTGGAATGCTCGCCAGCAGGTTGCAGTCCGCAGGCATCGCCTGCGAAATCCGCAACGAATCGCAGGTAATCCCCGGCCTGCCTTTTCAGCCCGAGCTTTGGATCCTAAACGATGCCCAATATGAAGACGCCGCGACGTTGATTGGCGCCCTGCCCGCTTCCGAAGGGGCCGAACCACAGCGCGCGTCCGGTGTTATGCCGGCGGAGCAGGTTGCAGTCTCCGATTGTGCTTCGCTGGATTCCATTATCGGCGCGCTCTACGCGACGATTTCGGGGGCCGCCGGTGAACGGGATTGGGAACGTTTCCGCACGCTCTTTTATCCGGGTGCTCGGCTGCACCGCACCGTCGTTTCAGCTGACGGCGAGGTGAGCATGTCCGCAATGGACGTCGAGGGTTTCATCAACTTCGCCAATCCATTTCTGAGTCAGCACCCCTTTTACGAATGGGAGCTGGTGCGCCAGGTCGACGACTTCGGTCAGATCGCTCAGGTATTTAGCAGCTTCGATTCCTCGAGCAGTGCGGACGGCGGCGATTCGCTTGGTCGTGGCATCAATAGCGTTCAACTCTGGTTTGATAATCAGCGGTGGTGGGTGATGAGCATGCTTTGGGATGATGAACGCGCCGGCAATAAGATCCCACCCCAATACCTGCCCTAAGTAATCAGGCCACCACCCCGGCTCCACTTTCCATTGCGCCCGTCCAGCCCACTGAGTAATCTTACCTTCCAATTGAGAATTCTAATGTTGCCTATGATGGACTCTCATTCCAATTCCTCATTCCGCCTGATCCTCGCAAATCGTCTCGCCCGCTACGGCTTGCTCCTTGCCGCCCTTCTGTTGGCGCTCCTCCTCGCCTCTCCCGGCCTGTTGCGCGGCTTGGTTCGAGCGGACCAGTTCATGCCCCACGCGACCTGCTACTTGAGGAATCCCCGTATTATCGCCCTCCATGTCACATCGGATTTGCTTATTGGCTTCGCCTATGTCGCCATCTCCTCCACCCTTGGCTGGCTCGTCTACCGGTCACGCCGGGAAATACCCTTTCACTGGATGTTTCTCGCGTTCGGTTTGTTTATCATCACGTGCGGCTTCACCCATTTCATGGAGGTTTGGACTGTTTGGCAGGCCGTCTATTGGCTGGCCGGCTGGGTGAAAGTCGTGTGCGCAATAGCCTCCGTCGCGACAGCTATTGCCCTTTATCGGCTGGTTCCGCGCATTCTCGCCCTAATCAGCGCGATCAAAATATCCGAGGAACGGAGGGTGAAACTTCAAACCGTCAACAATGAGTTGGAAGCCTTCGCCTATACGGTCTCTCACGACTTGCGCGCGCCGTTGCGGGCTGTGCAGGGTATGGCGTGCGCGCTGACCGAAGATTTCGGAAGTCGGCTCGAACCCGGCGCGCGTGAGTATCTTGCCCAGATCACCGACGCATCACGGCGAATGGATGTGATGATCCGCGACTTGCTCGAATACAGCCGTGTTTCGCGCAGTGAGTTCGAACTCAAATCGGTGGATTTGGACGTGGTCATGGCCGAAGCAAAAGCAATGATTGAAGCCGACTCCAAACAAAGCAGCGCCGACGTGCGGGTCGAGGGGCCCTTATCCAATGTTGTCGCTAACCCAACATTACTGACGCAAGTGATGGTCAACCTGCTCGGCAACGCAATAAAATTTGTGCCTCCGGGTGTGCGTCCGATGGTACGAGTGTTCGCGCAGGACAAAGGAAACCATCTGCGTCTATCGGTGAAGGACAATGGCATCGGCATCCCGCCCGAATACCAGGGACGCATCTTCCACGTGTTCGAGCGACTGCACTCCCAATCGAAGTATCCCGGAACCGGCATCGGCCTGGCCATTGTCCAAAAAGCCGTCGCGCGCATGAAGGGCGAGTTGGGTTTGGAATCCGCCCCAGGCCAGGGAAGCTGTTTCTGGATTGAACTGCCCAAGGCCTGAAAAGCCACGGATGCGCGGAGGCTAAGGTAACTTAAAGGCTGCAAACTCTCGGCTTATCCACTTGATTTTTCGCAAATCCGAGGAACCTTCCCTTGACTCAGGTTGCACGGATAATCAACTGGACCAGCCATCCAGGAAGGCAGGCATCGGAACCATGTGCTTTTTATGGGCAACAACTGCGTTATTCTTGTCGCTGAGGATAATCCCGCTGATACAATCCTTCTTAAACGCGCCTTGTCTGGCGCGAAAATCCGCTTACCGGCGATCTTTTTCGACGACGGCCAGCAAATCATTGATTACCTCAAGCAATATCGCCCAACTGCGAAGCTCGAGAAAGAAAACTCGCCTGCCCTCATCATGGTGGATTTAGCAATGCCCAAGGTAGGCGGGTTGGAGGTGCTCGCCTGGGTCCGTCAACAACCGGACCTCAGCCAGCTTCCCGTAATCGTTTTTAGTGGCCTCAACCGGCCCATCGACATCAGCCGCGCCTACGCACTCGGAGCCGACCTCTTCCTCATCAAGACCGCCGATCCAAATCAATGGACTACAGTCCTGCAACGCGTCGCCGAAATCTATCACCTGCTCGAACCGGATTCTTCCTCGGCTTCTCCCCCCATCGCGGAGGTCACGAAACAGGTTGTGGATGAGGGTGGACGCTAATCGTTTTAGGTTTTTGTTTGCGGCGGCGGCGGTAGCTCATTACGGTGTAGCGAAAGAAAGGGAACCCTTACGCAAAGCTGGACAATAAAGTATGACGAAGAAGCCGCTGACGAGCGACGAATTGACTCAACTGACGGTGGGACTCAACAAGCTTGCCCGGAATCTATGGTGGACCTGGGACCAGGGAGCGCAGGAGATCTTCCAGGAACTTTCCCCGCGCGGTTGGCAAAACCTGTATCACAACGCGGTCGCTGTCCTCCACGAAGTTTCCACTCCCGAATTGCGGGCACGGCTTCAAAATCCCGATTTTGCGGAACACGTCCGCAAGGTGCTGCACTCGTTCGAATCTTATATGAACGAGAAGCAGACCTGGGCGGCCCAAAACGCGCCAGCGCTGCGTGGCCGCCCGGTTGCTTACTTCTCGGCCGAGTTCGGCTTTCACGAGACGCTGCCGATTGCAGCCGGCGGTTTGGGCATGCTGGCGGGCGACCACACCAAGTCGGCGAGCGATTTGGGCCTGGATTTCGTCGGCATCAGTCTTTTTTACCGGGAGGGCTATTTCCAGCAGGCGATCGATACGAATAACTGGCAGACCGAATATTATACGCTACTTAATCCGAAGAACCTGCCGATGGAGCCAGTCCTCACCGACAAAGGCGAGCCGCTGGTCGGCCAGGTCGAAATGGGGATGAACCAGGTCGCTTTCCAGGCCTGGCGCGTCAACGTCGGGCGCGTGCCGGTTTACCTGCTCGACACGAACCGTCCCGAGAACGAGCAGCATTTCAGGGATCTGACCCTTCGCGTCTACGGTGGCGACAGCACCACCCGTATCATGCAGGAAATCCTGCTAGGCATCGGCGGCGTGCGTTTGCTTCGGGCACTTGGCGTGAATCCTTCCGTCTTTCACATGAACGAAGGGCACGCGGCTTTCCTGACCCTCGAATTGGTTCGCGAAAAACTCGCCGCCTCCAAAAACCTCCAGGATGCGATCGCACAAACCCGCGCCTCATGCATTTTCACCACCCACACGCCGGTCGAGGCCGGCCACGACCGCTTCAGCCCGGACTTAATGGACTACGCGATGCAGCGGTTCCGGGGCCAATTGCCGGTCCCGTTTGCGGAAATCACGAAATTGGGCCGCGTGAATCCGCAAAATGCCCAGGAGCCGTTCTGCATGACCGTGCTGGCGCTTAAGTTGTCACGCGCAGCAAACGGCGTGAGCGAGCTCCACGGACGGGTCAGCCGTCATATGTGGCATTCCCTCTATCCCGATAAACCCGTCGAACAGGTCCCCCTCGGGTATATCACCAACGGCGTGCATCTGCTGGGGTGGATGAAGGGAACCGTCCGCCGGTTTTGGCGCCGAAAACTCACCGGTCATTCGGTCAATTCGGTCGCCACCCCATTCCGCAGCACGTCGGCCGATTGGAGCGCACAAATCAATTCGCCCGAGTTTTGGAAGCGAATGGCCGACCCTAATTTCATTTCCGATGAAGAATTATGGGCCTTGCGCTATACGTTGCGACGGGAATTGATTGAGTTTGCCCGCCGGCGACTTTTGATCCAGCGCCAACGCCTGACACAAGGGGATTTCATCGCATTCGATCAACTGCTCAATCCCGACGCGTTAACGATCGGGTTCGCCCGGCGCTTCGCCACTTACAAACGCGCCCCTCTCATATTTCAACAGTTTGAAAATGTCGTCAGGCTCACGCGGGACAAGGATCGCCCGGTGCAGTTCATTTTCGCCGGCAAAGCCCATCCACGCGACGATGATGGCAAACGCTACATCCAGCACATTATTCACCTCAGCAAATACAGCGATCTGCAGGGGCACCTGATCTTCCTGGAGAACTACGACATGCACGTCGCGCGCCAGATGGTCTCGGGATGTGATGTGTGGCTTAACAATCCGCGCCGGCCGCTCGAAGCCTCAGGCACCAGTGGAATGAAGGCCGGCTGCCATGGCTGCCTCAATCTCAGCATCCTCGATGGCTGGTGGCGCGAAGGCTATGACACAACCAATGGCTTCGCGATCGGCGAAGATTCACACCCTGACTCCGTCGAGCAGCAGGACCGCACCGATAGCGCTAATTTGTACAAGGTTCTTACCCAGGAGGTCATCCCGCTCTTTTTCGAACGTGATTCGCAAGGGATCCCGCGCCAGTGGATCCAACGCATCCGCCGCGCGATGGTCACGCTGGTACCCCAGTTCACAACCGATCGCATGGTCCGTGAATATGCGCAGAAGTTTTATCTTACGAAATAACTCAACTTGGGTAGGACATTTGGGAAAATCCGAGCACGACGACGAGAATGGCGCGCAGGTTCATGGTCCAATACCGTCGAAAAGAGGTCTATGCCACCCCTTTTGGGGTTGGCAGTCTGCTGACATCGACTCCACCAAAGTTTTGGGTTAGCGTTTTGTCGGCGTGATCGACATCCAATCGCAAACCGCTGAAGAGTTGCAGACCCAATTCAAGGCCTGGAGTCAACCGTTATACCGGGTGCCACAGCTGCTGGAATGGCTTTATGTCCATCGCGTCGATGATTGGTCGGCGATGACCAACCTGCCGAAGGCCTTGCGTGATCAACTGCGACAAACCTACACTCTGCGCTCGCTCGAATTAGTCCGCAAACAGGGTTCCTGGGACACGACGCAAAAATTCCTTTGGCGCTTGGCGGACCATGCTTTGATCGAGAGCGTGCTCATCCCTGCCAGCCCGGCACTGTATGGCGAGCCGAGTGATCGGCATACTCTGTGCCTTTCCACCCAGGTCGGCTGTGCGTACGGTTGCAAGTTTTGCGCCAGCGGGCTCGAGGGATGGAAGCGGAACCTCGGTGTCGAGGAAATCGTCGATCAGGTGATAGCAGTCGAGCGATGGAATACCTCTCAATCAGATCAAACCGCCGCGGGTCTTGAGGCCGGCATGGACCGTCTGATTTCGAACCTCGTCATCATGGGAATGGGCGAACCGCTCGCCAATTATGACAACCTGATTAAGGCGCTGAAAATCCTCAATGCGCCTTGGGGTGGCGGGATCGGCGCCCGCAAAATAACGGTCTCTACCAGCGGCCTGGTGCCTCAAATTCGACGCCTTGCTGATGAACCGCTGCAGCTGCAGCTGGCTATTTCGCTCCATGGCGCAACCGACGCCGTCCGGAATCGAATCATGCCGGTCAATCGCAAATACCCGCTCGACCAACTGATCGAGGCTTGCCGATATTATCAGGAAAAGAAGGGCCGAATGATCACCTTTGAGTACATTCTGATCCGCGGAATCAATGACAGCCCGGACCAGGTCGGCCCCTTGAGCTCTCTTGCTCGCGGGCTCCACGCCAAAGTAAATTTAATCCCCTACAACACTGTCGACGGCCTGCCTTGGGAGCGGCCAACGCAGGAAACCCAGGAAAGGTTTCTGCGCGGGTTGCAGAAGGCTAAAATAAGCGCGACGCTCCGTCGCGAGAAGGGGCATGATATTGACGCGGCCTGCGGTCAACTTCGGCTAAGGACCGAGCGCGAACTGGTGACCCGGTGAACCGTAAAGCTCGGATCATCTCCTGTTTCCTCAACCTGGCTGTCGAGTATTCCAAAAGCAGCACCTTTTCAAAATCCGAAGGCGGGAGATCGAAGCTCGAAAAATCAAAGATCCAAAAGCCGAAACCGATAGCGTCTTGACTTGAATCGAATGCCGATCCTCAACGTTAGAACTTTTTTCGGCCTCGGAATTCCGATTTCGGAATTTGCCGCGCCTTTGTAGCTGGCTTCAGCTCGCTTCGGCTAGCCTCGTTCGCATTTGACAGGCAGTTTGAATGTTATCAGACTCCCCCCTGTCCAAACTGTCGGCGCCTTTTTTACAGCGGGAACCTGGGTAAGAGACCTCTGCGCTTGCCACCGCGTGTGCGATTTGAGTAGTCTAAAATCCGATAAAAAATGCCTGAATTCATGCAGCCTAAAGGCACATTTGCTCTCTGTGGGCCAGGATTAGGCCTGAGGTGGCCGACCTTATGAGCGAAGATTCAACCCTGGTCGGGCGAATGGGGGTAACCCGCGAGATTAGCTCGGAGGAGGATTTTGTTCCTGCTCTTCTGCCGTGGCTCATCGCCGCCGCCGCTTTGCTGTTTTATTTGGTTACCCTTAATCATTGGGTTTCGTTCAACAGCATCGTATCCGTAGCCAATCTCTCCGGCTGGACGTGGCAACCTGAGTTGTATGGACCGGTTTACTGGCTGCTGACGCTGCCTCTGCGCCTGCTTCCGGCGAAGCTGATCCCTTTGGCGGTTAATCTTTTTTCGGCTGTTTGCGCGGTGCTAACGCTCGCCCTCTTGGCCCGCTCGGTCGCATTGCTCCCACATGATCGAACCGCTCAACAGCGTATGCGCGAGCGGAGCGCGTTCGCACTGCTCTCGATCCGGAGCGCATGGCTGCCGCCAGTCCTCGCCGTCCTGGTTTGTGGATTACAGCTGACTTTTTGGGAACATGCGACCGTCGGGTCTTGGGAGATGCTCGATCTGCTCATGTTCGCGTATGTCGTGCGCTGTTTGTTGGAATTTCGAGTTGACGGTCGCGATTCCTGGTTATTCCGCGCGGCGTTTGTTTACGGCGCTACAATGACTAACAACTGGGCGATGATTGGGTTCTTCCCAGTGTGGCTTGTGGCGCTCATCTGGATTAAGGGAGCTAACTTTTTCGACGGACGCTTTCTTTTGCGGATGTTCCTGCTGGGAACCGCCGGGATGTTACTCTATCTGCTGCTGCCGGTGGTAGCTGCACTAAGTGGCATCCAACTGAGCGTGTGGCAATTGCTTCGCGCCAACCTCGCCTCGCAGAAAACCTACTTGTCAATGATGCTGCTGAGTAAAAGCCAGTTGTTTCAGGGGGAAAGGCCGTTATGGGTCCTCGCGCTGCCTTCTTTGCTTCCGGTCCTGGCGCTGTCCATCAGGTGGCCTTCGTATTTTGGTGATATCAGCAAGCTTGGTGTAACCCTGGCGACCTGGGTATTCCATTTTCTTCATGCGGTGTTGCTGGTGCTTTGCGTCTGGGTTGCTTTGGATCCGCAATTCAGCCCGCGGCACTATCAACCGGCAATGATGTCCTATGGCCTGCTTCTGTTGCCATTCTATTACCTCGGGGCGTTAAGCGTCGGCTATTTCAGCGGCTATTTCCTGCTGGTCTTCGGCGTGAAACCCACCGGCCGACTGAGGTTTGTGCCTCATTCATCGCCGCTAATCAGCAACACGATGTGCGGCCTCGTTTGGGCGCTACTGCTGCTGGCGCCCGGATTGCTCCTTTGGAGAAATTTACCTCAAATCCGGATTACCAATGGGCCGATGCTGCAGCAATTCGCGACGCTTTTAACGCGTAGTTTGCCGTCCAATGGCGCGCTCGTCCTGAGTGACGACCTGGGCCATCTTCTCTTAGCCCAATCCGCCTGCACCCAAAGCGGAAAGAGCAAAGATTTCGTTTTCCTCGATAGCAATTCGCTGACAGTTCCTGAATACTATTCCTTTTTGCATCGGAAGTACCCGCAGAAGTGGCAAACGAGGGTGCCCACTGGTGTGCAGGAAATCCCCGATGCGGATGTGCAGTTTCTCCTGTCCAAACTCTCCGAGACCAATGAGGTCTATTATTTGCACCCCAGCTTTGGTTACTATTTCGAAATTTTTTATCCCGAAGCGCACGGTCTTCTCTACAAGCTACAACGCTACAGCACTAACACACCCCTGGGTTTGCCGCCTGGCCAACAGCAGATCGCAGAAAACGAGAATTTCTGGAAACAAATCGACGGACCCATCCTCGATTTCATCCAGTCTGCCTCGCGCAAACCTGTTCCCCCAACCCAACATGGCCTCTGGCAGGGAGTAATCAAACCGGCCCTCGTTGCCGACGAAGGCAATCACGATGCCACCTCGTTAGGACGTTATTATTCGCTCGCACTCGATTATTGGGGTGTGAAAATGCAACGTAGCGGACACTTGGCCGAGGCCGCTCGTCTCTTCCAGCGCGCGATTGACCTTCATCCTAACAACGTTGTCGCCGCGGTTAATGGCGAATTCAATCGCAATCTCCAGGCAGGCAAGAAAGCTTCCGTGCATGTGTCGAAATCAGTCCAGGATGAGTTTGGGAAGTATCGGACGTGGGACGCGGTGATGCGAGAGAACGGTCCGTTTGATGAACCCAGTCTTTGTTATCAGCAAGGCAAGGTATTTTTTGAAGGGGGCAACTACACCCAGGCGGCACATGAATTTTTGCGGGTGAGAGAACTCGCACCGGATAACGTTCCCGCTCGGCTGAGTTTGATTGAAGCCTGCCTGTTGCGGCATCGGGTGGATGAAGCACTGCGCCAAATCGAAGACATTCATGCCAATGAACCGAGCTTGACCCTTAGTTCCACCAATCAAACTGAATTGCTGGTCGCAGAAGTCGCGGCTCGGCTTGCAAAAAAAGATCTACCGGGCGCCGAGAAAGCTGTGGACACGGTGACGTCGAAATTCCCAAACGATACGGATGTGTTGGGTGCCGCGACCAAGGTATTTATGGATTTCCGGTGCTATACCAATGCTCTGGAAATGACCGATCGGCATTTGAAAATCAACCCAGACAATCCCGGGGTTCTTTTCAACCGCGGTTGTGCTCTGGTCCAGATGGGTCAATTTGCTCCGGCGATCGAGTCACTCAGCCGTGTCGTGGATATGGGAACAAACAATCCGACAGAGCTGTATGAACTCGCCCGGTTCGTCCGCGGCCGAGCTTATCTCGGAAGCGACAAATTGGATGAGGCGGAAACCGACTTCCAAATACTGCAAAAGTCCCACCCGGATGCTTTTCAACCTTACTACGGCCTGGGCGAGGTGGCTTACCATCGCAGAGATACCAATGCGGCATTGGCCAATTATCAACGCGCACTCGATAACACGCCTACCAACTCTCCCGATGCTAAATCGATTATCGAGCGGCTGCGTGACCTCCGGCCTGGCACGTTTTAATTCCCGCCGATGCGGGTCACCCATGTCATTACCCGGCTGATCGTGGGTGGCGCCCAGGAGAACACGGTTGCTTCAGTGTTCGGTCTGCGCCAAAAGCCAGGAGTTGAGGTGAGCCTGATTTCTGGTCCGTCACAGGGCCCCGAAGGATCCCTGGAAAAAATGTTTACCAATGAAACGGGTCTTCTCCGGATTGAACCTTCGCTGGTGCGACCCGTGCATCCACTAAAGGATTACGTCGCACTAAAACACCTCGAATACATTTTCAAAGAGCTACGACCTGACGTGGTCCATACCCACAGTGGCAAAGCAGGCATTCTTGGACGCCTGGCTGCGGCGCACGCACGTGTTCCCATCATTGTTCATACCGTGCACGGCCCTTCGTTTGGTGCTTTTCAAGGTTTTCTGCCCAACCTGATATTCCGCTCCGCCGAACGTCACGCCGCCCGCGTCACGACACATTTTGTCGTCGTCGCTGATGCCATGAAGCGCCAATACCTGGCCGCCGGGATCGCGCGTCCCGACCAGTACACCCGCATCTTCAGTGGTTTTGTTCTTGAACCCTTCCTCGCCGCGCGTAACGACCTGTCGCTCCGTGCTCAGTTCGGGCTTAAACCCGACGACTTCGTCGTCGGAAAAATCGCGCGCTTATTCAAGCTGAAAGGTCACGACGACTTGTTTGCGGTGGCTCCGGCTTTGATTCGCCAATGTGGGCGGATGAAATTCCTATTGGTGGGCGACGGCCCCTGGCGCGGGCGTTTCGAACAGAAAGTCCGAGACCTTGGCTTGGAGAACCACTTTGTTTTTGCAGGGTTGGTTCCACCGGAACGTGTTCCCCCTCTGGTAGGAATTATGGATGTACTGGTACATCTTTCGACTCGCGAGGGACTGGCTCGCGCGCTACCGCAAGCGCTCGCCGCTGCCCGCCCTGTGGTTTCCTACAATTGCGATGGCGCCGGGGAAGTTTGTCTGGATAACCAGACCGGTTTTCTACTGGAACCTGGCGATGTATCAGCTTTGGAGAACCGTTTGGTGCGTTTGGCGCGCGAACCTTCTCTCGGTCGGCGGCTCGGAGAAACCGGTCAAGCGCTTGTTCGAGAGCGATTCAGCGTTCAACAAATGGTTGATCAACTGCATAGCCTTTATTCCGAGTTGCTCGAGCGGAACAGCCGCAAATCCACACAACCCGCCGCCGCGGTTTAAGTGGACAAAGAACGGAAACCCACACCTCCTGGCGTAATTGACACTCTGTTAGAGCCTTTTCCTTGGTAATGCACTCAGCATTTTTTAAGCTGAGAACGCCGTGACATTTCCGTTTAACGTTTACCTAATTACCACTGCCGGGGCATTTCTTGTGGCGGCGATCAGTTTGCCACTTTGGAGGCATTGGTGTGTTAAGCGGGGCTTGGTTGATGAGCCTGGCCGCAGGAAGATCCACGACCATCCTATTCCGTTGGCAGGTGGGCTGGCGGTCATAACGGCGCTGCTAATCCCAACACTGGTCTCGGCATACTTAGTTTGGTTCGAGAAGAGTGGAATAACCCATTTACCGATGTCGGCGGCACGGTGGTTGCATACCGTGGGGTTCCTGCCTCATGTGGATCCGAATACAACCAACCTGCTCAGCCACGGATTAGGAGCCCGGGGGCTCGAACTCACCGGGATTCTGGCCGGGGCGCTAGGCATGACGGTGCTTGGTTTGCTGGACGACAGTAAAGAGTTGAAACCAGCGGCGAAGTTCATCGGTCAATTCATCGTTGCCGGGCTGGTAGCAGTTAGCGGAGTGCGAATCACGTTGTTCGTCCATAATCAGCTTTTCCATTATACTGTGACGATTCTATGGGTGCTTACCGTGATTAACGCTTTCAACTTCATGGATAATATGAACGGCCTCTGCGCCGGATTGGGAGCCATCGGGGCATGGTACTTTGGAATTATGGCTGCCGCCGATGGTCAGTATTTAGTTGCTCTAATCGCATTTTTAACCTTGGGAGCTTTGCTCGGTTTTCTCCCATACAACTTCCCGCAGGCGCGCGCGTTCCTGGGCGATTCAGGCAGTCACCTGATAGGTTATCTGCTGGCGGTGCTGGCTATCCTGCCACACTTCTACACGGTGAGCCATCCACGCCGCTGGGCGGTACTCATCCCCGTGCTGGTGCTCGGGGTTCCACTTTTGGATATGGCTTGGGTTGTGGGGCTGCGTTGGCGCAAGGGTCAACCTTTCTACATTGGCGATACCAATCATTTATCACATCGGCTGGTGCGCTCGGGACTAACCCGCACACAGGCTGTGCTGCTGATTTGGCTAATGGCCGCCGTCTTGGGAGGCTTGGTATACTTATGCTAGGGCGCAGCGCTGTCAAGCGACGCCGCCGGTTTTGTGACTCGCCGCAATGACTTCCGAGAAAATACCCAGAACCTCGGCACGCGCCAACGCTCCAACCAACCGATTCTCCTTAAGGGTGTTCACGACGGGAATATTGCGTTGCTCGCTGGCCAATACTACGGGCAACACCTCCAAGAGTCGTTGATTGGGCGTGACGCACGGAGGGGGCGCGCGCATCACATCATATGCAATCACCCCCAGAACCTCGTTCCCGGTGCCCAGATATTCCTTGAGGTCCTGCAGCGCGATGATGCCAACCAATTGGCCTTTGGCATCGACGACCGGAAGAAAGTTGTTGGCGCTGGTCAGAAATCGATTTGCGATTTCGCCAAAGGTAGCCGTCTCACGCACAGGGGGGACGGGGGCGCGCATCAACTCACTCACGGTGCGTTCGGTCGCTGCTTCGGACGTTGTCGCTTCCTGCGACACGGTGAGGCCTTTGCGTCGCAACGGTTCAGTATAGATCGACTCAGGATGCAACCGGCGAGCAACTAGCACCGAAACGACACACGCCAGCATCAGCGGCGGCATGAGGGAATAATCGAGGGAGATTTCAAAGACCATGATCATTGCCAACAGCGGCGACCGGGTCGTAGCGGAGAGCATGCTGCCCATCCCCACCACTGCAAATACAGCGATTGGCAATTCTTCAGCCAAATGAATTTCCCTCAATATTAGCGCGGAGATAGCCCCCACCCCGGCGCCCAGAAACAAGGTTGGTGTGAATACGCCACCGACAGCGCCAGAACCGACGGTGGCGAGAGTCGCAATGAGTTTGGCCAGAAATAATCCCGTCAGGAAGAGCAGGCCATTAGCTTCCTGCGGGTATTCGCCAAGCAGGATCCGATTGGTAATGAAGTAGCCGTTGCCCCAAACCCACGGAAAGCGCAAGGCGATGACGCCAACTATTAATCCACCAATAGCCAAACGAATGTAAATCGGCACCGAGATCCTCTTAAAAGCCTCCTCCGCTCGATTCAACAGTTTCAGGAACCCGGCCCCCATCGCGCCGGTGACAATTCCCAACCACAGAAACCACGGTAATTGGGTAATGCTCTTGAATTCGAACGGGGGAACGGTGTACCACGGTTTAATATCGAAGAAACTGCGAGAAACCATCGTCGCCACCACGGAAGCAAATACCAGTGGAGCAAAAAGACTCATGGAAAAATTCCCCAGCACGATCAAAGCTGCAAACACCGCGCCCGAGATTGGCGCATTATACGCCGCCGAAATCCCGGCAGCCGCCCCGCAGCCGACCAATAGGCGCAGGCGATAGGGATGCCATTTTGCCAACACCCCCCACTTGGAGGCGAGGGTCGCCGACAGTTGAGTGATGCCGCCCTCCCGACCAATGGACCCGCCAGACCCAATCGTAATGAGCGAAGATAAGAATTTCACCATTCCATTGCGGAACGGCAGGCGACCATCGCCCGCGATAATCACCTCCAGCAAGTTGGTCGAGCGTTGTGGCCCAGCCAACCGCAAGCCCCAATAAAGCACCAGGCCCGCACAGAGTCCGCCAACGGTCGGTATGACGACCCGCTGCCAGTCGGCCATCATTTCGGCAACTTCGGAGGGTTCCCCGGGACTTCGCAAAAACAGCGCCTTGACCGATTCGGTGGCGTAATAAAAAAACAGGTTAACCAGGCCGCCAATCACACCAACGCCACCGGCAAGCACCAGGTGAAAGGCTTCTTCGCTGAAGAGCAGTTTTTCCCGAATTCGCAGGGCTCGTTGCCAATGGCGACGGAAGAATCCTTGTAGTTCGCCGAGAACCTTTGTGTTCGTAAAAAACGGCACAGACTGATCTTAGGTCAAAATTCCACATTTGGCCATACCGGGAAGGACGCCAGGATCTTCGAGGTTTTCCAACAGTCCAGTTGCCAAGGTCTGCCGGCTCCTTCAGAGTAATGGCGAGATGAGCAAGAGCTTTTACATAACCACGGCGATTGACTACGTAAATGGCAGGCCCCATTTGGGCCACGCTTACGAAAAGGTGATTGCCGACGTGATCGCCCGCGCCCATCGCAGCTTTGGAGAGTCCGCCTTCTTTTTAACAGGCCTCGATGAACATGGGCAAAAGGTGCAACAAGCCGCCCTGGCTGAAGGAAAAAACCCGGCGCTTTATTGTGACGAATTGGCGGTGATTTGGCAGGAGGTGGCCGCAAAACTGCAGCTAACCAATGACGATTTTGTGCGGACCACTCAGCGGCGACACAAAGAGGTGGTACAAACAATCCTCTCGAAACTCTATGACGAGGGTCAGTTCTACAAGGCGCTTTACGAAGGATTTTACTCGACTAAGGAAGAAACCTTTTTGACCGAGAAAGACCGGCGCCCGGATGGGACGTTTGACCCGATGTACGGTGAGGTCGTTCGCCTGCAGGAGGAAAACTATTACTTTAAGCTGAGGGAGCAGCAATCGTGGTTGATTGATTATATCGAAAAGAATCCCAGCTTTGTAGCTCCGGACTATCGTCGGAACGAAGTGCTGGGGTTTTTGAAAAACAACGTTTTGGAAGACTTGTGCATCAGCCGGCCAGCCGCCCGTCTTAACTGGGGCATCCCGCTCCCCTTTAATACCGATTACGTCACGTACGTTTGGTTTGACGCCTTAAGCAATTACATCACTGTGCCCGCATCACGAAACGATGCCGGAGTGCCTCCTCAATTCCACTGGCACGATGTTAGCTCCGAATCTTCGATTAGCGTTTGGCCTGCCGATATTCACTTGATCGGAAAAGACATACTAAAATTCCACGCGGTCTATTGGCCGATCATGCTCAAAGCAATGGGAGCACCATTACCCAAACAGATCCTGGTCCATGGTTGGTGGCAGAAAGACGGCCAGCGCATGAGCAAAAGCACCGGCAACGTGGTGGACCCGGTAGCCATTATCGATGAATGGGGCGTCGATGCATTTCGGTTCTACGTGGTCCGGGAATTGGATATCGGCCCGGACGGCAACTGGACTGACGCCGGGTTTCGCTCGCGCTACTCGGCCGAGCTGGCTAATGGACTCGGCAACCTGGTCAATCGTTCGCTCTCGATGCTCAAGCGATACCGCGAAGGGAAGCTGCGGAAGATATCGACTGAACTGGACCCGGAAGCGACGCGGGTCATAACCGAAACGCGAAGTTTACTTGAGAAAAACGAGTTGCAACGGGCGCTCATTACGATCTGGTCGCTCGTAACTCGTGCCAATCAGTACGTCGATCAGACTGCTCCATTTAAGCTCGCAAAAGAGCCGGCACAGGCCGACCGGTTGGACGAGGTGCTTTACAACCTGGCCGAGGTTTGCCGCATCCTCGCGGTCCTGCTCTGGCCGTTTCTGCCCGACACCAGTTCAAAGATCTTCCAACAACTTGGGTTGAGCGGAGCGCCGGATAAATTTCAGGCAGCACATTGGGGAGGGCTTGCCGCCGGTCATACCATTGGCACGCCCACCCCCCTTTTTCCAAGGAAAGAGACTGTTCCAAAAGAGCAAACTGCGCAGTAGCGGCAACGTACAAACGGGAGCTTAGAGGATATCTGGCGCCCTCTCACCCCGCCTTTGAGTTTGGTTGTGCATAAATCAAAGACTTTTGCTCGGCAGCTGGAATGCCGCCATTTCTTCTGCATTT
>Ga0310810_10003745_pt1 | contig 16670 bp, 9 predicted proteins | sample NCmetagenome_FD_207641 | JGI IMG/M metagenome (GOLD analysis project Ga0310810, IMG submission 207641) | Soil microbial communities from experimental microcosm in Duke University, North Carolina, United States - NC | ecosystem: Engineered > Artificial ecosystem > Soil microcosm > Unclassified ... | reverse complement strand
GCAGGGCGCGGACGACTTCATCGAGCAGTCGCGTGGCCTCGGGCCGCAGGCTGTAGCGGTCGAAATCGAAGTGCACGTCCTCGAAGACCACTTCCTTCACTGCCGGTTTGATGACCTGGATCGTCACTGCATCCGATGCGGTCCCCCCTTTGCCGTCGTCGACGGTGACGGTCACCTGCACCGGCCCTTCCTGCATCGGCGCGGTCCACGGCGTCTGCCGAGACGTGCCGTTCGTGAACGTGCCGGTGGGCGCGCTCCAGCGATACGAGAGCGCATCTCCGTCGGGATCCTGCGCATCGGCCGTGACCGTTGACGCTTTCCCGACTTCCACCGTGCACGGCTCACAGCGCGCGTGCACCGTCGGCGGCTGATTGCGCGGAGCGGGCGGGGGAGGAGGCGGCGGCGGAGCCGGGGCGACATACACGCGGACGCCCGGGTGATACCCGATTCGTCCGACGATATCCATCCGATCGCCCGCCCCGTTTGTGTACTGGCTCAGGAAGCTGTCGCGCGAATCGACGCTCGGCCTCCAGGTCCATCCGGCGCCGGCGAAAAACCCCGAGCGCGCCTGCCAGGTAAGACCCAGATCGATTTGCACAGGCGACTTGATCTGCTCGCTGAATCCGGTCGCCAGCGTCGAAAGATCATCCGCGCTGGACAGCGCCAATCTGACCGAAGGCGTGTCGTTCGTGTACTTCTCGCCGGAAATCTCCGCGGTGAACCGGAGGGATCTGCGCGACGGCACGCCGACGCCAAAGCCCCAGCGCAGTCCGTTCGTCGTTTCGACGGCGTCAGGTTTCCCGCGGACGATGAAGCCGCCGTAGCCGGCCAATTCGGCGCGCTCGTTGACCTCTTTGCTCACGACGACGTCGAACGCGAAGTCCGGCTTGCCGCTGCTTGCACCGGAGCTCTTGTCGCCGGTCGGCAGCTTGATCATCGGGCGCAGTGCAAACGCGACCGGCTGCTGCCGCCACTGCGAGCTGAGATTGATCTTGGCGCCTACCCAGAAATCGCCGAGCTGGTTGCCAATCCAGCCTTGACCGTTCAGGGGCGCCTCTGGCGAGTACCCGCCGGCCGACGGCTGCGACGAGACGTAGAGCGGGCGGATATCGCGATCGATGCGCGTGACCAGCGTCCAGGCTCCAAAGAGCTCCGCTCGATCAGCGATGCCAACGCCGAACGTGACGGGCCAGCGCGAGATGTCGCTGAAACCCTGGTTGTCGTCGAAGTTGACCCGATACGCGCTCGCAGACCAGCGCCGCGCAGGCAGCACCTCGCCGGTCGGTACGTTCCACAGGCCGGTGTCGCCCATGAACGTCGTCGTCGCGGGACGGGTTTCCACCTGGGCTGGAGGAGTCGATTGGGTCGCGGGAGTGGGTTGTGCCGCGGACGTCTGTGCGAGGGCGGGGGCGGCAAAGAGGGCCACCAATCCCAACGTGCTCGCTATCTGTCGCATGATGCCTCGGTTCCGGCGGGGGTTTCGGGGAGCTGTCGTCGCGCAGGTTTACGAGACCTGACCCGCCGACTCGACAGTATAGCGCGGCCGAGCTGTTCAGATCACGGAATTGTTTCAGGCGGGTTCGCCTGTCGAGGCTTTTTCTTCTTCCCGAAGATGAAGGCGATGACGATGCTGATGAGGTACAGGCCCCACATCGGGACGGCCATGATCATCATCGACATCATGTCGGTGCCGGGGCTGACGACCGCAGCGACGATAGCAATGATGAGGACGGCGTACTTGAAATACGCCCAGAGCATCCGGGCCGTGACGACACCCATGCGGGCCAGGAAAAAGACCAGCGTCGGCATCTCGAAGACGAGGCCGAAGCCGAGGAGCATCTTGGTGTAGAGGCTGAAGGCCTCATCGACCTTCGGCATGAACACCATGTAATCGGTGCTGAAGCTGATGAAGAACTTCCACGTCCACGGAAACGCGATGTAGTGCGAGAAGAGTCCTCCGAGCACGAAAAAAATGGTCGAGAGGAGGACGAACGGAATCGCGAACTTCTTCTCGTGCGTGTAGAGGCCGGGGGAGATGAACTTCCAGAGCTGCCAGATGATGAGCGGCGACGAGAAGAAGATGCCGGCAATCAGGCCGATCTTCAGGTACAGCATGAACGGCTCGGCGCCGGCCGTGTAAATCAGCTTGTTGCCGCCCGGCAGCATGTGCTGCATGGGCAGCATCACGAAGTCGAAAATGCGCTGGATGAAGATGTAGGCGATCGCGCAGCCCGCGAGCAGCGAATAGGCGGAGTAGATCAGCCGCTTGCGCAGTTCCTCGAGATGCTCGAGGAACGACATCTTCGACGCGCCGTCGAGGTCGTCGTCGTCGGGATGTCCCGGGCGATAGTCATCCTGCAGCGCGGGCTGGTCGGCGCGCGCGGAGGTGCCCGGGAAAGGTACGAGCGCCATCGAGGGCCGGGCGGTTACGCGCTGCCGTTCTGGCGCGGGATGCTGCCCGCGATCGGCGATTCGTTCACGACCGACGGCCGGGCCGGTTCGACGGGCGGGATGGCGGTCGACTCCTGGCGAGCGGACCGCTGATCATCGAGCCGGATTTCCTCGTCCAGCGTATTCCTCAGCTCGTTGGACGCCCGCTTGAATTCAGCCAGGCTCTTGCCCAGCGACCGTCCGAGCTCCGGCAGCTTCCGGGGCCCGAAGATGATGAGCGCGAGCGTGAAAATGATGATCAGCTCTGGAAGCCCTACTGAGCCTAGCATGAACCAAAGTATACACCCGCCAGCGGCCCCCGTGGGAAGCCGCGCATCGACCCGGAACTCTTTGCCCTGCCTGCACTTCCTCTGTTACGATGCGATCCATGCGTAGTCCCCGTTTCGTGCCGGTCGTGGCGCTCGCGGTACTCTTGTCGGCGCTGGCTGGCGGCTTCTTCGGGAGCACCGTTCTGGCCAAGCAGGACCAGGTGCAACTGCAGTATCGCGCCTTTACCGCCGCGCTGGCAGCGGTCGACCGCGAGTACGTCGACAACGTGCCGTCGGATCGTCTGGTGTACGGCGCGATCGACGGGATGCTGCACACGCTCGACCCGCATTCGAGCTTCTTCGACCCGAAGCAATACGCGCAGATGCGCGAGCGGCAGGAAGGCAGTTACTACGGCGTCGGCCTGTCGATTCAAACCGTCGACGGCGACGTCACCGTCGTCTCGGTGTTCGAAGGCTCCCCCGCGTACCGCGCCGGGATCCGCCGCGGTGATGTGATTGCGCGCGTGAAGGGCCAGGATGCGAAGAACTGGACCACTGAGCAGACTGCCCACGAATTGAAGGGACCCAAAGGCACCAAAGTCAATATCTCGATCCGCCGACCGGGATACGACAAATTGATCGACATGGACGTCGAGCGCGATCAGGTGAACATCACCACGGTCCGCGGCGCGTTCATGCTCGATCCGCAGACGGGCTACATCAAACTTGGCGACTTCTCCGAAACGTCGGACCACGAGGTCGGCGAGGCGGTTGCGAAACTCGAATCGCAGGGCATGAAGCGGCTGGTCTTCGACCTCCGCGACAATCCCGGCGGCCCGCTCGATCAGGCGATCCGCATTGCGAACCGGTTCCTGCCCCGCGGCGACATGATCGTCTACACGCGCGGGCGCATCCCCAACTCGGACGAAGATTATCGCGCGACGGAAAACGCGGACTACACGGGGCCGATGATGCTGCTCGTCAACCGGAACAGCGCGAGCGCATCGGAGATCGTGACCGGCTCGCTGCAGGACCACGATCGCGCGCTCATCGTCGGCGAGACGACGTTCGGCAAAGCGCTGGTGCAGTCCGTCTACCGGATCAGCGAAGGCGCCGGATTGGCGCTGACGACCGGCCGGTACTTCACGCCCAGCGGCCGCATGATCCAGCGCCCGTGGGACGGCAGCTTCGACGAATACCTCACGTACACGCTGCGCGATCAAACGGGGCAGCGCGAACACAACGCGTCGCAGTTGAAATACACGGACGCGGGCCGCAAGGTCTACGGCGGCGGCGGGATCGAACCCGACAAGTTCTACGTCGGCCCCGTGCAGGGCTTCAACCCGACGCGGTTCGGCCGCGGACTGTATGCACGCGGCGCGTTCGCGAACTACGCAGAGCGCTATGCCGCCGAGGGCGATACGCGGATGGCAGTCGCCGGCAGCGCCAAGAAGCGCGTCGCGCGCGGCTTCCAGGTCTCCGACGCGATGGTCAACGACTTCAAGTCGTATCTGCAGTCCGAGAAGGTGAAGATCGACGACGCGGCGTTTGCCAAGGACATCGATTTCATCAAGGCGATGATTCACTACGAAATCGACGTGGCGCTCTTCGGGACCGGCGAAGCGCAGAAGAACCTGATTGCGCACGATCCGCAGGCGCAGTTCGCGATGGGGCAGTTCGCGGACGCGGTGAAGCTGTCGGAACTGGCCAGGACCAGGCTGAATACGAAAGGCGGTAAATAGTTCGCGATGGACGATGGACGATGGGCGATTGTCGAGCATCGAACATCGAGCATCGAGCATCGTTAGGGCACTAGACCCTATTACTTGTGCGCGCAGTTTAGTGTTGCCACTAGGTATGGGGGCTTGTTAGACTGGCCGCCGTTCGCTGGCCCCAAGGGGACATCCCGTCTGTGCGGGGTGTGGGCTGCTGGCGCCATCGGCTGTTGTCAGTCATCTGTTTCCTGAAAACCTGTTCCGTTCGAAGCGATCCCAGCCGCTTCCGGGCCGTGCTCTAAGGCACGCCCGGCAAGCGGCTTTTTCTTTTCACGGGTCCTTTATGCGCCTTCAACGTCTCGAAATTTCCGGGTTCAAGAGCTTCCCCGACCGCTCCGAACTGGCGTTCGACACCGGCGTCACTGCTATCGTCGGACCCAACGGCTGCGGCAAGAGCAACGTCGTTGACGCGATTACCTGGGTGCTCGGCGAACAGAGCGCCAGGAGTCTTCGCGGCGAACACATGCAGGACATCATCTTCGCGGGCAGCGATGCGCGGAAAGCGACCGGCGCAGCGGAGGTGAAGATCCGGCTGGCGGGTGTGGCCGCGCGTCCGTCGACTGGCGCTCCGGGCGTGGCGGGGAACGGCCGCATCCGGCCGGCCACCCTCACGCCGGCAGAAACGGCGGTCGCGACGGCAGCGGGTGAACTGCTCGGCGGCGAGGCCGTGGCGCTGCTCGACGAAGTTCCGTTGATGGTTCGCGACGTCGAAGTGGGGCGGCGGCTGTACCGATCCGGGGAAAGCGAATACTTGATCGACGGCGAGAGCGTACGTCTGAAAGACGTGCAGGACCTCTTGATGGATGCGGGCCTCGGCGTGAAGGCGTACGCGGTGATCGAACAGGGGAAGATCGGGCAAATCCTGAGCGCGCGCCCGACGGATCGCCGGCAGTTGATCGAAGAAGCCGCCGGAGTGACGAAGTACAAGAGCCGGCGGCGCGCCGCGGAGCTCAAGCTCGAAGCTGCGCAGCAGAACCTCACGCGCGTGGACGACATCATTTTCGAAGTGGAGAAGCAGCGCGGCGCGCTGAAGCGGCAGGCGGCAAAAGCGCGCCGATACAAGCGGCTGCGCGACGAACTGCGCCGCTGGGAGAAGGTGCAATTCGCGGCGCGCTACGCACGGCTCGGCGAAATCATCGACGCCACCCGGGGACGGTTGACGGCGGCCCGTGAACGCGAGGCCGCTGCGGCCGCGCACCTCGCCGAGCTCGAGACCACGCTGGAACGCCTGCGCCTGGAGTTGACCGAGGCGGATACGAAGGCGACGGCCGCGCGCGAGGCGGCGCACGCGCGCGAGCTCTCCATCGGACGCCTGCAGCAGCAGGTGACGTTCGATAACCAGCAGATCGAGATCCTCCAGAACGCGGCCGGCGCGCTGGAAGCCGAAGTCGCCGCGCTCGAGTCGCGCCGCGAACCGGCCCGCCTGGAGATCGAATCGCGGCGCGGAGCCCTGCACACGGCAACGACGGATCGCGACGCCGCGTCGGCGGCGCTCCGGCAACAGGAAGAGGCATACGCGGTTGCGCACCGCAATATCGAAGGGCTCGAAGCCGACGTCGAGGCGGCGCGGAGCGAGGTTTACGCGGCCGTCAACGCCGCGACGGCATTGCGGCATGCGATGGACCACGCGGGCGCGTCGCGCGCACGCATCGGAGAGCAGCTTGCCAAGCTCGACGTGGAGGGCAGCGATCTGCAGCGTGAAGCGGAACGCGCCGCCGAAGAACGGGCCGCCGCTCAAGACGCGCTCCGCCGCGCCCGCGAAGCCGTGGAGGTCCTTCGCATAGACCGCGCGGCGCGTGAATCGGAGCTTGCGGTCGCGCGGGCGAGCCGCGAATCGGTTGGACGCGATCTCGGCGCACGAGAGCGCGAGTTGGCTGGTATATCCGCGCGGCTGCGCTCGCTCGAGGAGCTGGACGCGGCGCGGGCGGAGTATGGCGAAGGGGCACGCGCGATCCTCGCGGAACCCGACCAGCCGATTCGCCACGACGGCTCCGTCGCGGATTACCTCGACGTCGATGCACGCTACGAGCGCGCGGTGGACGCCGCGCTCGGCGATCTGCTGCAGCACGTCGTCGTCCCCTCCCACGAGGACGCCGAAAAGGGCCTGGCGTTCGTCCGTGAGCGCGACGCGGGACGCGTCGGGTTCGTGATCAACGAAGGGGAGACGACGCCGGCAGAGGCAGACGCGGCCATGGACGATCCGGCAGTGGTTCCCGTCAGCTCGGTCGTCCGCATCTCCGGTCCGGCAGCCCAGGCGATTCGCGCCGCGCTCGCGGATGTGTGGATTGCCAGCAGCCGGGACGCGGCGCGTGCGATCTCGTCGCGGAGCAGGGCCGTCGTCGCGACCCTGCAGGGCGACGTCTATACCGGCGCGCATCTCATCGAGGGCGGTGAGCGCTCGGAGGCCCGCAGCATTCTGACGACCAAGCGGGAGATCAAAGAGCTCCGCGAAAAACTCGAACAGGACACGACGGCATTGAACCGGGTCCGCGAAGAGGCGGCCGGCCTCGACGTTGCCGCCGCCGCCGCCGAATCCGCCATCGCATCGCTGCAGCAGGAGCTGCACCGTCAGGAGAAGGCGATCGTCGGCTTCGAGCTGCAGCACACAGCGGCGGGGGACGCACGGGACCGCATCGCGCGGAAGCAGGAGCAGATTGCCGTCGAGCGCCGTTCCGGCGAAGAGGAGCTCCGGACACAGGAACGCCGTGAAGCGGAAGCTGCCGACTCGATTCGCCGGATCGAAGCGGAGCAGCGAACGGCGGACGATCAGTTGTCGGCGGCCCAGCGCACGCTGTTCGAGGCGCGCGACAGGGCCGAGCAGCAGGCGCGGAGCACGGCGGAAGCGAAAGCCGCGCATGCCGCGCTCGTGGAACGGGCGAGCGCTCTCGCGCTCGAGATCAGCCGCCTCGAGGACGCCGCCCGCGATCTCGATCAGCGCGCGGTCGCGCGAGCCGCCGACCTCGAACGGAACGTTACGCGCCGCGAGGAACTCCGCGCCGCAGTCGCCGCATCGGAGCGCCAGCTCACGGCGGACATTCAGGAGTTCGACAACCTCAAAGAGGACGTCCGCACGGCGGAGGACGCGTCGCTCGCGCTGAGGACCTCGTTCGACGCGCAGGAGCTGACGATTCGTGACGCCCGGCGCGCGCTCGAAAGCGTCCGCGGAGAAGTGACGCAGCTCGAAATCGAACGCGCGACCGCCGAATCCGATCTCGCGCACCTCGCCAGTTCGTGCGTCGAGTCCGTGCAGGCCACGCTCGACGAAGTCGCCATCGAGGTCCGGCAGATGGCGCAGGACGGGGTTCTTGCCAGCCCTCGCCCGGTCGACGACGGGCCGGAAGCCGCGGAAACCGAAGACGATCCCGGCGCTGCCCAGGCCATCGCCGCCGAGGAGCGCGCCGGAACACAGTCGAGATCGCTCACCCCGGACGAAATGGTTGCGGACCTGCGGCAGAAGATCGAGCGCATGGGTGCCGTCAACATGATGGCGATCGATCAGTTCGACGATCTCGAGTCCCGCCACACCTTCCTTACGGCGCAGCGGAAGGACCTCGTGGACGCGATCGCGGCCACCAACGAAGCCATCCGCAAGATCGACAGGACGACACGGGAGCGCTTTCAGGAGGCGTTCACCGTCATCAACGGCAATTTCGAGCAGACGTTCACGACGCTGTTCGGCGGCGGGAAGGCCGGCCTCGTGCTGCTCGACGAGACCGATGCGCTCGAAAGCGGCATCGACATCATCGCGCAGCCGCCGGGCAAGCGGCTCCAGAGCGTGCAGCTGCTCTCGGGCGGCGAGAAGGCGCTGACCGCGATGGCGCTCATGTTCGCGATCTTCAAATACCGTCCGAGCCCGTTCTGTCTGCTCGACGAAATCGACGCGCCGCTCGACGACGCCAACATCGGGCGCTTCGTCGAGATGCTGCAGGGCATGCAGGAGCACACGCAGTTCATCCTGATCACGCACAATCGGAAGACGATGGAAATTGCCGATCGTCTGTACGGCGTGACCATGGAGGAACCGGGTGTGTCGAAGCTGATTTCCGTTCAATTGAACTGATCTCGGCCGGTCGGCATGAACGAAGACAAGGGCGCGCGCTATCATCGCCTGCGCCGGCAGGCGGTGATTGCGTCCACGATCTTTGGCGCTGCCTGGCTGGGCGGACTTTACGCGTCCGGCGCCTCCACGGCTCTTGCCCGTGCCGCCACCCGTGCCGGTGCGGCACTCCCGCCAATGCTCGCCCGTCCGATCGCGATCGTCATGGTCGTCGCCGTCGTCGCCGCCGGCTACGAGCTCGTCTCATTGCCAATCACCGGATACCGCGGCTGGTTTCTCGACCGCCGCTACGGTCTCTCGACGGAATCGCTTCCGCAATGGCTCCGGGATCATCTGAAAGGATTCGTCGTTGGGCTCGTGCTCGCCTGGGGGGCGGCGCTGATCCTGTATGCAGGGATTCATGTCGCGGACGGCTGGTGGTGGCTCGCGGTGGCCGTCGTGTTTTCGCTGTTGACCATCGGCCTCGCAACCGTGGCGCCCGTGGTTCTGATGCCGCTCTTCTACCGGTTCGCGCCGATCGAGCGTGAGGCGCTGCGCGAGCGGTTGCTGGATCTCTGCGCGCGCGCGCGCGTCCCGGTCCTCGGCGTGTTCGAGTGGGGGCTGGGTGAAAAATCCACTCGCGCCAACGCCGCGCTCGTCGGCATGGGACGCACGAGGCGCATCCTGTTATCGGATACGCTCCTGGCGGGCTATTCAGACGACGAGATCGCCGTCATCCTCGCGCACGAGCTCGCGCACCACGTACACCGCGATCTGTGGTCCGGACTGGCGCTGGAAACCGTCATTCTGATCGCGTCGCTGTTCGCGGTCTCGCGACTCGTCCCCGCGGCCGCTGATCTGTCGTCTTTACCGCTCGTCGCGCTCGTGTTCGGCGCCGTGTCCGTCGCGCTTTCCCCGGTCGCCAACGCGTGGTCCCGCCGCAACGAACGACGCGCGGATCGCTTCGCGCTGGACCTCACCGGCCTCGCGTCCCCGTTCATCTCCGCGATGCGCCGCCTCGCGACCCAGAATCTCGCGGACGAACGGCCGTCTGCCGTGACGTACTGGCTCTTTCACAGCCACCCCACGATCGAAGAGCGGATTGCCGCGGCACGCGCGCGCTGACGTTCAACACGATCTAGTGCTCCGCACAAAATTCTCGCTTTCCCCGTCCTCTGCGCTGTCCGCGTGAGATCTGCGTGACGCCGATCACGCTACAATCCAGCGCCATATGCGATTTGTCCTTTCGACTGTCCTTTTCATGCTCTCGGCGAGTCTCCTCCCCGCGGCGCAGGCGCCCGCCGCGAAGCAGTCGTCGCGCCCGGCGGCCGCAGCGGCCGTTCCGTCGCCGGCGTCCGAGTTCGGATTCGAACCCGGCGCGGATTACAAGCTGGCCACCTACGATCAGTCCCTCGCGTACTTCCGGAAGCTGGCGGCTGCGAGCCGGTATGTCAAGCTCGTCGAAGCCGGAAAAACGACGCAGGGGCGGCCGATGGTGTTTGCGCTGATCTCGACGCCCGAGAACCTCGCGCAGACCGACCGCTTTCGAGAGATCTGGCGGCGCCTGGCGCATCCACAGGGACTCACTGACGCGCAGGCGGCGCAGCTCGCGCGCGAGGGTAAGGCGCTCGTCCACATCGATGGCGGTCTGCACGCAACGGAGGTGGCCGGCCCCCAGCACACGCCGCTGCTCGCCTACGACCTGGTGCGCAAGGCGGAAGAGCCGGCCACCCACGCGATGCTCGAAAACGTCATTGTCATGCTATGGCCGACGATCAATCCCGACGGCCAGCAGATGGTCGCCGAGTGGTACATGAAGAACGTCGGCACGCCGTACGAACTGTCAGGGCTGCCGCGGCTGTACCAGGAATACGTCGGCCACGACAACAACCGCGACGCATACATGCTGAACATGATCGAGTCGCGCGTCATCGAGCACACGTGGCGCGAGTGGGAGCCGCAGATCATCTACGTGCACCACCAGTCGGGTCCGTTCCCGACGCGCATCTGGCTGCCGCCGTTTTCGGAGCCCGTCGGCGTCGACGCTCCGCCCGTCGTCGCGCGCGAAGTGAACATGATCGGTATGGCGATCGCGAAGGGACTCGACGAGCACGGGCAGCCCGGCGCCACGCACATGGGGACCGCGTTCGACGCGTGGTATCCGGGGTACGTCGACTACGCACCGGTGTTCAAGAACATCCCGGCGTTCTGGACGGAAACGGCGCTCTACCAGTACGCGACGCCGCACCAGTACACCATCGATGACTTTCCGCAGAACTTCCGCGATCTCCGGCCGCAGAGCCTCTACTCGAGCCCGTGGAAGCCGGGGTGGTGGCATCTGCGCGACGCCGTCGACTACATGGAGACGGCATCGCTCTCCGTCATCGAGTACGCGTCGAAGTACAAGGATTCGCTGCTGCTCGATCGCTACAAGGCAGGCCGCGATCAGATCGCGCGCGGCAAAGCGGATGCGCCATTCGCGTATGTAATCCCGCAGGCGCAGCGCGATCCGGTTGCGCCGGTCGAACTGCTGCGACGGCTCGCGTTCGGCGGCGTGCGCGTGTCACAGCTCACCGCACCGGCCGCAATCGACGGCGTCACGTACCCGGCCGGCACCTGGGTGATCCCGACAGACCAGGAATTCGCGGCCCTCGCCCGTGAAGTACTGGACGTCCAGCACTATCCCGATTTGCGCCAGTTTCCGGGCGGACCGCCGGAACGTCCCTATGATGCGGCGGGGTGGACGCTGCCGCTGCAGATGGGCGTCGACGTCGTGCCGGCAAGAACGCCGCTGACCTCCGACGCGCGCGCGGCGATGCAGATGCTGGCGCCGGTTCCGAAGCCGCGCATCAGTCCGACCGCGTATCCCGACAACAAGGGGGATGCTGCGCCGTTCGACAGCGTACCCGGCAGTGGCTTCGACACCGAACCGGCAGCCGCTGCAATCGTGCCTCCTGCCGGGCGTATCACCGGCGACGGGCCGGCCCTCTCGATTGACGCTGCGCAGAACAACGCGTTTCGGGCGATCAACCGCGCGTGGACCCTCGGCGGCGCCGTCCGGTTTGCTGACGGGCACTATCAGATCACCGGACTCTCGCCCGAGCAGCAGAGCGATCTCGTGAAGACGCTGGCGCTCAGCGCAGAACGCGTCGCAGCCAGCGGCGCCACCGTTCAGCGCCCGAAGATCGGACTATTCCAGCCCTGGAGCGGCAGCATGGACGAGGGCTGGACCCGCTGGCTGCTCGAGCAATACGGGTTCGACTACGTGCTGGTGCATCCCGAGGACCTCAAAGCGCCGCTCACGGGCAAAGTGGACGTCGTGCTCTTCGCCGACGACGCGCGCATCCCGATGGAAGGCGCCGCCAGGGGCGGGCGGGGCGGTCCGCCCGGAGGGCAAGGAAATCAGGGGCGCGGCGGCCGGGCCGTCCGTCCCGAGTATGCGGCGACGCTCAACGCGTCCGATGTCCAGGCCCTCGAACAGTTCGTCCGCAGCGGAGGGACGTTCATCTTCGTCAACAACGCCGCCACATTTGCCATCGAGCAATTCAAGCTGCCGGTGCGCAACGTCGTCGCGGGTCTGAAGCCGGAGGAGTTCTTCCTGAGAGGCACCATCGTCGACGTGGTGCCCGATACGTCTCAGCAGCCGATGGCCGGCCTCGCCGAACACACGCCGGTTTTCGCGGACAGCAGTCCGGTCTTCGAGACCGAGGACGGCTTTTCCGGCAGGGTGCTGGCGAAATACCCGGACAGCGGTTCACCGCTCCTGTCCGGCTTTTTGATCGGCGAGAAATACATGAACGGGAAGGCAGCCGCGCTCGACGTGCAGCTCGACGCCGGCCACGTGATCCTTCTCGGCTTCCGGCCCGAGTGGCGCGATCAGTCGTTCGGCACGTTCAAAGTGATCTTCAACTCACTCCTCGCGTCCACGACCGGCAAGTAGATTCGGCGGCGACGACGCACGCTGTTCGTGCCGGAGAAACGAAAAGGGCGCGACGAAACCTCGCGCCCACCTCAGGACTGGCTACTGGTTACTGGCAACTGACAACTGGCAACTGCTCGACTGACAACTGGCAACTGGCAACTGGCAACTGGCAACTGGCAACTGACCACTGGCGACTGGCGACTGGCGACTGGCGACTGGCGACTGGCGACTGGCGACTGGCGACTGGCGACTGGCGACTGGCGACTGGCGACTGGTTATTTCACCACCAGCCGCCCTTTCATGTTCTTACACTTGTCATCCTGCGTCAGATTGCAGTAATAGCTGAAGGTGCCCGGCCGGTCCGCGCGGAATTCGAACGTGACCGTCTGACCGACGCCGGCCCGCTTGACGATGCGGTACTCGTCGATCGTGAAGCTGTGGGGGATGTCCTGCGCGGTGAAGGAGATCTTCACCAGATCGTTCCGATTGACCTCGAGGGTCTGCGGCTGGAAGGCGTAGTGGCCGCCGTTGACCGTGAACTCACGCACGGACCCGGCATCCTGGCTGGCTGACGCCGGAGCGGCCTTCAGATCGGCGGATTCGACCGCGGCAATGCCGACGAGCAATGCGACGGCTGCTGAGAGCGTCGCGGAAAAGGTCATCAAGCGGCGCATGGTGTGGTCCCCTCCAGGGTCGCAGGTAAGGGCACCGGCACCATCGACGCGACAGTACCCTCTAGAGTTAGACGTCCGAACCCTGCATCCAGTCGCGAACCATGCGCGGCATACCCGGCCGGAGGCAGCCAGCCGAGGAGGTCCCCGGCCGGCGGCGCCGGCGGCTATTCGCGGTTTGCCGGCTCGCGGCGCGGACCGCGGCGGTCACCACGGTCCTGTCGGGGACCGCGCCGCTCGTGGGCGCCTTCCTCCGCCCCCTGCGCAGGAGCGCCTTCGGGGACGGGGAGGAGCACCTTGCGGCTGAGCCGAATCTTGCCGGAAGGATCGATGTTGATGACCTTGACCATCACCTGATCGCCTTCCTTGAGCTCGTCCCGGACGTCCTTCACGCGGTAGTGGGCAATCTCCGAGACGTGCAGCAGGCCGTCGAGGCCCGGCATGATCTCGACGAACGCGCCGAAATCGGTGATCCGCTGGACCTTGCCCGCATAGACCTTGTTCAGCTCCGGCGTGGCGGTCAGCTCCTGGATGATCCCGATCGCCCTGGCAGCGGACGCTTCGTCAGCGGACGCGACGTTCACGGTGCCGTTGTCCTCCACGTCGATTTTGACGCCCGTCCGCTCGATGATGCTGCGGATCATCTTGCCGCCCGGTCCGATGACGTCGCGGATCTTGTCCACCGGGATCCTGATCGTCACGATGCGCGGCGCGTGGCGCGAGACGTCCGAACGCGGCGCCTGAAGCGCGCGCTCCATCTTGTCGAGGATGAACACGCGACCCTGCCGCGCCTGTTCGAGCGCCTTGCGCATGATCTCGGTCGTGATGCCCGCGACCTTGATGTCCATCTGCAGCGCCGTGATGCCATCGCGCGTGCCGGTCACCTTGAAGTCCATGTCGCCGTAGTGGTCTTCGGCGCCGGCGATGTCGCTCAGCACCGCGTAGCGGCCGGTCGTTTCGTCCATGATGAGGCCCATCGCCACGCCGGCGACGGCGGACTTGAGCGGCACGCCGGCATCCATCATCGCCAGCGATCCGCCGCAGACCGATGCCATCGATGACGACCCGTTCGACTCGAGGATGTCCGAGACGACGCGGATGGTGTAGGGGAACTTGTCTTCGGCGGGAATCATCGGCGCGAGCGCCCGCTCGGCGAGCGCTCCGTGGCCGACCTCACGCCGGCCCGGGCCGCGCAGGAACTGCACTTCGCCGACGGAGAACGGGGGGAAATTGTAGTGGAGCATGAACCGCTTCCACTGCTCGCCGTCGAGCGTCTCGATCTTCTGCTGGTCCTCTGCCGTGCCGAGCGTCGCGGTGACGAGCGCCTGCGTCTCGCCTCGGGTGAACACGACGGAGCCGTGGGTGCGTGGGAGCACGCCGACTTCGATCGTGATCGCGCGGATTTCGTCGAACGCGCGCCCGTCGAGACGCTTGCCGCGCTCGAGCGCCTCGTCGCGCATGACTTTTTCTTTGAGTTCCTTGAAGATCACCTTCGCGTCGCTGCGGCGCTCCAGCTCCTCTTCGGGGAAGCTGGCGACGAGGTCGGCGAGCACTTCGTCGACCGAGCCGTAGTTTTCCAGCTTGTCCTTGATCCGCATCGCGTCGGCGAGCGGGCCGTAAGCCTTCTCTTCGACCTCGCGGTAGAACTCCTTGCTGATTTCCTTGACCGAGACCTGGGTCTTCGTCTTTCCGGCCTCTTTCGCGAGGGCGTCGATGCCGGCGACGATCTCCCTAATCGCGGCGTGCGCGCGCTCGAGGGCTTCGACCATCTCCTCTTCGGAGACCTCTTTGGCGCCGGCCTCCACCATCACAATCGCGTCCTTCGTGCCCGCGACGATGAGATCGAGGCGGCTGTTGCGCCGCTCCTCGAACGTGGGGTTGATGACGAACTCGCCGTTCACGTGCCCGATCCGGACGCCCGCAATCGTGCGCGTGAAGGGAATGCTCGAGAGCGCGAGCGCGGCAGACGCGCCGGTGATTGCGAGCACGTCCGAGTCGTTCTCCGCATCCGCCGAGATCAAGAGCGCGATGATCTGCGTTTCATGCCGCCACCCCTGCGCAAAGAGCGGCCGGATGGGCCGATCGATCAGCCGGCTCGTGAGCACTTCCTTCTCGCTGGGTTTGCCTTCGCGTTTGAAGAACCCGCCGGGAATGCGGCCGGATGCGTATGTGTATTCGCGGTAGTCGACGGTCAACGGCAGGAAATCGATGCCTTCGCGCGGATTCGATGCCGCGCAGGCGGTGACGAGCACGATCGTGTCGCCGGAACGAACCAGGACGGACCCGTCAGCCTGTTTGGCGAGCCGTCCGGTCTCGATCGAGATCGTGCGGCCGCCAACGGAGATGTCGCGTGTGTGCATGTGACTTCTTTCAGAAATGAGCTGCGCCAGCTTCTAGAGTGGAGCGCGGGTTGTCTGAGCCAGGGGAGCCCGATCTTCTGGTCTCCCGGACCGGCCGTCGCCCGACCTGCGGATCGGGCGCCTCCAGCAGATTCTACTTGCGGATGCCGAGCCGCTTGATCAGATCTGCGTATCGGTCCGAGTCCTTCCGTTTCAGGTAGTCCAGGAGGCGGCGCCGCTGGCCGACGAGTTTCAACAGACCCCTGCGGGAGTGATGATCCTTCGCGTGGCTCTTGAAATGCTCCGTCAGGTAGCTGATGCGCTCGCTGAGGAGCGCGACCTGCACTTCGGGGGAACCGGTGTCGCCGTCGTGAGTACGATAACTGCCAATGACTTCCGTTTTGCGGTCCTTGCTCAGCACTGCTGTACCTCCACGTACGGCCCAGTCGAGGGGAATCGCATCCCGCAACCAGACCGCCGTAATTGACCTATTTGCAAACGAGTCAACATTTTACACCAACACAACTTGCGGGTGCAAAAACGCGCGGGCGTCCCGGACCCCAATCGCGACGAGCTCGCCATCAGGCGAGAGCAACCGGATCCGACCATCCTCGGTCTTTTCGACGGCGGAGTTGGTAATGTGCCCAGGACTGATGACGTTCCCGCGCGAAGCCCGCCGCAGACCCTCGTCCGAAAGGGTGACGGCGGGGATGTGCTGAAGCAGGCCGTTCATCGGCACGAGGGTCGGCGCACCGCTGACGAGCGTGTCGAGCGTGATGCTGTCGTCGATCGAAAAGGGCCCGGATCGCGTCCGCCGCAACGTCTCGAGGTGCGCGCCGCAGCCGAGCCGCTGCCCGAGAACGTGGGCCAAAGAGCGAACGTAAAACCCGGCGCTCACCACCATCCGAAGCCGAATCAGCCTGGGGTCCGGCGACTGAAGCCGCTCCAGTTCGTGTACGGTGACCCGAACAGGCTGCATTTCGACCGGCCGGGCCCTCCGGGCCTGCTCGTATGCGCGCCGGCCGTCGACTTTCTTTGCGGAGAATGGCGGAGGCGATTGGAGAAAGGTCCCGCGGAAATCATCGAGGACCTCGTCCAAACTCCCAATTCCCAATTCCCAATTCCCAATTCGATTTGTTCGGGGCTGGCCAGATTGATCGATTTGGGAGTTGGGAGTTGGGAGTTGGGAATTATCGTGGAGCGCCTCCGCATCGTAAGTCGCCGTGGC